>Ga0315298_1006171_pt1 | contig 16499 bp, 17 predicted proteins | sample WHS_1_MG_FD_203077 | JGI IMG/M metagenome (GOLD analysis project Ga0315298, IMG submission 203077) | Extremophilic microbial mat communities from Washburn Hot Springs, YNP, Wyoming, USA - WHS_1_MG | ecosystem: Environmental > Aquatic > Thermal springs > Hot (42-90C) | place: USA: Wyoming...
GCAAGTGGTTCAATACTAAATGTATCGAGAGTTGGAGGCTATGGTTCAATGAGAAAAGATATCATCGGGGGATTAAAGACTATCCAAAAAATTTATTCGGATGTTAAGTTATGAACTTGACTTAACAGAAAAAGTAAATTTAAATACTGCTTTTTTGTTATTTAATTATGAAAAAAGAGGATGTAAGTCATATTCAAAATAAGTTAAAATCTCTAATTGCTTCAGATGATGAAATAATTTTGCTTTTAAGAGATTATGATGACTTGTTTTCTGATTTTGACCCTAGAAATTATGGGCAGAGAGCGTTGTCGCAGGACTTTTTAATTGAGTTAAAGAGAGCTGCTTTTGACAAGCCTGATGCAGCGCAGTTAAAACTAATTGTTCCTAGTTCAAAAAGAGACAAAGAAACTGAAAACTTAATTAGGATGCGATTACATAATCATTTTAGAAAGCATCACGAGTTATTGATGCAGGAAATGATTGCAATTAAGAAAAAAGGTTTTTTTATGACTGCTGGAGGAATGTTTATGCTTGTATTGGCAGCAATAATTTCTTTTTTATTTAGTAAATCACACTCTTTTTTGGTAAGTCTTCTTTTAGTTTTGTTAGAGCCGGCTGGTTGGTTTACTGCCTGGACCGGATTAGATCAATTTTATTACACTGCAAAATTAAAGCAACCGGATTTAGATTTTTATCATAAAATGGTTAGGTCTGCAATAATTTTTGTGCCTTATTAAAATTTTTAAAAGTAATCTAAATAATAAACCCCCTCAATGAAAAGGGGATAATAAACTTAATACTTTTTTAATTGTTTTAGCTGTGTTTATTTTAGGCTATAATTCGTTGGGATTTAAATCCAACCGGGCTTTTTTTATTTCTTTATTAGTATTTTACAGAACTAAAAAATCGGGCTTAATTAGTAAAAATGATTTTTCAAATTTTATCTTTTTTATACCTGTCTTGCTAATTTATTTTTTAGTTCAATAGAGTAAACTTTAGAAGTATTTATAATTGCAATTTTTTATGTAATTATAAGGGCCTGTATTTTAATGGCAGAAAGCACGAATGGCATTCGTGAAGTCCGAGTTCGATTCTCGGCAGGTCCATTAGTAATTAGTTTTAACGGCAGGGGCCTGTAGTATAACGGTAGAATACATCCTTCGCATGGATGAGGTCCGGGTTCAATTCCCGGCAGGTCCATTTTATGTAGTTGTATTTTAAGGTAGTTTTTTGGGTTTAAGGAGGAGTTAGGCTTCTAAAAACAATTTTTCTTTTGACGCGAAAGGATTTTAAATGTATCTTTTCTTAAAAGAGAATGGGTGCGTCTTTAGGAATTGTTTCTATAAAAGGAGGTGTTGGGAAAACTACTGTTGCGAGTTCTATTGCAGCAGGTTTAGCAAATCAGTGCAAGAAAAAGGTGTTATTGGTAGATGCTAATTACTCTGCACCAAATATTGGTTTGCATATGGATATAATTGAGCCTGGAAGGACTATTCACGAGGTTTTAGCAGGAAAAGCTAGAATCAGTTCTGCAATACACAGAAGGTACGGTGTGGATGTTATCCCTGGAAGTTATATTTATGATAAGCCTTTTAATTCTCTTAAACTAAGGAATAGACTGGCGCGCATTCAAGATTCTTATGATTTTTTAATAATTGACTCTTCCCCAAATTTAAATGAAGAACTTATTTCTGTAATTCTTGCTTCTGATTATTTATTTTTAGTTACAACTCCAGACTATCCTACATTAAGCTGTTCTCTAAGACTAATAAGGTTTGCTAGGCAGTATGGGTCTTATATAGCTGGTGTTATCTTAAACAAAACTAAGGATTCTAGATATGAGCTAAGTGTGAGAGAAATTGAGGAAACAACTGGAATACCTGTTGTGGCAAAAATACCTGAGGAAAAAATTCACAAAAAAGCTCTTTACTATCGCATTCCTTCAGTATTGTACAAAAAAAATTCTAAATTTAGCAAGGAAATTTTAGGGCTTAACGAGGTTTTAACAGGCATGCCTCATAAAAAACGAATATTTGAATCTTTGTTTTCTTTTCCTTTAAGAAGAGAGGAGATTAATAGAACTTTATTAAAGGAATATTTTTATAGCAAGAATCTTTTCAATAAAAATGGAAAAAGAATGCATTTTCTGTAAAATTGCAAGTGGAGAAGCAAAAAGCGAGAAAGTTAAAGAGAGCACTAATTTTTTTGCTATAAGAGACATTTATCCAGTTAGAGCAGGGCATACTTTAGTTATATCAAAACAACATTATGATAACTTACTTGATTTGCCGGATGAATTAGGAAATGAGTTAGTGCAGTTTTTAAAAGAAGTTGCTCAGGACTTAATTAAAGAGGGGTATGGAGAGGGGTTTAATGTTTTAATGAATAATTTTGAATCTGCAGGGCAAGTAATAAAGCATGTACATATTCATATTATTCCTAGGAAAAGAGGAGATGGTTTGAGATTAATTGTTTAATAATTCTTAATATATGGCGGTACCGAGAGTTGAACTCGGGACCCCGAGCTTATGAGACTCGTGCTCTAACCGCTGAGCTATACCGCCGATTTTAGAAAAGACAGAGAGTTTTTAAGTGTGTTGTTTTTAGAATTTTAATTAAGAAGTCTGCTGAATGTTTTGAGAAGATTCTGCATTTTTTTTGTTTTTAACTAAACGAGCAAGATAACCTGCTATTTTGTTGCGAAGTGGCTTGCTGGGCATTGTATCGCCTAAAACTTTTTTGTTGTGTTCAAATGAAGAAGTAAATAATTCTGGTTTTGCTTCTAAGAGTTGTTTTGCTGTTCTTTTTATCAAGAGTGATTTAATACGTCCCATGAGAGGGATTTAATGTGCAGGGTATTTAAAGGTTACTTTTTGTTGACTTTTTGCGTTAAAGAGGACAGAGAGTTATATCTTTAAGTGTATTCTTCAAGAGTAATAATCGTTTAATCCTAATCTACATCCTATTTTAGTTATTAAAGCTAAATCCATTAAGTAGTTTAGGGTTCTATAAAAAGAACTTTGCATTTTTTGTGCTTAATTTAGTTTTTCTAATACTCTCTTTTAATGAATTTACAAAATTTTTTAATTTTCTTTTGTATTTCTTTCATTCATTAATTAGTGATAAGGATTATAAAATGCGCTTTTTTAGAGAAGAGAAACTTTGTTGCTCTAACTACAAATTAATTTTTTCTATTTTTAGGAGATTTTTCCAGTTTTGTAAATAGATTATGGCTTTTTTGTTTAATTCACCTGAATGAATTAGTAAAGAAGGCATTTTTTCTGCCTGTGCTTTTTGTAAAGCCAAGGCGAGGTCAGTTTCAGTAATCTTCTTTTTTTCTTTTGCAGTTAGGAGATATTCTTGCTTGCCAAACAAAGTATCAATTCTGACTTTTGCAACAAGCTCTTTTCTTTTTTCTTCAATTATTGACAGAAGTTCAATGTCTTTGCTATTTAAGTAATCTTTAATTTTTAACGCAAACTCTGAATTTGAAACAGAATCTGATTTTTTTGACTTTTTTTCTTTTTTATTTTCTACTGGTTTTTCTAATGTTTTTATGATTGGAACATTGATCATATTTTCTTGTGGAGTTTCTTTTTTTGGCTCTTCTTTTAAGGGGAGAGGTTCATTTGTGGAGGCTTTAGTTTCTGAAATAAGATTTAGAACTTCATTTTCTGGTAGCAGGAAATAACGCCAAACAATTCTTTTTTCATCTGGATTAGGGCTTAAATTCATTGGAAAAGCAAAATCTTTTATAGATCGCAAAGCAACTCTTATAGCAGGAGGAAGTTTTTCATCTTCTAATACTTTTTTTTCTTTAAGAAGGAAAAACGCCTCTTTTTCTTTTGGGTTTAAGTGCTCAACAAAATTTTCTAATTGCGCCTCTTGGCCTTCTAAATAATATAATGATGAACTACCTACTTTCATATTACTCATTTTTACTTTACCATCTTTATATAATTCAGATAAAAAAGCATTTACGAACAAGGGATCTGTTCTAACATTTCGAGCAAGATGAACTGGCAGAGAAGGGCCTCTTGCACTGAGGTAAGACAAAATAGCCTCTTTTATTTGATTTACTTGGTATGGGTTAATTGGCATAGGATTTATCTTAGAATTGAGCGTATAAATATTTTTATTTTTTAGTATCCACAATGATTAGAGTTTTATCCAAGTCACTTCATAATATGACACATCCATTTCTTCATCAACTATTGCAATAAGCAAGTGCTTTTTTGTTGAATGGGCAACGCGGGCTTTTGCTGCAAATTCGTGTAAGGGCAAAGGAGTGTTTTCTTTTAAAACAAATACTATCCAACGAGCATGATCTTCTCCAGGCTTTACATTTTTCTCATAAACTCTAAATTCTCCTCCGAATTTTAGCGCGGATTTTACAACATATCCCTTTTTTCTTAAATCTGAAAATACGATGCTTTTAATTTCTATTTTTTTGTCTAGTCTTTTTAATTTTTTTAGTAATGATTCAAAATCAAGGATTTTTTCACCTGAATAAACTTGCATTTTGTTTTGTTGCACTAAAAAAAGGGCTTCTGCATAAGAATAAAATATTTTGTTTTCTTGTTTTTCTCCAAATTTAGATCTTTCGTGCAAAGAAAAAGCTTCTGTAGAGGCAGATATTATTTTGTCCCCAATTAATTGAGAGAGTATCATAGTTTGAAGACAATAATTAAATATTTAAGCTTTTCATATTGTTGTTTTAAAGGTATAATTTAAAAAGCGTTTTCTCATTAGTTATACATGGAAGAACAAGTTGAATTTGAAGAAACAAAAGAAGGGCAAGAAGGCGGTTTTGTTTCTAGGGCAAGACTTCCTAAGGAAGGAGAGTTTATTGGGGTAGTTGTGCGGAGGTTTGGAGGAAACAGGATGGAAGTAAAAACTACAGATGAAAAAGTTAGGAATTGTAGAGTGCCTGGAAGATTCAAGAGAAATATGTGGTTAAAGGAGGGCGATTTTGTTATTATTATGCCTTGGAGTGATGATAAAAAGGGAGACATTATTTACAAATACTCTTCTTCTGCTATTAACTTTTTGAGAAAAAAAGGGCTTTTAGGCAATTTAGAATAAAACTTTTTTAGGATAAATTAATTTTAGGGAAAAAGTATTATAAAAGAAGGGTTATACATAATTAAAAAAATAACTTTTTCAACTTCTTCGCTTCACTTCGTTTTGGGTATTTAACGTTTCGGCTTAAACGAAGTCCTAAATGGAATTTTGGAAATTTCTGCAAGAAATTTCTGTTTAAGTCGCGTTATGTGGTGAGCCTCTAAAGCGAACGAGGAAGCGAAGCGACCGACAGTATGACACAGGAAATTTTTGCGTTAATGAATATGCCAATAATTCCAGAAATTATGGCAGTGATTAACTACTCCATTTGGACCCATTATTCCATGACAGAATATAGGTAAGAAAGAAGTAATTATGAGAATTAATATTACTATAATAATCCAAAACCACCCTTTTTTAACTAACTCCATGATTATTTCTAATGGGCTCTAGTATAAATAGTTTTATAAGTAAAAATTTTCGAGTAATATTGCATATGGCATTAACTGGAAACCTGGTTGCACTTTGGTTCTCTCCATCCAAATTCTGTTTTGCAGGACTTTGTTTATCCGCGTATACTTAGAATATTCTTAAAATGTTTAGAGGGTAAAAGAAGATTGCTTTTTACTATACTTCCCAAAAACTTAGTTTAACAATATAGAAACCTTTAAATTTATTGCTTTTTAAATAATAAAATGGATGAAGATTCCAAGGGTTTTAATTTTTTAAAACTTGAGAAAAAGTGGCAAAACGAGTGGGAAAAAAAGGGAATTTTTAATGTAAAAGAGGATTCTAAAAAGAAAAAATGTTATATTTTAGAAATGTATCCTTATCCTTCTGGCTCTGGTTTGCATATGGGACACGCTTTTAATTATATTATTGGAGATATCTACTCTAGATTTAAAGTAATGAGAGGATTTAATGTTTTGCATCCAATGGGATATGATTCTTTTGGATTGCCTGCTGAAAATGCTGCAATAAAAGAAGGAGTACATCCAAGAAAGCATACTGACCAGGCAATTGCAAGATTTATTGAGCAACAAAAATCATTGGGGCTAAGTTATGATTGGAGCAGAAAGATTCAAAGTCATGATGAAGAGTATTATAAATGGAATCAGTTTTGGTTTTTGCAGCTTTTTAAAAAAGGTTTGGTTTATAGAAAAGTTTCAATGGTTAATTGGTGTCCTAAATGTAAAACTGTTTTAGCAAATGAGCAAGTAGAAAAAGGGAATTGTTGGAGGCATAAAGATACAAAAATAGAGTTAAAGAGCTTAGAGCAGTGGTTTGTTAAAACAACTCAATATGCAGAAGAACTTTACAATGAAATTGATTCTTTGGATTGGCCTGAGAGAATTAAGGCAATGCAAAAAAATTGGATTGGAAAAAGTGAAGGTGTAGAAATTAACTTCAAAATTAATGGAAAAGACTGGCCCATATTTACAACAAGACCTGATACAATTTACGGAGTTACATTTATGGTTGTTTCTGCGCAACATCCAAGGCTTATGGATTTGGTTACAAAAGAGCAAAGAAAAGATGTTGAAGAGTTGCTTGCGAAAATTAGATCAACAAGTGAAAAAGATCTTGCTGACTTAGAGAAAGAAGGAGCTTTTACAGGAAGTTATGCTGTAAATCCTATGAATGGGGAAAAAGTTCCTGTTTGGGTGGGAAATTTTGTTGTTGCTGATTATGGATCTGGGATGGTTATGGCTGTTCCTGCTCATGATCAAAGGGATTTTGAGTTTGCTAAAAAGTACAATATTCCTATAAAAGTTGTTATAAGACCGAAAATTAAAGAACTTAAACCGGATGAGCTAAAAAGAGCATATGTTGATGAAGGAATTTTAGTAAATTCTTCTAAGTTTAATGGGATGAATAGCAAAGACGCTATTAATGAAATTGCTGATTATCTGGAGAAAAACAATTTAGGAAAGAGGGTTGTAAATTACAAATTAAGAGATTGGTTAATTTCTAGGCAGAGATATTGGGGAACGCCTATACCAATTGTTTATTGTGAAAAATGCGGGATTGTTCCTGTTCCTGAGGGAGAATTACCAGTTACCTTGCCAGATGATGTTAAATTTGGAGAGGGAAATCCTTTAACTACAAATAAAGAATTTTTTGAGACAAAGTGCCCTAAATGTAATGGAAAAGCAAGAAGAGAAACTGATACGATGGATACTTTTTTTGATAGCAGTTGGTATTTTTTAAGATTTTGTGATCCTAAAAATAAGAAAGAACCTTTTGGAAAAAAGGAAGTCGATTATTGGATGCCTGTTGATTTTTATATTGGTGGAGCAGAACATGCATGCATGCATTTAATTTATGCTAGATTTTTTACAAAAGCTTTGAGAGATTTAGGTTATGTAAAAATAAATGAGCCTTTTTTAAAATTGTTTAATCAAGGCATGATACATGGAGAGGATGGAGCAGTAATGTCAAAATCAAGGGGAAATGTTGTTGATCCTATGGAGATGGTTGAAAAATACGGCGCAGATTCTTTAAGAATATTTTTAGTTTCAATTGCAAGTCCTGATAAAGATTTTCAGTGGGATAGCGCTGGTTTAGAAAGTTACTTTAAGTTTTTGAAAAAGGTCTGGACTTTTTTCAGAGATTATAAACCTGGAAAAGCTGATGAAAAGATGGAAAGCAAAATAAATTCAGTAATAAAAAGTGTTACTGTAGATATTGAGAATCTTAGATATAATTCTGCCGTTGTTAGTCTTAAATCATTGTTTGAATTTTTTGAGATAAATAAAGAAAATGTTAGTAAATCAAATGCAGAATTATTTTTGAAAATGCTTAATGTTTTTTGTCCGCATATTACACAAGAAATTTGGTTTATACTTGGAAATAAAGGATTTTTAGCAGAGGAAAAATGGCCTGAGGCTGATGAAAGCAAAATAAATAAAGCTTTTGAAGAAGCAGAAAAAGTTTTGGAAAAAACGATAGGAGACATTCAAAATATTTTAAAGATGCTTTCTGAAAAAGAGGAAAAAATAGAGAAGGTTTATTTGTATGCACTACCAAAAGAAGTTGAAATTTATGATAAAAAAATTATAGAGAGAAGAATTGGTAAGAAAGTAGAGGTTTTTGCTGTAAATGACAAAAATAAATATGACCCTGAAGCTAAATCTGCAAAAGCAAAACCAAACAAACCTGGGATTTATGTTGAATAAATCTATAACAGGAGAGATTAATTGTTTTTCTGGATTTTTGTTATAACTATAAAGAAGTTACAAAAGAAAGATTTAAATATAATAAAAAAGTATTTTTTTTATGAGCTTTTATTGTAAAATTGATGAATTTGAGGAAGATATTAGAGATAGCAATGCTTTTTTAGAATTAGTTGTTAAAACAGGAGATTCTCTTAGAACTTATATTGCAGATAGTTTAAAAAGAGAAAATGTAAAAACAGCAGATATTCTTTTAGTTGGTTCGACTAATCCTCAAAGATTAACCGCAGTAATTGATCCAAAAGCTCCTGATGATAGATATCCATCTGATTTTGATGTAGGGATTGTTGTTTCTGGGGTGTACGATAAACAAGAAAAAGAAAATTTGCTAAAAAAAATATTCCCTCAAGCTAGAGTATCTAATAAATGTGGCAGAGTAGAAGCTCATTTTTACGAGAATAAATTTCCCGTGGGTGTTGCGTTGCTAGATGAAAGAGAAGCAGAGACTTGCCCTCCTATAGTATATACATTAAATTTTGCTAAATTTGATCAAGATCAGACTTACAATATTCGTGTTTTAAGATTGTTTACTATGAGAAATGGGTTATACGGTGGTTATACCAGAGGTTTTAAGGGAATAACCCTTGATCAATTAGTTGTTAAGCATGGCTCATTTGATAATATAATGAGTTGGTTTCAGAATCAAAAAAATAATTTTGAATCTGGAAATTGTCCTGTATTATCCGATCCTGTAAGAAATTTAAATTTGTTAGGGCATTTACATTATGATATTTGGAAAAGACTCTTTAAGGCAGTAAATTCATATATGTCACATGGTAACTTAAGAGCAGTTCCTTATACAATAGAGGGTTGGCAGAGAGATCATCCTAAATCACACGTTTTTGGATTGCAAAGTTTTGATTGCGACCCTTTTAAATTATATAAAGACGTAGAATCAATGATTAATGAAACTTTTGATGAAATTAGCCCCTCTTTAAAAGTGCCCTATTGTCATTTGGTAATACCCCATTACAAGTCTAATCAGGTTTTGGTTTCTGTTTCTAAACTTAATCCGCGTCAGATGGCTACATTTAGAAGAAAAATTCTTTCTAAATGGGATAAAAAGAAGAATGGTTGCTAAAAATTACCGAAGTTAAAAAAATAATTTTGTCTTTTTTTAGTGACTTGCTATATAAGTTTATTTGTAATTAAAAAAATATTTTGATTTCACTATTAATATAAAAAGAAATTTTTCTTAAAAAGTGCATGAGGCAAATTGAAAGAGGTGGAATTCCAGTGCAGTGCCAGAGGTGCGGAGCAATTTTTGATTTAAGCTATGACCTTGAAGGTTTTTCTGAAGAGCATCCAATGGCAGAGCTTTTGCAACTAAAGCATAAAAAAAAGAATTTGCTGTGCTGGAAGTGTAGGCAAAGTAAATAGTAAAATCACGCTAGAAGAATTTTTTGCTTAGGATGTTCTATGTCAAATTTTTATAAAAATCCATCGTTTTTATAGAATTTTGGGATTTAATAAATACTATTTAATAAAAGATAAATTTAATAATTGCTCTATAAAGAAAGAAGTATGGATAATTTAATTTCAGCTTTAATTTTGGCTATTTTTCAAGGAGTCACTGAGTGGCTGCCAATTTCTAGTTCAGGACATATTGCTATTTTGGAGAAGTTATTAGGTTATGAAAGAGGTTTGCTATTTCAAGTTGCTTTACATTTTGGAACATTGATGGCTGTTTTTGTTTATTTTGGAAAAGACATCTTGGATATTGCTAAAGAAGTTTTGTTTTTAAGATTTAAAAGTAACGAAGGAAAATTGGGACTTTGTGTTTTAATTGGAAGTATACCTGCAGCGATTCTCGGTTTTTTGTTTTTTAATTATTTTGATAAGATTTCCCAAAATTTAATTTTAATTTCCTTAGGTTTTGGTTTAACGGCATTGATTCTTTTTATTGTTAGTTTTTCTCCGGAAAAAAATGAAAATTTAAGTTACAAAAAATCATTTTTAATTGGAATTGCGCAAGCACTTGCTATTTTACCAGGAATTTCAAGATCAGGATTAACTATCTCTTCCGGAGCTTTGTTGGGATTAGACCTAAAAAATGCGGCAAAATTTTCTTTTTTATTGTCAATTCCAGTTATTTTTGGGGCAAATATTTTAGTAATTGGAAACCAAAGACTGCCTACTGAATTAATTTGGGCCACATTAGTTTCTTTTTTAACAGGTTTGATTTCTCTTCATTTTATGTTCAAGGTTGTTTTAACAAACAAGAAAAATCTTAGATGGTTTGGTTTTTACACTTTGATTTTAGGGTTGATAATTGCAATTTATTACTTTTTTAATTATCTTTTATAATTGCTTTTATTCTTCTTATTCCTGCTGCGACTGCTTCTTCTTTTATTATTTTAAATCTTCCAATTTCTTTTGTGTTTTTTACATGAGGACCGGTACATAACTCTTTGCTAAACCATCCTTTTTCTTCAGAGGGGTCTTCAATAGTATAAACAGAAACAAGTTCAGGGTATTTTGCATCAAATTCATGCTGCGCTCCTGAGCTTATCGCATCTTCCAAAGGTATTTCTTCTTTTTTTACTTCTAATCCAGACTGTATTTTTTCATTTACCAGAGATTCTATTTTTTTTATTTCTTCTTCAGTTAATTTTCTAGGAAAATTAAAATCAAATCTTAATCTTTCTGGAGTAATATTTGAGCCTTTTTGTCTTATGTCCTTACTTAATACTCTTCTCAGAGCTTCATTTAGCAGATGAGTAGCGGTGTGTAATTTTTTGGTTGTTTCTGAATCGTCTGCTAAACCAGAGCGAAATTGTCCAATCGAGGCAGTTCTGCTTAAATCTTGGTGTTTTAAAAATTCTTGATTATATTCTTCTAGATCAACTTTAATTCCTTTTTCTGTTGCAAGTTCTTGTGTGAACTCTATTGGAAAACCATAACTTTGGAAAAGAAGAAATGCATCTTTGCCAGTTATAATCTCTTGGTGCTCTTTTGTAATCTCTTGAAATTTTTTTAGACCTTTTTCTAAGGTTTGATTAAATCTGAATTCTTCTTCATCAATTTGACTAGTAATAAATGAGTGATTTTTGTGTAACTCTTGATAGTCTGGGTAAATTGGTATGATTGTTTTTGCTAAATGAGAAGTAAAGTTTTGTTTTATACCCAAAATTTTTCCGTATCTAATTGCTCTTCTAATTAATCTTCTTAAAACATATCCTTGTCCGATATTAGAGGGTTTTATTGCTTTTTCGTCTCCTAAAATAAAAACAGCTGCCCTTAAATGGTCTGCAATTATCCTCATTTCTCTTTTATAATTTTCATATTTTTTATTGGAAAGATTTTCTATTTCTTTTATAATCGGCTTAAAAATATCAGTTTCATAGTTGTCTTGTAAGCAATTTAGTGCAGTTAAAGTTCTTTCTACGCCCATTCCAGTGTCTACATTTTTTTGTTTTAGAGGGATATACTCTCCAGATTTAGTTTTTTCATATTGCATAAAAACATCATTCCAAATTTCTACCCATTTAGAGTCAGAAGGGTTGAATTTTTTTGGAGGAGGGGAAGGAGAATTCCAAAAAAACATCTCAGTATCTGGACCGCATGGACCTGTAATTCCTGCTGGACCCCACCAATTGTTTTCTTTAGGCAGAAAAGCAATTCTTTCTTTTGGTATTCCTAAGGAAATCCAAATTTTGGCAGATTCTTCGTCTTTTGGAGCATTAGAGTCTCCTGCAAAACAAGAAACAGCAAGTTTTTCTTTTGGAATTTTCAAAATTTTTGTTAAGAATTCAAAGCTATATTCAATAGCTTCTTTTTTAAAATAATCTCCTAAGGACCAATTTCCTAGCATTTCAAAAAAAGTGTGATGAAAAGAGTCTCCTACTTCATCAATATCGTCCGTTCTTAAACATTTTTGAACATCCACTAATCTTTTGCCTAAAGGGTGTTTTTGCCCTAACAAATAAGGAACAAGAGGATGCATACCTGCTGTTGTAAACAATACTGTTGGATCATTTTCTGGAATAAGCGAAGAAGAAGGAATATGCTTGTGATTTTTGCTTTTAAAAAATTCAATATAACTCTTAATTAACTCTTGTCTTGAATATTGCATAAAAATATTGACCAAAAAGGGTTTAAATTTTTATTGATTAAGCATTGCAATTTTTCTGCGAATTTCTTCTACCTCTTCTTCTAAAGAGAGTTTTTTCTTTCTTTCTTTTTTGTTCTCTTTTGTTTCTGGAGGATATTTTTCTTCTGCAAATGAGGTTTTAGGAAGAAGTTTTTCTAAAAGGGCCATTAAGTTTTTTAGTTCTTCGATCTTGTTTTTTAGAGCAATTTTTAGCAAAAGCTCTTCAGATCGAATAGACTTATAATTTTCTAATCTTTTTATTAAAGAAATTAAGTCAAGCTGGGCTTGTAACAAGTTTTTTTCGCTGTAAATCTTTTCAGTAGCAGAAAGACGGACATATTCATAGGCCATTTTAAGCTTTTTCTGATAGTATATTTGTAACTTCTTTTATACGGGTTTTTAGAGAGAGAAGTTCTTTTTCCCAAGCAGAAAGCTCTTGCTCTTCACGTAGTTTTGTTTCCCTAATTTTTTTTAGAAGTTCGTCAATTTCTTCTAATTTTTCTTCTGTTGCACTTAATGCGCGTTTGGCCGAATAAAACTTATCAATTTTTATGTAAACTTCAGAACGAGATTCTTTTTGAGGTTCTGGTTTCAGGAAAGGTTGGGAAATAGGAGTTTGTTTAATTGTTTGAGCAGGAGTGGACATTGCAGTAGTTGTAGGAAAAGGAGTTGTATTTGAAATAGGAACTGATGAGACTATTTGATTTTGAGTAGGGACAAAATTAGATGGTTGATTATTAGGAGTCCATTCTTCAAGCTCAATTGACTTAAAAACTTTTTTAGAAGGAGGTAAGTTTACTATTTCTTCTTCTGTTTCATCTTTAAACGGAGAGTCTAATACAGCATTTTTTATTGAATCTTCAGGCGAAAGGGGTAGGGGAGGCAAATCTTGTTTTTCTGCAATACCCATTTTTTTTATTTCTTCTTTTGGAGGTAGTGGCAATGAGGGGGATTCTATCGGCGGCAAATCTGGCAAACCTTTGAAATCCTCCTTTTTTTTCCAGAACATACTTTTACATTTCCAATTTTATTTATATAGGTTTATATTAACTATTAAATGGTTACACCTAGCAGAAATGTTTTTAATATCCCTATTAAATAAAGAATTATGCAACTTGATCTTTTGAAAAATATTGCTGTCTCAGTAGTAGGCTCTTCTGCAGGAAAAGTAGTGGAAATTTTATATGGAAAGAAAAATGTTAGCGAAGTCCTCATTACAAAGAAATTAAAGTTAACTGTAAATCAAACTAGAAATGTTTTATATAGACTTGTAGACGAGGGTTTAGTTACTTTTGTACGCAAAAAAAACAGCAAAAAAGGAGGATGGTATGACTATTTTTGGACTTTAAACACTGGCAAAGGATTTTCCAAATTTAAAGAAAAATTAGAAAAAAATATAGAAACTCTTCAACAACAAAAAAATTATAGAATGAATACACGCTTTTTTTCTTGTCCGTTATGCGAGAAAGAATATACCGAAGAGCAATCTTTGTTAAATAATTACACTTGCCCAGAGTGTGGTGAGGTGCTTGTTTTGAAAGATGTTCAAAAAGAAGTTGCACAAATAGAAAGAGACATTAACAAACTTAAAATTGTTTTAGAAAGTGTGAATCAAGAAGTAGAAGCGCTTAATATTCAAAAACAAAAAGTACAAAAGCGTAAAATGTTAACAGACAAACGCAAGCAAGAAAAACTAAAGAAAGAAAAAAGCTCAAAGTTAAAAAAATTGGCAAAAGAGCTCAAAAAAGTAAAAAACAAAAAGAAGAAAGGCGGACTCTAGAAACAAAAATTAAAAATAAAATGAACTCTAAAAATTCTTTTTGGGACAAAATTAATAATTTTTCTGCTACAGGAACTTTAATTTTTTTTACAACTTTACTTTCTTGTATTGAATTTGTTTTGCTTTTTATTTATCCTGAAAGCATCTCTTTTCTTGCTTTGCAACCTTCTGCAATTTATTCTGGAAAATATTTATGGACTTTAGTTACTCATATTTTTATGCATGCAGGCATAGCACATCTTTTAATAAATATGTTTGTGTTGTTTTCTTTAGGAAGTTTAACTGAAAGAATAATAGGAAGAAGAAGATTTTTTGCTTTGTATTTTGGAGGAGGAATTTTTGCAGGTCTGCTTGCTACTTATGCAGCATTGCTGTTTGGTAATGGAAAAGGAGAAATATTCTTTGGTTCTCCTGATAAATATATGGTTGGTGCTTCTGGGGCAATATTTGCAATTGCCGGGCTTTTAATGATTTTACTTCCTAAATTAAGATTTAGTATTATCTTTCTTCCTTTTTTTTCTCTTCCTGCTTATATTATGCTTCCTTTAGTTTTAGCTTTAACTTGGATAGTTAGCGCATTGGCAAAGTGGAATGTTGGAAACGTAGCTCATTTAGGCGGATTTTTAGTTGGAATCTTTTTTGGAACTTATTTGAAGATTAAATACCAAAGAAAGGTTGAGTTGCTTAGGAGGTATTTTAGATGAATATTAAGAAAGAATTAAAAAACACTTGGAGATACATAAAAGAGAGTAAAAATTTTATTTATGCTACGGCTTTTATTTTTTCTGCAGGTGTTTTGATAGGCTTTTTATTTTCGCAACAGCTTACTTTTTTAGATGAAATTTTAAAGAATTTAATTGAGAAAACAAAAAACTTAAGAGGATTTAGCTTAATTGTTTATATTTTTTTAAATAATCTTCAAACCGCTGTCTTGGGTTTAGTTTTAGGAATTTTTTTAGGAATATTTTCCATTTGGGTTTCTTTGTCTAATGGGGTTATAGTAGGATATGTTTTAAGTAGGGTATATACAACAGACGGAATTGGAAAGTTTTGGCTCTTGTTACCTCATGGAATCTTTGAGTTACCAGCAATTTTTATTTCATTGGGATTAGGAATCAAATTAGGTTTTTTTGTTTTTTCAATAAATAAGAAAAAGAGTTTTTTGGAAAGAGTGATCCGTTCTTTATTTGCTATTTTTTTAATTATTATTCCTTTGCTTTTAGTAGCAGCAATTATTGAAGGATTGTTAATAAAGGCCTATAAATAAATTTAAAACTTTAAGTTCTTTTTAAAAAATATGGAACCTAAAAAAGAAGGCTTAGAAGAATTTGATGAGGAGAGAGAAGCGGAGTTAAAGAGAAAACTCGAAGCAACCTTATTCATTTCTGGGAGATTTTTAAGTATTCCTGAATTAGTTGCGCTTACGGAAATAAATCCAATCATACTTAAAAAATTACTTGCTGATTTAGAAGAAGAGTATAAGGACTCTGGAATTGTTTTAATTCAACAAAAAGAGTTGTGGAAAATGGATGTTGCTCCGGAGTTTAGTTATTTAGTAAATAAACTTGCCGGAGGGAGCAGCGAATTTAGCAAAGCAGAGCAAGAAAGTTTAGCAATAATTGCATATAAACAACCTCTTAAACAATCTGTGCTTGTAAAAATAAGAGGAAATAAGGCTTATGACCATGTTAAAAAATTTGTTGAAATGGGATTGATTAGTAAGAAGAAAGTAGGACATACTTCAGAGTTAAGCTTAACAGATAATTTTTATGATTACTTTAGCCTTTCAGAAGGAGAAAATCCTCAATTGGAAAAGAAAGGAGAGGTTAATAATGATAAGTTGGGTTGATGCAGTTTTCTTTTTTTATATGTTTGTAGGGTTGTATATGCTAAGTTTGTTTTTTTTTATTTATTTTCCCAATAGAAAAAATTTATTTTCTTATCCAAAAGCAAAATCTGAACCAATAAGTATTGTTATTCCGTGTTATAATGAAGCTGAAAATATTGGTGGGACAATAGAATCACTTCTCAAATTAAATTATCCTAAAGAAATGATTGAGATAATCGTAGTAGATGATAAGTCAACAGATAATTCTGTTGAAATTATTAAAAGATACGTTAACAAATACAAAAATGTTAGATTGATAGTAAATAAAAAAAATTCTGGCGGAGCTGCTGAGCCAACGAATATTGGAATACGCGCTGCCAAATATGATTATATTGCTGTGACAGATGCTGATTCTACTCCTCATCCTGACTCTTTAATAAGAATGATAGGGTATTTGCAAGAGGACGAAAAAGTTGGAGGGGTTACTTGCGCTGTTTT
>Ga0315298_1006175_pt1 | contig 16491 bp, 14 predicted proteins | sample WHS_1_MG_FD_203077 | JGI IMG/M metagenome (GOLD analysis project Ga0315298, IMG submission 203077) | Extremophilic microbial mat communities from Washburn Hot Springs, YNP, Wyoming, USA - WHS_1_MG | ecosystem: Environmental > Aquatic > Thermal springs > Hot (42-90C) | place: USA: Wyoming...
CTATTAGATATTTAAAAGACCTTATGAAGGCTAAGCTAGCATGGTTCCTCTCGTAAGAGAGGTAGCTTAGCCTTCATCAGAGCTAGCTTTGACTCGCTGGGGCAAAGCTAGCGTGTCTTTTAAATATCTGATATCAGATTTAAAATATTTTTTAATATAAATTTTTACAACACTAATCAAAAAATTTTAAATATTAACTTATGTTTTTAGTCTTTTTGATTTTTAATATTTGTCAAATTTTACGTCCCCTTGACATAATTCAAATTTTTAAATAAGTTATTTAAAAAATCATAAAATTTATAATGCAGAACTATAATAATAAAATTACAAATAATAGCAATTTTACTGCAAAGGAAAATAATATTGCTTTTCCTAAAGGTTTTATTCTTGGAACAGCTACAAGTGCATTTCAAATAGAAGGTCAAGGCAATACTGAATGGCAAGATTTTATAGGCAAAGATGGAACCCCACTTGGAGATGCAATTCATCATTATGAAAGATATAAGCAAGATATGGAATATATACTATATCTCGGGAATGCTTATAGATTTAGTATGGATTGGTCTAAGCTTCAAAAAGAACCTTTTAGCTTATTAGAAAAGGATGCTCTGCTTCATTATGAATTTATACTTAAAACATTAAAAGAAAATAATAAAAAAGTTTGCCTTGTTTTAAATCATTTTTCAAATCCTAAATGGTTATTTAATATTGGTGGTTGGACAAACTCAAAAAGTATTGATATGTTTTTAGACTATGTTAAAAAGATTTTAGATAAATTTCATGAATATATTGATATAATTAACACATTTAATGAACCTAATGGTTATGCTTTGCTTACATATTTAATGAAAGAATTTCCGCCCAAAAAATTTAGTTTAATTGGATGGAATAATACTTTAAATAATATGGCTAAAGCTCATGAAAAAATATATGATTTTATTAAAGATAAATATCCAGAAATTTTAGTGGGAATTTCCCATGCTTATATGTATCTTCAGCCAATATCAAAAAAATCTTTATATCAAAAAGCAATAATAAAATTTTCAGATATTTTTCAAAATGAAAATGTTCATAAAAGATTTACGAAAAAAAATAAAGTTGATTATATTGGTTTTAGTTATTACGGAAGATTACTTATAGGTAAAACCGCAATTGTTGCTTATAATAAAGATGGCAGAAAATTCCTTGATGATAATGGCTTAACTCACGATGATTTATGGGAAATTTATCCTGAAGGGATTTATAGAAATATTAAATTCTTTTATGAAAAATACAAAAAACCTATTTTAATAACAGAAAATGGTGTTTGCACAAATGATGATAATTTAAGAATTAAAAGTATTCATGATCATCTTAAATTTGTACTTAAAGCAGTTGATGAAAATATTCCTGTGCTTGGATATTTTCACTGGTCCACTTTTGATAATTTTGAGCTTGCATATGGCCCTTCAAGAAGATTTGGTTTAGTTGCAATCGATTTTAAAGACACTTTACTTGAACGAAAAATCAAAGACTCAGGAAAGTATTATCATGAAATTGCACAATCAGGCATTTTAAAATAAAAAAATAATTAAAATCCATAAATTAATAAAAAAATAAAAAAAACAGCAAATAATGAAAATCAAAATATTTTTTAAAAATAGATTTAATGTTAATAAGCAAAACGGATTATATCTAACTCTTGGTATTGTTATTACTTTAGCTTTATTATTTATTTTTTTAAATTTTATCGAAGATTTATTTGACCAATCTTCTCTTTTAGCTTTTGACAATCATGTACTTAATGTAATTAGTAATTTTAGAAATCCCGTATTAAATAATATTATGCTTTTCATTACTTATTTAGGAGAATGGCAAAATATTGTAATTTTATTTTTATCTATATGTATTATTTTAGTAATACTTCGAAAATGGCGATATTTATATTCAATAATAATTTCTGTCATCGCTGGCGAAATATTTGTATATATAATAAAAAATTTAATTGGAAGACAAAGACCACCAGTAAAAGAGGCACTTGTTGTTTTAAAAGATTTTAGTTTCCCTAGTGGTCATAGTTATATTGCAATAGCGTTTTATGGCTTAGTTATATATTATATTTTTGATATCATATCAAATAAAATTTTAAGAATCTTAATTATTATTTTTGGATTTCTTTTAGTTGTCGCTTTAGGCTTTTCAAGAATATACCTTGGAGTTCATTGGGCAAGTGATGTTCTTGCTGGTTTTGCAGCAAGTGCAGCATTTATCACAATGATTATTACATTTCTTGAAATTAGAGAAAAGTTTTATCCTATTAAAAAACCAGTTCAAATAAAAACTAAAAAAATGTCAATTACTGCAGGTCTTATTTTAATGCCACTTTGGATAACTTATATGGTAATTTTTTATTTGAACCATCCTTTAAAATAACCCTGCAACACTACTTAAAAAAATATCCAGCAGCAATTTATCCAGCAATTTATTATTTTTTTAAATTCAACTAATCTAATTATTTTTATTAAAATTTTAGTTTTATTTTAAATATTACTTGATAAAATCTATCATTACTTAGAATAAAAAAGATAACTACTTAAGTTAATGAATGGTGTTATTCTTTTTATAAAATTCTATATCTAATTTATCTATTCCCTCAAAATTATAACCATCTTTTTTTAAATTTTCTATTATAATAGGGAGCGCGTTTACTGTCTTAATGCGATTTACGTTATGATGAATTCCGCTACCATCATGAAAAAGTATTATAGAATTTGGTTTTATTTTTTCTAAAACTCTTTTAATAATAATTTCTTCAGATATGTTTTTCCAATCATAACTATCTATATCCCAAAGAATAAGTTTATAATTTTGAATTTGAATATACCTTTTTACTCGAGGAGCTGAAATACCCCATGGCGGTCTAAAATAATTTGAATCTTTACCAGATATTTCTTGTATAATTTTTTTTGTCTTGATTATTTCATTATGCAATAAGCCTGTATAAGTTAAAAACCTTGAATGAGAATAGGTATGATTTGCAATTATATGTCCATCTTTTACAATTCTCTTAATAACCTCTGGATAATATTTAGCATTTTTACCGCAAACAAAAAAAGAAGCTTTTGCATTATATTTTTTTAAAATATCTAAAATTTGAGAAGTATAAGGTTCATTTGGCCCATCATCAAATGTTATAAAAACTTTTTTTGAAAAAAATGATTTTATCATATTATTCTTCATGTTCTAAAAATTTTTTTGAACTATCCATCTTAAATTTTATTTTCTGTAAATCGGGCAAAAACTTTTGAAATTTTTGCTTTCCCTCTACTAATTCATTTTTACTTATATCAATGGTGTTCTTAACCCTTTTTACATATTTTGCCTCAGCTATAGAAGGATTTGATAAATAAAATAAAGAAAAAAGTAGTATTATTGATAGGAACAAAAAAACAAAGGATAATTTATTTAATAAAAATCTCTCAGTGCGAACTGGGGGTAATTTAGAGAATTTTTCCTTTTTAAAAAGCATTCTAATAAGTCCGTTTGGAATATAAGTTGCCAAACCTAGGAATAAGCCATTTTTAAAACGCCGTCCTGATGTTTGAACTAAAAAATCTGGATCAAATTTAACCTTTCCAACTTCTTTAATTCTTAAAGAAATATTTGCATCTTCTCCGAGTTTCAAATCTGTTCTAAACCCCCCAATTTTTAAAAATGCATCTTTTCTTACTGCAAGATTAGCTCCTGGTAAACACCATCCATGTGAAAATAATTTATCTAATAACCAAAATGGGTAACTTAAGTAATAAACTGCAATTTTTGCAGTCATCGGTCCAGAATAAAGAGAATAAAGTCCGCCAAATGCAACTAAATCTTTATCTTTTTTAAATTCCTCAACAATTCTAGAAACCCAATTTGAAGGTAAAATTGTATCTGCATCAGTTGTTGCAATAATTTCTCCTTTTGCTTCCATAAATCCCTTTTGTCTTGCAAATCCTACTCCTTGTGAAGGTTCAAAAATTACTTTTGCCCCAAAATCTTTTGCAATTTTTGATGTATTATCATTGGAATTATTATCAACAACTATTAACTCAAAATCTTTATAATCTTGATTTAAAATACTTTGTAAGGTTTTTTCTATAAATTTCTCTTCATTAAAAGCAGGAATTACTACTGAAATTAAAGGAACTTCTGGATTTCTATGAGGTTTTTGACAAATAGCTAGTTGGTCTGGCTTTTGTTTTTTATTAAATATATTTTTATTAAATATAAATAATAACAATTGAAAAATCCCAAAAAGAATAATAATAGCTAAAAAATTTTTTAATGCCCAATAATCAAATTGTAATTTTGACCAGAAAAGAAATTCATCAAAAACAAGTCCAAGCCCAATTCCAAAAAATAATAAGGGGATGAATCTTTTGCGTCCATTTGTAAAACGATAAATAATAATAGAAATCAATAGAAGTAAAAAACCGATTATAAAATGATGAATATGTACCCCTTTAATAATAATATGGGTAGTTTTATTTTCTCTTAAATTTTCAAAAATTATACTACGAACAATAATAATAATTGACCAAAAAGATATAAAAATTAATGTTAATTTTTCCTTTAATGTTTTTTGCATAATTTTATTTTATTATATTATTTTAAAATTTTATTAAATCTGCTTTTTAATAAATCTGCTTTTTAAGTTTAAAATAAGAAAAAATTCCTATTGGCAATGGTAACCAAAAAGAGAATAAACGAAATAAAAGACAAGAAAACAAAGCAATATGTGCAGGAAACCCTAATTCTACAAATATCAATGTCAATGATGTTTCCATGACACCCGGAGTTTCCGACATTAAAGTAAATAATGGTAAAACTATGCCAATAGTATAACCAAAAATCAATAAAGCTAAATTAGGTCGAAATCCAAAAATTAAAAACGAAAAATAAAGGGTAAAAATATTACCTAGATAAAATAACGTTGCGGCTAAAAATGCTTTTGGAAGTTTTGATTTATTAATTAATAATAAATCAAAACTTTTATAAAAATCAGCCACAAAATTTTTAGGGGTTTCAGGGTTAATTAATTCCTTTTTTTTAAAAAAATTCCCTAATTTGTTAATTATCCTCACAAAAAAATTTAAAATAGAAAGAAAAAATTTTCCTTTATTTTTAAATAAGAAAAATATAAAAATGAAAAGAAGAACAACTACTATTAAAATAATAAAAAGGTTTTTATATGTTATAAAATTTAAAAAAGATTTTTGTAAAAAAAATATGCTTAATAAGAAAAATAAAAAATAACAAAAAAAAGTAAAAATAGTCCAGCTAGTAATTAAAAACAAAATTGCCCCAGAAGATACTTTCAATTTTTTATAAAAAAAATAAGTTATTACTGAACCACCTATTAATGGGATAAATTGCCCGCCAATAACCCCCAAAAAAGCAACTTCAATTGTTTCTCTAAGTTTTAGATTAAAACCTGCAATTTTTAAAAGAATTTTAGAAAGCCAGCCGTCACCAAAATAACAAATCCCTTGGAAAAAAACTAAAAACAATAAAAAAAATTTGTTAGCTTCTTTAAAAAGTAGTGGAATATCATTATAGGAGGATTTAAATTTTGGATAAATAATAAAACAAGCAATAATTATAAAAATTAAACTTAAAATATATTTAAAATAATGCCTATATTTTTTTATAAATAATTCTGAATTCATATTATTAAATCTTTATATCTAATTTGCTAAAGCTTAAATAAAGAACTGGTAAATAATTAATAATTTATTGTTACTAGAATCAACAAAAAAACTTTCATAAATAATTTATTTATATTATTTTTAATTCTATTCCTTATAACTTTTAATATTTTATTATAATTTATATTATTCAAATGATATGAAAATTTAATGAAAATTGGATAAAAATTTGATATGATCATTTAGGGTTCTAAAGAATCTTACCTAGATTAATATCAAATGATAAATTTTAATTTTATTGTATTTTGTTATTATAAAATTTATGGCAAAATTAATAAAAATATTTTTAATTTTCATCTTTATATAAATATCATTTAGATAAGTATATTTTTAAAAATGAGCCATAAATTTAATGCACAAAATAAACATAATTTATTTAATGATTTAAGAAAAAAAATCTTACCGGCTGATAAGATTTTAAAAAAAGTAGGTTTAAGTAAAGGAATGTTTTTTGCAGATATAGGATGTGGTAATGGATATTTTACATTACCTGCTTCTGAAATAGTAGGTCATTTAGGAAAGGTTTTTGCATTAGACATTTCAGAAGAAATGCTTTATGACTTACAAATAAAAATACAAAATTATAATAACTCTGATAATATAAATAATATAAAAATTATAAAAAGTTTAGAAAATTCTTTACCTATTGATAATGATATAATTGATATGGCTTTTAGTAGCAATGTATTACATGAAGTTAATAATCCTGATTTATTTATAAAAGAAATAAAAAGAATTTTAAAACTTAATGCAAAAATTGTAATAATTGATTGGAAAAAAAATGATAATAACAATTTAAATGTTAATTATAATTATGGTCCTAATATTAATCACAGGATAAGTATTGAAGCTGTTCAAAAAATTTTAAAACAAAATGAATTTAAAGATATAAGTTATTTCACAATTGAAAACATATTTTATTGTATTACAGCAATAAAATAATAAATATAGTTAATTAAAGACAATTATTGATATCACAGTTTTTTAATTTTAATAATCATAAAAATTTAAGATAATTTAATAGTTTTATTAAGTAAAATAAATTAAAATATAAATTAATAAATTAGCATATAAAATTTTTAAAATCTTATATAAAGTTTAAGAATATATTAATTATTAATTTAACAATATTGTTAATTTATAAAATAGATAATTGATACAATAATATGAGAATTCTTTTAGTTGAAGATAATAAAAAGTTATCAGATTACTTAAAAAAAGGTCTTGAAAGCCAAAGTTATTCAGTTGACTGTGCTTATGATGGAGAAGAAGCTGAAAAGATGGCTTTATATGTTGAATATGATTTAATAATTTTAGATATTTTACTTCCAATAAAAGATGGGATAGTTGTTTGTAAAAACTTAAGAGACAAAAATATAAATATTCCAATAATTATGTTAACAGCAAAAGCACAAACAGAAGATAAAATTATTGGACTTGATAGTGGTGCTGATGATTATTTACCAAAGCCCTTTGACTTCGATGAGTTACTTGCAAGGATTAGAGCTTTACTTAGAAGACCAAAAGAAAAAATCCCAGAAATAATTAAGGTGCAAGATATTATTTTAGATAATTCAGAACATATTGTTAAAAAAGATGACAAAATAATATACCTTACATTAAAAGAATATGCTGTCCTTGAGTATTTAATTAGAAATAAAAATCTTGCATTAAATAGAGAACAAATTCTTGAACATTGCTGGGATTTTTCATTTGATTCATTTAGTAATATTGTTGATGTATATATAAAAAGGCTTAGAAAAAAATTAGATCCAACAAACTATGAAAAATATATTCAAACGGTTCGAGGGATTGGGTATAAATTTAAAGGATAACACTTTTTTAAAAGCAAGACTAAAATTAACTATATTTTATTCCATTACAATTATAATTATTTTAATCAGCTTTAGTATTGCATCTTATTTTTTATTTTCAAGTATTGCTAAAAGAAATCTTGAATATGAAGATGATCCTAAATTAGCGTTAATAGAGCAAAGCATAATAAATAAATCTATTCTTAGGCTTGAAAATATTTTATTAATATCAGATAGTACAGTTATAATTATATCATCAATTTTAGGATATTATTTAGCTGGGAAAACTTTAAAACCTATCCAAGAAACCATGGAAAAGCAAAAAAGATTTGTTGCTGATTCTGCGCATGAACTTAGAACTCCTCTTGCAATTATGAAAACAGGTATAGAAGCTACTCTGGCAAGTAAAAAACAAACTTTAAAAGATTATAAAGAATTAAATAAAGATTTATTATCTGAAATAGATAATTTAATAAACTTAACAAATAATTTGTTATTTTTATCAAATGCTGACACAAAAAAACAAACTGTAAATTTTGAAAAAGTTGATATTAGTTCTATTTGTTTAAAGCAAGTAAAATTTATGGAAAAATATGCAGCTAGTAAAGACATTAAATTAATTTATGATATTAAAAAAAGTTTTTATATTAAAGGTGATAAAGAAAAGTTAAATAGGATGATTGCAAATCTTTTAAAAAATTCTATCGATTACAATTTAAAAGGTGGTAGCGTAACATTAACAATTGAAAACACAAATCATAATAATAATATTGTTTTAAAATTAGTTGATACCGGTATTGGAATTAATAAAAAGGATTTAAAACATGTTTTTGATAGATTTTATAAAGCTGATAAGTCAAGACATATTACTGATGAAAGTGGGGCTGGACTTGGTCTTTCTATAGTAAAAGAAATTGCAAATTTACATAAAATTCCTATAAATATACAAAGCGAAGTTGGAAAAGGCACAACAGTAACTTTAATTTTTAAAAGTATTTAGAAAAGATTTTAAAATAAAATTAATATTTATTAATTTATTTAAAATAATTACTTAAAAATCATTGCTTAATTTAAATAAATAACTCTCCATCCAAATAATGAATTTGATAAATAATTTGATTGGGTTTCTATGCCATTTAATATATATTGTGGATTTTTCATTAGTAACAAAGGAATACCTATTATTAAATTATTATTATCATTAATTTTAAAATAAATATCTTTATCAAAAATTTCTTTATCATTATTAAATATTTTTAATTTCTCTTTATCAATTTTTATTTGAATTTTAGGCATCTTACTAAATTCTATTTTGTTGCTATATCCTAAAAAATAAATTGATAAATAAAAATTATTATTTATTTTTTGCTTAGTAACTATATTAACAAATAAATTATTATTAATTATTGAATAATATAAATTACTGTAAACACTAGCATGCCAAATTATTTCATTATTTTTAATTTTGTTTTCAACATTATTGCTTTTATTATTAATATTATTGGTATTATTTTTATAGTTATTAATATAAACTTCTAAAATATTATTTTTTAAATTAATATCATTTAAACATGCAAATATCTCATTTTTCTTATCAAAAGATATCAAAAGTGGACCAAAATTTAATTGAGATTTATAGCTATTAATACTGTCATATTTCTTTTTTATTTCTTTATCTGTTAAATAAAAATTAATCCAATTAATATCATTAATATTTTGAAAATTAGTTGGTGGAGTTAAAATTTTATCAGGAAAATAACCTTTAAAATCAGGCCAATTTTTATAATGTGTTAAATAAGTATAAATTTCGGGATAATTTACTTTATTTTTTAAATCCCATAATGCAACTCTAAGGAAAAGATAAAAAGCTCTATGATCACTATGCATATCAAAAGGGCATGATACAAAAATTTTAGTTGGATTAAAATTTTCTATAATTTTTTCTAAATCACTTAAAATACTTCCTCCAATATAAATTGAGCCTGGAGAATAACATTCCTTATATGGGACAAATGTTGATTTAGTTAAATTATTTTTGTATGGATTAGATACATCCCAATGACTTAATAAAATATTTAAAGTCCCTGCATCTGGGTAACCTAAAAATACAATATTATTTTCGCTTAATCCTAATTTATTTAAAGCATCAATAGCTTCTTTTCTTCTAAGTTCACCTAATAATAAAAATGTATTATTCGAATAAGGTAGATTTTTTAAATAGATATTTGGATTACGCTCAGAATCACCGTTAGTCAAAAAAACTACTTTAACTTTTGCTTTTAATTTTAGTGATTCTTGAATTATTCCTGCAGTTGCAATTACTTCATCATCAGGATGTGGAGCTAAAATCAAAATTCTATCTGCTAAAGTTATTTTTTCTATTTGAGGTAAATTAGATGATAAATCATATTTTTTATTTGAACTGTTACTATTATTTGAATTATTATCGTTAGATTTAGGTAATGGTAAAGATTGTAAAAAATTTAATTGAGACTTTATTGTACTAACTTTATTTGAGTTTTGTTTTGGTACTTGGCATGAAGTTAAAAATAATAACAGTATTAATATAAATATAACAAATAAAATTCTTGCAACTATTTTTATTATTTTATTATTTATCCTAAATTTATAAAATTTTAACATATTATAAATTTAAAAATTTTTATGTTATTTAATTCTTAAAGATTTTTAAAAATTTTTATAAACTGCAAAAGCTGTGCAATTTTAAATATGCACAGCTTTTTTTAATTTAAAAATTTATTTCTAATTTTTTAAATTAATTTATTATTTATCTTATTAAAAACTTAAGCTCCTTTAACTACAGTTTTATTATATTAATAACTGCAAATAAGTTTTATTAATTTAATTATTTTATTTTGCAGTAGTTGCAGGAACTTTTGTTGTAGTTGCAGCTCCTGTTGTTGAGGTAGCCTCAGTTGTTGTAGTTGCCTCAGTTGTTGTAGTTGCTTCTGTCGTAGTAGTTGCCTCTGTCGTCGTGGTTGGAGCTTCAGTTGTTGTAGTTTGTTCCTGTGTCGTTGACGATGGTGAAGTTATTGTTGTAGTAGCCTCTGTTGTAGTAGTTGGTGAAGATTTCTTAGCACAACCAGGCAAAACACTAAAAGCTGCAACTACAATTAAAATTAAAACAGCAATTAAAAGTAATTTTGTTTTCTTCATTTCTTTCATCTCCTTCTTTTCTGGTTTTTAGCTTAATCAATTTCTAGTTTTATTAATTGCCGGAGTCGATTATATGATTAAAAAATGAAAATTTTATGAATAATATAAAATTATTTATATATTTAGAATTTTAATTAAATTTTTAAGAAATTTTAAAAAATTTATAAAAATTATTAGTTTTATTTAAAAAAATTAATTATAATTAATTTTATTTAATTATTAATTGTATAAATTTTTATAAATTTTTAATTTAATATGAATATAATTCAATCAATAGTTTATGGGATTGTTCAGGGTATAACTGAATTTTTACCAATTTCAAGTACTGCGCATTTAGTTTTAATCCCATGGTTTTTTGGCTGGAATGATCCTGGTGTTGCTTTTGATGTTGCTCTACATTTAGGTACAGCAATGGCTGTAATTTTATTTTTTATAAAAGATTGGATTATTTTAATTCGTGCTGGTTTTACAAAACCAAAATCAGATAATGGTAAGCTTTTTTGGTTTATTGTTATTGCAACAATTCCAGGTGGACTAGTAGGGGTTTCTTTAGATAAATATATGGAAAAATTAAGAAACCCATTAATAATTGGGGTTGTTTTAATAGTTTTTGGAATTATCTTATATATTTCTGACAAGATTGGAAAAAATAAAATAAAATTAGAAAATATTGGGCTACTAAGAAGTATAATTATTGGAATTTCTCAAGTATTTGCAGTAGTACCAGGTATTTCAAGATCAGGAGTTACAATTTCTGCAGGTCGTTTTGCAGGAATAGAAAGAGAAAGTATTGCAAAATTTACTTTTCTTTTATCTGCTCCAATCATACTTGGAGATGGGTTGTATCATGCAAAAAATTTAAAAAATATCCCAATTGATAAAATTCCGTTTATAATTGCTATTTTAACTTCAGCCATAGTTGGAGCATTAAGTATTAAATTTTTACTGAATTATCTTAAAAAAAGAGGTTTTGGATTATTTGTAATCTATAGATTTGCTTTAGGTGCATTTGTAATAATATTTTATTTTATAAGGTTATATAAATAAAAATCTTAAATAATAATAACTACTAAGAAATTATTCAAATAAATAATATTTAAAATATTATAATTTTTTTAAAAATATTTTTATTTCCTTCCTTATATTTTTCCCTGTTAATTTCAAATATCTAAAAATTATAAAAAAAATAAGAAACAAAGCCACACATAAAAATTAATATAATTTTCATTATTAAATGATAATATTATAAAAGTCATAAAATTATAATATTTAATAATATTTATATTAAATTTTAAAATCTTTAGAGTAAGATTATGGAAAAAAATTTATTAATTTTTACTTTTATTATAATAATAACTTTATTAATTTTTACTTTAGTATCTTGCAACAGACATTTAAATTTACAATTAAATAATACTTACAATAATAACGCTGAAGATAAAAATAATAACATAACCTTAAAAGAAAGCACCACAACAAGTCAAACAAATACAGAAAAATCTTTAAAAACTGAAAGTGCAGATAATTCCAATGGAAATTTATTAAATAAAGAAAATCAAAATATTAATATACAACCTATTTTATTACAGCCTGTTGAAATTGATACAACAAAACCTTATAAATTATTAAAAAATCATCCTACAGAATTTTTTAATCCAAATGTAAGTTTTGAAAAAATTTATTATCTAAAAGATTATTTTTCTGATAAAAATGGTTTCAGGCCATTCCCATGGGGAAAAGAAATTTTCGCAGGTAAACCAGAATTTTTATGTGATAGCAGTTTATCAAGAACTGGAAAAATGAGTTTTAAAATTATAGGGAAAAATATACTTGATGATGGAGCTTTAGCAGTTCCAAATATAAATTTGAAACCAAAAGTTATACCAGGAAGGTATTATTATCTTTCATTTTGGATAAATTATAACATATATGACGGTAATGGCGTTAGATTAATACAGCAATTCTTTAAAAAAGATGATATTAAATTCAAAAAAGTAGGAACAAGAATATACCCATCTTATGCATGTTATGGACCATGGATAACAGGAACGAGTAATGGGCAATGGGTTCAATATACTTTAATTGCTAAAGCGCCTGATGATGCTTTTTTAGGTGATCCTGTAATTGCTTTATTAGGGATAGGAAGTGTTAATATAGATGATGTTTATTTTGGTGAAATTAAATTTTAAAAAATCTAATTTTTATTTTAAAAAATCTTTTATACAAGAAATATATAATATTTGACATGCAAAAATTAGGTATAAAAAAAATAAATGACATATTTTATTTTTTCTTTGTTTTATTAATTGGTATCTTTACTTTTTTTAACTTTTTTCTAACTTTTTACCAATTAACAACAAAACATTTATTATATAAGCAAATTTTTCAAATAATTTCTCATTTTTATTTATTTAAATCTAATTTTTTGCTTATTCATAACTTTTATAATCCAATTATTTATATCATTATTTTTTGTACTTTATTAATTTATATACCCATGTTTTTATGGATTTTTTTTGGAATTATTAAAATCTTTTATAAACCTTATAAACTTAAAAATAAATTAAAAAATAATACTACTAATACAAATCCTCATGAAAAAATGATTTCTGTTATTATTCCTGCATATAACGAGGAAAAAGTTATAAAAAATATATTATCAGATTTATTATCTCAAAATTATAAAAACTTTGAAATAATAGTAGTTGCACATAATTGCACTGACAACACAGTTAAGAAAGCAAAAGAAATTATAAATCAAAAAATAAAAGTAATAGAATATAATACTGAAAAAATTGGGAAAGCATTAGCTTTAAATAAAGGATTAAATGAAGCAAAGGGCGAATTAATTGCACAGTTTGATGCTGATAATAGGATAAACGATTTAGATTTTTTAAAAAAAGCAGCATCTTATTTCGAAGATATTAATATAAATGGAATTCAAAGTGAAGTTGTTGCTTCAAATCCTAATTCATCATTTGTATCTTTTATGGTAGATCTAGAATATGAAATTTTTAAAGAAATTTCTTATTATGGAAGAGCAGCATTAGGACTGAACTGTATATTAGCTGGGACAGGAGTAATATTAAGGAAAAAAGATCTTTTAGAGATAGGTGGTTGGAATAATTATCTTGTTGAAGATTTTGAACTTTCAACCCGTTATTCCCTTAAAAAGAAAAGAATTATTTTTGCAAGTGATATTAAGGTATATGATGAAAAACCAACAACTTGGTATGAAATGATTCGACAAAGAAAAAGATGGATAAAAGGTTATCTACAAGTTTTTTTAAAAAATATAACTAACTTTGGAAATATTATAGATTATATTTATAGGCTCTCTCCAATATCAATATTTGCATGGTGGTTTTCAACATTATTTTTCTTAATTTATTTTTTTACAAATAATAATTTATTTAAAATATTTAAATTTATTAATTTTCTTTGGATTATAATAACGTTTTCTTTTATTATTTTAATTATATATATTTTAATAAAATTGAAAAAATACAATTGGAAAAAAATTTTATATTTTTGTTTTTTATATTGGATTTTTGAATTTCATTGGTTATGGGTAGGACTAGCATCACTTACAGTAAGTAATTGGAGGGATACTAAAACTATTCATAATGGTGATTTTTATTTAATTCAAGGAGTTAAAATTGAAAAATAAAAATTATTTATTTATTTTTTTTATAATTATTATTTTAGCGTTTATGACATTTGTATTTTGTACATCTTGCAATATGAATTTTAATAATACATTAAATTCTAAAAATACTCAAACAAACAATACTAATGTTACTGAATCATCAGCAATAATACCATCATCAACAACATCTAAATCAGATGATGCTCAAAATCAAAATAATACAAACTTTAATAATTCAAATCTTTTAAATTTTAGAGGAATTGATTTTTATCCTTATCCTATTCCTTATTCTAATAAAGATTGTTTGCAGTCTTTGTCAGAGCTACTTAACATAAAAGAAATAAATTATATTCAAATACGTTTCTTTATATATCAATCTAAAATTAATTCTAATGAAATTACAATGGATGAATCACAAGACCAATATTTAATTAACCTAATAAATTTAATACATAAAAATGGTAAAAAAGTTTCATTAATGCCTCATCTTATAGTTGATAATGATAAAGTTTGGTCAGGTTATATAAAACCTACAAATGAAAAACTGTGGTTTCAATCTTATACAGATGCAATTTTACATTATGCAAAAATTGCTGATGATGAAAATGTTGAACTTTTTCCAATTGCAAATGAATTGGTTTCTATTTCAGGCAATAATGCTGAATGGAAAGCTGTAATAAAAGCAGTTCGTAATGTATATAAAGGTAAAATAACTGCAAAAATAAATAGGTGGTATCAAGAATCTCAATTCCAAGATATTCTTAAAATGGGTTGGCTAGGTGATCTTGATTATATTGGAATAGCAGCTTATTTTGATCTTACTCAAAAACCAAATCCAACTTTAGAAGAACTTAAAAATAGTTGGGAGAATAATCGCCAAGGCTTAAATATAGTTCAAGAATTAGAAGCTATAAGCAATAAATTTAATAAAAATATTATTTTCTTAGAAATTGGCTATAGAAGTATTCTAGGTGCAAATATTGAGCCTTGGAGTTATGGAACTAAAATTCCTAATGCTAATAATACAAATAGCTCAACAAGCAATAAATCAGGTCAACAAGAACAAGCAAATGCTACTCAAGCATTGTTTGACGTATTTAATGATAAAAGTTGGTTTGATGGTGTTTTTTGGTTCTATTGGCCTACTAAAATTACATATGACCCTAATAATGATACTTCTTGGTCGATACCCGGGAAAACAGTAGAAAAAATTATTTTAGAAAATTTTCAAAAGGCTAGAAATTAATTTAATCAAATATATAAAAAAATATAAAAATATAAAAAATTATTTAAATGTCTAAATTTGCACAATATATATTATAATTTTGATCTTTAAAATAAATTTTATTACCACTTATGCTAATAAAATTTAAGTTTCTATCAAAATAAAATTTTTTATTAATATCATTTACTAGATTTATTAAATAATCTTTATAAACAACATATACACCAATTTTATTAACATAAAATTTAATATAATTTAAATCATTCAAATTTTTTACATTATAAAGATTTTCATTTTTTAAAATATAAATGATATGTTTATCTTCAAGAGATTGGATATATAAATTATCACTTTCGTCACAACCAATTAAATGTATTTGTTTTATATTAACTCCCTTTATCTCTTTTAATGGAGTAGGATAAGAACAAAGTATATTTTGGTTATTTTCATAATATAAATTAAAAGTTTTATTTAATAAAACCATATTGTTTATTGTTGTTTGTAATTGAATTGTTTTTAATTTTTTCATTATATTTAAATAATATAAAGTATCTTTTAAACTTGAACCTGTGCCACTTTCTAAATCAAAAAAAATTAGATTTGTCAAAGCTGAATAATCAATATTCTTTATTTTTGAATTACTTGGGACTTGTATTGTTTTTTGTAAGTTTTCGTTATCATTAGAAATATCATAAGTTCTTACTTCTAATAAATTATTTTTCAATGTAAAAAAAATTATTATATTTCTATCATTCATTAAAATAAAATTTGTTATTGGAGCACTTTTGCTAATTTTTTTAATTAAAACGTTTGAATTAATATTTTTTATGTAAATATCATTGTTATAAAGGAAAACACAAAATTGACCATCATAAGAAAATGATAGATTAATCGCAT
>Ga0315298_1006176_pt1 | contig 16488 bp, 18 predicted proteins | sample WHS_1_MG_FD_203077 | JGI IMG/M metagenome (GOLD analysis project Ga0315298, IMG submission 203077) | Extremophilic microbial mat communities from Washburn Hot Springs, YNP, Wyoming, USA - WHS_1_MG | ecosystem: Environmental > Aquatic > Thermal springs > Hot (42-90C) | place: USA: Wyoming...
AAGCGACGAGAACGCCCAGCGGAAGCGCTTGGAGCGACTCGCCGCCGACGCCGCGCGGGCAGAGGAGGAAGGCCGGGCCGCCGGGGAGCGACAGGACGCCGCAAAGACGGCCTTGGCAAGAGCGCAGGCGGCCCGCTCGGCCGCCGAAGAGCGCCTGCGCGAGGCGCTGGCGGCGCGGGCGGACGCCGAGGCGCGGGTCGAGAAAGTGGCGCAAGAACTGCGGGTGCTCACTAACAAGGCCAACCTGCTCGCCTCACGCGTCAAGGTGCTTGAGGAGAACGAGCGCCGGTACGATGGCTACGCGCGCGGCGCGCGGGCCGTGCTGCAGGCCCGCCGGCGCGGGGAGCCCGCCTGCGCCGGGGCCATCGGGGCGGTGGTCGAACTGATCTCCGCGCCTCCCGAGTACGGGAAAGCGATCGAGATGGCGCTCGGCGCGGCGGCCCAGAACATCGTCGTCAGGACCGATGAGGACGCGCGCCGAGCCATCGAGTTCCTGCGCCGCAGCGACAGCGGCCGAGCGACGTTCCTGCCGCTGTCAGTCATCGAAGCCGCGCCGCTGCGCCCGGACGAAGCGCGCGCGGCCGAGCTGCCGGGCGCGATCGGCTTCGCCGACCAGCTGGTGTCCTTCGCCCCCGAGCACGCGGGCGTCATCGCGTGGCTCCTCGGCCGGGTGCTGGTGGTGCGCGACCTCGATGCCGGGCTGCGCATCGCCCGTGCCACTGGACACCGGCTGAAGATCGTCACCCTCGACGGTGACGTCCTGCATCGCGGCGGCTCGATGACCGGCGGCAGCTACGGTCAGGAGACGGCGGGCCTGTTTCTCCGGCGGCAAGAGATCGAGTCCCTGCGCGGCGAGCTGAGCGAGGCCGAGCGGGAACTGGCGGCGACGCGCGCCCGCGAGAGCGAGCTCCGCCGCGAAATCGAAGAGGCCGCGCGGGCGGCCGAGGAGGCGCGCGAGCAGCGGTACCAGGCGGACGCGGCGGTGGAAGCCGCCAGGCGGGAATTGGCGGCCGCTCAGGCGGAACTGGCTAAAGCGGCAGCGGCGGCTGAGGCGGCGGCGTTGGAGCGCGAGGCCGTCGAAGGTGAGCTGGCGGATGCGATCGCCCGGGCCGAAGCGGCCGAGGCGGAGGTTGTGCGCCTGGAGGCGGAGCTCGCCGACGCCCGGACCAGGTTGGCCGACGCCGAGGGGGCCGGCAAACGCGACGGCGCCGCCACCGCTGAGCTGGCGCAAGCATTCACGGCGCGCAAGGTCGCTCTGGCGGAGGCCGAGGGCGAGCTGGCCCGGGCCAGCGACGCCTGCGCGGCGCTGGCGGCGCGGCGGGCGGAGCTTACAGCCGAGCGGGCGCGCCTGCTGGAGGAGAGCGCCGATGCCGAGCGGCGGTTGGCCGACGCGGAGCGCGAGCGGGTCGACTGTGAGCAGAGACTGTCCGCGGCTGCGGCGGCCCGCGAGACCGCTGAGGTCCAGCTGGCGGCCGCGCGCGCGGCGGAGGAAGAACTGAAGAGCGAGGCCGCGGCGCGCGAGCGCGAGAGCCGCACGCTCCGCCGGCAGAGCGACAGTCTGCAGGCGAAGATCCGCGAGTGCGAGGTGGAGCGGGCGCGCCTCGAGATGGAACTCGGCCAGACGACCGGTCGGTTGATGGAAGAGTACCAACTGACGCCGGAGGAGGCCGAACGGCAGGCCGATCCGTCCGTGGACGCGGCTGCCGCCGCGGCGCGGATCGAGGAGCTGCGGGCGGCCATCCGTGATCTCGGTCCGGTCAATGCCCAGGCGATCGAAGAGTTCGACCGCGTGCGCGACCGTTGCGAGTTCCTGCGCCGCCAACAGCTCGACCTCGAGTTGGCCAAGGCCAACTTGCTCCAAGTGATTGCCGAGATGGACGAGCTTATGGAGCGGCGCTTTGCCGAGCAGTTTGAGCTCATTCGCCTTAACTTCGAGCAGGTCTTCCGCGAACTGTTCGGAGGCGGGCGGGCGGAGCTGCAGTTGTCCGACGCCGGGAACTTGCTCGCGACGGGCATCGAGATCCGCGCCCAGCCGCCCGGGAAGAAGCTGCAGAACCTGTCCCTGCTATCGGGCGGCGAGCGCGCCCTGACCGCCATTGCGCTCTTGTTCGCGATCCTGCGCGTCAAGCCGAGCCCTTTCTACGTGCTCGACGAAATCGATGCCGCCCTGGATGAACATAATATCGAGAAGTTCGCCCGCTTCATGCGCCGCTTCGCCGACCATACGCAGTTCATCGTCATCACGCACCAGAAGCGGACGATGGAGGTCGCCGACGTCATGTACGGCATCACGATGGAGGAGAGCGGCGTCTCCAAGATCATTTCGGTGCGGCTGGCCGACCTCGCCGGTTGATGCGCCGGGCGGGCGACCGTTGCCGAACCGTGGCAGAACTGTCGGAAGGGATGAGATGGCGATGACCGCAGGGAAGAGTTTATTCGCCCGCATTGCCGCCGGGCTGACCAAAGCCCGCCAGGGCTTCACGGACCGCATTAGCGACTTGCTCAGCGGGCGAACGCGCATTGACGATGAACTGTTCGATGAGCTGGAAGAGGCGCTGATCCAGGCGGATGCCGGGGTTGCCACGGCGACCCAGTTGGTGGAGCGCCTGCGCGAGCGCGTGCGTCAGGAGAAGGTCACGGCGCCGGAGCAGGTGCGCGACCTTCTGCGGGAGGAAGTCGGACGCATCCTGGCGGCGGAAGAGGCAGGCTTGACGGTGGCATCCGAGCCGCCGACGGTGTATGTCTTCGTGGGCGTCAACGGCGTCGGCAAGACGACGACCATTGGCAAGCTGGCGGCGCAGGCGCGGGCGGAGGGGAAGCGCGTCATCCTGGCCGCCGGCGACACTTTCCGCGCGGCTGCCGGCGATCAGCTGGAGATTTGGGGCGAACGCGCCGGCTGCGATGTCATCCGCCACTCCGACGGCGCTGACCCGGCCGCGGTGGCGTTCGACGCCATCCAGGCCGCGCGGGCCCGCAAGGCGGAGTTGGTTCTGGTGGACACAGCCGGCCGGCTGCACACTAAGTCCAACCTGATGGAAGAGCTGAAGAAGATCTGCCGCGTCGTCGCCCGCGAGTGCCCGGGGGCGCCGCACGAAGTTTTGCTCGTCCTCGATGCGACCACCGGCCTCAACGCGATTCAGCAAGCGCGTCTGTTCCGCGACGCCGTGGGCGTCACCGGCATCATCCTGACTAAGCTCGACGGGACCGCCAAGGGCGGGGTGATTGTGGCCATCAAGAACGAGCTCGGGATCCCGGTGAAATACGTCGGCATCGGCGAGGGCGCCGAGGACTTGCGGCCGTTCGTCGCCGAGGAATTCACGGCGGCGCTGTTCTGACGCGGTCGCGCGAAAGAGGGAATCTACATGAAGCAGCGCATCGCGCTCTCCTGGAGCAGCGGCAAGGACAGCAGCCTCGCCCTTTACGAGCTGAGACGGAGCGGTGCCTATGACATCCGCTGCCTCCTCACCACTGTCACCGAGGACTATCAGCGCGTCAGTATGCACGGCGTCCGCGAGGATGTCCTACGCGGCCAAGCCGCGGCCGTGGGCCTGCCGCTGACGATCATCCGTATACCGCGCGAGTGCAGCAACGAGACCTACGAAGAACGGCTGCGCGACGGTCTCGCGCGGCTGAAGGATGAAGGCGTCACTGCGGTCGCTTTCGGAGACATCTTCCTCGAGGACGTACGTCGCTACCGCGAGGAGAAGAACGCTTTGGCGGGGCTGGAATCACTGTTTCCCCTCTGGGGCAGGTCGACGGCGGACATCGTGGATGACTTCCTCCGGCTCGGTTTCAAAGCCTTGACGACCTGCATCGATGGGGCGAAGCTCGCTGAACGTTTTCTCGGCCGGACGCTCGACCGGGATTTCTTCGCCGAGCTGCCACCCGGCGTCGACCCATGCGGAGAGAACGGTGAGTTCCATACCTTTGCGTTCGGCGGGCCGGTGTTTTCGCACGATCTCGACGTCGCGCTCGGCGAGCGCGTACGGCGGGGCCAGTTCGCATTTTGCGATGTGCTGCTGCGACAAGACATTGGCGGTGCCAGTCAGGGGATCCTCCAGCGAGACCGCTGACAAGGCAGATTGCTTGACAGGGCGGTTTACTTCGGGTAAAATGCTTGATGGCTGTCAAGTTATTAGCCTTGACACGGAGGCCGGACGATGCTCGAGCGCACGCTGCGCATCGCACAGCTGTATGACATTTACGGACCGCTCCTGACCGAACGGCAGCGCGAGTTAATCGAGCTGCACTATCTGCAGGACTTGTCCCTCGGCGAGATCGCCGACCAGAACGGCGTCACGCGCCAGGCGGTGCACGACCAACTGGCGCGGGCGGAGCGGGCGCTTGAATCGTACGAGGAGCGTCTCGGGCTGCTCGCCCGGCGCGCGGCCGCGCGCGAACGCCTGCAAGAAGCGCGCGATTTGCTCCTAAGGGGCGAGCTCGCTCGTGCGGCGGCGATCCTCGCTGGTCTGATCGACGAATGAGGTCGCACCGCTGAATCATCTTCAGATCCGACTCGATCATGTCCGGCATGGAGGGACCAAGTTGGCACTGTTTGAGGGTCTTGCCTCCAAGCTTCAGGAGACGTTTCGCCGCCTGCGCGGCAAGGGCAAGCTGACCGAAGCCGACGTCAACGAGGCGATGCGCGAGATCAGGCTGGCCTTGCTCGAGGCGGATGTGAATTTCAAGGTCGTCAAGGACTTCGTGGCCCGGGTGAAAGAGCGGGCGGTCGGCCAAGAGGTCCTGGCGAGCCTTACGCCCGGCCAGGCCGTGGTCAAGATCGTTAACGACGAGCTGACAGCGCTCCTGGGCGGACAGACGGCCCGCATCAACTTCGCCGGTCGCCCGCCGACGGTGATCATGCTGATCGGGCTCCAGGGCTCGGGCAAGACGACGACCGCCGGCAAGCTGGCCAACCTGCTGCGCAAACAGGGGCGTCGGCCGCTCCTGGTGGCGGCCGACGTCTACCGGCCGGCGGCCATCAAGCAGCTTGAGGTGGTCGGTGCCCAGGTCGGCGTGCCGGTGTTTCAGCTGGGCCAGGCCGATCCGGTGGCGATCGCGCGCGGTGGCGTCGACAAGGCGCTCGTCGATGGGCGCGATGTCGTCATCATCGACACCGCCGGCCGTCTGCACATCGATGACGAGCTGATGGCCGAACTGGAGCGGATCAAGGCGGCGGTGAAGCCCCATGAGATTCTGCTGGTCGTCGACGCCATGACCGGCCAGGATGCCGTCAACGTCGCCGAGACGTTCAACGCCCGCATCGGCATCGACGGCGTGGTCATGACCAAGCTCGACGGCGATGCCCGCGGCGGCGCGGCCCTCTCGGTGCGCGCCGTGACCGGCAAGCCGATCAAGTTCGCGGCCACCGGGGAGAAGCTCGACGCCATCGAGCAGTTTCACCCCGACCGCATGGCCTCGCGCATCCTCGGCATGGGCGATGTGCTGACGCTGATCGAGAAGGCGCAAAGCGAGTTCGACGCCGAGAAGGCAAAGGAGCTCGAGAAACGCCTGCGCCGCGCCGAGTTCACCTTGGACGATTTCCTGGCGCAGCTCAAGGAGATGCGCAAGCTGGGGCCGCTCGACCAGCTTCTCGGCATGATGCCGGGGATGGGCAATCTCAAGCAATTGCAGGGCATGCGAATTGATGAAAAGGACCTCAGCCACGTCGAGGCGATCATCTGCTCGATGACGCCGGCCGAGCGCCGCCATCCCGCCATCATCGACGGCAGTCGCCGCAAGCGGATCGCCAAGGGGAGCGGGACCAGCGTCCAGGATGTAAACCGTCTGCTCAAGCAATTTCATGAGACTCAGCGTTTGATTAAACAGCTCTCGGGCATCGAGCGCGGCCTCGGCAAGGGGCTGGGCAAGCTGCCCTTCCTGAAGTAGCAACCGACCACAGCAGCGAGGAGGTGAAAGGGATATGGCAGTGAGGATCCGTCTGCGCCGCATGGGCGCCAAGAAGGCCCCGTTCTTCCGTCTCGTCGTCGCCGATTCGCGCTCGCCGCGCGATGGGCGGTTCATCGAGGAGATCGGCTATTACGATCCGACCAAGGATCCGGCGGTGGTCAACATCGCCGAGGAGAAGGCCCTCGAGTGGCTGCGCAAGGGCGCCCAGCCGTCCGACACGGCGCGCAGCCTGCTGAGCCAGGCCGGCATCATGAAGAAATTCGACGAGATGAAGCGCAGCAAGTAGTGGAGGTGCGCCGGGTGAAGGAACTGGTCGAGCTTCTCGCCAAAGCGCTCGTCGACCACCCGGACCAGGTTGAAGTGCGGCAAGTCGAGGACGATTACAGCATCACGATCGAGTTGCGCGTGGCGTCCGAGGACATGGGCAAGGTGATCGGACGACAAGGGCGGACCGCCAAGGCGATCCGCACGCTCGTCAAGGCCGCCGCGGGCAGCGAGCGGCGCCGGGTCAACGTCGAGATCATCTGACATCCGACGGCAGGAGGTGGACCCGGATGCCGCTGACCGTGAGACGACCGGTCACTGTCAAGGTGCGGATCACTGAGAACTTCCAGAGGGCCATGGGCGCCCAGCTCCAGGAGGCCCTGCGGCGCCTTGACGCCGAGCTGGCGCAGATCGACGCACAGCTCAAGCGGGCCGACGGCGACGGCGCCGACCGCGCGCTCCGGCAGCAGCTGAGCGCCGAGCGGCAGAAGCGCGTCGAGCGCCGCGCCAAGTTGGTCGATGACATGAAGGAACTCGCTCGCCTGGCACCGGGGGCCGAGATCGTGCAGGGCACCATCGAGGGGCCGGTCGAGGTGCGGGTGGGCGACGACTGGGATCGCCTGTTCTCGGCGGAGATCGTGATCGAGGACGGGAAGGTCGTGGCGATTCGTGAAGGGTGATCTTCCCGAGCTGGTGGCCGTCGCGCGCGTCCTCGCGCCGCAGGGCAACCGAGGCGAGGTGCGGGTCGAGTCGCTCACCGACAACCCGCTGCGTCTAACGCGGCCGGGCAGGTTCATCCTGTCACGCGTCCCCGACGGATCCCCGGCGCCAGACGATCGAAGCGTTGAGCTGATCTCCGGCAGGCCGCACGGCCGCTTCTACGCCCTCAAGTTCGCCGGCAGCGCGTCGATTGCCGACGCCGAGACCCTGCGTAATCTCTGGGTCAAGGTGCGGCGCGACGAGCTCCTGCCGCTGCCGCCCGGCTCGTTTTATCTCTTCGAGATCATTGGCTGCTCCGTCGTAAGCGAAGACGGGCGGCCGCTCGGGCGGGTCGAGGAGATTCTCCGCGGGCCGGCCAATGATGTTTACGTCGTGCGCGGCCCGCGCGGCGAGGTTCTGCTCCCGGCGACGCGCGAGGTGATCCTCAGCGTGGACCGGGAGAGCCGGACGATGGTCGTCCGCCCGCCGCTGGGGGCCGACGAGGGCGGTGAGACGCGGTGAGAGTTGACGTCGTCACGCTGTTCCCGGGCATGTTTTGCGGCCCGTTCGATGAGAGCCTGATGGCGCGGGCGCGCGAGCGCGGCCTCCTCGACCTGAAAGTGATTGACCTGCGAGAGTTCACCCACGATAGGCACCGCACGGCCGACGATTACCCGTTCGGCGGCGGGGTCGGTATGGTGATGAAGCCGGAGCCGCTGTTTGAGGCGGTGGACGCCCTGCGGGCGGAGGACCCGCCGCCGTACGTCATCTTCACCTCGCCGCAGGGCGAGCTGTTCACCCAGGCGCTGGCTGAAGAGTTGGCACTGAAAGAGCGCTTGGCCATCATCTGCGGTCATTACGAGGGGGTTGATGAGCGCGTGATGACGCTCGTCGACCGTGAAATCTCAATCGGCGACTACGTCCTGACGGGTGGCGAGCTGCCGGCGATGGTGATCATCGAGACGGTCGTCCGCCTGTTGCCCGGCGTGCTCGGCGATGAGGCCTCGGTGGCCGAGGAGACGTTTTCCGACGGCGCGCTGAAGTACCCGCAGTACACGCGACCGCGCGAATACCGCGGCTTGACTGTCCCGGAGGTGCTGCTCTCCGGCGATCACGCCCGCATTGCGCGCTGGCGCCGCAAGGAGTCCTTGCGGCGGACCCGCGAGCGGCGCCCGGATCTGTTCGCCAAACTGACGCTGTCGGCCGAGGATCTGCGCCTGCTGGCGGAGATCGACGCCGAGAGCGGGCGGGCGGAGGAGGAATTGCGTGTCCGCGGGTCGTCGGCTGACCGATCGGAGTGACCAATTTCCCGGCAGCAGGAAAGTGTGCTATAATTAACGCGTTGCGGAAGGGAGGTTCGTGCCCAGTGGACATGATCAAGATCATCGAAGAGGCCCAACTGCGCAAAGATATCCCTGCGTTCCGACCTGGCGACACCGTGCGCGTTCACGTCAAGGTTGTCGAGGGCGGGCGCGAGCGCATCCAGGCTTATGAAGGCATCGTGATTGACCGCAAGAACAGCGGTGCGCGCGAGACGTTCACCGTTCGGCGCGTGAGCTACGGGGTCGGCGTCGAGCGGACGTTCCCGCTTCACTCGCCCCGCATCGACCGCATCGAAGTCGTCCGCCGCGGCCGCGTCCGGCGCGCGAAGCTGTATTATCTGCGCAATCTGACCGGCAAGGCGGCGCGCATCAAAGAGGATAAGGAATAGCAGAAAGGGACTGCGCTCCAGTCCCTTTCTCCGTCCTCGCGACGCCGCGCACGGAGCCTACATAGGCAGTGCCCGGCGGGAGGAAGCATAGCTTAGGCGGCGTCTGCGGGCATGCGTGCGAGGCGCCGACGAACATCATGGCCAGCACAGTGGCTTGCCAGCGGCCGCGCGAGCGGCCCGGCGGGCCGCGTCTGCTCAGGGAGAAGGGACGCACTTGGACAAAGTTGGGTCGGTCTTGCGCGAGTTTCTCGAGAGCGTTTTGATCGCAATCGCGATAACGGCATTCATCTTCATTTTCATCGGTCGGCCCTTCTGGATCCCGTCCGAGTCGATGGAGCCGACGCTCAACCCGCGCGACCGGGTGATTGCGCTCAAAATCGGGTACTACTTCGAACCGCCGCGCCGGGGGGATATCATCTGCTTCCACTATCCGGTCGATCCGAAGCAGGTCTTCGTCAAGCGCATCATCGGTCTCCCCGGGGATACGGTGGAGGTACGGAACGGTCTGGCGATCGTCAACGGGGTTCCGCTGCGGGAGCTGTACGTCAAGTTCCCCGGCGGCCCCGACTACGGTCCGCGCAAGGTCCCGGAGGGACAGTACTTTGTCCTCGGCGACAACCGCGCCAACAGCGGCGACAGCCGCTTCTGGGGCTACGTGCCGCGCAAGAACATCATTGGCCGCGCGGTTGTGAGGTTTTGGCCGCTTGGACGGGCCGGCCTCGTTCGTTGACTGAGGCAGGTTAGCGGAACAGCTATGGAAGTGCAATGGTATCCCGGCCACATGGCCAAGGCCCTGCGCGTCCTCGAGGAGTACCTGCCGTTGATCGATGTGGTGGTGGAACTCCTCGACGCGCGCATCCCGATCAGCAGCAGCAACCCCGAGTTGAGGCGGCGCATCGGCGGCCGCCCGCGCATCGTTGCGCTCAACAAAGCCGATCTGGCCGATCCAGCGGCGACAGGCGAGTGGGTCGCGGCGTTCCGACGTGCCGGCGCGGTGGCGGTGGCCGTCGAGGCCCAGAGCGGCCAAGGCGTGAACGAACTCCTCCGCTTGGCGGTCGAGCTGGCCGAAACGCGTATGGCGCGCGAGCGCGCGCGGGGGCGGCGGCCGCGCCCGGTGCGCTTCATGATCGCCGGCATCCCGAACGTCGGCAAGTCGTCGCTCATCAACCGGCTGACGGGACGCGCCAGCGCGCGGACCGGTGCCCATCCTGGTGTGACGCGCGGCAAGCAATGGGTGCGCGTCCGTGAGGGGCTGGAGTTGCTCGATCTACCCGGCGTCCTCTGGCCGAAGTTCGAGGATCCGCGGGTCGGTTTTCACTTGGCGGCCACGGGAGCCATCAGCGAGCAGGTCTACGACCACTACGATGTGGCCCGGCGCCTCGCCCGCGAGCTGCTTCCACTGGCCGGCGACGCGATCGCTGCCCGCTTTGGCCTGAACGGGCTTCCCGCCACGGCCGAGGAGCTGCTCGAGGAGATCGGGCGGCGCCGCGGCTGCCTGCGGAGCGGCGGCGTCGTCGACGCGACGGCGGCGGCCGACATTTTCTTGCGTGAGTTTCGCTTGGGCAGGCTCGGCCGCCTGACCCTCGAGCGGGCGGTGATGTTCGGATGAACGGGAAGGATGCTCGGGCGGCCAAAGCTGAAGGCTGCGCGCGCGCAGCGCGTGGAAGCACGCTGGCCGCGCTCGAGCGGCTGGTCAAGGAGGCGCCGCCCGCCGACTACCCTGCTCTGCTGGCTGCCCTGCGCGCTGACCGGCGCGCGGGCGCGCAGCGGCTCGCTGACTGGGTGACGGCGCAATTGGAAGCCGAGCGGGCTGAGCGCGAGCGGGTCCTGGCGCTGTATGAGCACGAGCGGCAGGCGCGGACCGCCGGTTATCGCCTGATCGCCGGCCTCGACGAGGCAGGACGCGGGCCCCTCGCTGGGCCGGTCGTGGCGGCGGCGGTCATCTTACCGCCGGATCTCGTCTTGGCGGGACTGAACGATTCGAAGCAGGTCGCGCCGGAGCGGCGGGCCGAACTATACGACCGGATCATCGCCGAGGCCGTCGCCTGGGGCGTCGGCGAGGTCGACGTGGAGTACATAGAGCGGGAGAACATCCTGCAGGCGACCTACGAGGCGATGCGCCGCGCGGTGACACAGCTGGCGATCGCGCCGGATTTTCTGCTCCTCGACGCGGTGCGTCTGCCGGGCGTTGGCATCCCCCAGCGACCAATCATCCACGGCGATGCCCTGAGCGCGTCGATCGCCGCGGCGTCGATCATCGCCAAAGTAACGCGCGACCGCTTGATGTGCCGCTACGACGAGCTCTATCCGGGCTACGGTTTCGCCCGTCACAAAGGCTATGGCACCGCAGAGCACTGGCAGGCACTGCGGCGCTTGGGCCCCTGCCCGATCCACCGCCGTTCGTTCCTGTCGGCGCTGGCGGGCACTGATTCGCGCAGCGCCGAGTAGCTTGTCCCGCAGTCCGGCAGGGGTGGGCCGGGCGGACGCCGAACAGGGTCAGGGCGCTTCAGGGCCACGGGTCAGGTTGTTTGACGGAGGTTCCGACGCCAATGCGAAAGATGCGGCTCGCTGAACTGCAGCCCGGTATGGTCGTGGCCAGGCCGGTCTACGGCGCCGACGGGCAGCTGCTGCTCAACGTCGGGGTCAAGCTTCAACACGGCTACCTGCGGCAGCTCGACCGGCTGGGCATTCCCGCGGTGTACGTCGAGGATGAGCATATGGCGGACGTGGTCGTCGAGGATGTCGTCTCGGACCAGACGCGCCTCAACGCCACGGTTGCCGTCCGTGAGGTGCTCGACGCCGCGCGCGTGCGGACGCAGAAGGAACTAACGCGGGCGGTGGTGTTCGCCGACGGTTCCCTCCGCACGGCCGTCAATCGCATCATCGATGACCTCTTGCGCAACCCGAACGTCGTGATGAATCTGACCGACATCCGCGCGAGCGACGACTTCACGTTCGGACACTCCGTGAACGTCGCCATTCTCTCGCTGATGATCGGGCTCGGCCTGCACTACAACGAATCGCGCTTGCGCGATCTCGGCCTGGGCGCGCTGCTCCACGATATCGGCAAGGTCAAGCTCCCCGCGGAGATCCTGAAGAAGGATGGCCCCCTGGCGCCTGCCGAGGCCGCGGAGATGCAAAGGCATCCGACTTACGGGTTCGAAATCCTGCGCAGCCAGCCGAATCTATCCATTCTTTCCGCGCACGTCGCCTACCAACACCATGAGCGTTTGAACGGTGAAGGTTACCCGCGCCGGCTGCGCGGCGGCGAGATCCACGAGTTCGCCCGCATCGCGGCGGTGGCGGACGCCTATGACGCGCTGGTCACTGACCGCCTGCTGCGGCGCGGTTTTGCGCCCGGCGACGCGCTGCAAATGCTGCAGGCCCTCAACCAGCAATTTGACCAGGACGTCGTCCGCGCCCTCGCCGCATGCGTCGCCCTCTATCCCGTGGGAACGCTGGTCGAGCTCAACACGCGCGAACAGGGTCTGGTCATCGTGACGCGCAAGGGCGCGACCGACCGCCCGGTCGTGCGGGTGATCTACGACTGGGCGGGGCAGGAGCTGAAACATCCGTACGACGTTGACCTTGCGCTACAGAGAGATCTCTGTATCACCAGGACGGTCATTCGTCGGGCCGGCGGGCCTTGGGAGCCCGCCCGGCTCGAGAGCATCAAACAGTTCCTATAGTCGTAGTCGCGCGGTCGCCGACCGCTTCGCCCGAAGACAGCCGCTCGGGCGGCTTTTTTGTTTTCCAGGGCGGCGCGCTGGTCTTGGATATCGCCAGGCCGGCAACAGGAAGGTGCTGACAGGAGGCGAATTCCCTCGTCGGTGATGAGATGAGAGAGCGGGCGAACTACCGCCAGCGCCTCGGGCGCCGGGGCGAGGACATGGCGGCGGCGCACCTCGCGGCGGCTGGATGCGCCATCTTGGCCCGGAATTGCCGGACGCCGTTCGGCGAGATTGACCTCTTGGCGCTGGACGGCGACGAGACGGTCCTGGTCGAGGTCAAGACCCGCCGCAGGCACCAGTTCGGCGCTGCGGTGGAAGCCGTCGACGGGCGAAAGCGGGAACGTTTGCGGCGGTTGGCGGCGTACTTGGGGCTGAACGACGCGCCGGTGCGCTTCGACGTCATGGCCATCGATCTGACCAACGGTCGCCCGCAGATCGAGTGGCTGAAGGGGGCGTTTTGATGGTAGGCTGCGTCCAGAGCGCGGCCGTCCTGGGCATCGACGGTTACCCCCTGCGCGTCGAGGTCGACGTCAGCAACGGACTGCCGGCGTTCGAGATCGTCGGTCTGCCGGACGCGGCGGTCCGTGAGGCGCGGGAGCGCGTCCGGTCGGCCATCCGAAATTCCGGGTACGAGTTCCCGAACCGACGCATCACCGTCAACCTTTCGCCGGCCCGCGTGCGCAAGGAAGGGCCGGCCTACGATCTGCCGATCGCGCTTGGAGTGCTGGTGGCGTCGGGCCAGTTGGGACCGCAGCTCTGCGAAGGCATTGCCTTCCTCGGCGAACTGTCGCTGGATGCGCGGCTAAGGCCGGTGACAGGCGTCCTGCCCGCAGCGGCAGCCCTGCGCCGATGCGGCTGCCGCACCTTGGTGGTCCCCGCTGACAACGCGCGCGAGGCGGAACTGGTCACCGACCTCACCGTGCGCGCGGCCGACTCGCTGACCGCCGTCATTGCCGGCATGGCGAGCGGAGAGTGGGGCGCAGGCGGTCGCTGCGCTCCTCGTGAGTCCTCCGGGGGCACCGGGACGGGCGGCGGGGACGGCCAGCGCCGGGGTCTAGGCGAGGTGGGCGCGCCGGGCGATCCGCCCGACTTGGCCGAGATTCGCGGACAGACCGCCGCCAAACGGGCGCTGGAGATCGCGGCGGCGGGTGGCCACCACCTGCTGTTCATCGGCCCGCCCGGCACCGGCAAGACCATGCTTGCCCGCGCGCTGGCCGGCATCCTCCCGCCGCTCACGGATCGCGAGGCGCTCGAGGTGACCACCATCGCCAGCGTGGCGGGTCTGCTGTGCGACGGCGCACTCATCCGGCGGCGGCCGTTCCGGGCGCCCCACCACACCGCTTCGCCGACGGCGCTGGTCGGGGGCGGCAGGGTGCCGCAGCCGGGGGAGATATCGCTCGCTCACTGCGGCGTGCTCTTCCTCGACGAACTGCCGGAGTTTCGGCGCGATTCGCTCGAAGCGCTGCGCCAGCCGCTCGAGAGCGGACAGGTGACGATCCTGCGCGGCGGCGTCAGCGCCACCTTCCCGGCGCGCTTTGCGCTCGTGGGGGCGATGAATCCGTGTCAATGCGGCCACCGCGGCGAGCCGGACGCCGTCTGCACCTGCACGCCAGCGCAGGTCCAGCACTACTTGGCGAAGCTGTCCGGGCCGCTGCTCGACCGGATCGACCTGGTCGTCCACGTCGGCCGAATGTCGTACGAAGAGCTGACGGCCGCGGCGGCGGGAGCAGAATCGTCGTCCGCCGTGGCGGCGCGCGTGGCTGCCTGCCGCGCGGTTCAGCACGACCGCTTGGACGGCAGCCCGTGGCTTGTCAATGCGGCGTTGCCGGGGCCGTTGGTCAGGCAGTTCTGCGCTCCCGACCGCGACGGCGCGCGGCTGTTGGGGGCGGCATTCGAGCGGCTGCGGCTGTCCAACCGCGCCCACGACCGCATCCTCAGGGTGGCCCGGACGATCGCCGACCTCGAGGGGGCGGCACTGGTCGGCGCGCCGCACATTGCCGAGGCGATCCAGTTCTGTGGGGCAGAGGTGTTGGGCTAAGGGACGCGGGCGGAGGGTCTGCGAAGTGCGCGTCGTCCGCGACCCCACGAACGGAACGACAGCCAGCACAACGGACGCTGTGCGGCGGCGAGCGCAGTGCCGGCAGCATCGACGTGGCCGGAGCTGCCGGGGTTGGCGCAGGATGCGCTTACGGGCGGCAGCGTTTGCCTGGCGAGGCGCGCTGCGCCGGCACCCTGTCGATTGGTTTCTCCCAGTTTATTGTTCACATGGAAGGAAGTCGGCTGTGCGGCGAAGTATCTTATCATGACCTTGGGTCATTTCAGCGGCACTATAGGAGGGCCCGGATGGCGCACATAACCGTTGATAACTTGGCTGTCACCTACCACAAAACGGAACCGCGTCCTGGCCTGACCGGCCGGATCGCGGATCTGTTCTCGCCCGTCCGGACGCAGGTCCATGCCCTGCGCGGCGTCAGCTTCGTCGTCGAAGCGGGCGAATGCGTCGGCTACATCGGTCCCAACGGTTCCGGCAAGACGACCACGATCAAGGCGCTGAGCGGCGTGCTGAGGCCTTCAGGCGGTTCGGCGCGCGTGCTCGGCTACGAACCGATCGGCCGCGATCCCCGCTACCTCGCGCAGATCGGTCTCATCCTCGGCGCAAAATCGCAGCTCTGGGCGGACTTGCCCGCGATGGATACGTTCCTGTTCTTGAAAGAAGTCTACCGGTTGGGCGACGCGGAGTTCAAGGCGCGCCTGGACCATCTCTGCGAGCTGTTCGGCGTGACAGAGCTGATCCGGACGCCGGTGCGGCTGCTCAGCCAGGGCGAGCGCGTGAGAATGCAGCTAATCTGCGCGGTGCTGCACGGTCCGCGGGTGCTGTTCATGGACGAACCGACCTACGGCCTCGACATCTGGGCCCAAGCTGCCGTGCGCGATTTCACGCTCAAAGCGGTCAAGGAACTCGGCACGACCGTCCTGCTGACGAGCCACAACCTGGATGATATCGACCGGCTCTGCGAGCGGATCATCGTCCTGAACGAGGGTCAGATCGTCTACGACGGGAAGAAGGCGGCGTTGAGGGCGCAGTTCGACGCCCTGCGGAAGGTCTCAATCAGCGGGGACGCGGCGGCGGCGCTCAAGGACTGCGGCATCCCGCGCGAGGTGCTCGACGAGGGACCGGAGGGGACGACCTTCATCGTCGGCGCCGACCAGCTCGGGGCCGTCCACCGGGCGATCGGTCCGGGGGCGAGCGTTTCAGTCGAGTCGGTGCCGCTCGAGTACATGATCAGAAAGCTGGTGGGGAGATGAACTACCGCGCTGCGCTGCAGCGGATGGCCATGGTGGTCAAGGTCAATCTCGCCTACCGCTGGAACACCATCGTCGCTCAGATCGCCCCGGCGATCACCGCCCTGTTCATGATCGGCCTCCTGCGCGTGACCGACTTCGCCGGCCCAGCCGTCGCCCCCGCGTCGCTGGCGGCTTACTACTGCCTGCTCTCAGGCGCCGTCGGCGCCATGGTCCCGGCGATCTGGCCGGATGTATTCGCGGAGATCCGCAGCGGCCGCGTGATTCACGCGCTCGTGCGCCCATTTGGGTACGTCGCTGATCTGGTTTGGGGCGGCGTCGGGTCGGCCATGTACAAGCTGGCCTCCGGGCTGCTGACGATGGGGTGCGTGGCCCTCATCGCCCGCCCGGCTCTCTCGCTCTCTCAGTTGCTGATGTTCCTGCTCCTCGCTGTGCCGGCGCTGGTGCTGAGCACGCTCCTCTCGACGCTCTTCAGTCTCTCGGCCTTTTGGCTCCTCGATGACACGGGTCCGTCTTTCTTTGTCTGGTATCTCGCCATGTTCTCATCCGGCGCAATCCTGCCGCTGCGGGTCATGCCCCTGTGGGCGCAGCGCGCGTTCGCCGCGCTGCCGTTCCGCTATCTGATCGACTTCCCAGTGACGGCGAGCATCGGCATGCTGGCGCCGCGGTCGGTCGCTGTCGGCCTGACGGTCCAAGTCATCTGGATCGGTGTCTCTGCGCTGTTGATCAGTCTGGTCTGGTCGCGCGGGCTGCGCAGGCTGAGCTTGGGGGGACTCTGATTGAGGCTCTACACAACGGCACTGAAGCTGAGCTTCAAGAGGGCGCTCGCCTATCAAGGGAGTTTTTGGCTGTACGTCTTGGTCCAAGCCT
>Ga0315298_1006178_pt1 | contig 16470 bp, 19 predicted proteins | sample WHS_1_MG_FD_203077 | JGI IMG/M metagenome (GOLD analysis project Ga0315298, IMG submission 203077) | Extremophilic microbial mat communities from Washburn Hot Springs, YNP, Wyoming, USA - WHS_1_MG | ecosystem: Environmental > Aquatic > Thermal springs > Hot (42-90C) | place: USA: Wyoming...
GAGTACGCATCGGACGTATTCAGCAAGATAAAGAAGAGCAGGGGGATAAAGTCGCTGGACCTCTTGGAAGAGGCCTCGATGCCGATGGGGGGCCATGAGGGGGCGTTCTACAAGACGGAGGAGACGATAGTCTATGGCGGGATGATCAAGAGGAGGATGTTCAAGCAGATAACGATCGCCGCCCATTTCTTCTGCGGGGATTCCAAGCGCTACTTCACGCTCTACGGGACGATCCCCCCGCAGAGGGCCGAGGAGCAGGAGAAGATCATAAGGCATATGATCCAATCGATAAAGTGCCACAAGTCCTAAGGGAGGGTCGCGGACCGGGAGGCGGTTCGGGATGCCCATAACACGAGAAGCCCTGTTCGAGGTCGCGGTCGAGCTTTTCGAGAGGGCCACCCGCTCCGTTCCGGGGGATACCTTGAGGGCCCTCAAGGAGTCCTTGGAATCGGAGACCAATGAGCTTGCGAGGTATATGCTGACCATCATGATCAAGAACGCGGAGATGGCCAGCGAGGGCAATATGGTGGTCTGCCAAGATACCGGGATCCCGGCCTTCTTCCTGAGGATCGGGACCGATGCCGAGATCGAGGCGGATCTCAAGAAGGTCCTGGCGGAGGCCGTGGAGAAGGTCTCGCTCGAGTTCCCCTATAGGGCGGCGTTCGTCCACCCGATCTTCAGGGATTCGCCGCCGCTCATAGCGGGCGGGGGAGTTCCGTTCGTGGTCTGCGATGCCTTGGCCGGGGCGGATTTCCTCGAGATCACGATGTCCCCGCAGGCCTCCGGCCCCGAGTTCTGGAGCCGGGTCGAGATGTTCTCCCCGCCCAGCGATCCTTGGGGGGCCGTGAAGGGCTTCGCCTTGGAGACGGTGAAGAGGGCCGGCGGGGCCGCCTGCCCCCCGGTGGTCGTGGGCGTGGGCTTGGGCGGAGATATGGGGGAGGTCGTCAGGCTGGCGAAGCTGGCGTCGATAAGGCCCCTCGATGAGAGGAACCCAGATCCGAAGGTCGCCTCGCTGGAGGAGGAGCTGAAGGCCCTCTTGAACGATACTGGCATAGGGCCCATGGGCCTGGGGGGCGACACGACGGCCTTGGCGGTCAACATCGAGGTCGAATATTGCATGAAGGCCTGGCTGCCCATCGCGGTATGCCTCAGGTGCTGGACCAACAGGCGGGCGAGGGCTAGGATCCATAACGACGGCAGGGTCGAGTTCATGTGAGGCGATCCCGGTGGGAAGGGAAATTAGGTTGAGGACCCCAATCGGGGAGCGGGACGCCCGCGATCTGGAGGTCGGCGACATAGTCCATCTGGATGGCAAGGCATTCGCCATAGCCTACGCCTTCCAGTTCCAAAGGGCCTTGGACGAGCTCGCCAGCGGGAGGGGCCTCCCCATGGATTTCGAGGGATCCGCGATCCTCCACTTCCCAACGTGCTTCAAGGCGGAGGGTGGGAAGTATAGGATCGTATACTTCGGCCCGACCACGAGCTCCAAATTCAACAAGGTAACGCCCGAGTTCGTGAGGAGGTTCAAGATCAGGGCCATAGTCGGGAAGGGCGGCATGGATGAGGCGGTGATGGCGGCCATGAAGGAGGTAGGCTGCGCCTTCCTCCAGGCCATAGGCGGTTGCGCCGTCATATATACAAAAGGGGTCGAGGAGATAACGAACGTCTATTGGCAGGAGAGGCATTGGACGTACGCCGTGGTGGAGCTCAGGCTCAGGGACTTCGGCCCCCTGATCGTTTCGATGGATGCCGAGGGGAGGAGGCTCGGGAAGGAGGAGCGGGGGCCTTGATAAGGACCGTATTCTTCGATTTGATATATACGCTCGTACACCTCGATATGAGGTCGCATGCGGAGAGATGTTGCGAAATCCTATCCGGGCTTGGCGAGGTGGACCCGGAGAGGTATGCGAAGGAGTTCCGAAGGGCCTGGATCAGATATAGCGAACGGGGCTTGGAGGGCGACGAATCCTTCTACTCCCAAATCCTGAGCGGGCTCGGGCTCCCATTCAGCCCGGATCTGGTCCCGGCCCTCAGGGGGGCGTACTTGGATTCCTTGAGCCTCTACGAGGATTCGATACCGGCCCTGAACGCCCTCCTCGGGCGCTACAGGCTCGGCCTCATCACCAACGGCGTATCCTCTTGGTATCGATGCCCGCTCGAGAGGTTCTCATTGAAGGGGTACTTCGACTCGATAACCATCTCCTATGACGTGGGCTGCAGGAAGCCGTGCCGGAGGATATACGAGGTCGCGCTCGAATCCCTCGGCGCCGAGGCCCGGGAATCGTTCTTCATCAGCGATGAATACGAAGAGGACCTCATCCCGGCCAAGGAGATCGGCATGGAGGTTTGCCTCCTCGATAGGGACGGCAATCCGCCCTTGGGCCCCATCAATGTTGCAAGGGATCTCTCGGAGGCGCTAGCGCTGATCGGATGAGAAATCGGGGCGCGGGCCAGCCTCCATGGGGCTCCAAGCGGATTGGGCATATCCTTAATTTCCGACAACATGTGTTTAAATGGATCCAGCAGATGTCGGTCACGACTTCGAGGTCCCCATCTCGATGCCATTGATGGCCTCATAGATCTTTATTATCGATCCCCAATCCTCCTCTCCGAGCCCGAAGGCCTTCGCAGCTTGGAGCAATTGGTATATGAGGCCCGCAACGGGCGTGAAGAGGTTCAGCTCCTTGGCCCCCTCCAAGAAGAGGCCCACGTCCTTATGCATTAGGCTCGTCTTGAAGCCGGGCTCGAAATCCCTCTCCAGCAGCCTCGGGAGGCGGTTCCTAAGGGCCCATGAATCCCCGGTCCCGAACCTCAGCACTTCGTGGAGGGCCTTCGGGTCGACGCCCTGCTTCGCGGCCCATAGGGCGCCCTCGAAGACCCCAAGCGTGTTTATCGCTGCCATAACGTTGTTTACAAGCTTCACCACTTGTCCGTTGCCAACGGGGCCCACGCGCACTACGACCTTGCCTATCTTCGAGAGTATTTCCCTTGCCTCCTCGAAGGAGCGCTCATCGCATCCCACGAGCACCGTCAGCTCGCCCCTCTCAGCAGCCAGATATCCCATGTAAGGCGCCGTGACCGGGGCATCGACGAATTGGACCCCCTTGGCCCTCAGCCTTTCCCCGATCCCGATGGCCGCCTTGGGCCCTATGGTGCTCAAGTTGATGGCCATGCAGCCGCTCCTTAGGCCCTCCGCCGCGCCCTTTTCGCCGAAGAGGGCCTCCTCGACCTCCTTGGGCGACGGGAGGCTCAGCATTACGGCATCGGATCTCTCGCCCACCTCCTTTGGCGATGAGGCCCTTGCCGCGCCCTTCTCAACGACCCCTTCGACGGCTTCCCCCCTCACATCGAAGGCCGTTAGCGGATAGCCCGCCTTGAGCAGATTCGCGGCCACCCTGCTGCCCACGACGCCCAATCCTATAACCCTCAGCCTCCTCATGGCGATTCCCGATTGAGCTATCCGAGCGGGTATTCAAAAGTTTGCCTAAAATCCTCGATGAAGGATTTGGAGCCAATCCCGGGCATGGTGCTCGGGGGCCGCTCCTTGGGTGGGACGGGATCATCTCTACAGGGTTTACCGGTGCCTTTGCCTTTACGGCGGGGGCCGATGGGCCCGGGAGCATTCGATCAGGCCGAGGGCCTTCCGCCCCATTCGAGGGCGCGGGCCAATTCCCCTTGGGACTTCGCCGCCTCCTCCAGGGGCCTTCCCTCCATCAAGGCCCGGGCGGCCTGCATCATGGCCTTCGCCCCAGCCGTGGAGCCATCCGGATGCCCGTGGATCCCGCCGCCCGCGAGGAAGAGCGTATCCTTGCCGGCCATCTCCAAATTAGTCCCCAAGTTGATCGGGGAGATCCCGGCCGCGATCACGGGCAGCGTCCGCTTGAAGCCGTCCCAGGACCCCCTCATGGCTACGATGCACTTCCTCGCATCGAGCGCGTCGAATACGAACTTCCCAGTCTTGCTCCCAACGTGGAGCTCATCGGCGCCGCAGATCCTCGCCAGCTTAGACATCAGGGCCGACTCGATCCCGTGCTTTGGATCCCTCGTGAAGGCCCCATGGCCGCATCTATGGACATGGATCGGGACGTTTATGGAAGGATCCTCGGCCAAGGCTTGGATGCCCCCATACCCAACGTAGGTCATGCAGACCATCAAATGGTTCGCCCCGCCCTCGATGGCCCTGTCCGCGAGCTCCAATATCCTGTCGGCCCTATGGGTTATATTCAATGCGTACAGGACCTTCTTTCCGGTTTCCCGTTCCGCCCTGTCCAATGCCTCCATGACGGCCGAGAGCCTATCGAAGAGCGGGCAGTATTTTGGGTTGACGAGGGCCTCATCGTCCTTTATGAAGTCCAAACCGCCGAGCGCCGTCTCATAGGCCAGCTTCGCGTAGGTCTTCGTATCCAAGCCCAGGTTGGGCTTCATTATCGTCCCTATCAATGGCCTGCCGTCCTCCGCATCCGCGAGCCCCCTCAGGCCCTCTATCCCGAACTTGGGGCCGGGATGGGCCCTCGCCCAATAGCTAGGGAACCTCATGTCAACGAGCTTCACCCTGTCAACTATGTTCATATCGAACAAGTTGCCCGCTATGTCCGAGAGGAGGTTCGCTATCCCTCCCGTTTCCGGGTCGTAGTTGGAGGCGTTGTAGGCTATTTCTATGAACCCGGAGCCCTCTGACCCCATGATCCTCAATATCTTGGCCCCGTACTTCCCCCTCACCTCGAGCGTTTCATACCCAACGGGCGTCCAAGTCCCGGTTGAGCATTCTATCGCTATCTCCTCGGCGATCCTCTGGAGGGGGCGAGTCCCCTCGACCGAGTAAATGGCTATTATATGCTCCTCCGGATCTATGGCCTCAGGGTTCGAGTACATCAATTCCCTAAGGATTTCCTCGGAGACCTCCAAACGTCCTCCCGCCTCAGCCATGAGGTGATGGGAAGGCCTACATCCAAGGATCGAGGACGGCCTTCACGACCTTCCAATCCCTGACGGCCTCGACGGCCTCCGTCGTCTCCTCGAGCGGGAACCTATGGGAGATAAGGCCCTTGAAGCCATACTTTGGGTTCGCCTTGGCCATGAACCTCACGGCCCTCCAGAGGTGTCGAGGCTCGTAAGAGAAGGATCCCTTGATCGTTATGTGCTTGAAGGTCACCCAGAACGGGTGGAAGCCCTCGGCCGGCCCCGCGTCCATGAACTGGCCCACGACGACGTACGTCCCGCCATCCCTCGCCATCCTGACGCCCTCCGGGAATGCATTCGGGACGCCCGAGCACTCGAAGACCACATCGGCTCCCTGTCCGCCTATCGAATATTCCTTGACGAGCCTTATCCGCTCCTCAGGGTCCTTGACATCCGATATGTCTATCGTATGGTCGGCGCCCCATCTCTTCGCAAGCTCGAGGCGCTCCTTGGGCCCCCCGATCACTATGACCCTGTCGGCGCCGGACTCCCTGGCCACTATGGAGCCGAATAGGCCCACGGCCCCGCTCCCCTGGACCGCCACGGTGTCGCCCTCCCTTATGCCCGCCCTCTCGGCCGCATGGATCATCGTCGGCGCGGCGCACCCGACGGCGACCAAGGCATCGGCCGGCAGGTCCTTCGGGAGCTTGAAGACGGCCGTCTCCGGGAACAGATAGCAGTATTGGGCCCATCCGCCCGTGAAGTGCGGCGGCTTGTCGCATGAGAGCGCCGCCCCGTAGGTCTTCCTGTTGAGGCATTTATTCGGAATGCCCGCGACGACGCAGTTGTAGCAGCGATAGCAGTAGCGGCCTATCGTCGTCGGCCATGTGATGCGATCGCCGACCGAAAGGGGCTCGCCGGCCCAGTCCTTCTCCACGCCCTTCCCAAGGGCCATGACCTCCCCGACGTTCTCATGGCCCAGTATGACCGGGAAGGATAGGGTCTTCCCGCCCGTGTGGCCGAGCCATGTGTGGACATCGGTGCCGCATACGCCGGCGGACAGCATCCTGACGAGGATGCCGCCCGGCTCAACCTCGGGCAGCGGATACTCCCTGACCTCGAACGGCTTCTTGAACCCAACCATCACGGCTGCCTTCCCATTTTTCGCAGCTCCTCTCGGCATATCGAACACCGAATTTCATTAACCGATCATGAATATAAAACGAGTCGATCGGATGGGCCGAGTTTGTCCGCATCCGGATCGATTCATGACCCCTCATGCCCCATCAATATCTCCACAGCCCATCTGGCAACTTTCCCCACGACCGTCGGGCATTTGTCCTTGTGGCCGCCGGCCCTCTCAAATTCCTCCCGCTCCCTAGGATCCTTTACGTTGAACGATCTCCCGAAGATCTTCTCCTGAACGCCGCGGCAGGTGAGGCTACCGAACTCATCTACGAACCTCCTCAGCAACTCATCGGCCAATTCCATGCACCTCCTCATGGGGGTATAATCCGAGGCATCGAAATCCTCGCGCCCACGGCCATATCTGCAGCCTATCGCCATGACTCCCCCCACCAAGGCCCCGCAAGTTCCATTCGTGGAATCCGCGAGGCCCCCCGCGAAAGCGGAGGCCGATTTGAAGACATCGTCGCTCACGATCCCCAGCGTATCTTGGATGGCCGCTAATACGCATTGGGGGCACCCCATCCTTTCCCGCTCATATCTGAACCCGAGATCGAAGGCCCTTCTCGAGGCATCCTCTCCATCGCCCATAACAGATCGCCATGGCAATGGCGATTCGCCTCGATTATAAATCGAACTGGGCCATTGAAGATGGCCCATATCGGACGCAAGGGAGCGATCCAAAGGCTTTTAAAAACCGCCGTGGAAAGCGCTCTCGGATGCGGCCTTGAGAAGACATGATCGGATCATGAAGGAGTTGATCAGGATATGCGGAGAGGGTTTCGTCTTCGACGATAGGGATACCCTGCTTCCTTATGCTTATGATACGGGGAACCTCTCCACGCCGGACGATCCCGAGGGGTTCCCGGAGTTCGTCGTCATGCCCAGATCGGCCGATCAGATACGGAGGGTCGTCGGGATGGCCAATAGGGAGGGGGAGCCCGTCGTGCCGTTCATATCGGGCGCGAACATGGGGGGCTTGGCCGTGCCCTCCAAGGGCGGCATCCTCGTGGACCAGAGGCTCATGAAGGGGCTCTCGATCGACGAGGAGGACCTCTACGCGGTCGTGGAGCCCGGCGTGACCTTCGGCATGCTCGAGAGGGAGCTCCGGAGGAGGGGCTTGCATTTCCCATGCCCCATGGCATCCCCCTCCTCGGCCTCCGTGGTCGGGAACGTGCTGCTCGCCGGCCAGGGCCATCTCGAGACCAGATATGGCTGCCAAGGGGGGCTCTTCAACTCCATCGAAGCGGTCTTGCCGACCGGGGAGGTCGTCAGGGCCGGGTCCTGCGCAATCTCGGACCATTGGTTCAGCCGGTTTCCATTGGCCGACCTGACGGGCCTCTTCTTGGGCTGGCATGGGACGACCGGCATAGTGACCAAGATGGCCATACCGCTCTACAAGAGGCCCGGGTTCAAGGACGTTCTCAACATAGGGTTCGACGACTTCGGGGATGCCGCCAGGTTCGTCGCCGAATGGAGCCGGCTCGAGTTGGCCCACAGCGTAGAGGGCGTCACGTGGGCCCTAGCCCAAGCACCATCGAGGAAGTGGCCCCTCCCCCCGAGGCCGACCGGAGACCCCGCCTTCTACCTATTCAGCCTCATATTCGGCCATTCGCAGGAGGAGCTGGATTATAAGAAGAGGATGCACGACCGCTTGATGAGCGATTTGTCGGCGAAGGGCGAGATCTCCGATGCCCGATACATGGAGATGCCCAAGGAGGCCAAGGAGGCGAGGACCAACGTCCCGAACCCATGGGTCTTCAGATACGCCGACCATAGGGGCGGCGGCGCCGTGGCCTGGGTCGGCAGCTTCGTGCCCCCCTCGGCTTGGGAGAGGGGCCTGAGCGAGTCGAGCGAGCTGATGGAGGAGCATGGCTTCGCCCCGGCCGTCTCCCTAAGGAGCATGGACTTCGGGCATTATGCCGCCCTGAGGGCGATAATACCCTATAACAGGGCCGACGAAGGCGAGAGGAGGAGGGTCAGGGAGCTGATGGAGGGATTGGCGGAGCTGGCCTTGGATCTGGGCGGCTTGATCTACAAGGCCCATCCATGGGTGGCCAAGGCGATGCTCAGGAGGGCCCACCCGGGCTACCTGAGGCTCCTGAGGAGGGTCAAGGGGCTGCTGGATCCGAACCGGATAATGAACCCGGGGAAGTACGGCCTATGAGCCGGGCCGATGGGGCGAGGGCTTTGAAGGGATCTTGGAGCCATCTGGGGAAGTACTCCGAAATACTGCACTACTGCGCCTCCAGTTGCGAGAGCTGCCTCCTCGGTTTCCCCCACTACCTGCCCATATGCCCAGCTGGGGAGAACTTCCACCTGCTCTCCTATTACATGAAGGGGAAGGCCGGCATGGCGCACGCGCTATACAGGGGGAAGATCGAGTTCAAACCGGAGGTTGCGGATATATTCTTCGCCTGCCCCCTCTGCGGCGCGTGCGCGGAGGTCTGCTGCACGGAATGGAGCGATTACGCGCTCGAGGTCATGGAGGCGGTCAGGGCGGAGGCCGCGAGGGCCGGGATCGGCCCGATGCCGGAGCAGAGGAAGTTCGGCGAGCACATCGGAAGGGAGCACAACCCATACTTCGAGCCCCACTCATCTAGGAGGGCATGGCTGCCGAAGCGCGATCTGCCGAAGGATGCGAAATTCATATACTTCGTCGGGTGCACATCCTCCTATAGGCAGGAGAATATAGCATTGGCTACACTTGAGATATTGGAGAGGATGGGGATAGATTTCACGATCCTAGAAGACGAATGGTGCTGCGGCTCCCCGCTCTTGAGGACCGGACAATGGGACCTCGCCGCCGAGCAGGCGAGGCATAACGTCAAGGCCATCGAGGAGGCGGGCGCTGAGAAGCTCATAACCTCATGCGCGGGTTGCTATAGGGTTTGGAAGAAGGATTGGAGGGAAACCTATAAGGGGCTATTGGGCATGGAGTACGGCTTCGAGGTGATCCACATCACCGAATTGCTGGCTGATGGATTCGATGCACTCGGAGCGAAGGAGCCCTTGAGGGCCAAGGTCGCCTACCACGATCCTTGCCACTTGGGTAGGCACTGCGGCGTCTACGAGCCACCTAGGGAGGTCCTCTCCAAGATCCCGGGCCTGGAGCTGGTGGAGATGGAGAGGAATAGGGATGGCGCATGGTGTTGCGGGGCCGGAGGGGGATTCAGGGCGTCCTTCAAGGAGTTCTCCATCAAGACCGCCATCGAAAGGATCAGGGAGGCCGAGGAAGCCGGAGCCGAAGCCATAGCGACCTCCTGCCCGTTCTGCTGGAGGAACCTGAGCGATGCCGCCTCGGGATCCGGGTCGAGGCTGAAGGTCTACGATGTGGTCGAGCTTGTGGAAAAGGCGCTGCGATAGGGATATGGCCAATGGGGCGAGTCCCTCCAGTCCTTTCCGAGAGGAGCCCGTCGATATTCGGCGTCGACTTCGATCCGGACGAGAGGGCCGATGCGGTCGCAAAGAAGCTGAATAATCTATCTTCTCCGGCGCCGGGCTTCAGGGACCCCTACGAGGGCCTTTTGGCCCATCTCCCAGATGCCCTGAAGGGCTCCGCGATCGGCAGGATGCCCGTCGATGACTGGCTCAGGTCCAGGCCGAGGTCCGCCGAGATGGTCAGCATCGAAAACTATGCCATCTTCATAGATGTGGACGGCTGCAGGGATTACGCAAGCTCGGTGTCGAGGTTCCTCGAGCGCCTCCCCGAGGGCTCGCTACCCCTGATGATCGGGGTGGACCATTCATCGACCGGAGGAGCCCTTATGGCCCTATGCAAGAGGTTCGGGAAGGATGAGGTTTTGGTATTGGTGCTGGATTCCCACCTCGACGCCATCCCGACCTCGGTGAGGTTCGGGCTCATCCATTATGATCTGGAGAAAAATCCCAAAACTAGGTTCAAGAGGAGCGACCCATTCATCTGGGATAGGCCGGATAGTTATAACGCCGACTCCTTCCTATACTCCTTGATCGGTGAGGGCATCATAGAGCCGAGGAACCTCGTGGTGGCGGGCGTTTGCGACTCCCCCCCGGACTCGGCCAGGGGCATAGAGGACGAGAGGGTCCAGAGGTTTTTGGAGCTACGGGACGGCCTAGCGCGCCGGGGCGTTAGGATCGTGGCTGGAGAGGGCCTTCGCAGCGGCTTGGGCGAACTGGAGGCCGCCCTGATGGGCTCCGATGCCCAATTCCTCTACGTCTCCTTCGACGCCGACGTCGGCTCCAATTCCGCCCTGAGGGGGTCTAGGTTCGCGGATACCGTGGGGCTGGGGGAGGGCGAGATCTACGCCGTGGCAAAGCTGATAGGTAAGGCCATCCGGGAGGGGGGCTTGCGCCTAGTAGGGTTGGACGTGATGGAGACCGACGTCTACAAGGCCGGCCTCGAAGGGCCTCGCGGCATATCGGATAAGACCTATGAGGTCGAGGCGAATTTCCTATCCATGATCCTCGATGCCTGAAGTTTCTATTGGGGCAGTTGGGAATGGCGACTGGCCAATGAGCCCCAGCCTCTTGGAGGGTCATCGCCCAAGCGCATTAAAGCTCGAGCGGATCCAGGAGGGGTCCGGCCAATAGGACGCCGCGCCGATACCGCCATCGGCGATATCCCCGGCTCCTCGAGCTGGGGATGAGCGGCCGATATCCCCTCCCCGCCCGCCCCATCGAACGCGAAATCGTGGCCCTGGATGGATTCGGCGTATGGTTTTATATTTGTCGGCCATATCTTTAAATTTCCGACATATTTATTAATATAGGACACCTTAAGATTCGTAAGGAAATGGAAACCGTAACGGTCACTTCGAAGGGCCAGATAACGATCCCCTCGAAATTGAGGAGGCGGCTCGGGATAGCGAAGGGCGAGAAGCTCTTGATCATTTGCGAGGGCAATGCGATCAAGATGATCCCGATGCCGAGATTGTCGAATTTGGCTGGCGTGGATAAGGATCTGTTCAAGGGCAGGAAACCCTCCGAGGAGATAGAGGCCATGAGGGAGGAGTGGACAGCGGAATTTGAATGCCGCATCGGGAAAGCTTAGGATCGTTTTGGACACGAAGCCCCTGATCAAGCTCTTTGCAGCTGAGGAGGGTTGGGAGGCGGTTCGGGAGATCCTATCCAAGGTGGAGGCGGGGGATATGGAGGCCGCCATAAGCGTTGTGACGCTGACCGAGGTCTACTATAAGTATTTAAGAGATGGAAGGGGCGATCTGGCCAAGGCTAGGACGGACCAGCTCAGGTACGCCCTGTATCTTGAAAAGATCCCGATGGACGAAGAGGTCGCGGTTAAGGCCGGGGATTTCAAAGGTAAATATGGCGTTCCGATAGCCGACGCGATCGTAGCGGCTACCGCATACCTAAAAGGGGCAGAAGTCATCGGCGACGATCCGGATTTCGCGAGGATGCCGGAGATCAAGGCCTCGAGCGAGGGGAAGTTCATAGCGCGCCTAAGGGGGCGCAGTCGCTGAGGGGCCGGAGGGCATTTTGGGAGGGATCCGCGAACACCCGGGATCGCTGACGAAGAAGGGACTGGATCCAAAGGTAGTGGGCCAAGCCCCGCTCGGAGCACCATCCAAAATCCCCCGTCACCCTCCTAACTCCTATGCCCATCGCCTTTGGATCTTCCGCCAGCGGTTCGGCGCGATCCCTCCAACCACTCGGCGATATATTTCGAGAAGGCCTCAAAGCCATGGATCCTCTTCCGGAGAAATTCGTGCACCAAATCCAGGTCCATCGAAGCGTAGTCGTGCACTAAGAGGTTTCTGAAACCTATCATCAAAGCGACCGAATCGGCGAAGCCCTCTGGGATCACCTTCGCCTCGGCCAAGATTATGGGGATATCCCTATAGCGCTCGGGCCTCCGGAGTCCAAGGGATGATATCATCTCATTGCCGATGTCTATGATGCATTCGATGGAAACTTGGAGGTATCTCTCCACAGCGCCCCTCGCCATGAAGTCGCTCCTCAAGCGATCTAGTGGGATCTCGCGCAATTCCTTCAGGAACTTCCCATACATCTCCAATTTGCTCAGCTTGCTCGAGATCAAATCCCTCTCTGCATCAGATATCTCAGGAGGCATTCCCCATACCTCTCGGCCGCCCTACTGAAATCCAAATATTCATCCTGGGCCCTCGCCTCGAACTCAACCCTTGCCCTTTCATCCTTGCAATATAACAATTTGCCGTGCCTTATCACCTGATACTTAAGCAAAGGGGGAGCTTCGTTTAGGATAACTAGGTCCACTTCGCCGCCCAGCCTTTTGGAGAGCTCATCCCTCAAGCGCAGGTAGAGCTCGAGCGAAGCTCGGCGGGGCTCCGCTAGCAGGATCGCTATATCGATGTCGCTATCGGCGGTGTGGTCCCCTCGGCCCATCGATCCGAATAGATAAGCGACTAGGACTCTCCCCTCTCCCTCGAGGAAGGCCTTCAGGGCCCCGCTCGCTTCGCTTGGCAATTCCCCGCGCATGATCTGGCGTGGGCCTTTATTTTAGCTTTGAGCAGCCCCTCTCGTCCGGGCCGATCGGGGGGCCTTGGCCCCATGAGCGGCCATCCGCGTTCCGGGCGGCCCCTCCGTAAACTTTATTTCGTAGTTTTTGCTTTCATACAAAAAAAGTGTATGACATTGTCTGCAATCGTTTCCATCAGGATAAAGAAGGAGCTCAAGGAAGGGGCGAGGAGGTTGGGCATAGATCTGAGGAAGCTCTTGGAGGAGTCCTTGGCTAAGGAGATGGAGAGGAAGGAGAAGGAGGCGTTCGAGAGGGCCGTGGGGGGCGCCTTGGAGGCGATGAAGGGCGTGGATCCGGAAGAATTTGCCGAGGCGATAAAGGAATGGCGAAGGAAGAGGTGAGGTTGCTGTTTGACGCCTCGGCCCTTTATCCGGCGCTGAAAATATACGGCGTTGAGCTCTACGATTTGGCCAAGAGATCCGCCGTGCTCGACTTGACCAAATATGAATTGGGCAACGCGATCAGGAAGGGGGCCGCGCTCGGAAAGATATCCGATTGGAAGGGCGCCACGGCCCATTGGGGGGAGATATGCTCCAGATTCGCTCAATTGGCCATAACGGATATGGTTAAGGTCGAAGAGATCGCCATGGAGAGGGGGCTGAGCTTCTACGATGCCTCGTACGTTCATACGGCTGAGGAACTAAAAATCCACTTGATCACTGAGGACGAGGGGCTGCTAAACTCCTCAAGAAATGCAACGAGATTGGGTGAGCTTAAAGGGAAGCTGAGGAAAAACGGTCACTTTTTGCGAGGGCGGTGCAACTCAGCCCGCCCTGAGCGAGTTCGCGGTCACCCCGCTGCCCACAACGCCCAATCCCATGAGCCCCGATCTCCCCATAGGGGGTTCCCGACCGAGCGGACGGCCGAGCGGATCTGCCAAGGGCGAGGAGGCCCTCGTGGCCTCCCCATGCCCAAAGGCGATCGGATGGAGGGGCGCCCTCTGGATTCGCTAAACCCTCATGGGAAAGTGCTCGCGATCTAGGACGGCTGGGGCATCGAGATAGGCCCCTAGACCTCCACGATCGACAGGTCCCTCGGGATTATGACCTCTCCCCCGAACCTCGCCGCCGCCTGCCTCCTTATCAGCCCCTCCTTCCCGAAGCAGGCGCTCCCTATGTGGAACAGGGCGAGCCTCTTCGCCCCCGCCTTCTCGGCATCCCCGCCCGCCTCCCCGGCCGTCGAATGGCCTTGGGATCGCGCCTCCTCGGCCCTATCGTCCGGGTAGGTGGAGTCATGGAAGAATATATCGGACCCCTTGCCTAGGGCTACGGCATTGGGGCAGGGCCGCGTGTCGCCCGTGTAGGCGAAGATCCTCTTCGGCCTCCCGGCCTCGACCCTGATGCCATTTGCAATGACCTTATGGTCCACCCTCAGGCAGGAGGCCTTGAACCCGCCTTCGCGGATGAACGGCTCGCCATCGCCCGGCAGCCCCCTCAGCTCCACCTGGAACTGGCCCGACCTATTAAGGAGGGAGAAGGTTTCGAGGAGGCGAATGGCCCTCCACTCCTCACCGAGCGGCAGGTAGATCGGGAGGGCCTCCTTTCGCCCCTTCCTCCTGATGAGGTGTACGAGGGCGGGGAGGCCGTAGATGTGCTCTGGATGGGCGTGGGTTATGAAGATGCCCTGTAGCTCCAGCGGGCTCAGGGATAGCTTCGCCATCTTATGGGCCACCGAGCCCGGGCAGTCTATGAGGAGGCGATGGCCCTCGGCCTCGAGCAATATGGAGGCGTTGTCCCTCTTAGGCGCCGTCGTGGCGGCGGAAGTCCCGAGTATGTACGCCCTCATGGCGACCGGATCCCGTTGGAGCGCTGTGGCGGCGTTTCCCATGCCCATCCGAGGGCCAGCGGGGGAGGCCCCCCGAAGGTCGGCTAGGGATAGACCTCCCTCTCGAAGACCTTCATCTCGTGCCCGGGCAGGATGAAGTCCGCTATCTCATCGATCTTCTCGAAGCTCTCCCAGACCTTGCCGATGTCGTAGTACCGGCCTATTGGCCAGAACTTCATCTTCCTCTCCGGATCGCCCTCCCAGTTCTCGTAGACGAAGACCGCGTCGCCCGTTATCACATAGACGCCCTTATCCGTTTCGACGGCGACCGACTGGTGGCCCGGGGAGTGGCCGGGCGTTGGGAAGACGATGACTCCATTCGCTATCTCCTTCTCCTTGGCTATGGTCTCGAAAGGTATCTCCAAGAACGGCGGCTTCAAGCCCAGGGCCAGGGCCTCGTAGGATCGGTAGTAGGGCGGTATGGGCGATATTGCGAAGCTCAGCTCATCCCTGTGGACGATGAAGGTCGCGTTCTTGAACTTGTCAGCGTTATGGGAATGGTCCCAATGCAGATGCGTATAGACGACCATGTCGATTTCTTCCGCCCTAACGCCTATCCGCCTCAGGGCGTTCTGCGGCTCCTGGTCCGGCGTCCGCCTCGAGCCCGGGTAATGCCATTTGTTGGCCCTCTCCGTATCGGCCATGCCCGTATCGACCACGATCTTCTCCTTGGCCCCCTCTATGTACCATACGATGGAGGGGTTATCGACCCATTTGTCGATATCCTTCCCGAGGGTATTGACGAGGGCCTTGTTCCCCCTCACCGTCCCGCAGAGGAGCGGCCAGATCCTCAACCCCAATCCGAAACACCTCGCCCGGATTGGATCGCCCTTGGTTTAAAAGGGTTCTGAGGGATGGGCCTTGAAGGGCATGGAGGCCTTGAGCACGTCGGCGACCCTTTTGCCCTCGGGTACCCTTGGCTGCCATTCGCATCGAGGAATTCGGGCTTGAAGGCCGGCCTTCATGCGGATGATGGGCAGCGCCATGGCAGTTGGGGCATTGGAGCTCGGCCATATGGGTTTTAATGGAGATGCTGGCAAGATGGGGTTTTTGCCGGCCCCCTGGCCTCCCTTGGCTTGATTATCCATCATGGATGCCTTCGGGAAGCTCTTGGAGGCCGTAAGTGGCTGGCCCATTAAGTGCGCACCCGAGGCCGGGTCTGGGCCATAATCTTCTACCTTGCGGGCTGAGCGCTCGGGCTATGGGTTCATAGGCTCGAGGCCAGCCATAACCTGTAATGTGGCTTGGCATAGTGGAGTAATGTGGGCAGGACTTTTCCAATTGAAGAGCAAAGGCCCGAACCCTACCCAACAGAGCTCGAAAGAGCCCTTCAAACCCAAAGAGATGGAGAAACAGCTCTTATCTTGGCGACATCGGGGACAACAAAATCTTTTAAGAACCCGATGGATATAACTTGAGGACGAATGGGCTTAGTAAGGGTCAAGGGGTCTATCGGCGGGGATGAGGGGAGCTGCGTTGAGGCTGAGTTTTTAGCGGATACGGGCGCTTTCTACACGGCGATACCGCCGACCCTTGCGGAAGGGCTGGGGATTAAACCCGTCGCGAGGACGAGGCTGATCCTGGCAGATAAGCGCATCGTTGAAGCCCAAGTATCCTATGCGTATATAAAGCTCCTTGATAGGGAGGGGACGCTACCGGTAGCCATACTCGATGTCCCGGAGCCGCTGCTGGGGGCGACGGCGCTGGAAGGGCTGGGGCTGAGGGTGGATCCCACGACGGGAAGGCTGGAGCACTCAAGGCCCTACGGGCTGGCGATCATATGAGGGTTTCCCCCAAGCCTTATGCCGAAGATGAATTGACCTCATTCTCGACTCTCCCAAAGAGGGTACAGCAGGGCGGGCGAGGGCTCTCCTCCAATGGTTTTATCCCCGCCCATCCGCCAAGGCGGCAAAGCTTACCGCTCTTCCCTCAAACCCTTAACCCAGACGGGAACGGCGGGATTACCGCTCGTAAGCTGATATGGGGATGGGGCGGACGGCTACCGCCGGATGAGGTCTGGCGTGGAATGTCTCCTCGGGTACTTTTCCCAGCCTTTACTAACCCTA
>Ga0315298_1006180_pt1 | contig 16462 bp, 14 predicted proteins | sample WHS_1_MG_FD_203077 | JGI IMG/M metagenome (GOLD analysis project Ga0315298, IMG submission 203077) | Extremophilic microbial mat communities from Washburn Hot Springs, YNP, Wyoming, USA - WHS_1_MG | ecosystem: Environmental > Aquatic > Thermal springs > Hot (42-90C) | place: USA: Wyoming...
TGGAATCCTCGGTCCTGAAACAACTTTACCAGTAGCCACGTCAAACTTTGCCTTGTGCCTCGGACAAGTTACAATATTACCCTTCAGGGACCCCTGTGAAAGATCGCCGCCAGCATGAGTACATCTAGCTCCAATAGCGTAGTATTTTCCGTCAACGTTAATTATTAAGAACTCCTTATCCCCAACGGTGACCTTCTTCATCTTACCCGGAGCAAGCTCGGATAACTCGCCAATCTTTACGATGACCATTGCGTTACCCCTTCGATTTTTATTACTGGACTAGCTTTATCTGTTTTTCCCTATCGTAAGCTCGACGGTATATAAATAGATGATAACGGGGGACGAAGCCTCTTACGCAGTCTTAAGGAAGCAAGCGGACTACTGAAGAACGAGGAGGCTATCGTATTGGACGAGCACTCCGCATAACTATCGGAAAACATGGTTATACACCACTCATAGATTCAGGCAGTGTCAGCACAGCCTGCTAGCACTGATCCCAAGCTAATCCGTGTGCTTCCAAGCCCAGCTAATGGAAAAATTTTTAACCTCCAAGCGTTTAACGTTAAGCCGCGCCGGCGTAGCTCAGCAGGTAGTTCAACAGCCTAAAAGCCTAAAGCAGCGGGCTGTTAACCCGTTGGTCGGAAGTTCGAGGCTCAGAAAAGAGCGAAACTCTTCCCGCCGGCGTTCCTTTTTAATTTAAGGGAACAGTCATGTGTACAATACTTCTGTCTGTCCTTGATCTTAGCAGTCTAATAAATTGGATTTAGTCGTCATAAGTTTCGTGAGTGATGATGCTTAAAAGCTTTTCATTGCTATAGTGGCGAACTCTGTACACTTAATATTTTTCTATTCTCTAAGCCTGAATAATAGGCCGATTACGCCTAGAATCGTTATTGACGCGCCGGTGAACATGAAGAAAGGATATGTTATGCCCAAGGCTTCCCCCGTGTTCACAGTGTAGTATAGCAGTACGGCCCCGCAGCAGACCAAAAGGGCTGCGAACAGTTTTGCCACCACTATGCTTGCTTTCAAACCGCCTTTACGCTTGAAATCCCTAAGATAAATCTTTCCCCTAAAGCCCCCGTCATGTTTTAACGCTCAAACCATTTTCCGCGTAAGCATAGACGCATATTTCCTCTACGCCAGCCTCTTCTTAAGATAAACGTCAACCATGTAGGACAAGCCGTACTTGCTGAACGCCTCCTGCTCAGCCTTCCTCTTTATCTCGAAGAACCTGTCTATCTCCCTCTTCCACGGATCCTTAGCATACCTCTTATCCTTCTTAAGCTCGTTCAGCCTCTTTATGTCCACGTCTAGAAGCCTGGTGCTTGGAAGCTTATATTCTTCTATGTCTGAAGCGTAGACGCCCATCCATCTTGCCTTCGGCGTAGCCAACTCAGGCACGTGCGCAGCGTTAGCAGAGCCTGAGATTATGACTTGCGCGATATGTAACCCCCACGGGTCCGCGTCAGTAAATACGTATACAGGCAGGTCTAGCTCCACGTTAAGCCTCCTTATAAGGCGTCGCGTGGCGCGCGGAGCCTGTCCAGCAGTATGGATCAGGATAGCGTTATACTTTTTCCAAGCCTTCTCCTCGACGAACCTTGTGAACATGGCGCCCTTCTCAATGCAGAGAACCTTGTCAGCCGGGGTTTTCACGAACTTGGCTGTGGCTAGCGCCGGGCCTATCATCAACCCGTCGGGGTGCGAAGTCAGATTTATCCTCTTCCCCTCATAGCCTTTCACAGTGTACTCGATGGTTAGGTCTGCGAATATGGCGCTCCTCTCCTCAGGATAAATGTTGAAATCCTCCCTAGGTGAGCCCACTACGGATTCAAGCTCGGTTATTATCCTGTCCGACTCGCTCTGATCCTCGAAACCAAGGTCCACGCCCTCAGCCATGTAGAAAACATCTCTCAGCGTACTTGTCTTATCCTCGTCGATAAGCTTCCTAGCCAGGCTTGCAACCCATATGAGTTGGGTTAAAGGCTTCAGGTGCTTCACGTTGCGCGAGGTGCGAACCGCCTTCTTAGGCCCAAGCACATAGTGACCCTTCTTCTCGTCGAAGATAATGTTGTCAACAGTCCTAAGAGGGATTTCAAGCGAAGGAGGCTGCCTATTCTCCACCTGCTCAAGTACCTTAAGAGCTAGGCTAACAATATTCTTCCGAGCCCCAGACTCCTTTTTCATATCTCTGAAGGCAGGGTTAAAAGGCTGCTTATTAAAGTATCCTAATTATAAACCAGACATCAACCATTAAAACCAGAGGAGACGCTGATGGAAACATATTTATGACGCTTCCCACAATACTTACCTGGGCGGCAGGTAGGCTCGGGGAGCTCGCCATTCCCTACACCCGAAACTGGCGACACGCGGGGAGCTGATAACCATGGGGACAGGGCTGCCTACACGCAGCCGGCAGCAGCAGGTCTGTGAAAGCCATCCCTACTGGGCAGGAGCAGCAGCCCGGCCCACTGTAGGGTGGGTACGACTGCCTAACTATCAAATCCGCCAGGCCCGGGAGGGAGCAGCGGTACGATAGGCTACCTGCGTTGGTAAGAGGTGGCTGGAGGGCGAACCTGCTGGATGCTGGTTGCGTCGGAGGGGCTCGATCCTCGTGGGGCTGCCGCCCCTTAAGATGTTTTTGAGTCAGTGTCTGTAGGAATGTTTAAATGTGTTTCTCCAATGGTTTTAGCGGTGTTGTTAAATGGTTGAAGAGAGGGTTCGCGTGTGTTTTATAGGTTGTGGGCATCACTCTATGGAGAGTCTTCAGCCTGCTGTCTCACTTATCCCAAGGTTCGAATATGTGGCTGCGTGCGACCTGGTTGAGGAGAAGGCTAGGGAAGCTGTGCGGCGCTTCGGCGCTAAAAAATGGTATACGGATTACGAGGAGATGGTTGACGAGGAGGCTCCTGATGCCGTTGTAATCGTTGGGCCTCCCCCGATGCATGAGGAGGTTGGGGTTTCATGCTTAAGAAGAGGGTTGAACGTGTTCGTAGAGAAGCCTCCGTCTCTGACCGTAGAGGGTGCGAAGAGGCTTTCCGAGGCGGCGAAAGCCTCTGGAAGAATCTGCATGGTTGGGACTCACTGGCGGCATATGCCGGTTCACAGAGCTCTTAAGAGGGTTTCTGAGGACGAGGGTTTTGGCGAGGTGTTTCGCATCGAGGCCACATACTTGGCGCCTGACTCTCGGGGGGCCTGGGGACAGTCTTTTGAATGGGGTTTCATGCTTAACCAAGCCATCCATCCGATGGACTGCCTCCAGTTCCTCGGGGGCAGGGTGGTCGAGGTTGAGGCTAGGGGCGTGGCAGTAGAGGAAAGCAAACTAGCCATATCCGCCATCTTACGGTTCGCCTCAGGCGTCATCGGCTCTTTTTCCCTAGGAGGGTGCTCGCCAATCTTCTACGAACGCATCGGCATCCAGGGCGCGGGAGGATGGGCGGAGGCGGAGCAGTTTAAAAGGATGAGGTACGCGGCCAAGAGAAGATGGGTAGAGCCGACCGACCCATCTGCCGTACAAACCTTGGTCTTCGAGCATGGAAGCCACTACAGGGGGGTCTCCCGCCCAGGCTACGTGGAAGAGCTTGAACACTTCGCGCAATGCATATTTTCAGCAACACAGCCGCATGCTGATGCTGAAGACGTGTACAACGCGTTGAAAACGCTAGACTCGATCGTCAGAAGCATTAATACAGGAGAAAGGATTCGAATCTACTAACGTCTTCAATATTTAGGTTGCTCTGCACAAATAAAAGTTTTTAAGAGCCTGAAGGTGTGTAAAACCATGTTCAGAAATCTAAGCCCATATACTATAGGTATTCAGAGGCCTCTGTCTGAAAATATTAGGCTGGCTAGAATCGGGGGTTTTCAAGGTGTTGAAGTAAACATGAGCGAGGTCTCCAGGCTTCTTGAGGATAAGCCCCCAGAATATGTTAAGGGTTTATTCGCTGAGGAGGGAATAAGGCCCGGAGGCTGGTGGCTGCCCTTCGACTGGCGTGGCGATGAGGATGCTTACGAGAAGGGTTTGACAGACTTGAAGCGTTTGGCCTCTGCGGCAGCTGAAATAGAGTGTCCAAGGGTTTTCACTTATGTTCTGCCTTTCTCAGACAACAAGCCTTTCGAGGAAAATCTCAGGTGGCACGTATCCAGGCTTAAACCAATAGCCAACGTTTTATCCGATAATGGCTGTGTGCTCGGCTTAGAGTTCGTAGGCACGGAGTCGCTTAGAGTAAACCATAAGCACGTTTTCATCTATGATTTGAACGGGATGCTGGGCTTGTGCAGAGCGCTGGAGGCTGAGAACGTCGGTGTTCTCCTGGACAGTTGGCACTGGTACACGTCTGGAGGGACTATTGAGGATATAATGAGGCTGAGAAACAGGGACGTTGTATATGTGCACGTTAATGATGCTCCGGCGAACGTTCCGCTGGATAGGCTTCTGGACAACGTGAGGTGCCTACCCGGGGAGACGGGCGTAATCAACCTAGTGGGTTTTCTCAAGGCTTTAAGAAGGATAGGTTACGACGGCCCAGTAACTCCTGAGCCCTTCAGCGAGAAAGTCAGCAGGATGAAGCCTGAAGAAGCTGTTAAGGTTACGGGTGAAGCCTTGAAGAGGGTTTGGCGGACAGCCGGCTTATCTGACTAAAATACCGAGCAAAGGGAACCATATAGCGCGCTCGGCAATATGGGGAAAGTATCGCGTTCTCTCACCCATCTTCATGAGGAGGCGCGTGTGGATTCCAAGGTGTTTAAAGATTCACGGTTTTCGCTTGCACTGAAGCTCAGCGCACGCGCTCAATCTCTCTTCTTCCGGAGAGATTAACTACTATACTGCTTACTTAAGCATGGAGCTGCGTAGCCAACAAGCCATGACACGATTCGTGAATCAATATAGTTATCAAACACCAGACGGAGAAGCACTTGAAAACATTATTGATTTTGTTTTCACACATAAAGATGTCCAATCGATAGATACCAGAACGAATCCGGAATTGATGGAACAAATCCGACCCTTGAAGTCGTTTGGATTCGCACCAATCGAAGGTGTTCTCGGTCATTTAGGAATAGCGCGCGCTAGGCGCTTAAGTGCCTGTGGTTCTCAACACGTTACTGATTCTTTAGTGTTGAAACATGGTCGAGTATTGCGGCGAAAGACTTCTCCATGGTTAGAAGACCCCCGGTTGGTCCTCCCTCACCCATGACTAGGTACTCGTTGGGCGAATGCGCTAGGCCGCCGTGACCCATTCCTCCAACTATGAAGGGAAGCCCAAGCGGTGGTGCTGCGAACATTGAGAACGGTGCGCTCCCGGCGATGGTCGGCCAGACTTCAATCTCCACGTTGAACTCGCCGAGTGCTTTCAACAGGGCCTTCGAGTATGGTGAGTTGACGCTCATCCTAGCCCAGCCGTAGCCTTCTTCAAGCCTCCTTATCCTTATCTCGCTGAACCCGTGCTTATCCAAATGCTCCCTAACCAGGCTCATCGTCTTCTCAACCTGCATCTCGGGCACGAGCCTAACATCCATCTTCACAGTCATCCTGTGGGGCAGGAGCGTCTTAGAGCCGGCCCCCGTGTACCCGGACCATAATCCGTCAATATTAAGGGTCGGCGAGAAAAAGTATTTCTTAAGGGCTTCGACTCCGTGCAGATCGTCTATGAAGTGTTCCACCTTCATCCTTTCCTTAACCTCCTCCTCGTCGAAGGTTCCAGCCAGCCTGGTGAGAAGAATCTCGTCCTCCCCGCTTGGAACCCTGACGTCGTCGTAGAAGCCTTCAATAAGAACCCTGTTACCAGTTTCGTCAACCATTGTTGAAAGAGCCTTCACCATTCTCCAGGCTGGGCTGTCAACCCAAGCCTTGTTGCTGCCATGTATGCCGAACTCCGTAGGGCCTTTCCCCCACTGCTTGCCGTCGAGCTCAAGCTCAAAATAGACTATTCCCTTAACCCCCAGTGTCACTATCGCCTTGCCCTTCGAATTCTGGCTGGTGCTGGGGAAAAATAATACATCCGCCTTCTTAAGCTGGCTCTCGCACTTCCCTATGAACTCCGGCAGGTGCTTGCTTCCAAGCTCCTCCTCTCCCTCAGCTGCGAAAACCAGGTTGACCGGCGGCTCCTGCCCGCTTTCAACAATAGCCCTGACGGTGTTAAGCAGGGCGACGAGAGGCCCCTTCGTGTTCACAGCCCCCCTTGCTATCAGGGTTTCCCCGAAAGGCTCAACCATGCGTATCTCCCCTGCGAACGGCTCAACGGTCCACCCTGGTTCGTCAGCAGGCATCGTGTCGTACATCGTGTAGACAAGCATGGTGAGTGGCGCGCCGACATCAAGCTCCCCGTATACAACCGGGTTTCCAGAGGTTTCAACTAGGCTCGTGTTCTTGAAGCCTGCTCTGCCAGCCATCTCCCTCAGAAGCTCCGCCGCCTCTCTAACACCAATATTCTGGGGCGAGACTGAGGGCTGCCTGATGAACTTTAAAAGCTCTCCAACATGCTTCTCAAAATCCTTCTCCATCTGCCTGTAAACCCTAGCCCTGTCCATCATAAGTTTGGAACCGTATTCAAGAGATATAAACTGTTCAGCTCTTGAACACCGACTCCCCGGGGCTCCTAACTCCCGTCCTCCAGCCTGAGCCTACGTGCCAAGCGAGTTTGCTGCTACCCGAAGACCCCGTAGCCTCCGCTCACCGGGTCCTGGAAAACCGATAGTCTAGGCGGGTAGAAGGTGAAAACCGTGAAGACAATGGCTGCGGAGACTAGGGCGATCAGGCTGATTCTCTCATAGGCCCTTAGGTTTTCTCTCGTCATCAGCCTGTAGCTTACCAGCTGCCCGATTACTACAGCAGCTATGAAAATCAGAATATCAAGTAGCAGGTTCTCCTCAATGAAAACATTGTATGCGTAGAAAGACGAGACTATGATCAGGGGCATAATGTAGACTCCAACCGTTTTCGCTGTTAGAAAGCTGCTGACTGTCTTTAGCCTTCTGCGTTCGACCACCGTATATGCTAATGCCGGCCAGTAGGCCAGCTTCAAATGCTCCCAGACGCTTTCATTTACGGCGGAGAAGTCCGTTTAAGACGAAATAGAAGCGGCTCGAGGAGCGGGCGTCACATTATTTTTCTACGATAACTCTTACACGAGCCAGGTTACGCTGCCCCCCGCCGAGGAGAACATGGTTGTTACCGAGGTCACTGGTTGCTCTAAACACGATAGTGTAGGTGCCGGGCCTCGTGAACGTGTAGAGGTGGGAGGATCTAACCCTGGGCCCCGGCTCTATTGAGCCGTCTTCACGATAAAAGTCTTCCAGACTCCTGCAGTACCATTCGCACCTGATTATGTTTCCCACAGGCGCTTCCGCAACACCTTCAAACTCTACAGGCTTCTCCAGGGAAACCTTAACACTACCAGACTCCCCGTTAACAGTGATCCTCGTGACTACTGGCTGCAGCCCCTTTCTCTCGCTTGCTGACCTCGGCATGGATACAGAGCAGTCGGGCGCGAGTTCAGCGGAAGTGCTAGGCGGAGGCGCTTCACCGTTTTCAACCCACCTTATCACATATTCTAGTGCACGGCCAATAATTGGGTAGAAGCTTACTATTGAGAAGGATTCCTCCCTGTCTGCCGGCGGCGCATGAGAAGCGTTTTCAACCAGGTAGCAGCGGAGAAACCTATCCGTGTCAACACCCATCCTTTTTCTCACCAGTTCTAAATAGTTGAACAGTACTGTCGGCCATACCATCGCATCGTGCGCTGCGAAAACCAGAATCATCTTCCCCTTGAAGCTTCCAGTCTGGAAATGCTTCATCTTGAGGACTCTCCTAGTCTCCAGCGGCCTCTGAGGGTACTGGGGCTCGCCGCCGCGCAGTAAGCGCCATGGACCGTAAGGCTCTTCGATTAACGCTGCGACGTGGCGGTGATAATGCGCGAAGGCCAGGAGATCCCTGTTATCCAAAGTATACTCGTCTCCCTCAGCTATTTCATCAGGATAGCCGGCGGCGTAGCCTGAAACCAAGATAATGTCGTTAAAGTTGCTGCTTACATGGAAGCTTCTTCCCGTGAGCCTACCTGTTTTGAAGGTGACCGTGTATCCGGCTAGTTCTCCAGGAGCAAAGCTTTCCGTTCCCTTGAAGCCAATAGTCCTGTTCGCCGCCTCCGGTGGGAACGTAGGTATGCTGCGCCTTTCAACACTCGGCGTGATTATTAGAGGCTGGACCGCATCCGGTTCTGCTTTCGGGGGAGGCAGGAGGAACATCAACTTGTTAAGCGTGTATGTTTCAACCACTCTGCCCTTGAACTCCACAATGCTGTCCGCCACCTCCCCCTCATAGCCAGCATACCCTTTCTTCGTCCAGAAGTCTTCATAGTATGCTCGCTCAGGGCTGAGAGCCAAAAGCTCTTGGAAGAGCGTTATCAACGCTTTTATCCCAGTGTAGAAGCGTGGGCTGGCTAACTGCGGTTCCGCCCCCCGGGGGAAGCCAGCGTCATACAACTCGCTTAGAGCGTTTTTCTCTTCCTCCGTGGCCAAAACCCTATAGGGGTCGCCTGACCCGCTGGCGTCAACAGCATCCATAATCTCGTTAAGCCTGTTTCTCAAGACAGGCAGGAGTTTCGCCAGTAGTGAAAAATAGTGGATTATTACGCTTAGCTCAGCTTGAACGAAGGGCACGGCCCCATCATATATCTCAGGGTATTTTTCCATGAGGATTGTTGACCTCAATCCTCCGCCGGAACCGCCTACGACATACGTGTATTTCGGGTATCTTCCGTATTCTTTCTTCATGGTTTCCCTAGCATAAAGCATGGTCCTGTAATTCGCCAGGTGGGCGACCGTGTCAAGCTTTTCATAGCCGATCTTCGACAGGTCTTCGCCAACATGCCCGTGATTAGACTTCACGCAGACGGCTCCGTACTTCTGAATCGCATAGTACTCCAAGTCTTGAGGAGCTATGTATTCGTTCCCACCCACCCCGCCTTCGACGAACTGGATCGAACGGCCGCTCCAGAAGTCTGGGCTTGGGAGCAGCAGGCTGAAACGAGTATCAGGCTCATCCTTGAAATACCCATGCAAGTATCGATGGGGCACTGGCTTCTCAAAATACTCGTCTAAATCCAGAACCACTTCATTATTCCTAGCACCCATAGGGTTCCCCCTCTACGCAAGCGAAAGAAATCGTGTTAATAAGCTTTAGCTGAGTAAGCTGGAGCTCGGATCCTGCGGAGGACGTGAAAACGCCTGCCCGCTCCATCATGAGTCATCCGTAATAAGGATTTGAAAAACCCGGGTGTTCTCCATTATTATGGGTTTCTGCGAAAAAAATGCTAGTAAAAATCCTCTTACTCGCGTCGCAGAATCACTGGTTTGAATCTAATAAGACGAAGCAGGTTTATGTTAACACTCATTGCAGTGAAGCTTCGGTAGCATTATTTGTCTGGATTAGACCGCACCTGTCGTCGCCCGCTTCAGCCTGGCTAAAGGCTAGCCCTGGCCCAGAGCATTTTAAACGGATGGGAGAAACGCTTCTTTACGGAGGCATAAGCATGGAGCAGGCTGTAGGCCAGCCCCGTCTTCAGGTGGAGGATAGTGGAGGAGCACGCGCTCGCACCGGGTGCTGTTGGTGAAGAGAATTGAAGGCTTTACTCCCACATTTTACGGTTGACCGAAGGAAAGTGGAGGCCCGGTCAGGAAAGCTATCAGGAAAAACAACACTGTGTAAACAAGGAAGATGATTCCTGCCGAGAAGAGGCCGATCGTCATTATCGTAAGCCTTCTCCCTTTCTCCACCCCGGAGTAGAGCAGCATTGCTGTCTGCAGCGTCAGGAGGAAGCTTATGTTTGAGGCTGTGGCTGTGGTGAGCATTATTGCGCTCAGGGTCCTGCTCCGGGTGAAGAATATGATCGACACTATCGTCCAGGCGCCGCTTATGAAAAGCATTAGTAGTGAAATAAGCACTATCCATAGTAAGGACTTCTGCTCGCTCACGGCTTCTTAAATCTAGTGGCACTGTTGCTTAAATACTTGTCCTCAACCTCCAACATGGAAGAAGGAGTCAGCTACTCGAGCTTCTTCAAGCTCGGCGAACAGGTCTGAAACGATGCTTGGAATCCACGGTGAAAGGGGGAAAGCTTTAACCTTGGTTTAAGATGGTTTGCGAGGCAAGAAGCAGGCTTCGGGAATGGGGTTGCGGTTAGCACGGGTTCTGGGAGCCACTGCCCTCAGGGCCGTTCAAAGGCAGGAGGCTCAGCAGGAAAAGGTTTGAAAAGGAGAGGCTTGAATACTTCAGGGCTGTAGGCTGGGATGGAAACGGGGTGCCGAAGCCGAAAACACTGAGAAGACTCGGACTCACAGATGTGGAGGCTAAGCTGAGGGAAGCAGGCCTGATAACGTAGCCAGGGCTCCACACAAGCCGATACAAATCCCCCAGGCGGTTCCACCCATATTACTGAATTGTGAAAAATAGCGTGAGAAGGTTAGAGACCTGCATCTTAGAATCACCGGAGCCTAACGCGCGCTTAGACAGATTCGGGAAGGAGTGATTGAAAATCCATAGAATGGATTTGGCAGGAATAATGCTTTTAAGCCTCTGCAAAGGTCTTCGAGCCTAGCTATTGACGACGGGGTACCGGAGATCGTTTTTAAAAGAGTATTGTATTCGCTGGGGGTCGACAGGTCTGTTGAAGAGATAAGGGAAGCGCTTGCAAGGACAGATGAGCAGTTTGACAATCTTAATTACCGTTCACTGTATGGGAAAATCCCGTATAGAGTACTGGGGTAAGTGGAACTCGCTTGTTCTGAAGCATCTCGGAATCCCAGAGTATGAGAAGCTGGTCGGAGAGATTGAAACACAATGGTTTAAACACGCGGATTGCGAAGCCTATCCTGATGCTGAGGAGACGCTTGTTAAGCTGAGGAGGATGGGTTTAAAAACTGGGCTTGTTTCAACAGGTTATGAAACGGATGTCTACGCAATCCTGAGAAAGGCGGGTCTTCGGAAGGAGTTGTTCGACGTTATAGTTGGGGCGGATACTACAGGAAGGGCTAAGCCTCATCCGGAGGCTTTCAGGCATGCTCTTGGAAAACTTGTTGTTGAGCCTGAAGAAGCCTTGTTCATCGGGGATAAGGTGGATGACGATTACAGGGGGGCTGAGGAAGTGGGCATAACCCCTATACTTATCCGGCGAGAATCCGGTGAAGCCCGAATAGACTCCGGTTTGAGAATCGTCACAAGCCTGGCAGAAGTATTCCAATACGTGTAGAGTCCTATCAACTGTAGAAACGTAAGCCTTGAGCGAGTCCTGAAAAAGGAGATGCAGCGGCTTACCTGCTTCCCCCAGGGGTTAAGACAAGCGGCTGTTCATCACTGAACTTGAAAGCGTTCACCACTTCCCCCACGACCAGAACATGGTCTCCTGCTTCAACAGTTTTCACAAGCCTGCACTCTAACGATACTGTCGCGTCCTCTAGAATCGGCGCCCTTGTTTTCCCTCCCTTCCTCGCCTTAACACCGCTTTCGGCAATCTTATCCATTCCTCTACCCGTCCTAGAGCCGAAAATGCTGTATGCGGCTTTCTCAAGCCTCCTTCCAACAATGTTGACTGCAAACTCCCCGTGTTCCCTTACAAGCTCCAACGTATATCTTGACGGCGCGATTGAAACCATTATTAACGGGGGGCTCATAGAGACCCTGCTGACCCATGCTGCAGTCATGCCTCCCCTCTGGCCGGGTTTCTCAAAGTCTCCCGCAGTAACTATTACAAGGGGCTGCGGCAGATGGTCGAGAGCACTATTCGGGTCAAGCCTCAAAGGCATTTGCCTTAACAGTTGAGAAAGAGTGTTTAAAAAGCTTTAAGGGTTTTTACTGCTGCGTGGAAACCAGTAATCAGTATTCCTCCTCAGGGTCTTCCCACAGCAAAGGCTCTTCCCGAGGCTTCTCAATTTCTGAAGTATACCCCTTCACTACGAGTTCTTCAAGCTCCGAACGAGCCCCAGGGTTTTCCCCGATCTTTTTCTCCACTGGGTTCAGCTCCTTGTGGAACCTGCCGAACCTGTCTGGCTGGGAAACGCTTTCGAAGGCGATTTGGAAAACATCTATCTCCCTGTCGCCGAGCCTCACCACCCAGCCTAGGGAAGAACTGGTTTTCTCCCATTTCCCGTTCAGGCTTCTAACGATCACCTCGCCCAAGTAGCTTCCTGTTAAAACAATATAGGCTCCGAGTAAATCGCTCTGAAGCTCCCCTTGGTCTTCCGGCTTCAGCCTGCTGACGGCAGAATCCAGGTTACTCAGGGATTCTAGGCTATAGTCGAGCTCCACGCCTGCTTTCTCGCTGGCCAGCTCGACGCACTCGCCCGCCCACTTGGCAAAGGAATCTTGGCTGATGCTGGGCGGCTTCCGCCTGTTACCGCGTTTACGGCTCCACATTAAAAAATCTTACATGTTTCTGCCTTAAAAGCATTCCTAAATGCCTCGGGAAATCTACGGGTTTAGGTTTGGGGGCGGAGGTGGTGGAGGAGGCGCGGTTTCCGCCCTCCTCCGACTGAATATCCTGCCTGCCGAGCAGAATGCTCCTGATAGTACAGCAGCCCAAAACTGGATGGTAAATCTGGACTCCGTGCTAGCTTTCACACTGCCGCTGACACCCGTCAATGGGTAAAGGTTAACAGTCAAGTATCTGCCTGAATACGGCATCAGAGCTTCTCCCAGGTTTGGAAGAGCCTGGGCTACGAGCGGCGCGAAGCGTTGAACCAGAGATGTTACCGTGATGATTCCAACTATGGTCAGGGCTCCGAAAAACACGGGCATCGTCAGAGGCCGGAGGTTAAGAAGCCTTCGGGACCACGGCTTCCCTTGCATCAGTGAACCGGCGATTATGGTAGTCGACCCGAGGATAGCAAGCAGTCTTTCAGAAATGAAAAGAGCAGTCATTATGGGAGACGGTGCGATGAACTGTAATCCTAGGAGCTCAGCCTTAAAGTCGAAGGGCGATAGCCCAACATATAGAACAGGTTTAGAGGCCTCTCCCAAGAATAGTTCCCACCAAGCACCTCCAGCTACAGACACTATTAGAAACAAGACACCGCTGACCAGATAGCATATTCTAAACCTCTCCAATAACCATCACCACGGGGGCAGGAAGCCGCTTGGCAGGCTTGTTGCCGACAGGCTGAGGGGAAGCTCCGCAGAATCCAAGAATAGAGTAGCCTCCCCCGAGAAGTTAACAGGAGGCTTCTGGGAGAACAGCTGCAGAAGATCTTCACTGTCACCATTCTCCAGGAGGAGGGAGAAGCTCACTATCTCCGACCCGCTTGGCGCGCGCTAGGGAAGAGTTAAACCCGGCACTAGGAAATCCTGCAGGGAGCCGGAGTAGAAGTAATGGCAGGCTAGAGGTACTAAAAACACGGCGGCCGTAACTAATCTAAGTGACCAAACTATGGTTGCCTCACTAACCATGATGAAACTACTCGCTAGAAAAATATTTGAATAGCTAAAATATAAATATTGCGTTGCAAGCCGGTGCCCACGAGCAATACGTTTCTCTCCCCCCTCATTCTCCTTAACCCTATTAACTGGCTGGTGATCCAGCATCCATTTCAGTAGCGCGCTAGCTAACCAGGGTTTTTAGCTTAATCTAGTTAAATGCAGTATTAGCACTAAGGAAGCCTTTGAAAAACTTTATAATAGCGTTCCCTAAACAGTAGAGCCGTGATACTCGGTCGAAGCGAGCTGCTTAAACTGGTGAAGGAGATTCCGATAATACATCCTTTCGACGAGAAGTATATGGATGGAGACGGGTATGTGTTGACTGTAATGGAGGACGTTAAGCTCCAATACCTTGAGCATAAGAACGTGATTTCCAACGAGATAGTTTTCACTCCGACTAACATCGTTGCACACCTTACTGCTAAAAGCCGTTACGGGAGGGCGGGCTTATCTTTCCTAAACGCTGCCAAGGTTCACAGCGGGTTCATAGGTAGGCTTGCACTCGAGATAGTGAACCTGAATAACGAGAGGGAGCCGGTGGTTGTCAGGAAGGGAGAGCCCTTCATGCATATAGAGTTCATAACTAGGATTGGCGAGCCATCCCCTTATGAAGGAGAGTACCAATTCCAGTATATGAGTAGAGAGGAAATAGAGTTCTACATGCCTTTCCTCAGAAGGGTTTTCGGAGAGGGTTTTGAAAGACTGGCTTCAAAGTGGAGACTATATGAAAAGCTGAAGCAGTAGACCCAGATTCGGCTCTCAGTCGGTTAATCCTTATTAACCAGGTTCCGCTTCAAACCCATTTGTAAAATGGGATTTCTGGAGGAGGCTGAAAAGATAAGGGTTCACGTAGAGCAGGCGTTGGAGAGGCTGGGGTACCGTTTAAGAGCCAGGGTTGAGGAGCCGCCAAGCCCCGAGCTTGGGGACCTCGCAACCCCCGTAGCCTTCGACATAGCTAGGAAACAAGGGGAAAACCCTGTGGAGACTGCTGGCAGGATAGTAGCAGCCTTAGATGTCGCCAAGCTGGAGGTTTTGAGGAGCGTGGAGAATGTGAATGGCTTTCTCAATTTCCGTTTCGACGCTGTGAAGTACCCTGTTAAAGTGTTGAACGAGGTTTTTTCTAAGCGTGGCGATTACGGGAGGTTCCCTGTCGCCAAGAGGAAAATACTTATAGAGCACACAAACTCAAACCCGAATAAGGCTCTGCACATCGGAACCCTAAGGAACGCCGTTATAGGGGATGTTCTGGCGAGGCTTCTAAGGTTCCTGGGCAACGACGTGACGGTTGTAAACTATATCGACGACAGTGGTTCACAGGTTGCTGAAAACATTCTTGCACACTATTATATGAAGGTTCCTCTGGAGCCTCCTCAGGGCATCAGGTTCGACGAGTATAGCGGCAGGGTTTACGCCGAGTATAGCGAGAAGATACGGAGGGACGAGGGGCTTAAGGGGTTGAGGAGCGAGATAATAAGGAGGATTGAAGAAGGGGGGAACGAAGTGGCTGATTTCGCCAGAGCATTCTCCGAGAAGGTTGTTGAATGCCAGCTTGAAACAGCCTGGAGCTTCGGAATATTTTATGACCTGCTCAACTGGGAGACTGACGTGTTAAGATCAGGAATATTTGAATGGGCTGTTAACGAGTTGAAAAACAGGGGTGAAGCATACCTGGAGGAGGAGGGTGAGAACAAGGGGTGTCTAATGATAAGGCTTAGAGACATTGAGGAGTTCAGCAGGCTTAAGGCGCCAGACGAGGTTCTCGTTAGGTCAGACGGCACAGCCACCTACGTGGGGAAGGATATCGCCTACGCAGCCTGGAAACTCGGTTTGACGCCGAGAAGGTTCAGGGTGAGGAGGTGGGTTAAGCAGCCGGGTGGAAGGGTTCTTTTAACAACGCATTGGGACGGGGAGGAGTATGATTATCCTGGTGCAGACCTAGCGATAACGGTTGTGGATAAGAGGCAGGAGTACCCGCAGAAAGTGGTTGAGCACGCCCTCAGGAAGCTTGGAGCCCCGCCTGATAAAAAGTATCTCCCGTACCTCTACGAGGTTGTCGCCCTCTCTGGGGAAACAGCCGGCGAGCTGACACGCGTCGAAGAGTTTAAGGGAAGGAGGATGGTCCACATGTCTGGCAGGAAAGGAATAGTTTTCAACGCTAACGATCTTCTTAAGACAGTGTTCCAGAAGGTTTACGAGGAGACCCGGAGGAGAAACCCGTCTAGGGACGAGGAATGGGTTAGGAGCGTGAGCACGCATCTGAGCGTCGCATCCATAAGGTACTCCCTCTTCAAGACCGATAGGAATAACATTATAGTTTTCGACGTGAAAGATGCTACGAGGCTGGAGGGTGACACTGCCCCGTATCTTCAATACACTTACGCGCGGGCATGCAGGATTCTTGAGAAGGCAGGCGTCAACGTGAACAGTTTGACCGAGGTTTCCTTCAATACGTCTGAGGAGCTAAACCTAGCTAAGCAGATAGGAAAACTCTCGTGGGTTTTGAACATGGCTGTTGAAACCCTCTCGCCGAACATCATCGCAGTATACATGAGGCATCTCGCAGACATGTTCAACAGTTTCTATGAGAAATGCCCCGTGATAACGGAGGGAGGCGTCAGGATGGATAGGCTGGCACTTGTAAAAGCCTTCGTTATAACCATGGGTAACACGTTTGAAATAACAGGTGTTGAGAAGCTGAATGAAGTTTAAATAAGCCCTGCAGCCAGAATTGTAAAGGGCCCGTGGCCAAGCCAGGATAAAGGCGTCGGCCTGCGGAGCCGGAGAGCCTGGGTTCAAATCCCAGCGGGCCCGTTTTACTCTAAATATAAATACATCAGCCGGCTGGAGCCTTGTCGATGAAGCAATAGTGTTGATGCTTATTGAAAACTATTTTCTTCTCAGAAGAACCATGTTAATGTTACTTGGCCTCTCAGCTTTCTCAAGAGGCCTGTCTAGAAACCATCTGCTTTCAGACCCTTCCCACCAGCCTAG
>Ga0315298_1006181_pt1 | contig 16461 bp, 14 predicted proteins | sample WHS_1_MG_FD_203077 | JGI IMG/M metagenome (GOLD analysis project Ga0315298, IMG submission 203077) | Extremophilic microbial mat communities from Washburn Hot Springs, YNP, Wyoming, USA - WHS_1_MG | ecosystem: Environmental > Aquatic > Thermal springs > Hot (42-90C) | place: USA: Wyoming...
TTCTTCGACATTGACTTACAGACCCATGACCCAACCAGCGCGGCACAGCACTTCCAAGACTTGCTCGGCCGGGACGAGGTGGCGAGCGGCAGGGCAGTGACCCAAGCGGAGGAATTGCACAGGTCCCGTGAAAAACAGCGGCGCATCCGAGAGACGTTGCCTAAGGCCTGGGAGCGAATCTGCGGCGAGCCGTCTCCAGGTCTAATCGGTCTGCTAGCTAGTGCTGTGGAACATCTCTGCGGCCATCGCCCGGACCAGGAGACAGTCGCGCAGTTCCTGAAGAGTCAATCGAGCACGTCGGCGACGCCTAGTGTTAGTGTTGCACCGGAGAAGCCAAGGCCCCACCCGGTGGCCAAGGGCCATGGCTTTGCCTTCAAGCGGCCCGAGAGTTTCGTGTTCAAGGGCCAAAGGTATCCCGTGAGCAGCTTTGCCGATATGCTCCTAAGAGTGTGTGAACTCTTGTACATGCGACATGGCGGCGAGTTCGTTCGGACCGTTATCGGTTTGCGAGGCAGACAGAAGCCGTACTTCGCAAAGGAGCCGAGCGCTTTAAGATCGCCACGGGAGATACGGGGCGCGGGGATTTATGTCGAGGTGCACTTCTCGGCAACTGATATCGTGCGTAGGATTCGGGACTTGCTTCACCGGTTCGGGTATTCGGAGGAAGAGTTCAGCGTCGAGGTGCATTGAAGGTGGCCGGAGGAGCAGCCGGGGTGTTAGCCTTTGGACGGTGTGGTTGTGCGGGTTTGGCAAAGATCGGCTTGTTGACTGGTCAGGCATCTTGGGCGCTGGCAAGCCATAGTCGGGAGTTGACGTAGTGCTGACTTTTCTTATCAGGCGGGTCCTTATCGCGATCGTGCTCCTCTTCGTGGTGAGCGTCATATCCTGGTTCATTATCACGCTCACGCCCGGGAGCCCGTTGCCGTGGAGCGAGTTGAACCCGAAGATATCCCAGCAGACCAAGGACCTCTACCGCAAGAAGTTCCATTTCGACAAGCCCCTGCACGTCCAGTACTTCCTGATGATGCGAGACCTGATCCAGGGCAAACTCGTGAGCAACAAGGACGAACGGCCCGTCATCCTGAAGATCGGCGAGAGGCTGCCGGCGACGCTGGCGCTCAACGGCGTGTCGCTGATCCTGACGTTCGGCTTCGGAATACCGCTCGGCATATGGTCGGCGCGATACTCCGGACGGTGGCCCGGAACGCTCTCGACGGTGGGCGCGTTCCTCGCGATCAGCCTGCCCACGTTCTGGACGAGTTACCTCCTGTGCATATTCCTGGTGAAGTACGTCCAGGTTCCAATCCTGGGCCTGAGGACGTTCGGCGTGGAGCATACGTCGTTCGTGACGCTGATGCTGGATTACGCGTGGCACCTCTTCGCGCCTGCGCTGGTCCTCGCTGTGGGCGGGATAGCGGTCGAGTCGCGTTACATCCGCGCCTCGCTCCTCGAGGCCCTCTCGGCCGATTACATCCGCACAGCACGCGCGAAGGGATTGCCCGAGGCCGTCGTCCTCTACAAGCACGCGCTGCGGAACTCGTTGAGGCCATTCATCACCGGAATCGGGTTTCTCCTTCCGGGCATGATCGGCGGATCGGTGATCGTCGAGAGCATCTTCGGCTACCCCGGCATGGGGAGGATGGGTTACCAGGCCGTCCTGGAACGCGATTATCCGGTCCTCATCACCCTGAACCTCGTCGGCGCGGCGCTCGTCCTGGCGGGCAACCTCCTCGCCGATGTCCTCTACGCCGTCGTTGACCCGAGGGTGAGGCTGGAGTGAAACATGCCGGAGAGACAGGCGAAACGCAGAGGAATGCGTCCCGGCGGCGAGCGGGGCGAGCGTGGGATGGCCGGGGAGGCGGGTTCGACCGCGAACACCGGCGAGATGGCTGGAGCCCCGCATCGCACGCCGCTGTCCGACGCCATGCGCCGGTTCCGGCGCAGCGGCGTGGGCATGAGCGCGTTCGTCGTCCTGTGCATCCTCTTCGTGGTCGGTGTCGCTTTCTTCGTGCTCGGGAGGGCCGGCGTGCACTGGCCGTACGACCCTAACGCGACGGAACTCGAGGCGAAACTGAAGCCTCCGTCGCTCGCCCATCCCCTCGGCACCGACAACCTCGGGCGCGATGTCCTCAGCCGCATCCTCCACGGCACGTATGTCTCTCTGACGGTGGGGTTCGTGGTGGTCGGCATCTCCGCCATAATCGGCACAGCCGTCGGCGCAGTTTCCGGCTATGCGGGCGGCTGGCTCGACAATGCGATAATGCGCATCGTGGACGCCCTGATGTGCTTTCCCTCGTTCTTCCTCATACTCACCGTGATAGCCCTCCTCGGACCCGGGCTGTGGAAGATAATCGTGGTGATGGGTGTCCTCGGCTGGACCGGGACGGCGCGGCTGGTCAGGGCGGAGTTCCTGACGCTGCGCGAGATGGATTACGTCGTCGCCGCGCGCGCCCTGGGCCAGCGAACCGTTCCCATCATCTTCCGCCACATCCTGCCGAACGCCCTCGCGCCGGTCTTCGTCTCCGCGGTCCTCGGCGTCTCCGGTGCGATACTCACAGAGGCGGGCCTGAGTTATCTCGGCTTTGGCGTTCAGCCCCCGCAGCCGACATGGGGCAACATCGTGGCCGACGGCAGGACCTACGTGCTCGACGCATGGTGGCTCATCTTCTTCCCCGGCGTCGCCATACTCGTCACGACGCTGGCGTTCTACCTGACCGGCGATGCGTTGCGACAGGCACTGACCCCCAGCGAGCGCAAGACAGAATGACACCTTGTCATGACATCGAGGCGAGCGGCGAGGTCAACGTGCCCTTCGAGGGAGAGTGCCCGACAAGGGATCCGTTCGGATCCCATTTTCCGGGTCCGCTCGACTGCAATGGGACGAGAGACTGAACCCCTGCTGAAGGTCGAGGATCTCGTAACCTGGTTCCACACCGACGACGGGGTGGCGAGGGCGGTGGACGGCGTATCCTTCGACATCCGCGAGGGCGAGACCGTCGGCCTGGTCGGAGAGTCCGGCTGCGGAAAATCCGTCACCGCGCTCTCCATACTCCGCCTCGTGGACAGGCCGGGTCGCATCGAGCGCGGCAGGATACTCTTCCGCGGGCGCGATCTCCTCGACCTCTCGGCGCGCGAGATGCGACGCGTCAGGGGCAAGGAGATCTCGATGATCTTCCAGGAGCCCATGACCAGCCTCAACCCCGTCTTCACCGTCGGCGACCAGATCGTCGAGGCGGTCACGCTCCATCAGAAGGTCTCCCGGCGCCAGGCCCGCGCCCTGGCCGTCGAGATGCTCTCCCGCGTCGGCATCCCGAACCCGGAACGCGCCGTGCACAGTTACCCCCATGAGATGTCGGGCGGCATGAAACAGCGCGTCATGATCGCGATGGCCCTCGTGTGCAAGCCCTCTCTGCTCATCGCCGACGAGCCCACCACCGCGCTCGATGTGACCATACAGGCCGAGATACTCGACCTTCTCTGCGACCTCCAGCGCGAGATGGGGATGGCGATACTCCTGATCACCCACAACCTCGGCACTGTGGCGGGAATGGCCCAGCGCGTCGTGGTCATGTATGCCGGGCGCATCGTGGAGGTCTCACCGACGTTCGAACTCTTTGACAGTCCCAAACACCCCTACACGATTTGCCTTTTCAAATCGGTGCCGCGACTCGACGCGCCGCTCCGCGGACGCCTCGATGCCATTCAGGGCGTCGTCCCCGACCCCAGGAACTGGCCGACGGGATGTCGCTTCCACCCGCGTTGCCCCTACGCCATATCCCGGTGCGCATCCGAACAGCCTCCGCTCGTCGAGAAGGCCCCGGGCCACAGGGCCGCGTGCTGGGTGATCGAATGATGCGCGCGGGTGCGAAGAAGGGCAGGATGATCGGCCACGGCGGGAAGACGGGCAGGCGGCGCCGCGTTGACGCGGCAGGACCGGCGGCCCTGCGAACATCCGCGGGATACGCCTGAGAGGACGAGAGCGATCCAGATGTCCACGACAGCGATGCCAGAACCCGGCGGGCTGGCCGGCGAGAGGATCGCGCGCCCCCGCACAGGGCGCTCGATACTCCCGCTCCTGACCGTGCGAGACCTGGTCAAACACTTCCCCATACGCAAGGGCCTCCTCAGGAGAACTGTGGGATGGGTGAAGGCCGTTGATGGGATATCGTTCGACATAGCCGAGGGTGAGACGCTCGGCCTCGTCGGCGAGTCCGGCTGCGGGAAGACCACCGCGGGCCGCGCGATACTCAGGCTCATAGAGCCGACCTCGGGCAAGGTGATATTCCGGGGGCGCGACCTGGGCAGGCTCACCCCCCGCGAACTGCGCCGCGAGCGGGCGAATATGCAGATAATCTTCCAGGACCCGTACTCGTCGCTGAACCCGCGCATGACCGCCGGTGCCATCGTCGGCGAGGGGCTCAGAATCCACGGTCTCGCGAAGGGGCGCGAACTCCGCCAGCGCGTCGGCGAACTCCTCGAACGCGTGGGCCTCTCCCCCGATCACGCCGACCGGTATCCGCACGAGTTCTCCGGCGGACAGAGGCAGCGCATCGGTATCGCCCGCGCCATCGCGCTCCAGCCCAGATTCATCGTCTGCGACGAACCCGTCAGCGCGCTCGACGTCTCCATACAGGCCCAGATCATAAATCTCCTCGTTGACCTCCAGGATGAACTCGGCATGAGTTACCTCTTCATTGCACACGACCTCGCCGTGGTCAGGCAGATCAGCGACCGTGTCGCGGTGATGTACATGGGCAAGATCGTGGAGATCGGGGCTCGCGACGAGATTTTCGAACGCCCGCTGCATCCGTACACGGTAGCCCTCCTCTCCGCCGTGCCGATTCCTGACCCCCGCACGAAGCGCAAGCGCATCGTCCTGGAAGGGGGCATCCCGAGCGCCATCAACCCACCGCACTGGTGCCGCTTTTACGAGCGCGGCTGCCCGCGGCGCATGCCATGCTGCCGCGAGGCATGCCCGGAACTCGTCTGCGTGGGGCCGGACCACCTCGTCGCCTGCTTCGCTGTTACCCGGAAAGTCAGGCGCTAACGCTTCGCCGCGGGATGGCACGCTCCGCGCGACCACTGCCCCCCTGCCATGTGGGATTCATTCAGCGGAGCCCCCATAGCGCCTCTGCCGACCGATGCTCTCCCCGCGTCCGGCATCGCACCCCGGGTCCATCCCTGTCGTCGTTTCACGGCGGCGCAATCGCTCTTGTGGCACCTGAGGCCGGCGTGTTTTCCAGGTTGCAAGGCTGTGCGGTGCGGTCTCGCGCCTGAGCGGTAACATCCGATCCTACAAGGTGATACGGAAGCCTGCCTTTGCATATATTGCCATTCGGCAGATTTTTTCGCCAGGAATGTCAGCCCTATGGCATATAATTCCTGTGACGGCAGAAGAGGCCGTGGCGGGGTGTGAGGTACTTCGAGCATGCGGGACGGCGGACATCGGGACCCCGGTTGCATCCGGACCGAGTGACAGGAAGGAGATCCGCGTGAACCTGATCGAGCGGCTGCGTCACCTTCTGCGAGGCAAGTCAAGCCTCGAACAACCCAGGGCGAGAAGCCTTGGCGGCTTTGTGCCCTCATGGCTGCACGGTCAGCCGGCGAACTGGAGCGACGACCCATCTGAACAGATCCGACACTACCGCCACTGGGTCTATGCTGCGGTGCAGGCGATCGCCTTCGAGGTGGCGAGCGCGAGACTTCGGCTCTATGCGCGGTTGCCGACCGGCGTCGAGGAGGTCACCGACCACCCGTTCCTCGAACTCATCGAGCGCGTCAACCCGTTCCACACGCGCTTCTGGCTGTGGGCAGAGACGATGACCTTTCTCGAACTCACGGGGAACGCCTACTGGTACGTCGTCCCGAATCGCCTCGGCGTGCCGGCGGAGATCTGGATCGCCCATTCGCAGCACATGCGTGTAATTCCGGACCGCCGCGAGTTCATCAGCGGCTACATCTACGCCCGCGGCGGCGAGGAGGTCCGTTTCCGCCGCGACGAGATCGTCCATCTGAAGTACCCGAACCCGGCGAGTCCGTACTACGGGCGGGGCCCTCTCCAGGCGGCTGCGGAGGCGGTGGACGCCCACGAGTTCATGAAGCGCGCCGAATGGAACGGATTCCGCAACGGCATATTCCCCAGCCTCGCGTTGGAATCGGATCAGGAACTCTCCGACGAGACCATCGAGAGGCTCCGCACCCTGCTGGAACAGAAATACGCGACTCCCGAGCGCGCAGGCAGGCCTCTCATCCTCGAACGCGGGTTGAGGGCAAAGCCTATCTCCTTGTCCCCCAAGGAGATGGATTTCCTCCAGTCGGAGCGCGTGACGCGCGACGAGATTCTGGGAATATTCCGCGTCCCCGCCGCCGTCATCGGCCTCAGCGAAGACGTGAACCGCTCGGTGGCGGAGGCGATGGACATGATCTTCGCCCGCTACTGCATCACGCCCAAACTGCGGCTCATCGAGGAGCAGTTGAACCAGGACCTCCTGCCCCGCTTCGATGAGCGCCTCTTCTGCCGGTTCGACAGTGTGATACCGGAGGATCGTGCGCAGACGCGGGCCGACCGCGTCGCGCACCTCGAACACGGCGTCACCACCGTCAACGAGGAACGTCGCGCGCTCGGGCTCGATCCGGTGGCGTGGGGCGACACGCCGCTGGCGTTCATGGGCGCGCGCGCCCAGGAGTCGGAAAAGAGCGGATTGTCGCCGCCGGGGCGTCGCCCACCTGAACGAAATGCCAAATCATCGGACCGAGACTCGTCCAGCAGGAGGTAGCCATGTCTTCGGGAATAATCACGATCCTTTCCGTGGCCGTCAACGCCCTCGTGACCGCGATCGCACCTTTCGTCGCAAGGAAACTCGCCCGGCAGCGCGAGCAACTTCAACGGGTGGAGGAGACGTGCACGCTCCTGAGCGACGGGATAACTGCCATCGAGCGAGCAGTGGAGGAGAACAAGGACGCGCTTTCTCGAACGGGCGCGGGAGACCGGATTGCGCGGACGATCCGGGCCTATGGCTCGGCGACGAAGGAGATGGTTGACGCGGCGCGCGCGGCTGCCCGGCAACTTCGCCGCGACGGCGAGGCGCAGCAGGCGGACGGGCAGTGACCCAAGCGACCATCACCGCACATCGAAGGCATTCTGCCGGAGGGTTCACCGCATGAGCATGTCCCAGTTCAACCGATGGCTCCGGGATCATGGCGTCGAGCGGACGCCGCGCGGCTACCGGGTCGTACCCGCGACCGAGACCGCGGTCGTCGAGCCGGGCGCCGCAAGCAATGGGGCGGAGCGTCGCCTGAGCGTGACCGTGGTCACGCGCACCCGGGACCGCCATGGCGACATCCTCGAGCCGGGGGGAGCGCGGATCGCCGACTTCCTGAAGAACCCGGTCGTCCTGTGGGCACACGAGGTGCGCTCGCTACCCATAGGCCGGGTGACGTCGCTCGCGAGGCGCGAGGAGACGCTCCGCGCCGAGATACTCTTCGCTCCAACCCCTTTCGCCGAAGAGGTTTATCGTCTCTACGCCGGCGGATTCCTGAGGGGATGGTCCGTCGGATTCCGGCCCGTCGAATGGGAGGTCATGAACGACGAGAGCGGCAAGTTCGCCGGCTACCACATTCGCGCATGGGAGTTGATAGAACTCTCGGCCGTCCCGATACCCGCGAACCCGGATGCATTGACCGATGCCCTCGAGAAGGGACTCGTGCGAGAGCCGGCCCTTGTGCAGTCCCTTCGCGACGCCGCCCAGCCCACGGCGACCGTCGAGGTCGCGGGAAGGCCACGGTCGGCGTCGGCGCCAGCCGCGCCCCGCAGCGAAGTTGCAGAGCGGGACGCGGGAGCGGACGTCCCGCGCGCGCGGGACCAGCGCGACGGCGCATACTCGCCGGAGATCGCGCTACCCATCCTCGCCAGCGCCCTGGCAGCGAAGCTCCTTGTGCGGCTCCGCCCGAGCCTGGGACACGCGGTGGGAAGCGAGATCAGGCGACGCATGGGCCGGCTGGACTGACGGCGGGCGGCCGCCGTCCTTCGTTGGCTTCACTTTCAGGAAGGACTCGCTGATGGATATTGACCTCGACAAACTCGCGGCGGAGATCAGCGCCCGCATGGGCGGACAACTGGGCTCCGTCGTGACGGACCTCGTGCATGAGAAACTTCACGAACTCGGCCTCACTGCCGTTGACAGGAAGCACGGCATCTTCCCCGGAGTGGATGGTGCCGATTCGCCGACCCGCACGCCCGCGGAACGCGCGCGAGCGTTCCTTCGCTCCGCGATACTCCACACCGAGCCCGCGGACGAGATCGTGCGAAAGGCCCTCTCCGAGGGCACCGACAGCGCCGGCGGATACCTGGTCCCGTCCGAGTACCGCGCCGAACTCATCCGCCGCCTCCCCGAACTCTCCGAACTCTACCCGTTCGTCAGGAGGGTTCCGGTCATCTCCGACTCCGGCGAGTACCCCAAACTCGACACGGACGTGACCATCACCTGGGGCCGGGCCGAGAACGAGGCGATCACCGAGACCTCGCCCGTCTTCGCGCATCTCCAGTGGACCGTTCGCAACATGAGCGCGATCACTTACCTGAGCCGCGAACTCGTGTCCGACGCCAACCCGAACATCGTTGACACGATCACTTCCCTCTTCAGCGAGGCGGTCGCGGCAGAGCGCGACAGGATGATCGCCATCGGCAACGGCTCCAATCAGCCCCAGGGCATCTACTCCGCTGCCGGCGTCGAGAGCGTCGCGGTCAACGGTGCGCTCACCTACGCCGAACTCGTCGAGATCAAGTTCGCGCTCAGCCGCAAGTATCACAGGAACGCGCGCTGGGTCCTCAACTCGACGAACCTCCAGCGCATCACGTCAATCACCGACGACAACAATCAGCCGATCTTTCGCGATGCGCTTGTGGCGGGCGAGTCGCCACGCATCCTCGGCAAAGAGTACTCCGTCCAGGATGACCTGCCCGACTCGGTCATCTTCTTCGGAGACCTCTCGCATTACCTGTGGTTCGACCGCGAGCAGATGCTGATCGAATCAACCACGACGGGCGGCGACACGTTCAGAAAGCACCAGGTTGCCGTGAAGGTCGTCGAGCGCTGCGACGGCAAACTCGCGCTGGCGGAGGCGTTCGTGAAAGGCACGGGCATCACAGGGTGAAGTCGCCTCGGGGGTCGGGAGGGAGAATCCGTCATCGCGGATTCGCTCCCGACTCCCCCGCAGGCGGAGGAACGCGGCATGACCATCCGCGCGACATTCGGCCAGTGCACCACAAGGCGCTACCTCGACGGGCGCCCAGTCTCTTCGTTTCCACCCCGCGCCGACGTCTCGGTGAGCATTGTCGTGCCACTTTTTCGCTCGAGGCGCTTCGTGTCGCGCTTGCTCCAGAGCCTTTCCGGGGCCGACCCCACGCCTTTGGAGTTGATATTCGTGAGCGACGGCGACGGATACTACGACGTGCCGCAGAAGCAGGTCATCCTTCCGGCCCGTCGCGGCTACGCGGGAGCCGTGAACTCTGGCGCACGCGAGGCGGCGGGCCGATACATCTGCCTTCTCAACGCCGATGTCGAGGTCCGCCAGGGCTGGCTCGCGCCGATGGTGCGACTACTCGAATCATCGCCCGACGTCGGCGCGGTGGGCAACAGGAACCTCGATGCCCGCGGCCGCATGGACTCCGTCGGAAGCGAGTTCTCCTGGGCGACCGGCAACTTCGAGCACTGCCTGCGCGGACGCCCCGACGTCCCCTCGCCCGAACGCGACAGCGTCGCGGAGCGCGATGCGATGACCGCAGCCTGCCTCCTCGTCCGGCGCGACCTCTGGGAGAGGCTGGGCGGGATGGACGAAGCGTATCGCGTGGCTTACTTCGAGGACACCGATTTCTGCCTGCGCCTGCGCGCCGCCGGATACAGGATCCTCTACTGCCCGGACTCCGCGATCGTCCATCACAAGGGCCATTCGGGCGCCAGCGGCCATCGCTTCTACCGGGCGAACCGCGACCTGTTCCACCGCCGTTGGGTCGAGACGGGTCTGGTGGACATGTTCGCCAGGATGCGAGGCAGGCGCGTGCACGGCGGCGACGTCGTCGCATGCTACATCGTCCTGAACGAGGCCGAGTTCATCGCTCCGAGCATCGAGAGCGTCTATCCCCTGGCGGACCGCATCGTCATCGTCGAGGGGGGCAACGACTACGCGGTCGCGGCGGGACTCTGCGGGCCCGATAAGCGCAGCAGCGACGGTACCCTCGACGCGATACGCGCGGTGGACGACCCGGAGCGAAAGATCGAGGTCGTCTCCGGCGCGTGGCGCGACAAGGCCGAGCAGCGCAACGCCTACGCGGCCAGGCTCCGCCCGGGCGACTGGATGCTCGCAATGGACGGCGACGAGGTCTTCTACGAGGCTGGTCTCTGGCGCCTTTCCGCGCTCATGCATCGCTGCGATGTCGTGATGCCCGGGTTCGACCTTTTCTGGAACGACTTCGACACGGTCGGGACCGGCATCTGGAACGAGTTCCAGCAAGTCAAGGCCGTCCGCTGGGCGGCGGGTTACCACTACCGCGACCACAACTGTCCCTGCGACGCTGCGGGCCGGCCGGTGACTCGACTCGGAAGGCTCATCCGGACGGACGAGAGGCTGTACGCCCACTACTCCTGGGTGAAGCCCGTCGCGAAACTCCGCGCCAAGGCCGCCTACTACGAGCGCCAGCCCGGAGCCCGGGAGCGCATGAGGCCCCGCTACATGGAGGATGTCTTCCTCGCCTGGCGCGAGAAGCCGGAGGAAATCTCCCGCCGCCATGGAACGCATCCGTTCGGAGGAGGCGGGGCGGAGCGCTTCACGGGGCGCCATCCTGGCCCGATCGCCCGACGCATCGAGGCCGGCGCGTTCCGGGAATGGGCACGAGTTATGCAATGGAACGCGGATCACTCGCAACAACGCAGAGAACGGGAGGAACCATGAAACGGGCGCTCGTCGCCGTCGGAGAGGGTTACGGCAACATCGTCATGGCCACGCCCGCGATCTCCGCCACGAGATCGCTCGGGTACTCCGTGGACGTCCTCGTCGAGAGTCACCATCCCGACGCATCTCTCCTCCTCACCGGCTGGGATTCGATTGACACCGTCTTCCCCACGCGCGGCACGTTGCTGCGTCAGCCTGCGTGGCGGCGTTACGATGCGGTCGTGCGCACGCTCTGGAACCGGTTCGGTGCGCTCGATCGCGGCCCGGAGTACCTGCCGCTGGACCTCCCACCGCAGGCACACCACGAGTCGGAGATCAACTTATCGGCGCTGCGCGCGCTCGGCTATGCCGGGCCGGTGCCGGAGCCGCACGTCGAGACGGAGCGCACCCTCTGGCCGATGCCGGAACGGTTCGTGGCCCTTGCGCCGGGCCACGGAGGCCGTCGGCCCGAACAGTGGCTGCGCAAGGCCTGGAACGGATGGAAGGACCTTGCGGAGACGCTTCACGACAGGCTGGCGTGCGACGTCGTGTTCGTCGGCGGGGCCGAGGACGCACGGCCGTGGATGGAGGACGAATCCAGGATATGGCTGCACTGCCTCTGCGGGCGCACCTCCATCAGGGGCGCGGCTGGCATCCTGGCCTGCGCCGAGGCAGTAGTCGCGCTCGATAACGGCCTCGCGCACGTCGCGGCCGCCGTCGGTGCGCCCGTCGTCGCCCTCTTCGGTGCCACGAGCGAGATCAAGAACAGACCGCTGGGGCGGCGCGTCCGCGTCCTCGCCGCGCCACTCTCGTGCCGTCCCTGCCAGATGACCTCCCGATGGTCGTCCTGCCGCGATTGGCGCTGCATGGAGGCGATCGGGGCGGAGGATGTGTTCGCGGCGGTCGAGGATATCTCGGGCGCGCGTACCGCGATGAAGGCCACCGGATGACGACGCCGATGAAGCCCCTCAGCGTTGCATGGATGACCGACTACGAGGGTATCGGGAACGCGTACGGATATTCCGTTCACAACGCCCGCGCGCGCGAGGCGCTGTGCGGTGCCGGCGTCGCGTTGGACCCCGGCGCGCCGGTGGCCGTTCACGTCGCGCCCGCGCACCTCTTTGCTCCTGCGCCTGACAAATTCAACGTGCTCTTCATGGCCTGGGAGACGCTCGAATTGCCCGGGGGCCACGTCAAGGGGATCGCCCGTGCCGACGCTATCGTGGTGACCGCGAGGTTTCTCCTCGACGTGGTCGGACCCCTATCCGCAGGGAAGCCGGTTTTCCTGTGCCACCTGGGGGTGGACACGGACACTTACTTCTTCCGGAGGCGCGAAAAGCCCCTCGACCAGCCGTTCCGGTTCCTCTGGGTGGGCGCGCCGAACGCACGAAAGGGGTGGGAACTCGTGCTCGAGGCCTGGCGGCCATTCGCGGACGATGGCAGGGTCGAACTCTACCTCAAGACCACGCTCACGAATCGCCTCGAGCGCCACCGCAATGTTGTCTTCGACAGTCGCAACCTCCCTGCGGCGGGACTCGCATCGCTATACCATTCGGCCCATGCGTTCGTGTTTCCGACATTCGGCGAGGGATTCGGCCTCACGCTTGCGGAGGCGATGGCGACCGGACTACCCGCGATTTACACGCCGTGGTCGAGCCTGAACGACATCGCCGACGTCACATGCGCCTACCCGGTGCGCTATCGCCTGGTGCCGGCGTGGGCCACCGAGTCCGGAGGCCTTTCGACCGAGACGGCCCCTCCGTGCGGTGGAGCGGTCCGGACGCATCTTGCCCAGGCCGATACGGCTGACCTCGCGCGGCAGATGGTCGCGGTGTACCGGAACTACGCGCAGGCCGCGCGGAGGGGAGCCAGGGCGGCGGCACGCGTCCGGAGATTGTTCACGTGGCGGCTGACCGGCCGTCGCCTCGCGGCAATTATCGAGGAGGTGTATCGAAGATGGCTGCCAGCACGAACCTGTGTTCGATAGACGACGTGAGGTCGTACCTGGGCATCGCGGGGGCGGGGCACGATGAAGCTATCGGAATGCTGATCGCGGCGGCTTCGGAGGCGATCGAGAACTACTGCCGCCGCAGGTTCGCGGAGCAGGATTACGTCGAATACCACGGGGGCGGCGGCCACCAGAGGGTCGTCTTGCGTCACCGGCCGGTCATCGCCGTCTCGGGCGTGTGGGACGACCTGGCGCGCGAGTTCGGCGAGGCCAGCGAGATCGAGCCCGACGAATACGTCGTTGACGCTGAGCGCGGGATAATCGCGCTGAAGGTCGGCGTATTCTCCGATGGCCATCTGAACGTCAAGGTCGCGTACTCGGCCGGTTACGAGGTCGTCCCTGGCGACCTCGCGCAGGCTTGCACGATGCTCGTTGCGGCCTGGTTCAACCTGGGCCGCACGGGCGGCGACGGAATGGTCAGCCGGTCGGCCGGTGGGGCCGTGTTCCAGTATCCGGCGCAGCCCTTTCCGGAGCAGGTGATCCAAGTGCTCGCGCGATACCGCGATCCGGTCGTCTAGCCGCGCGTCAACGATACCTGCCGCGTAGCCGGAGTCTCTGGAGTCCAGCCATGAGCGTCAGATTTGCCCTGGGCGAGGCAGCCATTGAACTGCCGGACCCGGTTCACGGTCAGCCCGCGCTCCTCCAGCGGCGTCAGGCGCTGGGGCGTACCGCGGGCGGGGCGGTTTACGTGTACGACAAGGGCCTCACGCAGCGCGAGGTCGTCCTTCGCTTTGCAGCGCTCTCCGACGGCCAGAGGGCGGCGATGGAGGATTTTTTCGATACGGTATGCCAGGGAGCGCGCAACCCCTTCACCTACACCGATGAGCACGGCAATGCTGTCGTCGCCCGCTTCCTCGATTCCTCGCTGGCCTTCTTCAGGGTATCGCACGATGTGTGGAGTCTGGCGCTGCGTCTGGAACTCTCATCTTCCGGGGGATGAACCTATGGCGTCCACACGAGACCTGGAGTCGCAATCGCAGGCGCTGATCGAGAGGCTCCAGCGCCTGGCTCGCGAGGCGGAGGGCTTCGACCCTGCGCTGCGGGATCGGCTCGAAGCCGCCATGCGGGCGCTGCGGAGGAGCGGAGCCGACCGCGCCGAGCCGCCCGACCTCCGCCAGGCGGTGCGCGACCTCCTCGCGGAGGAACTCGACCGTTTCTGGGAGCGTCGCTTCGGGAGACCGTCATGAGCCGACCTCTCTCCGACAGGGCGCGCGCGGAGTGCGCGAAGACCGCCACCGCGCCCATCAATATACTCAAGGTCGCGTTCGGCGCGCCCATCGGCGACAGGTTTTATTCCGACCGCGACCTCGGCACGGCCGATGGCCTGACGCCGCTGAACGCGCAGGGCAGGGTCGTGTCGTGGGGTCGGATAAGCCTCGTCATGGCCGAGCAGACCGCCGCTGCGGTGGGCGACTGCACCGTGGAACTGGCCGATGCCGATGGCGTCCTCAGGGGATACTTCTCCTCCGTCGAACTCCAGCGCAAGAGGGTCTGCATATATCAGCATTTTGCCGACCTCGCCGAGTCTGACGTGGTGCCGCTTCTCGTCGGGATGATCAATGCGCCCGTGCGATGGCTCGAGGCGTCCGGCACGCTGGCCTTCGACGTCACCGACATCTCCACGTTTCACCGAGCGACGCTCGGTCAGGTCGCGGACAGAGATACGTTTCCGTCGGTGGCGGAGCGCGACGAGAACAGGGTGCTGCCTCTCGTCTTCGGGCGCGTGGCGCGCGTTCCGGCGGTCCAGACGCTGGCTGGCGCCTCGACGGTGCTCCTCCGCGCGTGCACCCCTACCGACCAGCGCCTCCTCGTGGCCGATGCCTCGCGCTTCCCCCAGCGTAAAACGATCACCATCCGCATCGAGAAGGAACTCATCGAGGGCGAGTTCAGGGGCAACTCCTTTTACGTCAACCGACGTGGCGTTGACCTGGTCCCCTCCTCGACCGTCACGCGGGCCGGGAACGTGTATCAGTTCGCCGACGAATCGCTCCCGGGCGAGGAGAACGAGTACGCGGGCTTCTACGTGCGGGTGACGGATCCGGGCGGCACCACGCATCACAGGCTCATACAGTTCTACTCGGCGGAACTGCACCGCATCAGTTATACGCCCCCCATCAGATATCTTTCGGAGCAGTGGAGGATACCCGCCGGCACCACCTACGCGATAACCTCGTGGGCGAGGAGCCACCTCGCCGGCGCGGCGGTTCGCGAGGTGCAGGCGGGATACATCTACATCCTCAACGACGCCCCCTCGCGTGCGGTTCATCGCATCGAGGGATACGGCCGCGTGCTCGCCGATACGGACCTCACTAACGACCAGAAGGAGATACTGGACGTCGAGGGCTATGTTCCCATAGATCCGAACGATTACACGGTGAACCTGAACGACACGACCTCCTTTCCGCAACTCGGCCACGCTGTCACTACGGCGAGGTTCCGACTCAGTCCGAAGGAGTTGTACCCGCGCCTCCGGAGCGACGCGCTCTGGGCGGATGTGGAGGGCGTGGAGAGCGCGGGAGACGGGACGGGCTCGCTCGTCGAGAACCCGGCCCACGTCATACGTGCCATCCTCCTGCGGCGACTGGGCCTTTCCGAGGCGGACCTCGACGGGGAATCGTTCGATCGGGCGGCAGACGAGTTGGCCGGATTTCGCATGGCCTTCGCGCTCTGCCGCCAGGCCGACGCGCTGCACCTCTGCGCGGATCTGGCATTCCAGGCGCGGTGCGCTCTCCTGTGGGAGGATGGTCGCGCGCGCCTCCTCGTGCTCAGGAATCGCGTCGGAGAGCCGGTGCTCACGCTCGGCCTGGACGACATCGCCGCCGACACTCTTCGGCGGAGTCGCACGGACCTCCGCGAACTGGCGTCTGAGATAGTCGCGCTCTACGGCTCCGAGCCGGACCGCCCGTCGGTCGTCGTCCGCGATGCGGCGGTCGAGGCTGCCCACGGACGCCGCGTCCGTCAGATAGACCTGTGGGCGTATCAGGACCGCCGGATGGCCGTGTCCATAGCCCGATTCTGGCTGGAACGCTGGAAGTATCTGTACGAGGAGGTGCGCCTGGCGGCATTCCTCTCCGCGCTCCAGATACAGCGCAACGACACCGTGGCGCTGGACATCCCGGGTCATTTTCCCCCGTCCATGCGGGGGACCGTTCGCGAGATACACCACCAGCCGGGCCACGGTGGCGCTGGACTGCCGGATTCGATCCGCATCGCGCTGCGCTTGCCCGTCGAGGCCGGCTGCCTCTCCGCCTGCGAGACGGAATGCGAGAGCGGCGGTGAATCGGGCTGCCTCCTCCAGTGCGAGGTCGAGGCCGAGTCCGGCTGCTGGCAGTGCGAGACCCAGTGCGAATCCCTCTGCGAACTCGCCTGCACCACCGAGGCGGAACTCCATTGTGTCGTAACCGACACGTTCGGGATCTCCGGCGGGGGATGCGGCGCCTGCGAGACAGGCTGTGAAGCTGCCTGCCAGACCTCCTGCCAGTCCGGCTGCGAGACTTCGTGCGAACTCGGATGCGAGATCGCCTGCC
>Ga0315298_1006183_pt1 | contig 16458 bp, 17 predicted proteins | sample WHS_1_MG_FD_203077 | JGI IMG/M metagenome (GOLD analysis project Ga0315298, IMG submission 203077) | Extremophilic microbial mat communities from Washburn Hot Springs, YNP, Wyoming, USA - WHS_1_MG | ecosystem: Environmental > Aquatic > Thermal springs > Hot (42-90C) | place: USA: Wyoming...
GGGCAAGCTACGCTGGATACAAGTTTTCTATCTTAGAGGGCAAGAGGGTTATGGTTAGAATCGACTTTAATGAAAAACAATGGTTGAGGCAACGTTGGAGATGGAGTTTGGGATGCGTAAACTGGATTAGATCCAATTACAGGTTTTTTAAATCAAGGTTCTTAAAAAAACCAAAAATAATGTTTTCAGCTGTTTCAACACTATTTCCACTTCTTCTAGTACCATTTATGCTCGTAATATTAACTATCCTCATATCCTCAGACATCATTTTTCATTGGATGGTGCATCTGTTTGAAAATACCGAACCACTATCCTTGTTAACCAATTTTTCAATAGAAACACTTCCAGCCTACACACTTTTCATCCTACTTTACACGATATTATCTTCCACAATAATAACTATTATAACATACTCTATTGCCTCCAAAAAACTTGGATACCATTTCAAGGTACCAGAATTTCTAGCATACCATCTACTCTATAATCCACTATGGTTCATGCTCGTACTATATTCAATGCTTAAAACCAAATTAAAGAAAAATATTGATTTAACAATATTAGATTGGTACATAGAATAGGTTAGAAGGCCCAAACCCCCTTTTGCAAGTTAATTGACTCGCTTCAAATTGTCCAAACTTTATTTTCTACTCTCACACTTCTTTCTCAAAGAAATTTTTGAGTCAGCTTACTTTGCACCTGAAAATTTTAAGCGCCTCCTCTCACGTTCACCCTTCTCTTTCCTCTTCCTGTTCTCCATCTTTTTCATGAAAATATCCCAAGCGATCTTTCTCCATCTTTTGCCTAACCCCAAAAATCTTATACTGAAAACTTTTAAAGCAAGCTTATTAAACCAGTATGTCCTCCACCTGAACTTAACTGCCTTTATCTTGTTCTTGGATGGAATCATCTGCCACATTTTTGGTGCTAAAACAGGCTCACCTACACCTGTAAAATATTTTATAATTTCCATGCACATAAAGCTTGACATGAGCCAAACGTTTGCACACAATTGTACTATCGCAGCCTCCCCGTCCATCCACTTCATAAAATAGTCTACCCTCCATTTTCCATCCGTCACATACCATTCTCTACCACACTTATTTTCTCTTTTATCCAAAAACTCTGAAAGTTCCTCGTAACTCATCCCGCCTGGAATTCCAAAAAGTTCAGCTGGACTTATTGGCTTCTCTTTATTTGGTGCAAACATCATAACGTATCCAGTTAATCCTACAGGCATCGCTGTTATGGAAAGCTTTCCCTTCTTCTGCGCCATCATTAATGCATGTGTACTGTATGCTAGGTCGTCTGCTTCAGCAATAACGATATCGTAATCGTCCATAAGCTTTTCTAACTCTTCCAACGACAGTCTTCTGTTTATTGTTTGAACTTGTGCACCAGGATTTATTTTTAAAATCTGGTCTCTTATTACATCAACCTTATACATGCCCAATGTGTCGATAAAGCATCCGATCTGTCTATTCATATCTGGAGGATCATATTTTCCTCCATCTATTAATAGAAAGTTCTTTATTCCTGTTCTCGCTAAAATTATTGTGCATGTTCCTCCTATTCCTCCAACACCAACAATCATCGCCTTCTTACTCTCTAGTATAGCCTGCTCATCTTCGAAAAATATTCCTAGATTTCTTTCAAAGAATTCACTTGTATTTATTTCCATAGCTCTTCCAAATGATAATCATTAAATCTCTTTTTAAGTTTATCTATCAATCATTCAAATGAATTTAAATGCTTTTTAACGTTTATCTAATACCTTTTTTTACGATCAACTGGTGTCAAGCAGGCAATTGAATACTAGGAAAAGAATTTTAGCCAAAAACTTCCCATATATGGTACAAAATACCACTATTAAATCATATTCCACATCCAAATTTTTTAAGAAAACATACTTTACTGTAATATTGTTAATTATTTTAGCAATTATTTTATCTGCTCCAATAATTCCGAAAACTATTAGCGTAAAGGAGCCGTATGAGCGCGTAGAAGAATATTATGAAGATGTACCAGTGGTGATCATAAAGCATACGGAATGGAATGTCACTTGGTATGCGATTAGTGGTGATTTCAAGTTTATAACAGAAATTGGTGAATCAAAGTTTCCTGCAGTATTCTTGTACGATTGGGGCTATGGAGGAGAAGTATTTAATGGGAGAGACTATGTTGGATTTAAGGCAACAGCTCTAGTAAAGGTTCAAGAACGTCGCCCAATCTGGATCAATCTCACAGGAGATGATGGGTGTGAACTCTATCTGAATGGAACTCGTTTTCTTAGTACATCCTTTTACAGCGGCTATAAAACTGAATTTGCAAAGGTCGTTCTTGATCCAGGTGCATACATTCTTACACTATACTATTTTAATAGAGGAGGCTATGCATGTGTATCTTTTAGCACTGATCCTGAAATTTTGGAATGGAAAACCATAGAATACAGGCGGCAGCTGGTGCAAAAAACTTTTACAGATTACAGAAATGTTAGCAAGACATCTTACGTCAGCCTCCTAAACTATCTCTTAAACAATAACTATCCTTAAAACAAGAAACATAGTTCTACAAATTATTCCCTATAAAATTTTTAAAATTTTTTGCTAATAATAAAAAACGCTTATATAACGTGAGGGTTGTGAACTATGAACATGAGCAAAAAGTTTTCCAGGCGCGATTTCCTCGCCTTCCTAGGTGTTACAGGGGTTGTGGCCGGATGCTTTTCAATAGTAAACTATACTGTCCAAGGCGAGCAGGTTGAACTGATACGTCCTCCAGGCGCTATAACAGAAGAAGATTTCCTAGCAACATGTCTAAGGTGCAGGAAATGTGTGGAAGTTTGTCCCCAAAATATAATAAAAACTGTCCCACTGGAATATGGTATTAAACTCTTTGACACACCATACATTGAAAGTGGAATATGCATTGCGGACTTTGCATGCATAGATGCTTGTCCCTCAGGAGCCTTGCAAAAGATAACCCTAGAAGAGTACAAGATAGGTACTGTAGAAATAAATCGAAAAACATGCATATTCTGTATGCTCTGTGTATCAGTGTGCCCATACAATGCTCTTGATACACCGAGAGATAGTGAGGGGAAACTTATTCCCAGAACCCCTCCAGTTGTTAACGTTGAAAAGTGCACTGGATGCGGTACCTGTGTTCCAAAGTGTCCTACAAAGCCTTCATCGTTAAAGGTTACGGCAAAGAATGCAAGACGAGTGAAAGTGGAGGGTGTGATAGTATGAGAAGGTCGCAGCTTATACTAATTTTAAGGCACCTTTCACAAATAGCTTTCTTTGTACTATTGATCTTCTTTGTAGTCGGCGTATTCTGCTCCTTCGCCATCTGGGGTTTAAACATAAGTTGTCCTGTGGGAAGTATACAGCAAATATTTGCTAGCAAAACCTTTTATGTTGTACTAATAGTCTCCGCTCTACCACTAATAATATTACCAATACTGTTTGGCAGATTCTTTTGCAGCTGGATGTGTCCAATGGGAACAATATATGAAGCGTTAACGCCAATAACAAACAGGATAAAGTCACCTATTAAGCTTCCTTCATTCCTTAGAAAGCAATCAAATAAAGTTGGAATCGCATTCGGATCTTTTATTGCAGCAGGAATTGCAAGTTCCCCTGCATGGTGTACAGTATGCCCTGTAGGTGCAGTTTGCAAGTCAGCAACAGGTTGTCCAGTGATTGGTGGTTCAGTTGCAGTAGTGACCTTAGGACTTGAAGGGATAGAACAGAGAACCTTCTGCAAATATATTTGTCCAATCGGAGGAGTCTTTGTGGTACTATCTAAGATAGGGCAAAAGTTCAATTATAAAGTTAAGCTGCCAGTTGACGACTGCAGAGAATGCCGGTCATGCGAAAGAGCCTGCAAATACGGTGTTCCGATCCTAGAATACACTAGAATGAAGTTCAAGGAAGATCCAAGGGTTAGCGAATTAGCAAATAAAATGGGTATAACAAAGGAGGAGCTACTCCGTAAAGCTTGGAAAGAGAATATTCCAGAACTAAAGGCTATAGCCAAGGACTATTCTATCGCTTCCCCAGAATGTGCTAAATGCTTTGAATGCGTAAACGCCTGCCCCATACTTAAAGTAAAAAAGTAGACCCATCTTCCACTCTATTTTTTTAAATTAACCCTCTACAAGCTTCTATTACTTCATCAAATATTTCCTTATCAACATTAATAAACCCTTCAGTAAGCATTGCAAGTCCCCTATAAAATTGACTTTCACTTTCCTTGTATAACCTTTGGCACATCGTAGGCGCCCAATTGTAAATGTAATCTTTAAGAAATTCATTTTGAAGTCTAATGTTATCATAAAAATCATCAACCCTCCTATTTATTATAGCTATTCTATTTTGAGAAAGTAGATGAAACATGTAATTGCAATGGTTTATAAAATGATCCAGCTCCACCCCCTTTTCTACAACATCACCTTTCTGCTGATAGAATCTTTTTAGATTAGAAAATAGTTCTTCCCTACTTCTCTGATCGTAGTTTCGCTGTAGGAAAACACCTTTATTGTCAAGTTTACTGTATTCTTCACTAAGCTCTTCTATCAACTTGTCAATATCTTTTCCCCTAACATGATCACATAATATCCTGTGCCCCTCCTTTATTGAATCAAAACCATTTTCGATTGTTTCCCCGAGTGCTTGAAACTGTTCTTGTGCAATATTCTCTAACATGGGCTTAACAAGTTTAGGCCTATATAGTTCGACAAGAGACCTATACAAGTAGGTCCTCTCTCTCATTATAAGATATACTCCTGGCAAAATTTCTGGCATACTGTTCACTTTCCCTAGCTATTACACCACTTTTATACTTTTATCAAGAAAGGCTGTCCTAATTTCCTGATAGCATTTTAATAACTTCTTTTCACATGCTGACTCACAAATACTGCATCCAACACATTTTGAATGGTCAAAATAAATGTGTCCCTCATGAAAGGTTAATGCATTAGTTGGGCAAATGCTAGCGCATTTACCGCATAAGCTGCAATCGCTTTTATTAATTTCAATAAACCCGAAAGGTGTGAGCCTAGAAGAAGGTATCACCTCTTTATCAGATAGACTAATAATTAAATCTACAAGCTCTTCTCTTTTATCATCATAATCCACACTAGCCTCTTGTTTCCTCAACACTTCTGGTTCAACATTTTCAGTTTCTCCCTCTAAAATGTTTATGAGTGTTGTTACATCATTTTCTTTGATCCAAAAGAATCTAATTCTATCATTAAGTTTGGATGATATCATTTTGCATGCTATTATAGCGTTTTCAACATACGATTTAATTTTAGGCGGGCATGAATTGTCTCCTAATAAAATCACCTTTTGTGCCCCTTTATTGAAAGCCTGTAGTATTAGGTTTACTGTTATTGCAGAAGGTGAGGGAAGGAAAGTTGGTAGTATTTCTTCCTTATATTTTTGTCCAATAATACCGGCCCTTACAATAGTATTCTTAACCTCTTCCCCACAAGCAAAAACTAAAATATTGTGTTCAAGAACATTCTTTCCTTTTTTAGCCCCTGAAGTCTTCCAACTTTCTTTTAACAGATAATCTAATCCTAGTCTAAAATCAGGATTAAGTGGGAAGGTATAAAATACATCCTGTAAGCAGATACTTTCACAAACTCCACACACATTACATAATCTTCTATCAACTAAAAGACTTATCTGCGAAGATATTGCATCACGTGGGCAATAACTCATGCAACTTGAACATGCCCCTTTAAAAGAAAGGCATAGTTCAGGTCTACCATATAATGTTCTTATGTCCTTTGCCTCCAAACCCTTACTTCTAGCTAGAACAATTCCCCCAACCTCTTTTTGAGTTTGAGAAAAGTTTTGTGCAATAAATGATGCGATCATCCTTTTAGCTTTTTCTGTTGCCTTAAATAGGTCATTGTGCACGAATCCACAAAGTTCTTGAATTTCCAAAACATAAAGGTTTTCTGTAGGATAGTTCATTTCGTCTGCAATGTCTCTAAAGTTTCTTTTCGAACATGCTAATACGATAAGCTTTTTTGGAAAATTGTTCAGAATATTTTTGTAAAATTCTATCCCCTCCAAACTACATAAACTGTCATGAGATATAACATCCTTAATCCCAATATCCCCAATGAAGGTTTCAACGTCTTCAAAATCAATAATACTTCTACCCCTACAATTACAAGATAATACTGTAATATTTTGTTTCAAAATTGTAGCTAAAAGTTTTGACGGTGATATAAATGACTTGAAAAGAAGTCTCCTATCAACTCTAGGACCCTCATTTAAAAATGTCATATCGCACCACAAACACTATACCCTTCCATAATAAAACATTTAAAACATAAATATATTGAAGACTGCATGAATGTTCATGAAAATTAAACCATTTTACGCTGGAATTTTATTCGGTTTAATATTTGCTTTTTCTCAAGCTTTTCTCGGATACGTTTGGAAGGACGCTTACGCATACTGTACCATCGGCCACCCCCGAGACCTAATCTTTTGGCTTACAAGTATTTTAACTAGCTCCAAAATAAGCCAGTATACTTTACCCCTCCTCTCCACATTTGGTGTTATCTTAGGATCATTTATCACCTCAAAAGTTTATAGAGAATTTCATATAGTAAAAATAGAAAAAAGCAATTTATTTACGACGTTCGCCCTAGGCTTTGCTGCGGCCGTTTTCGGCCTATTTGCAACATTCTGTCCAATAAGACTATTTGTTCTATTATCATTTGGAGACCTAGAAGTGCTGTTTGGAATTATAGGATACACGCTAGGAATATTCTTGGCAATAAAATTGATGAGAAGGTGAAAAATTTTGTCGTATCCGCTAACCTATTTCATGATAACATCGTTAGCGATTGGTGCAATAATCGGTTTTATAGGCTATTCGAGCAGATTTTGTACAATGGCTGGAATACGGAACCTAATCCTGTTAAGGCACAAAGAAATGTTCATGGGTATTATCGGCATACTAGCAGGAGGGTTTATCGGTTTCTCAACTCTAAGTTTAATAAATCCTGTAGCCTTCCAAAACTTCCCAACTTTTCTGAAAATAAAACTTTTTACAAAATTGTCGAAACTCTTGCTTATAGTTATAGGCTCATTAGGTCTTGGCATTATCTCAACCTACGTAGACGGTTGCCCATTCAGAATGCATGTGAAAGCAGGGTCAGGCGACCTTAACTCTATAATATACCTTACAGGCTTCTACATCGGAATAGTTTACTTCATCCTATTCCTACAAGATATAGTAATGTCCATCTTTTCCTTCTAAGCCATCTAAACTAATTCAAAGTTAGCTCGAAACATTTTTACTCTTTCTATAAACATATTCTCTCCATACGAAAAGTGATATTAAAATTATCGATGCTATTAGGGCAAGAAAGTATCCATCTTGAAAAGAGGCAGTTATTATCAACTCCTCAATGTCCGCATGTATCCTAATTTGACCTTGCACAGGGAACCTTGCACCTGGAATCGGAGCCCTTCCAGTCCCCTCGTAAATTACTGGTATAAAACCTAGAGACCAAACTAGATAGATTAAACCGATCGCCCCCACTATGCGATGCCCCCACTTATCTTTCATGAAAAGTGCTATGATAAGAAGTATTGCAAATGCTCCGAGAACTATTTGTGCAAGCATCATAAGTGTTGGAGATGTCTCATACGAGGCCAAATATGGTGCAAGAAGTTTAGCATTATGTATGAGTCCATAAGCATAGATCCAAACATACGTAGTTCCAGGAGAGAAAATAGGTTGGAATGTTGCAATCCACCAAGGCCTAATAGCCGATAATACAAAAGTACAAATACCTATTGCAAGCAGTATCCTATACAATACTGACTTAACTTTGTCCGCAACCATCATTAACAGTCATCTATATTGTTGTTTTTAAATATTTTTCTTAAATTTTTAAAATAAAAATATATAACACCGTTATATTTTTTTATTCATAGCGCAATTAAATAAAATTTATAAGCATCACCTTTCTATCTATAGCCATATGGAAACAATTAAAGAAAATAAATCTGGAAGTGTTGGTAGAAGAGCTTTCTTGGGGATCGCGGTCGTAGGCGGCCTAGCAGTAGGCTTTCTAGCAGGCTGGCTAAGCAAACCAGCTGAGATGGCAAAAACAGTCACATCAACAGTAACCTCTGGAGTAACTTCAACAATCACACAGCCGGGTGCAACAGTTACGGCGGCGGAAGCAATAGTCCCATTGAGAAGAGTTACAACGCCACAGCAAGGCTATCACAAGGTGGTTGATTATCAAAGGTGCACAGGCTGCAGAGTATGCGAGTTCACCTGCGCGACAAAATATCAGCCAGAAAACTTTCCAGGCGTAAACCTAGAATATGCCAGGATAAGAGTTCACAAGTACCCGTATATAAGCTTCCCAATGTTCTGTAGATACTGTACACTAGAAGAGTGGGTTGAGGGGACAAGCAAGGCTCCATGCGAATATGTCTGCCCCACAGGAGCACTTCAGACCGTTAAAGATGTTAAGGAGCCTGGTAAAGTTGGAAACGGCTACAGGTGGGTTGATCCAACAATATGCTCTGGCCTAGACAACTGTGGACGTTGCCTAGAAATATGTGAAGAACAGTTTGGAAGTGGTATAACCTTTGCGCCGCCAGACGAGAAGGGTATAAAGAGGGCTCAAGTTTGCACAATGTGTGCTGGAATGCCAGAATGCGTCAACGCGTGCCCAGAGCAGGCTATACGATTTGAGCCGCCACAGCAGAACGGAAGATATTACGCGTATAGGCCTAGAGAGCTTGCAGAACTCTTATATCGGAAGTTGTATCATTTGGAGAAGGTGGTAACATGACAGCAGAATTTTTTGGTGTAACAGGAAAGCTATTAAGAATTGACATGACACAGGAGAAGGCAACAGTCGTGGAAACAGACGCTGAAATATATAAGACACACCTTGGAGGAATAGGATTAGGCCTCTACTGGCTATTCAAAGAAGGTGTCGTCTCACCAGATGTACCTCCATTTGATCCTAAAAACATCTTACAGATAATGGTTGGACCATTTAACGGCATCGTTCCAGGAACACAGTCGGTTGCTGTAACAAAGTCACCATACAATTTCATGTGCGTAAGTTACTCTGGTGGACATGCTAATGCGGAGATAAAGTTTGCTGGATACGACGGTATACAGGTTGTGGGTAAGGCTAAGGATCTACTGTGGGTTTCAATAGTAGACGACAAGGTTGAATTCCATGACGCCAAAGACCTTAAAGGTAAAGACACTGAAGAGACAGAAATAATTCTAAAGGGTATGGTGCCCTACACCACCAGCCCACTAGAATATAGGAAGGAGAGGGTTCTGACAAAAGAGAACCTTCCAACAGGAAAGGATGCTAGCGGAAAACCAGTGTCGATGTGGGACTGGTGGGGTGTTCGCTCGAACCCACCATATGCGATAGGAGAAAAGAGGCTTGCAAAAGTATTGAGCATCGGCCCTGCTGGAGAAAAGGGTGTATGGTACGCTAACATAATGACAGAAGGATCCCACGCACACGGCAGATATGGTAGCGGTGCAATAATGGGCTCAAAGAACCTAAAGGCAATAACAATAAGGGGAACAAAAGGGCACAAGGTAAAGGATAAGACAAGAGTTCTAGAAATCATAAAGACAATACTCGCCAACCAAAAGCTACAGGTCAGATGGAGAACATACGGTACAGGCAACCTTCCTGCAACAGCAAACAACTATGAAGACGCATACGGTATAAGAAACTGGCAATATATAGCATGGCATGACCCGAGAAGCGTTAAACCTCTTACAGGCTCATTCTTGGAGACAGGCTTCTGGGTTAGAAAGGACTCATGCTGCTCAATAGGATGCCAAAACTGTTTCGTAACCTCAAGAGTAACAAACAAGGATCCTGAGCTAGATGGAACATTAAACGACATACCAGACTGGGAAGCTCAAGGTGATATAGGTGGACTACTGGACTTTGCGATGCCAGACGACCTATTCCCAGGCAAGGACCCGCGTAATGCAAAATTATCAGATATACTGACTGACTACGAGTGCGCAAGCAGATTCATTTACACAGTAAGCCTGTACGACAGGTACGGTATGGACTATATTGAAGGAGGCAACCATATAAGCCTTCTAATGGAGCTCAGACAGCGTAACCTTATAACCAAAGAAGACCTCAAGCTGCCTCCTGAAGTAGGAGACCTGATATGGGGCAACCATAAGGCTGTAGCATGGATCCTGAAACAGATGGTTACAAGTGATGACCCACTGTTCCAGGCACTTAGAAAGGGAACATATGAGACCGCGAAATACTTTGCGGAAAAGAAGAACAACCCAAACATAATGTACTATTCCCAAACCACAAAGAGGTACGGCCAGCCAGCCCATGATCCAAGAAGTGGAAGATGTAAGAAGGTCGACGAATACATACAAACAGAAAGACCTTGCGCGCACACTGAAGGCTATGATGCTGTTGTACCATTTAGGGCAATGTACGGTTCTCTGGTCGGGTGCCTATTCGCTGCTGCGACGATCGGTGGCGCAAAGGAAATAGCTGCACTATTAACTGCTCTAACAGGATGGGAATACACGGAAGCTGACGTGAACAATGCTGGTGAAAGAATCTATTGCCTTGAAAGGACATTCAACATCGTTACTCAAGGGTTAACGAATCCAGCTGAACAGTGGGACAACCTTTGGCCAAGAAGATGGCTTGAGCCTATACCGAGCGGTCCATTAGCCGGACAAGCATCACAGGTAACTGAAGCTAAGATGAAGGAGCTTCTAGCAAAGTTCTACGCCAACAGAGGCTTAGACGAGAAAGGCTTCCCCAAAGCTGAAACGATGGCAAAGTGGGGTATTCAGTACGCTGACGAATGGTTGAAAAAGTATAGGGGTTCCTAAATTTCCCCCCTCCTATTTTTTTATATTTAAATAAAACCCTTTCACTTTACATTCTATATGGAAAGAGGTCTAATAGTTTTTAATCATGTGAAAGAAGCTTTTAAGGCGGAGAAGGTTTTGAAAGCGTCGGGTTTCCAGATAGAGCTGACTATTCCTCCAAAGGATATGGTTAAAGGCTGTGATCTAGCAATCTCATTCAATCTGAATGAGAGGCTTGCTGTTGAAAGGGCTTTAATGGAGAATGGTGTCCAATATTCTGATATCGTTGATGTAGTTAAAGTTTCAACTAAGCCGCTTGATATAGTTAAGAAGGTTGATTACGGTGATACTATAATGTTTAGGTGTGGTTCGATGAAGATTACAATAGATAAAAGGGATGGTATTATCTTGAACATTTCTGGAGGCGGTTGCCCCGATGTCCCGTACCTGTTTCTCCAGCTTGTAGGAAAAAAGATTTTTGAGGCAAAAAATCCTACCTCTATAGGCTACTCATTATGCGCTTACTCCCTTGGTAAGGCTTTTGAGGAGGCGCTAAAATTTTATGAAAACTCTGGTCGCTGGAACAGTTCCAGTTGATAAATTCCCATACTATGTGGGCACACCATCTTTTGAAGGCAAAAATTTGGTTCTCGGCCAGAAGGTTCTGCCTATTGGAATGGGTACACTATCACTATATTCGGCTACATACTTGACCATAGCACATTTAAAAGGAGAGCCTCCAACTCTTATGACAGTCGGAGATGTAGGTAAAGCTGATGGAAGCAGAATACTTTACCAAAAGATTGCAGAAGAAATTGAAGAACTTAAACCGAATGTGCTTACACTACATTATGTTATGCCCATCATAACCTTGGTAAGGGCATTGGCTCTAAAGTTGCAGAAAATTAATCCTAAACCTATAGTAGTCGCAGACGCTGGATTCATGTACGCTTTTAAGGCATCTAAAATGGGGCATGTTTGTAATATATTCACACCCGATCCTGGGGAAATGGCTTTTCTAGCTGACAAGGATGCAGTGCATCCAGCCTACATAGAAAGGCACTTGTTCGAAATAGACTCTACAAGTGTTGAATCGCTTATCGAGAAGGTGAAGGATGTTGAAGGTCTTCCAAAGATGCTTGTTGTAAAAGGTGCCATAGACTACATTGTTTTAGATGGAAAAATACTTTTTAAGATAGATGATCCGATGGTGCCCTATCTTGAGCCTATAGGTGGAACAGGAGACACTTTAACTGGAATTTTGACCGGCTTGATAGCTCATGGTCTACCATTAGAAAAGGCAGCATATTATGCATGTAAAATAAATAGAATAGCTGGACAACTATCTAATCCCACACCAAAAACAAGAGTAAACGAAATTATATCAAATATTCCAAAAGCTATAGACTTGGTACTAAAAATTTAGCTACCTACTTCCTCCAAGATAGAATCTTATAAAATCAAGCAACGGAACCTTACCGTTTCCTTTACATAATGGGCAACTGACAAACTCTTCTCCAGCACCCTCTTCAACTGCAATATCCACTAAAACTCTAAGGTCCGAATGCTGAAGTGAGCCGTACAAATCAGGCACTGTAACAGTTCCACTAACAGACTTGTTCTCATATGCACCAACATAAACGTTCCATGTGATTCTACTATATGTTTTATTAATTTTTGGATCAAACGGTGTAACATAAACTTTTACATTTAAGTTTCTCTCAACATTGCTTTTTAAGTATATTGTAACATCCCACCACTCGAAGCCACATGCAGTAGTCGTGTAGTTTAAGACAACATTTTCTAAACTGACAATCGAACCTCTTGAAAAACCTCTAACACTACCCTTTCCCTCACATTGTGGGCAATCGACCTGAACAGCATCTAAAATGATAAAGCTGACTACGATCACTAGAAATAATGCAAACAGAATTTTTCTCGGCATCAAACTTTATCCTAAACTATGATATATATACTTTATCCTAAACTTGCTTTGTTGTAAAATTGACCTGATTGTCTAAAATGTTTGTCATGGTAGGTTATCTGCCCAATGAAATAACTAACTCGATCTTCTTATGTATATTGTTAAGTAGTGTAGTATGATAGGAGTAAACACGCCAATCAATATTAAATTTCCAGTCATCCAATAAGCCCAAGTTACCGGTACTATGGACCAAGGCCAGAATCCGAAGAAAACCGGTAAAATGGCCCCCCAGGCGGTGCACACTAGGTTTCCAATAAAGAGTCCAAATACTATGAAAATTATTCGTGCCTTTTTGGTGGTAAGCTCTGGGTCCGCCTTAAAATACCTGAAGGCAAGAAGCGGTATAGAGGCGAGCCAGAAGGCGTGCAAGCTCCATAAAATGCTCATCATCAAATCCTCGACGCCGACCATGAGCATACCTAAGAAGAAGCCTAAATATGCAGAAAGACATCCAGCAATTCCAAACCATAAAGCAAAGGGTATAATGAAAATATAAGCCAAACATATTATCATTTTTCCATCAAAGAATGGCAAGGTGATAGTAAAGAAAGCAAAACATGTGCTGGAAAATATAATAAATATTAAACAAAAGATTAAACATCTCAGTTTTATTGAAAACATAATTCAAGTCACCGTCTAATTAGTTCTGAAATGTCAGCAGAAAACTCGTCCATGGTTTTAGTATCAACATAAATTGGCGCTCTTGTTAGAATTGAAATTGTTATCGCATCACACACTTCCACCTCTTCCTCGAACTTATTGGAATCTGTTTCGAAATACATTTTTGCATAAAAATTCTCTTCAACATCATAGATAAGAACACCATTCACTTTCACTTTCAACCTTTCTAGAATTGAAACAAGAGTATTATATGGTGTCAATCCACCACTAATCGCCTCATTAACAAGGGGAAATTTTTCACCAATTTTTATTGCTATCACCCTTCTTTTATCATCTTCGAGCAGAAATGACGGTGTTAAACCCAAAGGAACTACTTCATCGGGCGAGGTTAGCCCTAACGATTTAACAACACCCTTAACCTTTACCTCAACAAATTTACCGTCCATTTTTTAAAAAAAGAAGGGGGGTTTAGATCTACTGTAGCTTGGGACTCTCTATGGATGCTAGCCACGAGTCAACCCCGACGACAGGTTTTGTCCAAACGTCAACTAAGGCAGGCTTTCTCTGCTTTGTTATCACATCTAGCGCCTCTCTTAATGTAGGTACGTAGTCGGCTGGATCTTCCACTTTTTTAGCCCATACTTCAGCACCCTTAGCCATGTATGTGAAGTCTAACATTGGTTTTGTCAAGTCCTGAGCCCAATAATTCTTCATGCTTTCTCCTTTCCCCTTTAGTGCAATTTGACCGTTCTTCGTTGTTGTGAGGCAGTGGTTGTTTTCTATAATGTAGAGTACTGGAATGCTGAGACGGGATGCAAGCCATAGGGCTTTATCCCCATGGCCCCACTGGAAACCGCCATCTGAAATTAATGAAATGATCTTCTTATCTGGACAAGCTACTGCTACCCCTATAGATGCGAATGGTGCTTGATCTAATAGTCCAGCTCCTCCTAGAACGTCTATATAACTTCCAGGCACATCGAGTGCAATATACTTGCGAAGCATCTTACTAAAGAGGGATGAAAATACTATTCCATTAAGTACAATGGTATCTTTATCAACAATACTATTTATATCATAGTAGAATTGTTGTGGTGATATTGGCTTTTCTCCGAGGTGAGCTGTTACTTCATCCATCCATGCCTTTCTTTGCTTATCATGTTCTTCTTTAATTTTAGCAAATCTGGCTTTGTATTTCTCAAACTTATCCCATCTCCATGAAAGCAGTGGAATTAACGCGTCTTTTAAGGCTGGTAAAGTAGCATTAGTATCACATACCACGGATATGTCTACCTTCCTTGGGGGTGTTGATAATCCTTCAAGGAATATGAGTTGGTGAGCTTTTACTGGGTCGAAAGATAGTAGTATGACTTTTGCAGTCTCAGGAACAGTGGCCGGTGGAGAAGCATCAAGTACTAATACTACGTCTGCATTTTTAAGGTATGGCGATGGATCAAAGCCTAAATGAAGAGGATGGTTCCATGGGAAGTTAAGGAAGTTCGGTCTTCCTGATTCGACAACGGGAATAGCTAATGTTTCAGCTAGTTCTACAAGTTTTGGCACCGCCTCTTTATTCCTTCCTAAATAATCTGCCATTATTAATGGACTTTCAGCGTCGACTAAAAGTTGGGCGATCGTTTTCAAGGTTTCAGCAGTAGGTATAGATGGTTGGGGAATTTGAAGCCTATCTGCAGGTGGTATGTCTACAACTCCATCTGGCATCGCCCTCTCGTTTAAGCTTTGATAAGTGTTAATAAATACTGGCCCAGGAGGGTTCGCTTGAGCTGCCAAGTAACCCTGCACAAGAATTCTAACAAGATTTCTAGGGTCGTCTATCATAAAGTTCATTTTTGTAAATGGGTCAAATATACCACTATGCGTTGTTTGGTTTTGTGCACTATAATTAGTAGTACCTGTAGCGGCACCAATTATAAGTATTGGCCTATAGCTATAATAGGCATTAATGACACCCCCTCTCCCCTCGTTTCCAACAAATCCGCCTATCAGTGCGACACCAAGTTTGCCGGAGGCGGCGGCGTAACCGTCAGCCGCTGCAATTGCACCCTTCTCATGCAAAATAGGTCCGATATGTAGTATTTCCGTGTCCCCAGTTAACGCATCAAGTATCGCGTTAATTTCGTCATCGACCGAACAGAATACAGCTTTAACCCCAAATGCCTTTAAAAGCTTAACTATAGCTTCTCCTTGATTGACTACAGGAACCTTGCTCGCACCCTCAAGAGATAACTGAAGGGGGATGGCATTTCCAGCATCAAGTTCCTTATTCTCCTCTCCTCCCTCAGCCTTTGTAAGAGGCATAAGTGTCATCAAGCCTGAGCCGGTAGCGAAAGCCAGGGCCGCTATCCCCGCAGAAGCCTTTAAAAATTCACGCTTTGAAAGGCGTAGCTGTCTTAACTTTTCAGATTCTACGTGCCTTCCAACCTTTTTTGGATCAGGCATATCTGTTCGCTATCATGTATAAAATGGTAAGTTTATAAATTTTTCTGCTATCAATTTTACCTGAAATGGGATGGTAATTTATTTTGCTAGATCTCTTGGCCCACCCCAAGCTATAGGAACATGGATAACCGCGGGCTTTCCACATTTAAAACCTTCCATTATAGCCTCTTTCACACTTGTAGCGTCTTCTGCAAAAAAGCCTTTTGCACCAAAAGCTTCTGCAATCCTATCGTACCTTATGTTTGGAAGATAGCTTGCAATAACACCATCTTCTCCAACCAAACGCTTTTGGCTGCTCACAACAATACCCCATGCTTCGTCAACAGCTACCACAGACACGAAATTAACATCATGTTTTATAGCCGTATAAAGCTCTCCTAAAGTGAAGCCGAAAGCTCCATCCCCAGACAAAAGCAGAACATCTTTTTCAGGATAAGCAAGCTTCGCTCCAACAGCTCCAGGTAAACCCCATCCCACAACACCACTCGCACCAC
>Ga0315298_1006185_pt1 | contig 16456 bp, 13 predicted proteins | sample WHS_1_MG_FD_203077 | JGI IMG/M metagenome (GOLD analysis project Ga0315298, IMG submission 203077) | Extremophilic microbial mat communities from Washburn Hot Springs, YNP, Wyoming, USA - WHS_1_MG | ecosystem: Environmental > Aquatic > Thermal springs > Hot (42-90C) | place: USA: Wyoming...
AGGAGGTGAGGCGCCTCAGGGAGGAGGTGGAGGCGCTGAGGTCGGGGCGGGTGAGGGGCGGGGATGGCCAGGGCCGAGGTCAGGGAGGAGCGCCAGATCGAGAAGCGCGGGAAGGCATACATACTGGTTGATCCAGCATTCGCATCAAAGGCGCACGCCAGACGCAGATATGTGGTCTATCGACGGGTAATGTGGAGCGATGAAGCGGGAAGCCCCGCCCTCGCGGACGAGGATCGTTTCACGTGGATATGTTACGTTATATACGATACGATTATACACAGAACTAAGGGACCGCGAGCGGCGCATGATCCGTCGGCCGCTCGCGGCCCTCACGTCGATGAGGATCCTCAGGAGCCTGGCGGCCGGCATCCTGTACATAATCTACCCATACATAGTCGTCAAGGGACTGGGCCTTCCGGTCAAGGAGCTCGGCGCGATTTACGCGGGAGCAGCCCTCGCCACGGCCGCGTTCTCCGTGCTCCTCGGGTATGCCGCGGACCTCTGGGGGAGGAGGAACTCCCTCTACGTGGCCTCGGCGCTGATGGTCGCCTCGTCGCTCATCCTGCTAGTGAGGATCGACGTGTACACCGCCGTCGCGGCCGCGATCCTCGGCGGGATAAGCGCCACCGGCACCATGGGCGCCGGTGGAGTGGGGGGCGCTGTGGCGCCGGTCCAGACGGCGATACTCGCGGATCTGACCTCGCGCGGCGAGAGGACCAAGTACATAGCGTGGCTGAACTTCGCGTCCACGCTGGCGTCCACGGCCGGGCTCCTGATGGGGGGCATTCTGAGCTACGCCGCCGGGCTCCTGCTCGCGACGGTCCTGGGCGCGGCGGCCCTCGGCATGATAGCCATCCTCGACACGCCGGACGTAAGGGCGAGGGCCGCCAGGATGAGGAGCCAGAGCAGCAAGATAGCGGCTAAGTTCTCGATCACGGGGATCCTGAACGGCCTGAGCAGCGGCCTCGTCACCCCCTTCATGATCCCGATACTCATCATGTTCTACGATATCCCCAGGGACGCGATGGGATTCTATTCCTCGCTCTCGTCCGTGATCGCGGTCTTCGTGATGCTGTCCGCGCCTCTCCTGGAGAGGAGGCTGGGGTTCGTGAAGTCGATAGCATTGACGAGGGGGAGCACGATCGTCCTCCTCGCCGTATTCCCGTTCGTCAGGATCCTGTATGTCTCGCTGGCCATATACCTGATTTATCCGGCGCTGAGGGTCATGGCCATACCGGTCCAGACGTCCGGAATGATGTCGATGGTCTCCCCGGAGGAGAGGGGGAGGACCTCCGGGCTCAACCAAGGCTTCAGGCTGGCGTTCGCCTCGGTGGGAACCATCGCGGCGGCCCCATTCATGGATCCCGGCCTGCTCTGGATACCATTCATCGCGTACGGCGCGATAATGTCCGCCAACGTGGCGCTCTATCACAGGTTCTTCGGGGACTGGGACGAGCACTAGCGCGGCGGCTCCCCTCATCCTGGCCGGTGACTCTGGGTACGGGATAGCGCCCGACGGCGTGCCATGGCCCCTCGGATTCGAAAGGCCCGGGGCGCGCGGCCGTCGCGGGTCGAGGTGGCCGGCGACCGCATCACCGGAAGGCGCCCATTAGCATCGATGGGCGGCCCCGGGCGATCGTCCTACGGGGATACGTCCTCCAGCACCCTCGCCGTGGTCCTGGGCGCGAGCTGGATCAGCGCCGCGGCGATCACCTGGAACGACGTCACGGCCAGGAGGGCCATCAGGGGGTCCGCGGTCGCCGCGACTATCGCGGACGCGGCGAACATCGAGAGGGCGCCGCCCACGTGACCCAGGCCCTCCGAGAGGGCGAAGCCGCTCGCGCGAGCCCTCGTCGGGAAGGACTCGGCCGTGAGCGTGAAGGCTATCGGCATCACCATGTTGAACCCGATGAAGTAGACGAACGATCCCAGGAGGGCGAGCGCCAAATCGCCGGCGGCCGGGCCCAGCAGCGCGATCCCGGCCAGCGAGATGGCCGCGGAGACCGCCACCCAGCGCCTCCTGTCCCAGCGGTCCGCCACGATGGCGGCCAGGGCCATCGCGGCCACGTCGCCGGTGGAGCCGACCGCCACGAGCATCTCGTTGACGGGGAATCCGAACCCTATTGCGCCCAAGACCGCCGAGAGCCCCGCCACGCCTACGTACACCGTGACGTAGGTCAGCGCCCAGAATGATAGGAGGAGCGCGAACCTCCTGGAGTACGTGCGGTCGCCGAGGATCGCCGAGTAGGGGACGCGCGGCGCCCCCTCCGCGGGCGCTGCAGGCGCCCGCGGCTGCGGGAGGGCGCCGAGCCTCCTGAGGGCCCTGGCCTCCATAGCCGAGACCACGCGCTCGGCCTCCTCGATTCTCCCCTTCATGAGCAGCCACCTGGTCGACTCCGGGAGCACCAGCCTGAGGGCCGCGCCCGGGATCGCGAGCGATCCGCCGATCCAGTAGACGACGCGCCACCCGTTCGCGGCGAACCACCCGGAGGATCCCAGGGCGAACGGGACCCCGCGGGGGAACGGCGCGGGCGGCGTCGCCAGGAGGAGCGAGATCCAGGTGGAGGCCACGGCGCCGATCGCCCCGGTGATGTAGAGGGCCGACGCGTACCGTCCCCTCCTGAGCGCGGGGACGAGCTCGCTCACGTACGTGGTCGATACTGCGAAGTCCGCGCCTATTCCGAGGCCGGTGATGGTCCTCGCGAGGACGAACTCCGCGTAGCCTCCGGCGAATCCGTTCGCCAGGCTGCCCAGGCCCGCCACGATGAGGGCCGCGCTCAGAATCGTCCTCCTCCCGAAGCGATCCGAGAGCGGGCTTATCCCGAGGGCCCCCACCATGTAGGCTACTATGTACGCCAGGACCGGGATCGACTCGAGCGAGGCCAGCGCGGGGCTCGTGGGGGATTCGACCCATCCCAGCGAGAGCGCGGTCTGCGCGAACGTGACGTTCATCGCGAAGAGGTCGTAGAAGGTGAGGAGGTAGCTGGCCCCTATTATCAGGAGGAACGACGGCGGGAGCGCCCAGATAGGTATTCTCTCCTGCCTCGCCAGCAGATCGGCCGTTTTCATATGCCTCGGGCGCCCCGCGTAGTCAATATTATTAAATTGTTTCGATCAGAGCGCAATCTAAAATATAGGGCCCTTCGACATCATGGGATGAGGATCCATGCCCTCAGGGGGGAGGAATCCCGTTTAATCTCCGGCGCTAAATGATGGCGATGCGGCGCCGTCAACCGGCCGACATAAATGTAGAAATTACAATAACATTATATATTTGCCGGCGCATCGCTGCTCCGTGAGGGCGGAACTGATGGGGATCGACGGCCTCCGGAGGCCCGTCAGGCCGGCCCTGGAGTCCGTGCTCGGCAGGTACTCGGCACTGATGAGGACCGGGCGCGTGACCGAGCCGCTCATCGTCCATTCGGGCACCGGCACCCTGTTGCGCGGCTTCGCGCTCCTCGAGGCGCTGGAGCTGGCGCATGCCGTGAGGGCGCCGACGGTCCTGGTGGACGATGGCGAGTTCGAGGTGGTAGGCGAAGATCCGCTGAGGGCGGCCCGGGAGGGGAGGATCCTGGATGAGGGATCTTTCTCGATATCCATCCGCGGCGAGGAGCCCACCGTCGACGTCCCACTGTCGGAGCTGCTGGGCTCGCCGGGGAGCGCGGGGCGCAGGGTCTACTCGAGCACCCTGGACCTCATGCTCGGCGACTGGCCGACCCCGCTGGTGAGGCTGAGGTTCGGCTCGGGCGCCGGACGCGAGGTGTGGGCCAAGCTGGAGTGGTACAACCCGTTCAGCCTCAGCGTGAAGGATCGGACAGCATGGGCGATGGTGGCCGACGCAGCGCGCCGCGGCTGCCTGGGCGGTGCGATCTACGAGGCGAGCTCCGCCAACACCGGGCTGGCGCTATCGGCCCTCTCCGGGGTCATGGGGATCTCGTGCCGGATATACCTGCCGAGCACAGCGGCGGAGGGGGTCGACGCATATTTCTCCGCGATGGGCGCCGAGATAGTGCGGGGGCCCGAGCCGCTCACCGTGCGGATGCTGGGCAGGATGATGGGCGAGGCCGCCAGGGATGGGGCGGTCGTTCTGAACCAGTTCGAGAACGACGCGAACTTCAAGGTCCACCTCAAGTACACCGCGCGCGAGCTCCGGGAGCAACTGGAGGCGGCCGGGAGGAGGCCGGATTACATCGTTGGGGCGTTGGGCACCTCCGGCCACATGAGCGCGATATCGTTCTACTTCAAATCGGTGCTGGGGGATTCCGTCAGGACCATCGGCGTGCAGCCGGCCCCGGGGACCAGCATACCCGGCATGAGGCGCGCCGAGACCGGCATGATGTGGCTGCGCTTCGCGTCGCTCGACGGGATCGTGGACGTGTCCCCGGAGGAGGCCATGGACGGCGTCAGGTCGGTCGCTCGGTCTGATGGGATACTCGTGGGGCCCAGCTCCGGGGCCGTCCTGGCCGCCGTCACGAAGCTGGATCTGAAGGGCACGATCGCGGTGGTCATGCCGGACAGCGGCTTCAAGTACGGCGGGCTCCTATCATCGGCGCTCGGCGGAGCGCGGAGCGCCGCGCGGATCCCCTAAGCTACTGGGGGACCGGGGCTCTGCGTGATGGGAACCTAGTGCACGGTGCCGGGATAATCGATCCATAGCTCGACTCCGATTCCACGTCGTGGATGCGATGTCCCCGCATTCTCCCGCCTCGGCGGCCCCATGGATGGCGCTCGGCGGCCAGCCGCGCGCGAATCGCTGCCGCCGCCCTCCGGCCCCTGACCGTGAGGAAGCAGCGGGGACGCTTCGCTTTCCCCTCCCTCGCCCTGTTCTTCAGCCACGGCTTGATGGACGAGGTCGGACCCCTCTTGATCGCGACCGACCTCACCTCCACGAGGCCCTCCGACACGAGCTCGTCACAGACGGAATCAATCTCGCCCTTCAGGGCGGGGAGGGGGTCAGAGCCGGACGCGCCCATCAGCCTTCTGGCGAGCATCCACCTGCAGTCGGGGCCGTATCTCTCGAGGTGCAGGAGCACCAGCTCCCTCAGCTCGGCGCGCGCCCTCGCGTCCATCACCCCCGGTGAACGGATGAACCCCGAATTAAATAACTGGTGGCGATCTTCCGCCTCGAATGTCGTGCTAACGGGGCTCAGGGACACGGGATCCCGGCCGAGTACTCGAGGAATTCCCTGGAGATCCCGGAGTACCTCCAGTACGCGTCCGGCCTGGAGCGCATCCTTTCGATGGCCTCAGCCGCCAGCCCGCACCTGATGCCAGGATCCAGTGAGCGGAGCGCTGGGAAGACCTGCACCTCCTCCGTCGAGTTATGGTACGTCACCACCTTGAAGTAGGTGTCCAGCCTGGCGCGGAAGAGGTCCATCTCCCCATCCGCCAGCCACCTCAACATGTTCGAGCCCAGCGTTGCTATCAGCCGGTGATCGTTCGCTATCCTCGTCAGGTTGAACAGGAAATCCTCGTCATTCGCCTTGGCCTTCCTGAGGGCCGGGAACAGCAGGTCGTCCTCCAGGTCCCCAGCGTACATCTCAACAACGAATGAGTTGAGGCCGGGGAACCACTCCTCCGCGCCATCCCTCCTGAGGCTCCAAACCCGTATCGAGGAGTGCTCCGCCATAAGGATCTCTGCTATGTCCATTGATGGTTTGTGGAATGCGGGCATATTTACACGATGCGGGCTCCCGGCCCGCATCCGCATGCGCGGAACTCGCACGAGCATGACTCGTCTAGAGCGGAATAAACGCGTAATAGCTGTGTGCTCAAACGCCCCGGCGTGTCGCCGCGCCCCTGGTGCTACCCGGGGGGTTACCTCCGCCTCGTGGCGTTCATAGTCGCGCTCGCTGCGCTTCTCACCCCGATCGACTCGACGATAGTCAGCATCTCCCTTCCATACATAGCGGAGGGGGTGGGGGCCGGCTACGTGGGCGCGCTCTGGGTGCCGCTCGGCTACCTTTCGGCGGTGGCGGCCGGCCTCCTGCCCTTCGGGAGGCTCGGGGACCTGAGGGGCAGGAGGGACCTGATGGTGATCGGATTCGCGATCTTCTCGGTCGGGACCGCCATGAGCGGGCTATCGGCGAACGGCCTGGAGCTCGACGCCTGGAGGATAATCCAGGGGATCGGCGGCGCGATGATAATGGCGAACGCCGGGGCCCTGATATCCGAGGTCTATCCGCCCTGGCAGAGGGGGAGGGCGTTAGGCTACTACACGATGGCAGTTTACGTGGGGACGGTCGCCGGGCCCATCATCGGGGGGCTCATAGTGAGCCGCCCGGAGCTGCTGGGTCTCGCGTCGTGGCGCTGGGTGTTCTTCGTCACCCTCCCGGCGGCCGCCGCGGGCCTCGTGGCCTCGCTGGTCGCGCTCAGGGAGCCGGCGAGGGATGGCGGGAGTGGGGCGGCGAGGGTCCGTTTCGATCCGGCGGGGGCGGCGCTCTCCGCGCCGGGCCTGTTCCTCCTGATGGCCGGCATCACCGAGGGCTCCTTCACCGGCTGGGATCCCGCCTCATCCGCGGCGCTCGCGGCGGGCGCCGTTCTCCTAGCCGCTTTCGTCGCGGCGGAGGCCCGCGCCGGGAGGGACGCGCTGCTGGACATCTCCATGTTCTCCAATTCCGGGTTCGCGGCCGGCAACGCGGCCGCGCTGCTGAACTACGCGGGCTTCTACTTCCTCCCGTTCTTCCTGTCCTATTACATGGAGAGGATCCTGGGCTTCCCGCCGCAGCGCGCCTCCGACGTCCTCATGGCGATATTCCTCTCGATGGTGGTGCTCGCGCCCATCAGCGGCCGCCTCTCGGACAGGATAGGGTCGAGGGGGCTGGCCACCGGGGGGATGGTCCTCATAGCGGCCGGCGTCGCCTCGATGTCCCTCCTGGGCACCTCCGCCGGCGCGATCGACGTCGCGCTGAGGGCGCTGCTCGTGGGCGTCGGGATGGGGCTCTTCTCGTCCCCCAACACGGCGGCCGTCATGCGCTCCTCCCCGGCGGACAGGCTGGGCACCGCTAACGCGACCCTGAGCGCGATGAGGGTGATAGGACAGGCGCTGAGCCTGGCGATAGCCGGGTCTCTGGCGGCGCTCCTCATACCCAGGACGACGCTCGTGTACGTGTTCACGGGCCTGGGATCCCCGTCATCCGTATCGCCGCGCGTGTTCGTCGCGGGCCTCAGGATCGTGTACTTGTCCATGGCGGCGCTTGTGGCGGCGGGGGCCGCGGCCTCGGCCGTCAGGGGCAAGCCCCCCTCTCCTGAGTGGGCGTCCCACGCAGCGCCCGAGCGCGGGGGCTAGCCTGTGCCCTGGCGCCGCACATCCGCGCGTGCGATAGGCGGGCTCGTCGGGGAGGCCTTCAGGAGGAGGGGCTTCACCGCGCTGGACGACATCCTAGCAGGCCTCATGAAGTTCCCGGGCAGACGACGTGGCTCAATGTGGGGGCAGGAACGCGTGCTGAGAACTGACCGCATGTGGCGCAAGGATGCCGACCACGCGGCGGGGTAGACCGGATAGCGACTGTTTACCATTACGCTCCAGCGAACCGTCACGCCTTCTGACGTGTCACCTCCCCGGCCGAACCCGCTCATCCCCTTACGGGTGAGCGGAGGTCCAGCCTTCACGAGGACATGTCCCGGACCCATGGCTAGGATTTCACATCCGGATGGGGATTTTGACCTTCAGGGCTTTCTCGGAATGGCCAGCATTACGCCCATCATATACACCATCTCTGAAAGCTATATATCATCTGAGAAACGTATCCTTATATAATGCTTCAACGAAGCATTGCCCGAATGAGTTCAGAAGGTGGCGCGGTTCGCATACGCATCACCAGGAGGGGGTTCCTGAAGCTGGGAGCTGCGACGGCCGCAGCTGCGGCCGTCGCCTCCGTTGCCTCCAAGATGCCCCTCCATGGGGTACTGTCGTCGGGAGGAGATCCGCCGTCCTCAAGCGCGCAGGGCCCGGCGCTATATCCCGTGTACTGCAGGGCCGGCGGCAGTGCCTGCTCACTGCAGCTGTCGGTGGACGCCTCCGGAAGGCCCATATGGATACGCCCCAACACGGCATCCCCCCAGGCCGGGGAGTGCGTGCGCGGCGCATCCGGCGTCTGGCTGTGGGATCATCCGCTGAGGCTCCGCGCTCCCCTCCAGAACGTCGGCTCTAGGGGGAATCCGAGCTGGAAGGAGATCTCGTGGAGCGACGCGCTGGACGGCATAGCGAGCCGCCTGAAGGACATCATATCGAAGTACGGGCCCCAGTCGGTGGCGGTCACCAGCCACTGGATGCCGGAATTCGCCACGCTGGGGATCCTGCTGGGCACCCCGAACAACGCGATACTACACACCGGGACGTGCTTCGGCGCGTCGGGGGCCGCGAGGGTGGCGATCTTCGGCGCCGGGACCGCCGGCCCGTTCGCGCTGATCCCGGACCTCGCGAATGCGCGTTATGTGCTGCTCATAGGGAGGAACGTGAACTGCACGATGGGGCAGCTGAGGGCGCTCTCCGCCGCGAGGGGCGACAATGTCCAGGTGGTCATCGTGGACCCCAAGATGCCGAACGCGGCGCTGCCCGCGGAGACGTGGTGGCTCCCCATAAGGCCCGGGACGGACGCGGCCTTCGCCCTGGCGATAGCCAACTATATCATACAGAACGGACTGTACGACGCGAAATTCCTCAAGGAGCACACGGACGCGCCGTTCCTGATCAAGCCGGACGGGACCCCGCTCACCGGGGCCGACCTGGGGTGGGGGAACGGCGACTTCGCGGTCTACGATGAGTACGCGGGCGCGATCACCAGTTACAGGTCATCGCAGTCCCCGTCGCTCGAATACTCCGGGAGCGCGACCCTCGCGAACGGTTCCACGGTGCAGGTGACCACCGCGTTCAACCTGCTCGCCCAGAGGGCATCGAAGTACACCCCGCAGGTAGCGTCGAGGATCACCGGGATATCCGCGGGCGAGATCGCGAACATCGCCCGGGAGTTCGCGGATCTCAGGGGCGTCGCGTACACGGGATGGTGGAGCGCGAGGAACGGCAACGACTTCGACGACTGGAGGGCGATAGACATCCTGAACATACTCGTGGGCAACGTGGAGAGGCCCGGCGGCCTACTCTTCCAGGTGCCCGGCGCTGTCCCGTCGTTCATAGGAGTGTCGGGCGGCGTGATCAAGAGCGTATTCGGCGGCTCCGCCCCGGCGCCCAGCTCCCTCACGAAGTACCCCAGGGTCGACTGGTACAGGTGGCCGATCCTCGCGAAGACCGGCGTCTCCCAGTTCAAGGGCGTCGTGGACGCGGCCCTGACCGGCGAGCCCTACCCGATAAAGGCGCTCTTCATAGTCGCGACGGACCCGCTCCACAGGGACGTCGACATTGAGAAGGTGAAGGAGGCGCTGAAGGCGATGGAACTCGTGGTGGTCATAGACGTGCTCCCGCAGGACGTGATCGACTACGCGGACTACGTGCTCCCCGACTCCATATACCTTGAGAGGGAGGAGATCGCGTCGATCCCGGATACCCCGGACTTCGCGGTCGAGTACTCATATCCGGCGCTGAGCCCCCCTCAGGGGAACGACGCCAGGCCCATGCTCTGGGCCATGATGGAGATAGTCAGGAGGGTGAATCCGTCCATTGCCTCGGCCCTCGGCTACACCGACGAGATGAGCTCCGACCCTTGGGGATTCCAGAGGAAGGTGGCGGAGGCCGAGATAGCGGCGCTCGCGAGGGCCAACGGGATGGATCCCGAATCATTCTATTCGGAACTGAAGGCCAGGGGGTTCGTAGTGCTGAAGAGACATCGCTACGGGATCCCGGCCCTGAAGACCCCGAGCGGGAGAATAGAGATCTACTCGCTGTTCGCGCTGCAGAACGGCCTGGACCCGCTCCCCGATTACGCCCCTCCGGCGTACACACAGCCCTCCTCGCCCGACGAGTTCTTCCTGATCACGGGGAAGGACTATCAGGTGACCCTTCAGGCCGCATGGCTCCTCCCCATGAAGTGGCTCGCCAGCGAGATGCGGATGATATGGATGAATCCATCGGACGCCGCGAGGCTCGGGATAAGCACGGGGGATATCATACGGCTGGAGTCGATCGACACCGGCGCGACCGCCACGGGGAGGGTGCTCGTCACCGACAGGGTGGCGCAGGGCGTGCTGTTCGTGCCCCAGGCGATGGGTGGGCACACCTCCTCCATGATAACGGAACAGTTCTCCTGGCTGACCGAGGGCGTCAATCCTAACGTGCTCAGCGCGGGTTACGTGAGCAAGATCGGGGTGGGCGTCCTCAACGCATCGGTGAAGGTGACCAAGATATGAGGCTCGGATTCCTGTGGGACACCACGCTCTGCGTCGGCTGCGGCGCGTGCGTCGTGGCCTGCTCCGCCGCCAACTATCCCGAGGAGCGCTGGATGGAGAACAAGTCGTGGAACTGGCTAACGAGTAACATCCTGCTGGAGTACTACGACGAGACGCCTTCGGGGAGGGCCTACTCGCTCCTCATATCTTGCATGCAGTGCGAGAACCCGCCGTGCGTCGCTGTGTGCCCGACGGGGGCCAGCTACATAGATGCGGACACAGGGCTCGTGCTCATGGACTACGATAAGTGCATAGGCTGCAGGTACTGCATGGCCGCATGCCCCTACGGAATGAGGTGGCTAGATCCCATCAACGGCTGGCCGAACAAGTGCCCGGGTCCCGACTCGCTGGACAGGATCTCGAAGGGCGAGAACCCGCCATGCGTCGCGGCATGCCCGACGGGGGCCAGGGTGTTCGGCGACTTGGACGATCCGAACAGCGAGATATCGATGAGGCTGCGCGGGAGCGAGTCGATCAGGCTGCTCGATTACAAGGGCACGAAGCCGAAGTACTTCGTGGTGGTGGGCAGATCGCCGATCGCGGAGGAGCGGGCGGCGGAGCTGCAACAGGGAGGTGGTTGATATGGTGTTCACCCAGCTTCAGGTGGTCGGATGGGGATGGGACATAGCGGCATTCCTCTGGCTGGCCGGAATGAGCGGCATGGCGGCCGCGATCTACGCGGCGCTGGTGCACGGCGGCCTGATGAGCGATGCCCGCAGGAAGGCCTACTCGTGGGCGCTCTTCGTCGGAATGGCCGTCGCACTCGTCCTGGTTGTATCGGACCTCAGCAGGCCGTACAACCTGATGAACGCGATGCTGCTCTCGCTCGAGCAGGGGACGTTCGGAATAGGGAGGAGCTGGATGGCGATAGGCATCGTGTTGCTCGCGATAATGGCGCTGATGTCGCTGGCGCTCCTGGTCTCGTCTTACGCTGGCGGGATCCTGAGTCCCCTGAGGGGGAGGGCCTACTCGTACGCAATGCTCGCCGTCGGAATCCTGGTCACAATGTACAGCGGATTCCTGCTGGCCGCCGCCCCCGGGCAGCCCTTCTGGAACACGCCGCTCCTGCCGCTCCTCTGGCTGGTCAGCGGGACCACCGCGGCTATGGGACTCTCCGAGATAATACTGTACGGGACCGGTGAGGATAGGGAGCTCTCCACGAGGATGTCGCTCTACGGGGCGTTCGCGGGGCTCGTCGAGCTCCTGACGCTGTCGGCGTACATGTACATGTCCTACGCGGCGATGGGGGTGGGCGCTCACATAGCGGCCGAGCGGATGCTCTTCGGGCCGCTCTCCTACATAACGTGGATAGGCGTCGTGGCGCTGGGGGTAGTCGGCCCCATGATATCCGAGTTCGCGTTCGCCAAGTACAGGTACAGTGGCTATGCGCTGCTGGTCGTCTCGGTGCTCGTGATAGTAGGTGCGCTCCTGCTGAGGTACGCCGTGCTCGCATCGAGCGCGTTCGAGCCCATGGGACTGCTCTAGAGTCCGGGAGGCTCCGGCCGATCTTCCCGCGCGGAGGATGAGCCGCCGCGATCCATGTGGGCAGGATCAGGAGGGCGGCGCCTGGGCTGGCTGCGCGCTTCACGGAGCGCCGACGCACCGGAGTATCCCGTGGGCATATGGGCGCGAATGGGTGCTCTGGGGGCCGAGATTATGGACCGGAGGGGCGTGGCGGGCCGCCCTCGGGAGGAGGAACCGACGAGGGCGCTCGGGCCGGGCCGCTGAGCTCTAAATCATTTTGTTTATTTTATTAATAATATTTATTAAGCAATTACGCTGAGACGGAGCGTGGACGACCGCCCAGCGGCTCCGATCGTGAGCCTCCCGGTCGTGGTCCTGCTCGTGGGGCTCGGCGCGTTCCTCGATGGCTATGACCTGCTGAACATCAGCGTCGTCCTCCCGTTCCTATCCAGGTACATGCACCTATCGCCGGAGATGCAGGGCATCCTGGGGACCGCTACTTACTTAGGTGGGATAGCCGGCGGGCTGGCCTTCGGCCTCCTGAGCGACCTGAGGGGCAGGAGGACCGCGCTCCTCGCGGATCTGGCGTTCTTCCTGGTGGCCTCCCTCATGTCGGCGTTCATCGAGTCGCCCTGGCAGCTCCTGGCGCTCAGGATCCTCATAGGCTTCGGAATAGGCGCCGATATAGCGTCCGGGCCGGCCCTCCTCTCCGAGGTCTCGCCCGCGGCCTCCAGGGGGCTCCTGATGGGCCTCTCGTTCGTCATGATGCCGCTGGGCGGCCTCGTCAGCGCGGCGCTCGCCTACGGGATGTTCGCGTTCGGGACGGCGCCCGAGATATTGTGGAGGATCGTGCTGGGGGCCGGCGCCATCCCTGCGGCCATAGTCATAGCGATGAGGAGCCGCCTGCCCGAGTCACCGATCTGGATCAGGAGGGGAGCCCCGGGCAGAAGGTCCAGGAAGTACGGGGATCTTGTGAGGAAATACCGGAGGATGCTGGCCTACGCGTCGATAGCATGGGTGGGCGCCGGCACGACATCGATATTCACGATATTCACTCCGATGGTCGTATCCACGATGAGGGGCGGCTACTCGGCCATGCTCACGGCGGTGCTAATCCTCTGGACGCTCGCAACCCTCGGAGGGCTCGTCGGAGCGCTCATCATGGACAGGGTCGGCAGGAGGCCCCTCATCACCGCGTCGCTCATCGCGTTGGGGGCATCCTTCTGGGCAGTGGCCGCCGGATATCACACGCCGGCGCTCGGGGCCGCGCTGGGCGCAGGAATGTTCATGACGTTCCTCTCGGTCAGCGGCGCGTACACGGTGCAGACGGAGGTGTTCCCCACGGAGGTGAAGTCGCTCGCCGACGGGATGGCGTTCTCCCTGAACAGGATCGCCAACTTCGCGTTCGGCGCGCTCGCCCCGGTGCTCCTCTACGCCGGCCTCCTGTCCCAGTACCTGGCCTGGGTCGGGGTATTCGCGATCGCGTCGGGAGCGGCGGCGGCCATCCTGGGCATGGAGACCTCCAGGAGGGAGCTGGAGCGCCTGGAGGAGGCCATCGAGCTGCGCTCACACGAGTAGCTGCCGCTCGAAGGATCTCCCGCGCGCCGCGCGTCCTCGCTCACACGCGCTCGTTTATGACCGTCATCGATTTAAATAGCGAGGCCATTGGAACAGCTCCCGATCCGTGGAGGGGCTACCCCGGTTGCCTGACCGACCTAAGCGCCCTCAGGTACTCCGCGTGGGACCACGCGAGCGGCATCACCGAGAGCGGCGACCGGTCGAATGGGTTCACCTGCTCCGGAAGGAGGCCGGTCGGCGTCGCCACACTCCTCGCCCACTCCAAGAGCTTCCGCGCCTCATCCCTCTCTCCGACCAACGCGTAATACTGCGCGAGCCACATCGTGGATATCAACCAAGGGTTGCCCGGGATCTTCGAGTAATCCCCGCTCACCCTCTGATACTGGTCGTTTTCATACCTGGCTATCCCCCCTATCGTGGGAACCCAGAGCCTTGAACGGATGACTTGGGCTGTGCTCTTGGCGCGCGGGTCCATGGGATCCACGACGCCCAGCAGCATTAACGAGAGCACGCTGGAATCCACGGTAGGGTCCACCTCCCCGTCGAGATTTATCATTCTATAGAAATATTTGTTATTAGAGTCGAACATCATCTGCGCGGCCGCCGCAGCCACCTCATTGGCAGCCTCCAAGTATTTGTGCTCGCGGCTCCAGAACCCGAGGGTCCCGGCGATCTGCGCGGCCGCCCTCAGCCCGGCAACGACCGACGCTACTGTGAACGCGTGGACCCCCAGGCGCTCCTCCCAGAGATCGTAGCTCATGAGAGGGAGCTTGGTCCGTTCATCCCTGAAGTCCGCGAGGAATCTCGCGGCGCGGTCCACGCCCTCGTAAACGCTGCGCAGGAGCGCGTAGTCCCTGGACGCCCTGAAGTGCACGGATAATCCGTAAATGGCCAGCGCGGTCTCATCCTCTTGGATGTTCCTGCTGCGCGGGCCGTTGACGGTGAACGGGTGCCAGGTGCTGCCGAACGTCCCGTCGGCATTGTACTTCTGGAACAAGTAACCTTCGGACGTCAGGAGCTCGGTGAACAGGCGCTCGTAGAGCCCGCGCGTGAACGACCAGTATCCCCTCTCGTCGAGCACGGTGGCGCACATCACGGCGTCCCTAGGCCAGAGATACGCGTACGTATCCAGGTTGAACTTCAGTATGCTGGTGTCCAGGGATGCCGGCATTTCACCCGCGCGGCCGAAGTGCCCCAGGAGCACCATGATGCTCTGCTTCTCCAGCGGATCCTCGGCCGGAACCATGACGTCCCAGTACTTGGCATCCGCCTCGAAGTGCTCCGCCGGATGCTTCCTTAGGCTTCCAAGCGATGACGCGACCGATTCGCGATCCTCACCTGCCACGATGTAGAGGTAGAACTTGTTGGCCGCCACCGACACGGCGCTGTCGACGGATCCCTGCGCTATCGGATTCTTGCCGAGCGCTCCATCCTCACAATCCTTCAGCACGGTCCCCTGATCCCTCCGTCCGGTCGTGTACTCATACAGCTGCTGGGAGGACGCCACCGCGAACCACGTTGATCCCTTATAATGCATGACCGCATCCAACGATGGGTCGTAGAAAGCAGTATCCCCAATCTCGGTGTTATTCAACCTGAAGTCGTTGTAGAAGATGAACCGCACGTACCCCTGGCCCTCAGCCTCAACGCGCCTGACTATGGCGGGATGCTGCATGGATACAGTATCAACGATCTGGAACTTCACGCCGTCGAACGATCCCTCCACCCTAGCGCGCATTCCGTCCTGTGATAAATTGTGTTCGACATCGCTGAGCCAAGCGAATTTTCCCTCGTGCCATATGCCGATGCGGAAGCTTCCCCCGACCGAGTGGTTGTGGTGCTGATCCATGAGCGGATAATACAGGTCAACGATGTTGAAGGAACTATCATAAAGCGCGGCTATGGTGCCGTTCCCCACGAATAGGTGACGTGGCATATGCCGCGATATTGCGAAGCAACTAATAATATCTTACGGCTGGCGCGTTTGCGCGGCGCCACCGGGCGATCTCCGACCCCTCCCCATTCTGAAGGGCGAGGGGCGCCCGGACGACGATTCACCGGATCAGCGGCCCGCGGATCTCACCATCTCGTCGAGCTTCTCCAGGACAGCCTTCTCCACGCGCCCGTTCCAGAGCATCTCCGGGATATCCACGAACAGGAAGAGCTCGGAGAGCAGCAGGACCTCCAGGGCCATGACGCCTATGTTCTGGATCCATTCCCTACGCCGGCCCTGACCGTGAGCTTGCCCTGAGTCTGGTCCATCGTGAACGTGAGGGCCCTATCGGCCGCGATTGGATCCCTCAGGATGCCGCCCTTCTGGGCCTGCACGACCGCCCTGTCCCCCTGCACGCTGCTCTGCACCTTCCAGCCACTCGACCGGAGACTGCCCAATAAATCTGCCCACGGGAGGCTGTCCACATACCACCCTCACATCTGAGGCATGGCTCCTCGACGATGGCCTCCGGAAGTCCGGCCGCGCCCCTCGGAGAGGACGCCCAGATCCGCACGGATGCGAATTCGTGTTGATCGCGGATCCAGGCGGATGGCACCTCCAGTTCAGGTCCATCGATCGACTGCTCGATCAAACGACACGGCCGCCCGGAGGAGCCTTGCGCGTTGAAGCCGAGCGGGTCAGATAACAATTAATTTATTCAATACATAAAATGCTTCATCTGGTAAGGATGTGAGCTACCCCGCCCTGAAGGGGGAGGCTTCCTGCTTCACGGCCCCACCTTGCCCGCGGCCGAGGGCCACGGGCAGAGGGCGGAGCTCCACAGGCGCCGCGGGTGGCTCCCACCCTGCCCTCCTCAGTATGTTGAGGGACGCGTTGTAGTCCCTGTCGGCCCTCCAGCCGCAGGCCGGGCACTCGAAGACCCTGTCGCCCAGCCTCAGATCATGCTTCACGAATCCGCACCTCGCGCACGTCTTTGAGGAGTCCCTCGGGTCGACGAGGATGAACTCCTTCCCGTACTTCCCGACCTGATATTTTATTATCGAGCGCATCATGCCGAGGGCGGCGTCCTGGAGGCCCCTCCTGAGAGCCCTGCTCGACTCACCGATGAGCTGCTTAACA
>Ga0315298_1006186_pt1 | contig 16455 bp, 16 predicted proteins | sample WHS_1_MG_FD_203077 | JGI IMG/M metagenome (GOLD analysis project Ga0315298, IMG submission 203077) | Extremophilic microbial mat communities from Washburn Hot Springs, YNP, Wyoming, USA - WHS_1_MG | ecosystem: Environmental > Aquatic > Thermal springs > Hot (42-90C) | place: USA: Wyoming...
ATATACAGTATGGAAGAAAATATTGAATTACTTTTAAGAAAAAACGGGCTCAAGGCAACAAAACCACGTATTGAAATTTACAAGTACCTAAAAAGCACATGCACACATCCCACAGTGCGTGAAATCTTCAATGCAGTTAAACCGACAATTAAACATGTGAGTTTTGCAACCGTCTACAATGTTGTAAATGACTTTAAAGAATCAGGGCTTATAAAAGAGGTTTCTACGCAGGAAGATTCAAAAAGGTATGATGGAAATGCAGAACCACATGCCCATCTCATCTGTAAGAGATGCGGAAAGATAGAAGATCTGCCTATCGATACAACTTTTATTGAGAAGGCTACCAAAAAAACTGGCTTTAAAGTCGAAGAAATTTCTTTAAATATTTACGGTATTTGCAAAGATTGCCTTAAAAAAGCCCGAAAGTAATGCAATTTATAGTTTCTACAAGCGCCTGTAGCTCAACGGATAGAGCAATGGCCTCCGGAGCCATTGATAGGAGTTCAATTCTCCTCAGGCGCACCAGATGTTTATTTCCCCTCCCCTTGAGGGAGCATCTTTAAATTAGCGTTTTTAAAAATCAAATAATTGCATAAAATATAAAAATTCGGGTTACAGGAGGTAAAGATGGATGCATTTGAAAAAATAAAGAGGAAAACAGTTGAAATTATAAACGAGGACGAACTAAAAGAACGCCTTCACAGTGGAAAAAAGTTAAGAATAAAATTAGGTGCAGATCCCACTGCCCCAGACTTACATTTGGGACACTATGTTGTTCTGAAGAAACTAAGAGACTTTCAGGAGTTAGGTCACCAGATTGTCTTCATTATAGGTGATTTTACAGGACTTGTTGGTGACCCATCTGGACGGTCAAAAACAAGACCACCACTTTCAAAAGAGCAAATTCAAGAAAACGCAAAGACTTATTTCGAGCAGGTATTCAAAGTGCTTGATAAAAATAAAACTGAGGTGCGTTTTAATTCAGAGTGGCTTTCAAAGATAACTTTTGAAGATTGGTTCAGGTTATGTGCAAACTTTACCCTTGCAAGAATCCTTGAAAGGGACGACTTTCAACAAAGGTTTAAAGAAAACATTCCCATCTTCTTCCATGAACTCTTCTACCCTATAATGCAGGCGTATGATTCATATGCAATAGATGCGGATGTTGAATTGGGCGGGACTGATCAGAAATTCAACCTCATTATGGGAAGACACCTATTGGAAGTAAAAGGAAAACAACCACAGATTGCAATCATTATGCCAATTTTAAGAGGACTTGACGGCGTGCAGAAAATGAGTAAAAGCCTTGGAAACTACATCGGGATAACTGAGGAGCCGAAGGCAATGTTCGGAAAAATTATGTCAATCCCGGATGATCTTATTCCCGAGTATTATTACCTCATCCTCGATGTCGATGACGAAAAGGCAAAAGAGATCGAAGAAAGCATAAAGGAGAGAAGGGTAAATCCCAGGGATCTAAAACTTGAACTTGCAAAAGGTGTTGTTGAAATTTTCCACGGCGAAGTTGAAGCACAAAAGGCATACGAAAACTTCATAAAGGTTTTCAGCAAAAGAGAACTGCCAGAAGAGGTTGAGGAAATCCACATAGAAAATTTTGTTAAAGATGGCGTTGTTGACATTGTGGACCTCCTTGTATCTTTGAATATCCTCAAAACAAAATCTGAGGTAAAGCGCCTCATAGAGCAGGGAGGTCTGAAAATAAACGAAGAGCATGTTACACATTTCAGGGTAAAAGTTTCAAACGGGGATATCTTGAGGGTTGGAAAGAAACAATTCTACAAACTTGTATTTTAAATCCTCAAATCTGCGGCTTTAAGGGATACAAATTCTTAGAAAGGATGCTTTCCTTCCCGATCATATACCCAATTTTTACTATCTCATCCTTTTTATCAAATTCAAATATATCAAAATTTAAGGGGACCTGGATAAGGTAATCTGCCTTCATAAGGTCATCAATGTAGAGAGCATCAAGGGTTGTATCGAGGACACGGAGGATGATATCAAATGCATTTTTGAAGTTTTCCCTTCTTCTGAATGTCTGAAGCGGATTCACATCAACCACAATTACCCTATCTGCACCCATTTCTCTTGCAATATCAACAGGGGCGTTAGAAAGGATGCCACCATCTGCAAGAAGCATCCCATCTTTCTCAAGCGGTTCAAAGTAAGGTGGTATTGCACCTGTTGCATACATCGCTTCGTATAGTTTTCCTGAATTGAGGGTGATGAGGCGCTCTGTGATCAAATCCACTGCAACACAGGCAAATTGGATTTTGAGGTCCTTAAATTCCTTATCATGTGTTAACTCCTTAAAGACTTTTCTTATCTTTCTTCCAGAATCAAAGCCTAATTTTGTAAACAAGGGTATAAGTGCTGTTTGCTGCATAACCGAATTAAGGATCTTGTTTGCCTTTTGAGAGTAAAAGAAGTTTCTTACTTCAAGCAGTTCATCAAAGTTCAAATCCGCTAGCTTCGACTGGAGTTCTGTTGCATTAATGTTAAGTGCGTAAAGTGCTCCAATAATTCCACCCATGGAAGCCCCGGTAATTATATCAGGGCGAATGCCGCTTTCTTCAAGCGCCTTTAAGACTCCAATATGTGCAAGGCCTCTTGCACCGCCACCCGACAAAACTAATCCTAATTTCATTTTTCCGTCGACTTATACCTAACAAAATCTGATTGCATCTGCTACCTTGTCAGGTTGCGACGCCTCTACATCCACTGGGGATGTAGACTTATCCTCCACACTATTCTGCAAGCTCTTCAATGAGTCTGCAGAATTCGTAGTCGCTTTTAATTTTCACTGGATTGCTTAACTTAAACAGGTAATGCTTTAACCACTCAAAACTTTTTCCTGTCCCTATTTTAATGTGGTTTACTGCTCCGTTTATGTCTGCATTAAAGACCTTATTTATTTTGGTATCTAAAAACAACCCTCTCTTAACACGCCTTCCATTGAAAGCATTAGTTAATTGAGGATCATTTTGAATACATTTTACATTACCTGAAAGAGAACTTACTTGAGACGAATACTTTTCATCTATCCAGTGGACTGTAATGCCATATTCCTGTGCCTTGTATTCAATGTATTTCAGGAACTGAATAAAAGGTATCTCAATAAAGTTTTGCTTAACATCTTTCCTTAAATTGCATTCACCATTGTTCTTGAGTTCAGAGAGATTTTTAGATATGTATAGGTCTAACACTCCGTTAAGATACAGATACTCTACAATATGCTTAGAGGCTTTATGAAACTGGTCGTAAAAGTATCTATTCCGTTTAGCATAGAGAAACTTTATGAACTTGTTTATCCTTTCTCCCCTCTCTGTGTATTTCAAAGGGTATTTAGTCCCTGCCTTTGTTATCCCGTATTCTAAGACTTCTTTTGATTTTTCCTCGTTGAGTTTAGACACTATCCTATTAAACTTTGCATTGTAGTACTTAAAGGGCTTACCGTCTACTAAAAGAGAGGGTGTTGTCTTATCGTCGATAAAGATACCTGCAAGATTGTTTAAGCCTGTATCAATACCTGCTAATTTCTTACTCCTCTCATTAAGTTTCTTTTTGTCTTTCAGGTATGAGACCTGAAGATACAGGAATCCGTTGTCAAAAACAAGTCTTGCTGAGTAGAGTTTGTCTATCTCTGTAAGTCTTTTTCCCTCTTCTCCTTTCCTTCTTAAAACCTGTTCAACATTACAATGGATATAGATCATCTTATTTGATAGATTGATACCTATAAGGTTTTTGCTTTTTAGTTTAGCAAAGGATAAAGAATTGTATTTGTCTAATTCAATTGAGTAGTTTTTAAGTTTGGATATCTTCTTTGGTTTAGGTGGTTCAGGCATACCTGTAAATGAATTTGGGTCTTCCTTCCACAATTTTAGTTTTGTGAAGTAACTTTCGTAATCTGTCTTTACCCTGTCTATAACATAGACTAAATTGTGAGATTTTAAAGATTGAGCAACCTTTTTTAAACTTTTCCATAACTCATTATTCTTGTATTTATCCTTTAAGTAAGTCACATCCTTGTTTTTGCTTCTGTAGTCAAATAAGGCGTTACGGAGTATGTTTTTACTGGTAAGATACTTGAAGTCATTTGTGTCTTTTCCCTGAATGTAGAGGTTGTAATTCACCTTTATGAGAATTAATAGCATATTTTCAAAATGCCTGTATTTGTAGAGCAACGAAAGGAGTTGTTTCTCAATCTTTTTTGAGTTTATCCTGATAGAAAAGACTCCAAGTTCTGTTATGTCTTCTTTCTTGTGCTTATTTTTCATTTAACAACCTTTCTTATCCCATTGCCTCAAGGTGCTTATAGAAACACCTGCCAGTTTTGAAAATTGTCCTATCTTATACATACTACTATTGTACAGCAAAATGTATGTTTGTCAAGAGGGAATACTCATGTTTTGGTATGAAATGCATAACAGTTAATAAGCCTCCTAAAATTCTACTGTTAATCCGTCGTATGCAGCGATAACTTCTACGCCGTACTTTTCTGAAAGAGACTCTGCAACCTTTTCGGGGTTTGCTCTCAACATTGTCATCCCAAAGTGGGTCATTATAACTTTTTTGGGCTTTGCATACTTTATGAACTTCTCTACATCCGCAACCGTTAGATGCATAACACCCTCTTTTTCAGAAAGCCTTACTACATTCAGAATAAGATAGTCGGAATCTTTATAGTAGTCTAAAAGTTCATCGAAGAAAAGCGTATCAACAACAAAGGACACAACTTTCCCTTCTATTTCACACCTTATTCCATAGGTATCTACCGTGTGGTTATGCTTGAAGGATGTAAATCTAATATCCTTAAACTCAAAAGATTTTTTGTGCTCAAATGTATAAATCCCCTGAAGGTGCAGGCGTAAAAAGGGAAGAATGACCCTGTTTTCTGAATTGAGAGATTCATCAGTTGTGAAAAGAACACCAAATTTCTTAAGCCCACCTTCTGTAATAGAATCAAGAATGATATTTGCATCCGTTGAGTGGTCGAGATGAATATGCGTCAAAATTATGCCGTCAACTGTTTCAATTGGGATTTTCGGGCGTGCAGAGGAAAGCCGTAACAGAGTCCCGGGGCCCGGATCTAAAATAAGGGTTGAGTCTTTACTTTTTATAACTGTGCCTGCAGAATAACGCAGTTGCTTTGCGACAACAAAGCGTGCACCAGCGGTTCCTAAAAATTTTATCAGTGCCATATAAAAATGGGGGGCTTAGCCCCCCTTCGCATGAATGTCTTATACGATTTTCTCAATTGCGTGTTTTACTCTCTTAAGCCCTTCGATTATGTTTTCTTTGGAGGTTGCGTAAGAGAATCTCAAATATCCTTCACCATATTCGCCAAAGGCAGTACCTGATAGAGTGCAGACGCCTGCTTCATAGAGGAGGTAATCTGCAAGTTCCTTGGATGGTTTACCAAGTTTCTTTATATTAGGGAATGCATAAAAGGCACCTTTTGGCATCTTAACTGAGAAGCCTGGAATTTCGTTCAAGCCTTTAACAATGAGATTCCTTCTTTCCTCGTATTCTTTTCTCATTCTTTCTGGTTCATCCTGTGGTCCACGGAGTGCTTCAATCCCTGCTATCTGGACAAAAGTTGCAACACAGGAGAAAGAGTTTACTGCAACTCTCTTAAGTGCCTCGATGACCTCTTTATTTGCAACAGCATAGCCAAGCCTCCATCCTGTCATTGCATAGGTCTTCGAGAATCCATCAAGGATAACCGTCCTTTCTTTCATACCGGGAAGTGATGCAATACTTACAAATTTCCCATCGTAAATGATCCTGGAGTAGATTTCATCTGAAAGAATCATTATGTCGTTTTTCTTTGCAATATTCGCTATAAACTCAAGGTCTTCATAGGAAAGAATACCGCCTGTTGGGTTTGCAGGAGAGTTAATAACAATCAACCTTGTTTTTGGTGTTACAAGTTTTTCAAACTCTTTTCTGTCAAAGGCAAAATCATTTTCCTCCCTGAGTGGCATTGGCACAGCATTTGCACCGACAAGTCTTATTGCAGATTCGTAGATTGGATATCCTGGATTTGGATATATTGCCTCATCTCCCTCATCAAGAAGAGATAACATTGTTCCAAAGATTACATCTTTACCGCCTGGGGTTATAATAACTTCGTCAGGTGTAACCTTAATGTCCCTTGTCTTTGAAATGTATTCTGCAACTGCTTCTCTCAACTCAAGGACACCCTGTGTAGTTGCATAGTGAGTGTAATTCTCTCTAATTGCCTTAATACCAGATTCTTTTACATTTTCAGGTGTGTTAAAATCAGGCTCCCCAATCTCAAAATGGATGACGCTTTTCCCTTGACGCTCAAGTTCCTTCGCCTTTGCAAGCATCTCAAAGGCTGTCTCCGTCCCTGCTCTTTGAATCATCTTTGATATTTTCATTTAAAACCTCCTTAAATTTTTATTACACCAAATTATACAAAAAATTCATAAATTTTCAAAATTTTTTAAACCTTCTTTTTACCCGCTTTTATCTCCACAAAAGGCATGGGGATAATAAGAAGTTCAAATTGCCTTTTCCCATCAGTTGCAACAAGTTTACTCCCCTCTTCTCTATATGCGACATCCACATAGCCAAGCGAAAGGATTTCGTTCCTTACAAAGGACATATTTCCAGAAGTGATATACCCTACCAACTTATCCTCCTTAAAAATCTTCATTCCATGGCGGGGAACGCCTCCTGAAAGGACTTTAAATCCTGTAAGTTTCCTTTTCACGCCTTCCAATAACACCTTTTCAAGTGCCTTTTTCCCTATAAAATCCTCCTTATCCATCTTCACTGCAAATGTCTGTCCTGCCTCAAATGGATTTGTAGTTTCGTCAATATCATTCCCATAGAGCCAGTAGCAAACCTCAAACCTTAGCGTATCCCTTGCACCAAGACCTGCAGGCTTAATGCCAAATGCTTCGCCTTTCTTTAAAGATTCGTTCCAGATTGTTACAATCTCTTCTGGACTTGCATAGACTTCAAAGCCATCTTCTCCAGTATAGCCCGTCCTTGAGATGAGTACACCAAGCCCAAATAATTTTCCACATGTTGCCTTAAAATACCCGAGTTTCTCAAGAGGTATCTCGCCTTCAAAATAACTCCTTAAAAATTCTTCCGCCTTTGGGCCTTGAATGGCCACCTCTCCATAATCTTCCGTTTTCCCAAGAATTTCTACATGAAATCCGTTCTTATGCTCAAGCACAAATTTGAGATCTTTTTCATAGTTAGAGGCATTCACAACAAGAAGCACAAAATCTTCGCCCAGATTATACACAAAAAGATCATCGACTTCACCACCGTGTTCATAGCACATTGGAGTATATTTTACCCTTCCGATTTTCATATCAAGCACACTATTTGTAACAAGAAAATGGGCAAACTTAAGGGCATCACTCCCTCTTATCTCTATCTCTCCCATATGAGAGACATCAAAAATACCAACATTGTTTCTCACATTGAGGTGCTCTTCTCTTATACTTGAATACTTTAAAGGCATCTCATATCCCGCAAAGGGTATCATTTCTGCACCTAACTTTTTATGTTCTTCGTATAGTGGCGTCCTTTTTAAGTTATTCATCCTAACCTCCTTTTAAAATTTCGCCATTTGAAATGACCGTTTCAACATAATTTTGACCCAGACGATAGGGGATCTCCTCGTAATGTTTTATATCAAGTATATTTATGTTTGCCCTTTTCCCTACCTCAATTGTCCCAACCTCTTTGTCCATTTCAATTGCCTTTGCTGCATTCACAGTTGAGGCAATAAGCGCTTCCTCAAGCGTCATCTTCATTTTCATAATGGCAAGGGTTATAACAAAAGGCATAGAGGTACAGAAAGAAGTGCCAGGGTTAAAATCTGTCCCAAGTGCTACATTCAAGCCTAAATCTCTCATCTTTTCATAAGGTGCGTAGGTCTCCTTTCCTAAAAAGAACATTGTACAAGGCAATAGCACAGCGGTAACATTTGCTTCTTTCATTCTTTTAAGTCCCTCATCGCTCGGATGGACAAGATGATCTGCAGAAACAGCAGAAACCATTGCTGCAACTTCAGCACCGCCTGCATCTGAATATTCATCAGCATGTATTTTCGGTTTCAGTCCCATCTTTTTTCCCTGCTGGAGAATCTTTTTTGCATGTTCTCTTGTAAACTGCCCTTTTTCGCACCATACATCATTAAAGTCAGCAAGTCCATTTTTTGCAATAATAGGAATAATCTCTTCGATAACGAGTTCTACATATTTTTCATCCCTCATATGATACTCGGGCGGTATGATATGGGCTGCAAGTAAAGTTGACTTGACATTGATAGGAGTTTGCTCCTTTAAAAATTTTGCTATTTTTAACATCTTTATTTCTTCTTCAAGGTTTAACCCATAACCGCTTTTTATTTCAACAGTGGTTGTTCCCCAATCAACAATATAAGAAAGATGTTTTTTTGTTTCTTCAAGAAGTTCATCAAAGGTTGCCTTACGGGTATTTCTTATAGTCGAAATGATCCCGGTGTTCTCTTCTCTCATTATTTTCGCTTCAGGCACCCCTGCATGTCTCATCAAAAATTCCTTTTCCCTTGTCCCCGCAAAAACAAGATGCGTATGGGGGTCCACAAAACCAGGCATAACAACTTTGTTGCTTGCATCGATCTGGTATGTATGCTTGCCAATCTTTACTGCCTTTATAACCTCATCAGACTTCCCTACAGCAACAATATATCCCTTACTTACAGCAACTGCACCATCTCTAATAATACCCAATTTACCCTCTTTCTCCTCTCCTTCTGCGCCTTCAACAAGAGTAAGTAATTCCCTTGCATTAATGATAAGCAAATCAACCGTCCCTGTTGTTTCCAACTCTCACCTCCTATTCGTACATTTTTGTTTCAATGATACTATCAGATGTTAATTTTGAAAAACGCAAATAAAAAGCAAGGCTTTCAAGTGCAGCTCTTATCGGCATAAGCCCCACAAGTTCACTTTCAGCAACACTCACACCGTAACGCTCTGCCTCCATTTTTACTACCTCAAACACCCTGTATAGAGGTGCCTTCTTATAATTCAAAACATTCATCGATACCTGTGCCATCCCCTTTTCTTCTATATACATTCCCTTTGCCTGGATAAAACGCAAGCCACCCGAACTTTCACGAATGGACTTTGCAATCTTTTCCGCAATATTTACATCCTTTGTATTGAGGTAGATGTTATAAGCAATGAGAAATTCCCTTGCACCTACTGCAGTAACTCCTGCGGTCGGATGTACTTCCGATGGACCAAAATCTGGTTTCCAGTTCGGATCTTTGATCTTCTCGAAAAAGCCTTCAAATTCACCCTGCCTTATGTTCGGAAGAGATCTTCTCTCCTCCCTCGTAGAGGACTCTGCATAGAGATACACTGGCACTTTTAACTCAACCCCTATCTTTTCCCCGACCATCTTACTTATTTCAACACAATCTTCCATAGTAACACCCTTTATAGGGATAAAAGGAATTACATCAACTGCACCCATTCTCGGATGGGTTCCTTTATGCTTCGTAAGGTCTATCAGTTCAACTGCACTTTTTGCAACCGCAAAGGCGCCTTTTAAAACAACTTCCCTATCTCCTACAAATGTAATAACAGTCCGATTATGATCTGGATCAGAGGACACATCCAACACCTTTGCGCCTGTTAATTTAAGAGATTCAACAACTGAATTTATGACTTCCTTATTCCTTCCTTCGCTAATGTTAGGCACGCATTCAACAATTTCACTCATAATTCACCCCAGTTTATATTTTACCATTTTTATTAAGACAGTCAATGGAGTATACAAAATTACAGCGCTTATGATTAAACAATCCGAAGCACGCACCCTTGATGAATATAATGTTACTGAACCTTCAGCCACAATTCATTCAAACTTTCAATAACACCCAGATTTTTGTTAACAATGTTATCATTTATATTTACACCTTCACTACACTTCTAACACTGTTAACCTCAGAGGGCAAAACAGGGTGATGCAAAAACCCTCTTGCCTTATAGTAGTCGTTGAGTATCTTTAAGAGAGTATATTTGCCTACATGTTTTGGTTTTATTCTACCATACTCATCGACACTATAAAGCCTATTAGCTTGGACACCAAGCCAATGAAACAGATTTAATCTCTCTAAAACATTTACACTTCCAACATGGTCTGCATTATCTTCATATCCACATTCAGAACATTTAAATCTTTCCTGAGTTGTTCTATTATTTCTATCAATGTTTCCACACTCAGGACACCCGAGTGATGTCCATTCACTATGAACTATATGGACTCTTATACCTCTCTTTTCTCCCTGTCTTAAAAGCATATTCTTCACATTTGATAGATGTAGTAGTTTTACAAGTCTTGAGTATTTCATATTGAACTCTTCGTTGATGATGTTACTCTTATCTTTTAATCTCAGGTCTTCTACTACAAGATCAGTTATGTTATGTTCTTCACAGTAATCAAGAATGTTATGAATGAGAAGTTCTACATACCAATCTAATCTCCTGTAGAGTTTCTGTAGTTTCTTAAGTTCTTTCTCGCTTAAATTCTGATACCCAATCTTATCAAGTTTGTTTATGTCCTTTACAATGCTCTTAAAGAATGCTCTGTCGTAGTCTATTTCCTTGTCATCGGATAGTTTCGCAAAGTTATGCTTGATATTCACATCCATACCAACTGCCTTATTGAATGTTTTGAATACTGGTTTTTCTCCTTCATATGTAGTGGAGATATTTATCTTGTTTTTCTTCAAGCTCAGGTAAAGAAGAAACTCCTTCCCGATTATCTGTTTATTATGGTATTCTCCATTTATTTCGAGAGGAAGTCTGTATTCCTTGCCATTTTTCATCCTGAAGATGAACCAGTGCTTGTAGAGAGAATTTGTATTGTCTATCTCTATTCTTGCTTTATTCATTTGGGAACTCAATCTCATAGCATCACATTTATCAAACTCAATGGGTTTTATCTTTGAAAGCAACCTATTCTGAATATCTTTTGCAAGACTCGGAATCCTATCGAAGTATGGCTTTGTTTTGTAGTAATTGAGTAAATCTCTTACAGCGTTATTACCGATCTGAGCTTCTATGCCTCTACTGAAATCAAGATATATAAGGTAATTAACCAATCTTGTCAGTTTTGTAGACTTGAACTTTATCTCAAAGTATTTTGTTTCGCCTTTTTTGTGTTTCTTACCGCCCCTTGAGTATCTTTTAACAATTATCTTATCCTGTATCCTTACCTTGAAATTCTTCATGTATTTCTTTAAGGCATCTGCATACTTATCTACTATCATATGGTGTTCTTTCTGTATATTCCAGGCAAGGATTGCATTATCCTTAACGATGTTATAGTTTGCTTTCAATGTTTTTATGCCATCAGAAGTGAGTAAGAGATTCCTATTCTCATATACATACTTAGAGAGCATATTCTTGTAATTGCTCATTCTCTCTAATAGTTGTTTAACCTCTTCTCCTTTGCCTGTATTGAAGTACTTGGAGGTGTAGAGGATGGATTTGATGCCAGGATTTTTCTTTTTCATTGGTATCCTCTTTTCTATCAATTAAGCCCAAACATTTATTTGCTTTCATATCATATTATACAGCAAATTGGCATTCTGTCAAGAACGGTATTAAAAGATGCCCATATGGGCGAATAGTATAAATTGATTTGGTGACTATATTTTACCCCCTCGAGGATACTCCCAATCATCTGAAGGTCTCTACAAACTCACTGAATTATACACGATTTTTACATCTTACCAAAATTCTACACAAGTAACATATTCGGATTTCGTATGTATCAGTAGTTATTCAATGGATTTAAAAAATCGGCTTAAAACCGTGTCTTTTGAAAATTAAGCAATAATGTATATAATATAAGAGGAGGTTTTCAAGTTGGCATACAGTATAGAAAAAGAGATTGAAAAAATTTTAGAAACGCAACACCTTGTCTATAATAAGAGAGAGGAACAAGGGCTTGTTCAATACAAGATACATGGTATAGGTGAAGGACTGGAAATTTCTCTTGTTGATAACTTTGCAACGCTCAAATGCACCTTTCTTGAAGAGGAAGATACAAAAAAGATGGGCGATATACTCTATAGACTTGGCTGGACATTCAAAAATGTGACCTATTCGAAAAAGAAGGTTGATAGATTAACACTTTTTACAATTGATATCTATCCATTCAAAAGAACGACATTTGAGGCAGTGATTGAAGATCTCTCATCTCTTAACGGATTAAAAGAAGTAGCACAACCAGTTCAAAGTAGATCACAATCTCCGAAGGAATTTTTCCTGAACGAGTACAGGAGTTTTAAGACAATTCCAGATGAGGAAAAGGTAAATGCACTGGAATCCATATTACAGATAAAAGAGAGGTATTTTAGAGGTCAAAAGACTCTTAAAAGTATAAGGGATAGGCTTTTCAAATTGAAGGAGGAAGCACTTGAGGATGCGGATAATTTCGACCTTGAGGAATTCTTCTTGCTCGATTTTGCAGCACTATTCAGAGTACTCGAACTTGATCTCCTTAAGATTAGTTTAAAAGACTTTTTTGACAATTTCGGTAAGGGGATAAGAAAATGAAGATAAGTTTCATAGGCACAGGTATAATGGCAACAGCAATGATAAAATCGATTCTGAATAGCAGCCTATTTAAAGAAGAGGAGATAATGGGTAGTTTCCACAGAGAAAAGAAGGCACAGGAGGTAAAGGACACCCTCCATATAAATGCAGTTACATCAAATATAGAGGCAGTAAAGTTTGGTGATATTTTAGTGCTTTCTGTTAAGCCACAGGTATTTGAAAATGTTGCACAGGAGATAAAGGATTACATAAAGGATAGCCAGCTTCTCATTTCCATTATGGCTGGTATCGATGTAGAAACTCTACAGAGAAGCCTTCTTCATAAAAAAGTGGTCCGCTGTATGCCAAATACGCCAGCACAGATAAGACAGGGAATGACAGTATGGACTGCAACAAAGGAAGTTGATAGGGAAGAAAGGGCACTTGTAAAAGATATACTTGCATCAATGGGTAGTGAGATGTATGTAGAGGATGAAACATATGTAGATATGGCAACCGCCCTTTCAGGAACTGGTCCTGCATATGTATTCCTTTTCCTCGAGTCTCTTATAAATGCTGGTGTTCACCTTGGCTTTTCAAGAAAGGATGCAACAGAACTTGTATATAAAACAACATTAGGCTCTGTGTTATTTGCAATGGAATCAGGAAAACATACCGCAGAGTTAAGAGATATGGTAACATCGCCTGGTGGCACCACTGCAGATGCCCTTTACGAACTTGAAAAAGGAGGTTTTAGAACAGTTTTGGAAAAGGCAGTTTATTCTGCCTACAAGAGGACACTTTATCTTAAAGAAATTAATAAAAAGAAAGGGGGTTAAAAATGGTAGAATACGAAGTAAAATTGACTGCCTCAAGAAAAGTTCTTGAGAAGATTGAGGCAGAATTAGACTTTGTAAGCTGGAATGCACAACGGCTTCCCCCGAAGAAACTCATCAGTCACTACTATGATACTGAGGATCTACGGCTCCTTTTTAACAATCTCGCATTCAGGTTTAGAGAAGAGGGTTCTAAAAAAATGCTTACCCTTAAGTCAAATGGCATATACAAAGATGGCGTCTATATAAGAGAGGAGCATGAACTTGAAGTAGATCACGAAGATTTTCTATCAAAGACCTTCTTAAAAAAACACTTTCCCTTAGTCCTCGAGATTATAAATGGAAGCGAACTTGAAGAAGTCCTCCAGATTTTAAACGAAAGGCACCCTGTTCTTCTTACAAAAAATAGTGCAGAACTGGAAGTAGACCTTGACTATCTTCTTTTTGCAAAAGGAAAAAGGAAGGCAGAGTTCTACGAAGTTGAAATAGAGTTAAAAAAGGGACGCACCGAAGACCTCATTGAATGTGCCTCCATCTTAAGGACACAATTTGACTTAAAAGAAAGTTCTGCATCCAAATACGAACTTGGTTTACGCTGCTTTAACGCAATACCTACTCTGTAGAATTTAAAAGGGGCTTTTAGCCCCTTTTTTATACTGTCCCTGAAGAGCCTAATACATCTCTTATCTTATGCTTAACGAGTTCTTTAATTTCTTCTCTTGCAGGTCCAAGATACTTTCTTGGATCAAACTCTTCGGGATGAAGTACAAAAACTTCTCTTATCATTGCAGTCATCGCAAGCCTGAGATCTGTATCAATGTTGATCTTCGTAATACCCATTGTCGTTGCCTTACGGAGCATATCCTCAGGCACACCTTTTGCATCTCCAAGTTTTCCACCATATTTATTAATCTTCTCTACATATTGTGGAAGGACAGATGATGCACCATGTAAAACTAACGGAAATTGAGGAAGCCTTCTTGCAATCTCTTGAAGTCTATCAAAGTCCAATTTTGGTTCACCTTTAAACTTATAAGCACCATGGGATGTGCCAATTGCAATTGCAAGAGAATCAACTCCTGTCCTTTCTACAAATTCAACTGCCTTATCCGGGTCTGTATAGACTGCCTCGCTTGATACAACATGCTCCTCGATACCTGTTAGTTTCCCCAGTTCCCCTTCAACAACAACGCCCTTTGAATGCGCATATTCAACGACCTTTTTTGTAAGAGCAACATTCTCCTCAAAGGGAAGGTGGGATCCATCAATCATAACGGATGTAAAACCTGCATCGATTACCTCTTTACAAAGTTCAAAGGAATCACCATGGTCAAGATGCACTGCAATAGGAATGTCTTTTGCATCAAGAGCCGCCGCCTCAATAAGTTTCATAAGATATACAATCTTCGCATAATTTCTTGCACCCTTTGAGATCTGTAAAATTACAGGAGACCTCTCTTCCTTTGCACCTTCAATGACTCCCTGCAGAATCTCCATGTTGTTTACATTAAATGCACCAATTGCATACTTTCCGTATGCCTTCTTAAATAACTCATCGGTTCTTACCAGTGGCATAGTAACCTCCTTCATTACATTATACCATATTTTCACTTTTAGTTATAATATAATGATGATTAAAGTGCTTTTATTTGGCGAAATGAGCCGAGTCACGGGAAAAGACTCAATTGAAATAGAATTTAAAGGAAGTTTAAGATTACTAAAAGAGAAACTCTCTTCTCTCTTCCCCGAAATAAGAGATTTGCTTAATCTTGCTCTTTTTGCAGTAGATATGGAGTACAAAACCCTTGATTTTGAACTAAAAGGTGAGGAAACTGTTGCAGTGATCCCGCCAGTTTCGGGTGGCTAAATGGTAAAACTTACAAAAGAAAAAATTGATGAAACCTCCCTTACAGAGGCATTGAAAAGCGAAACCTGTGGAAGCATCTTAGTATTTTTAGGAGAGCCAAGGAGAAGTATAGAGGATGGGAATGTGACTTCCATTGAATATACTGCATATAAGGAGATGGCACTAAAAGAATTGGAAAGGATCGAAAAGCAGGCACTAAAACACAAAGGTATCTTAAATGTTATTATCGTGCATAGACTTGGGGCAGTTCCCCTAAAAGAAACATCACTGTATGTGGGAGTTGCATCCCGGCACAGGGAAGAGGGTTTTGAAGTAATGAGATGGGTTATTGATGAGATAAAGAGAATCGTTCCAATATGGAAGGAGGTTAAATATGATAGGGACAGGCACAGTTAAGTCTATAAGGGGTGAATACATTGAGGTAGTTGCACCACGAGCATCAGAATGTTCATCCTGTCCTCTTGTAGATAGTTGCTCGAACACCTCTTTAAGAGAGGGAGAAATAATCTGGGTAAGAAATACAATCAATGCAACTATAGGAGATTATGTTGAATTTGAATTTTCTGAAAGCGATTTTAATAGAGGGCTTTTCATCGTCTACGGTATCCCCATTATTTCTATTGTTACAGGCACAATTATCGGGACATTTCTTGAAACACACTTTCACATAAAGATCCTGAACCTGAAAAACTTTACAACATTCCTTACAACTGCCATTACGCTTTCCATAGGCATTATTATCGTAAAGATATTGGATGCAAAAATAAAACCATCCTCATATACAACAAAAATTGTAAGAAGATTTGTGACTTTATAGCCTTCCTTAAAACTCCATTATAATTTTCTTCGCCTGAGGAATTTTTGAAGGAGACATACTGAGTTCATCTACTCCAAGTTCGATAAGTTTCGGGATCGCATTAGGGTCGCCTGCAATCTCTCCGCAAACTCCAGTCCACTTTCCCTTTCTGTGAGAGGCATTAATTGTCATCTTGATAAGATTCAAAAGTGCTGGATTTAAAGGTTGATAAAGGTAAGACAAGGCATCGTTTGTTCTATCTGCTGCAAAAGTATACTGTGTTAGATCGTTTGTGCCTATGCTAAAAAAGTCCACATAGTCTATAAGTTCATCTGCATTAAGAGC
>Ga0315298_1006188_pt1 | contig 16448 bp, 14 predicted proteins | sample WHS_1_MG_FD_203077 | JGI IMG/M metagenome (GOLD analysis project Ga0315298, IMG submission 203077) | Extremophilic microbial mat communities from Washburn Hot Springs, YNP, Wyoming, USA - WHS_1_MG | ecosystem: Environmental > Aquatic > Thermal springs > Hot (42-90C) | place: USA: Wyoming...
ACTATAATATTCTTGCTCACTTTATTCTCTCCAGAATATTCCTAAAAGAATATTCCTATAAACTTTACCATTTTTTATATGCTTTACATCATGCCTTTTGACGACAGTACTGTTAAAAACATTCTTCGCGTTTACATCCTATATTTTTAATTATGGCTTATACCAATTTTGATGGTAGTTTACCGTAGTTTTACAGTAAAAAGGGCGATGAACACGAGACCAATGAACACCCTAGAAGCAAAAATCTCCCGACTTCAGACGCGGAGAGTCTCAAAGCGTATTAGAGCCTAATATTATTATCCCTTCTTTTCCTATTGTTTTTATCCACCTAGATTCTCTTGCCCTACTATATTCGTTTTTTGTTATCAGATGAGGTTCTAGTCTTGACAATTTTACCCTTTTCCTTATCGCCTTGTACACCTTATCCTCATCACATACTGTTTCATCGAAGACTACTAGTATGTCGATGTCACTTGCCACCGTGTACCGGTTTTTGGCGTATGAGCCGAAAAGTATTACCTTTTCTATTCCAAGCTCCTTCGACAACATTTGCATTGCCTTCCTAAGCTCTTCCACAACTTCTGCTAGATCATATTTTGGATAATATATTTTTGCAGAAGACGAGGATTTTCTCAGCATACTCTATCAGCCTCTCAGCCTCCTTTCTCGTGTACCTTCTCCTTGGAGAGGACGTGGGATGCGCGTTAGGATATCTTGTTGGAATATATGCCTTGTCAAGTTCAAGCGAACATTCGAGGAGTTCATCGCTAACATCCATCCTGCTTTTTAACTCTAGTAGGAGATCATATACTGAATTCCCCCACGCTTCAGCACCCAACTTTTGGAACACGGCCTTAACAGCCTTTTCAGCGGACTGTTGAGAGGAAAAGCAGGCCCAGTCGTAAAAGCCTAGTTTTAGGTCGCTTTTAGCATGCTCCAAGTCTCCTTCAGCCTGATCCATCCAGTCCCTGCTCCTTTCCACCATCACATCCCACATTTGTATGTTGAAAAGACATTAGCTATTTATATTTACTCTTAGAGAACGGCAACATGAGTCCTCTTGTTTGGATAAAGTTGTATGTTTAGCTAAGGGATAAGGAAACTGTAAATTTGTGATAAAGTCAATGTCCTGGCTGTCCTTTGTATGGATTAGGCCAGAGAACCTTCCAAAACTGTTCGATTCAAAGGTTCCGTAAACTTTAGCATAAATTGGATAAAAAATTTTATGGGATGTCAGTTTGTAGATGATGTTAAGCCTCCTCTTCTTCTAGAGACTCTTCTTCAGTCTCCTCTTCTTCAGCAGCTCCTCTTCTTCTGAGCATTCTGAACATGATAAAGGCTACTATGAGAACTACTATAGCGATGACTGCAAACCATACAATCACCATCGTATAGTCTTCAGCATACACTGCTTTCATAGAAACTAGTTCAGAATCTCCCGTCAATTTTACTTTAACAGGATTGTCCTTTGAATACATGTAGCCCGTCCACTCTACGAAATTGTACTTTCCACCTAGTATGCCTAGGAGACCGGACATTGGAATGGAGGACGGAGCCGCCAATGTGACTTCCGTATTTTCTCTGTACCTGTTTCCCATAGAACTTGGGGACACGTCTATATTGGCTTCAACATTAGATGAGACATCAAGAGTGTATTGTCTTAACCCCGTAATCTTTGTAGTGTTTGAAATAAGTCCTGCACCTGGAATAAAGGAGGTGACTTGAAGTAAGTTTTCGCCACGTTGTACAAGAAGAACGTTCTCGCTTACACCGTTTTCGTCAGACTTGCCTGTTGTGGAGTCTAAGCCTACACCATCCCAGTTAATTTGAGCACCCTTGAATGGTAATCCATCTAAAGTTATTACAGCTTTAATCGTCGCTCTTGTACCCGCAAGATATGCTTTTTCAGATATAATCTTTAATGAAACCTTATAGGATACAGGATTTATCTGAAGGTCTGTTGAAGTAAACCCACTTGACGAAACTGTAACAGTTACGGTTTTAGTTGCAGCAACAGCTTCCGCATAGACGATTACGTCACTTCTTTCAGCAGATATAAGTATGGTATCAGAAATCTTTACTGCTGTAAGATTGCTTGATGCAATATTCACGCCTGTAAGTTGATCGACTACAGAAGGTGGGCCAACGTTGGATACGGCTTGAATTACTATTGGAAAGCTTGTGCCAACAAGAGGTTTTATAGTTGAAACATAGAAGGTGGAAGGTTTGACTTCGTGAACCGTTAGGGGTACACTTATGGAGGGTATATTGCCTGAAGCGGATAAGTCGAAGGTTCCAGGATCTTTTCCAGAAATCTTGAAAAGCGAGTAATAGTTTTTCTTTTGAATGGTCACTAGAGGTTCTACTTCAGCCACTTTAGTATTAGATGACGTGAGAGTTATTATTGTATCTTCTTGTACTGGTGCTGGTTCTCCAGCTCCAGAAAATGTTATACATGCTTGAACTTCTCCACCAGAAGGTATTGGTGGAACAATTATTTTTGTATTTGCAGGAAGGGTTGCGTAAACGTTGGCTGTAGCCTCGGTTCCAAAATAGTTTGATGCTACAAATGTTACCTTGACTGCTCCGGGAAGCCTTGGAACACACCATGCAAATTCATGTGAAATGTTTGCAGGTATAGTGACTTGAGATTGGACATCAAATACTGTAGAATAGGATGAGAAAATATTTACTGTAGTTGAGCTGTTCACCTTACACGGAAAGCCAGTCTTGTTTAGGGTTTGAATCATTAGCCCAGTATATTGTTGCTCGTCGGCTGGAAAATTGGGGGGAAGAACATATCCTTTAATGGTGACAGGATATCCAACAGACTTTATAACCTTAACTTGCACACTGGATGTAGTCATATTTTCTGCTGTAGCATATAAGGTTACAGTTCCAGTATAGTTTTTAACAGTTACTTGAGCAAGCGTATACCAGTGTTCAGTGTCTATTGTCACGTTCCTTTCTACAGAAGCTATTGTTTCATTTGAAGAGTAGAGGCTGACCGTGACTGGATAGGGGACCTTGGCTGGCCTATTATCTTTATCCATAATCATTACTGGAAGGTAAGTTCTTTCGCCTGCCACTAGGTAACTTGGAAGCCAAGTGTAAAGTTTTTCAGGCCTAGGGCCTGAAACAGTTAAAGTAGCTGAACCAGACCTTAGGTCAGGAGACGAGGCTGTAATGGATGTGCTTCCAATTATACCAGTAATTTTTACTGTAGAGCTTGCTGAAAAACTTCCTTTAGAAATACTGACTTCACCTTGCACCACATTAGCCACATGCGTGTTTGAGGAGGCGATCTTTACAGTAAGGTCAGACCTTGCCCTAGTAGGCTTACCATAAACATCAACTAGCGTTACAACAACGGTTGCGACAGCCCCAACCTCCGGTGGAAGAACATCAGGCAGCAGTGTTACGGTAAGCGATACTGGGGTTCCGGCTGGAGGTTCAACAGATATTGTAGCTTTAGCCGACTGGAAACCTGAAGCCATAACAGTTACTTCAACAGACTTCTTCTCTAAAATGGTGCTTGAGCCGTTAACTACAGCATAATAGTTTTTTGCACCAATTGTAACACTATTAGGAAGCTTAAGAACCCTTTCATCAGAGCATGTTACAGACACAGTTAAAGACTCTTCTACGACACGAGGATTACCTTTACTGTCGACAACTATTACAAAAAATGCTGGATGAAGTTGGCCGTCGGCTGGTACAGACTTTGATGCTGGAACAATCGACAGACTAAGGGGAACAGTTGTTGCAGCATTACAATAATTTGAAAACAATGCAAGAACAAACATTAAAGTTAGAAATAAAGCAGATTTTTTATTCATGCAATCCCAACATAGTCTATAAAGTTATCTCATATTTAAATATTATTTTAAAAGTTAATTCCATTAAACCCTATTTTACAAAAGAATAATAGTCGCCTGCTACAACATAATCAAAGGAACCACGTGCCACTTCAATGATATTAATCTTATCCCCTTGTTGTTGTTTAAAATAAACTATTACTGTAGCATTTTCAATAATAGGATATTTTGTAAAGTTAACTGTTGCAGTAGGCGCGCCTTGCACGATCATGAACTGACCATCTAATTTGATAAGGGCGCCATTATATCTTCCACTTATATTCACATAATAACTTTCATTCATTCCAGTAAGCCCTTCGAAGGTAACGTTAAGGGGACAATAACTAGCAATTTTACTTTCTGAAACGATCAAGTCGTCTATGCACACATTTTTGGAATTCTTATAGCCAAAACTTAATGTTAAATTAATTCTTTTACCCAAGTTTGTGACATCGTCACCAAAATTTGTCGAATTAATTTTTAAGCCAGAGGGAGAGTAAACTGTAAGATTAAGCAGATTGTAATTCTTACTTTTATTGCTAAACTCGTCTATATAAAACAAAAGCGTCAACCATTCCTTTGTTACACTAATGTTAATGTTTGAAGGCCCACTTTTTTGCACATTATTCTTAAAAATATATAATTGTCCTTTATACAATTGTAAGCAATAATTGATTACCCTAAATTCATTACCATGCTTATAATATATACTAATATTGTTGAAGAAAGTGTCTGTAGAATTGACATATATTTTTTGTAGAAACCATAATCTTGTTGCATTCGAGTTTTCCCGAAGGTTCTTGTTTATAACGACACTTCCAGTTGAATTTTGCCCACATAACATACTACTCCCATCCCAATTAATTCCATATAACGTCATACTTTTAGAGGATGGATTTGTTGAGAAATCAGTGTAAAAAAATGCAGGCCTTTCCTTCAAAATGATACTTGTAGTTAAACTGGTCTGTACACTGACATAAAAGCCCCTTTTATCTTTAACATACAGTGTAATTTGGGGAGGGGGTAAAACGTTTGGTATCTGATTTTTCAACTCGATAATGTATGTTCCTGCATCGGTAGATTCTATACTAGTATAATCAATTTTTGTACTATCTAAATATAACCAACAGGATGTAGAGTTAAAGATTTCACCTGGCAGACCATTTTCTCTAGAAAGTTTAAACTGTATTTCTTGACGGTTTGGTGCTAGAATAATGTCACTAATTTTTAAGTATTGGATATAATTTTTGTTCCAGTTGTAAAAGTTTAAGTAGACCAGATTAAGGCTAATACTTAAGTTTACCTGGGAAATACCGTTTTTCCAGTCAAGATTTATGATGTTTCCTTTTGCAACATTTATTTGAATGCCTTTTGAAGAGTACGCTACAATTATCGATTGCAGCCAATAACTTAGATTATCTTGCGCTTGCCTATACAATGTTTCTATTGAGGAACCTTTATAATATTGTTGTGATGATTCAGCAAGTATACGTTGAAGTATCCTGTTAAGATCCTGATTAATATTATCTATAACTTCTTTTGTGTCATCATAATATAGACTTTGATATGTTATTGAGGTGATATGTAAATTTGTTGAAATGGCCAACATTAAGAGGGCAAGTATTAAAGCTGTTACTATTATAACTTGCCCCTTTTTCTTGGCCATATTTTATCGTCCTCCAAGGTCGCCTAATCTTAGGTCAAAAACAAGGGTTGTCATATTTTTCATAGTATAAATGTATGTGATTTGCGCAACTGCACCAACGTACGTGAAAACGGATTCGTCTTCTGTATTCGATATTCTTTTATCGTTCACTTTCTCTAATGTAACCAGTATGCCGCCATCTTTAGGTCTTACACTCTTATATACGTTAACTTCGAATATTATGTTTGAAGGTAAAAGAGAGTTTATCGCTATCTTTAACCTGTCCTCCCAGTCTCTATATGGATTACCATTTTGGTCAAAAAATATGCTTTCGAAAGCTTCATTAGACGATAATTTGCTCATAAGGGCGTATCCAAATTTTTGCAGTTCATCAGCAGACCTAACATGTGATGCACTAGAGGGTGTGAGTAGGTAATAGCTTACTGAAAAGGCTAAAATTATGAGAACAGCCGATATAAGGGATTCTATTATCTTGGAAATAGCCTTCATTCAGCCATCCTCCACAAAGTTAGTTCAACATAGTATGAGTTCTTCCCCAATGTCACAATTCTGGAGAGGGTTTCAGTCTTTATTCCTCCCGGAACCGTTGAGCTTTGAATGTCGAAAGCTATAGGTACAATAGGCATGGTTGCAAATGCAAACCATTCACGTCCTCTACTTTCTACAAAAATGCCAGCAACAAAAATATTAGAAGGGGGAGGTTGCTCTAATTCGTAAACTCTATAGTTCTTTCCACCCTGGTTAATTATTTTTCCAGCTTCACCTGTGCTAGTCACATTTATTGCCGGATTCTCGAATAAGGTTAAGTCAGAAGTAACCTCTAGCACGGTAATATCTGCGTGAGCGCCTAAATGGTGGGCTGACTTTGAAAACTTCATGTCAACTTCATTAAATGATGCAATTAAATATTTTCCAACAAGTAATAAATCTAAAGTTTTTAGCTGATTAAAGTTAAGTACTGTTTGGGATTGCAGACCATAATATTTTGCAGTCACAACAAGGAATGGGAAAGATTCTACATTTTGTCCTTTTTCAGGCACATATTTGCCACTAAAATCCATTATTGCCCAGCCTTCAAAATTGGTTACATTAGTAAGCGTAAAGTATCCTGTAAAATTGTATGTGTAGGTTTGCCCTTTCCCTTGGATCATTTGAAAGCAGTAGTAGCTGGCTGTGACAAGAGCATTAGCAGCCCTTTTTCCATTATACGTGGTTACTGTAAATTTAAATACTTCCGGAATATCAGGATATTTTGAGTTATTTCTAAGTATTTTAACTTCAATATTTAAAGCGGTTCTCATATATAATCTGAAACCATACTCCCAATGCCCGTTCTTATAGAGTCCAGTTAGCTGCCCAATCCTTTCTACTGGAATATAGAATGGATTCTCTATTAAACCACCACTGCTATACTGGGATAAACGCATAACCTTATTTACGTCTAGGGAATAGTAGTTTCCTGAATTGTCAGCTAAACCTATATCATCCAACTCTTCAGCGCTTACACGAAGTGGGTCTGAACCCCAGTTACTAGGACCTTGTGATAGCAATAGTTTGTCAAAAAATCTTTTAGCGACTGTCTGAAGCTGCTCTTCCTTAACAGGCTGCAGGTTAACATTTACTGCAGAACTTATTGATGTGATAGAGAAGCTTAACATTAAACCGATTATTAAAACGGATACAATATATTCTATTGAAACATTCAATCTTTACCCACTCTCCAATACACCTATTCCAACACGGACCTTTTTAATCCCATCTTCTATATAAACATTGCACCATACAACCATTTTACTTCCTCCAGCATGTCCGACACCACTATATAATTTTGGGCCATAATGAATTTTATAGTTATCAAAAGAGCCTGTTTTATCTTCACAGGATACTTCTGTAGAGTTTGAGAAAGGAAAATGTAGTTCAGATTCCCCTTTAACCCAAGGGTATTGGGTTAGATAAGCGATAACCTTCCACCTTAAAGTATCAGTGTCATTAACCAGTTCTATCGTGTACCCTTGATTGTTAATAGCTTCAGGTATAACAATAACTTTGTAAAAGAACATTTCTTCACTACCACTAAGTTGAGCAAGGCTGAGAGCGTTCATCATTTCAGTAGAAACATATTCTGAAACTTCATGCAATACAACGCTGGATGCGTCAAAATTGTTCCTCAAACCCACCACTGTAACGTAGAGGGTTACAGAAAACATGATAATAAGCAAAATGAGCATGCCGATAATATGTTGAATAGATTCAGCGGGCACACAAAATCACCCCACAACATTTATTTCGACAGTTGATTTCACAAAAACAATTACAGTATTTATAGGAAGATAATTTTTGGATAGTGGTTCATAATAGTTTACGTCAGCGGCTGGAACACTTAAACTATAAGATTCTTCCGCTGAATCCAATTTTAAACTAAATGTTATATTATATTTATTTTCAGGTCCAACATTGTTTTTTGGACAATTTATTTTAAAATAGTTTGTGGTTATGTTAGTGCATTTTGCAACCAAATCCATACTACCGCTTCCCTTAAACTCACCTAAGGTAATGTTTATGTAATACACTTGTATTATATTTACTAAATCAAATCCTTTTGATCTTCCTTGATTGTCTAAGCCTCTACTAAAGTTGAATGTACCCAAGTATAGAACGCTTATCCTAGAAAAATTTAGTACAATCCATGCGCCTTCACTCTGTTCAACGTATACAACACCAAGCGGAGCAGAATTGTTCACAATTATAGAGCTGAGGGAACTTGAGCCATAATTTTCGCCTCTCAAAATTATTCTACCGGGAGCATTTGAAAGAGAACCGCCTTTTATCTTGAAAAGGTTAGTTGAATTATCTTTTAACAAATATATAGATCCCTGACCATTGGATACGTAAACTGAAACCTTTGCATAATCTTTTACAAAGTATGGTCCTCCACTTCTCGGGTTCAATCTCACATATCCGGATGCACCCTCTCTTGAGGCCACACTTTCAACTATTCCAGCAAAATTCACCATCACATTCTTAGCCTGCTCGAATTCTACTACATCACTTTGTATAGCAAACATGTTTATAGCGAAGCCGGCGGCAATTATTGCAATAATTAGCATAATAGAGGTCAATACTATAGTAGATATGACAGGCGAAACAGCCTTCCTAAACTTCATTACCAACACACATTTGAGTAAGACAATAAAAGAATATTATATAAACTTTCCGAAATTAACATTAAATTAATGTTAACATGCATATTTTGGAGAAACTTCTGCTATTCAACCTTTATTCCTCACCCAGTAGTTTATGAAACTATTGTGAAGGAGCCTAAGAACATTGGTGCAATGTAGAGGGAGATTAACGAAATCAGGGCTAAAATGAAAGAGTGCTTAAATCCAGCACTAACCCTTTCCCCGGAAACCTTTCCAGCGACAAGCCCCATGAGAACCACGTTCAAGATTACTGGTGGCACAAACAATTTAATAAAATCTCCGAAGGCGAAGGAGGCAGAATAAGCGTGGAAAACGCTTCTGGCAAAATATAGTATAGTGACTACTGTGAGAAGCATTATTATACCTCCAATATATGGTAGTATAAGGAGAGGTCTCAGACTTGACCTCTTCTCCTTCTCTATTGCCATAATTGATTCGCTGAACGTGGCAAGACTTTCAAGCGTTTCAGGTGTCCCACCACCTACATCAATGGAGTCTATGAGTAAAAACATTGTCATCAGGTTAAGCCAACCATGAAGTCTCCGCTTAAGGTCTGCAAGAACCCTTCTAAACGATATACCCCAGCTTATTTCATTCGACATAACCCTTAAAATTTTCGAAAACTCACCATAACTTCTTTTAGCAAGATAGGAAATACATTTTTCAGGACTTATACCTGTCTTCCTAATTTCAACTAGATCTCTTAGAAAGTTAGTTATACCAGAAGTTATAAGAGCATTTTCCCTAGAATATTTTATGTCCATTATCATTCCAGGCAAGAATGTTACAAGCATTACAACACATATTCCAATAGAGGGTTCAAAGCCTGGATCCAAGTTCATCGCCTTACTAAGGTTTACAATAAAGTTGTAGAATGGTTCCAGAGGGCGAAAGTCTCCAACGTTAACTAAAGGTGTTGGCATGTAGAAAGCTAATATCATGGGCATGGCGAGGAGCGCTGTGAACGGTAATGTTGCAAAAAACCACTTGTACGTCCTATAATCTGATATGGGATACTTTGGCGCCGTAACATCAATCATGTATAAGAAGATTCCCGAGAGAACGGGTAGAAAAATGTATGTGAAGAGGACGAAAGTTTCTGTAGTGAAAAGGCCTCCACCAGCACCCCCTACTCCAGCAATACTTGTGGGCATAATTTTTGAGACAATAAACATGACGTATAGTGAGAGGGCGAGCAATATTGCGACAGTAATATAAGATTCCATGAGAAGAGCCATCCTTTCACCAATAATTCTAATCTTGGTCTTCCTGTTCTCGAACATGAGCTCAGTACGCCTTAAAAGATAGTGTTCAGTGTCACCGCCAACCCTCAATGTTGAAGCATAGCCCAAAATAAAATCCTGGTAATCTTTACTTGGAACATGCTTAGCACTCTCTTCTAATGCTGTGACGGGGTCTATACCTCGAGCTCTGGTGTCAACGTAAACAAGTTTAGCGGCTTGACCAAGCTGAGGCAAAAACTCAAGATCCTTAAGCCTTTCAAAAGCCTTGTACGGCGAAATACCTCCAGAAGCAAGTATACTAACATATGCGGCAGCAAAGGGAACCTCCGCTTCAAGTACCGAAGCACGGTTTGATGCAGCAAGGTTAGGGTAAACGAGAGAAAGTACAAGGACGAGAGGGGGGACAGCGAGTAACACGAGCATTAAATAGTTTAAGAGAAAAAAGCCGATTAAAGCGACAGGAACAAAAACTATAAGTGAAACAAAAAATGCGAAACCGCACATGGAAAGATAAGTTTCAGGATGAATACGGATATTGGCAGCCTCCAAGGTAGCAGGAACATTCTTAAAATACTTGAGCAGCTTACGACCAAACCAGCCAAAATACGCGTAAGACAGGCTTGCAAAAGTAACCTTAGGCCTATAAATACGCTTACCCTTAACCTGACCCTTAACCTTAGCCATCCTAAAAAAATATTAATTAATAGAATTTAAACTTATCTGTATATTTCCATTAAAAAGGATGCTTTTGTAAAATGTTAAAAAAAGTTGATAGAAAAGTTTATATTACCTTCCTTCAATAGTGAGGTTATGCGTGAGAATAATAGGAGGGGTATAAGCCCCGTTATAGCCACGGTAATACTTATCGCAATAGCAGTCGCAATCGCAATCGCAGTAGCATTCTGGGCAGCAGGCTTAACAGGAGCATTCACAAGATTCGAAAAACTAGAAATAGCAAGTGCCTATGCAGAAAGTTCAGGTGGTAGTTGGATAATTTATGTGAATGTTAGGAATACTGGATCGGCTGATGCAACGGTAACAGAAATTTTTATAAATGGGAAACCGAGCAGTGATGCAAGTTTATCTGGCACCACTACCTTCTCGCTTCCAGCAGGTAGTAGTACATCTATAACCTTAACATTAAACAAGGACAGTAAATATAGTTCAGGACAGACAATAGAGATTAAGCTGCACACGGCTTCGGGAGCAGAGTACCCCAAAGCAATTGTACTCCCATAATGTGATATATGGGATATTAAAAATTTCCATATTTTTTTTAAAAAAAATTAATTTTAATTTTATAAAAAAAGGGGAAGGAAGCTATGAATTTTAAAAATAGTATGTTAGGAATTGTTTGTGATGCGTTTGCTCTTTTTTATGCGCTGTCCATCATTATTTCTATGATCCAATACTTTTTATTTCAGAAGGTTAATTTTATTAGTTTACTTTTTTCTATATTTATGTGCCTAATGTTGAGTTTTCTTTTAAATTATGGAAAATTTTATGGTATTGATAAATATTTTAAAATATTTTCTGTTTGCTCCCTCTTTTACTTTATAGTTTTTTGTATTTATCTTTATGCATATCCTTTTTTTCCAATATTTTATAGTGTAGATTTTGTTGTTCATTTATTAAATTCTTTAAGTTTAATTAATAATGTTAATGGAGGATTTGTGCTTCCTGCAAATCCTGGTATTAGCCTTTTGCTAGCCGGTTGGCTTTCATTAGGTTTTGAGAATGTTCTTTTCTTTTCCCGCTTTTTTATCGCATTTGTTGTCTGGTCCAGTTTACCCTTTATTTATTTTATTGGTAACTATATATTTAGGAATTATGGTGGAATTGTTGCATCATTATCCTATATTCTGTTAAATCCTTTTTTATACACGACTTTATTGACTTCTGGGCTTTACGCTAACGCATTGGGTTTAACTTTAAGTTTAGCTACTTTATATTGGTTTATTGTAACATTAGAAAATCCAAGTTACAAGAGGGTTTTGCTTGCACCTTTATTTGGTTATACGCTTATTTTAGCTCATTCTTCAGATGCTTTAGTATATCTAACTGTGGTTTCTGCAATCATCTATCTAATATTTTTTGAGCATCGTTATAACATTATTAATGTTTCATTAAAGTTATTATTGTGTTTTTTTCTTGGCGCTATAATCGTCTTTGCTATACATTCCTCCCTTTTTCTACGTTTACCTTCAGCACTTTCTGGCCCATTTAATCAAATTGTATTTGCTTCAAATGAATTTATCTTATATCTTTTGAGAGAAATTCCTTTACTGCTGAACTTTTACTTATATAGTAATGAAAATGTTTTTGCTTTAATTCTGTTTATTACTACATTCTTCCTTGCAGGATTATATTTTTTGAAAAGAAAGCTGGGGTTTGGCATTTTTCCCTTTGCTTGGCTTTTTTTGATAATCGTTGTCAGCTTCTTTTCAACTAATGCTTGGCGTTTTGCTTTATTGGCTTTCATACCTTTTTGTCTTCTTATTCCGTTAGTTTACGAGAAAGTTTTGTTACCTTTGGGGAGAAGAATGGTGTATGCCATGTCTTCTGAAAGATTTAAAAAGATTTTTAAGATTTTGCTTATCATCTTTTGTTTTCTGATGCTTTATCTTTCAAGCGATAGTAATGTTATTGTTCCTATTTATGCCTCTTCTTGGAGTAGGCCTCAACAGGAGGGCTTTTATGAGTGTTTGGTTTGGTTTAAAGATTATTCTGAGTCTGATGCTGTTGTTGTGAGTGTTGGCGGTGGTAATTATATGCGTTTTCTGCTTGTGGTTGCTAATAGGACTTTTTTGGATTCTTTACCTGGTTCGGTTCCAGAAGCTGTTTATGACATTTTGAAGAATTATAGTAATGGGTATGTTGTTGTATGGAATCGTCTTCACCCATATAATGGTTCCTTCTACTATGTTGATTTGTACAAGAATAGTAGCTTGTTTAGGGAGGTTTGGGCCAATGAGGAGGTTACGGTTTTTAAGCCTATTAAGTAAGGTTTACTGTTATGTAGGAGTATATGATTGCTAGTGTTCCGAATACTGCTTGGATTGTCCAGCATTTTTTTACAACTGTTTTCTCGTCTGTTGGCTTTTTGTACATGAATATGCTCCATAGTGAGCAGATTTTTTGTGATATTATTTTGTTGTCTTCTGTTGTTGTGCCTACCGTCCATTGGAATTTGTCTTTTGCTCTTAGTATGAAGTTTATTATGTATGGTGTGCATGCTATTATTCCTGCTGTTTTTATTGTTCCGACTATTATTGCTGAGGCTATTATGGCTCCTGTCATGTATGTGCCGCTGTTTCCTATGAATGTTTTTGCTGGGTAGTAGTTGTATTTTAGGAATGCTAGGAGTGATGCTGCTAGTATGGATAGTGTTATGGCTGATTCTTTTGAACCGTATATTGCTGCTGATATGGCTAGGCTTGCTGATGTTATTAGCCCTAGTCCAGCTTCTAGTCCGTTGAATCCTGCGTAAATGTTTACGCTGTTTGCTAGGAATGCTACGCCTAAGAGTGCTAGTGGCCAGAATGCTATTCCTAGATCTTGGGGTCCGAATGGTGTTAGTGTTACGAATGTTGAGCCTTTGTGGTATGTGAGGAAGGGTGTTCCTATTAGTATTGAGAAGAGTACGAGTGTTTTTTTGCTTAATGTTAGTAGGTCGTCTAGTAGGCCTAGTAGGCAGGCTAGTGTTGCAGTGATATATATTAGCATTAGAGCTTTTGCGTCTAAATCGAGTATTCCGGCAATTGTTAGGGCGCCTGTAAATCCTAGGAGTAATGCTATTCCGCCCGCTGTAGGAATTTTTTGGTTTCCTTTCTTATGTAGGTCGATTCCTACAATATTTTTCTCCTCTAATCTCTTAGAAATGTATGGTGTTGAAATATAAACTGTTATAAAGGATATTAACGGCAGAAGGATTAAAGGTGTATATATATTCATCATCCAGGTAGTATAACAATAATTATTTATGAATATTAAATTATTAAATTTTGGGATTCTGAAAAAGATTATAAATTTTCTAAACACAATATTTGACAAGAGAACTAATGAAGACCATTAATGTACTTACAGAGGCATTTGCAATCATGTATGGTGGGAGTGAAAGATGGTTATACAGTGTTAGTAAAAGGCTGATGGCCAAAGGTTTTGATCTGACAGTATATACTTTGGATGTAAAAGGCTGCAGAAATGTTTCTGGTAATATGAAGCTAGTGGGTTTAACACCTTTTCCCCTTTATAATTTTACTTCATATGTAAATCGGTTTTTTCTTGTAACATTGGGTTTTATCCTTAATTTTAAACGGTTATTGGAATGTGATTATATTTTTATTTCACAGACTTTCCCATTAATATTCTTACCTTTATTGAAGTTAAAAAGAAATCTGAGAGCATATGCCGTATTTGGAAATTTTTATGGCATTTCTTATAGTTTGGAAGAGAAGGGTTTAAAAGGACTAGTTAGAGCATTACTTGAGGTATTTGTATGCAAAGTTTTAGGTCATTTTGCTGATAAGGCTTTTGTTGTATCAGCATACATTGGTAGAGGCCTTATAGGATATGGCGTCCCTAAAGAGAAAGTATGTGTTACTTATTGTGGTGTTAATTTAGAAGAAATTTTAAGAATTAGTTTAGACAAGATAGATGAACCTTCTATTATTTTTGTTGGCCGACTTGTTGAGCAAAAAAGACCATGGTTATTAATAGATTTGGTTGAAAGATTAGTTAGTAAGGGTTTAAAATTTAAATTATTCGTTATTGGAGATGGCTATTTAAAGAAAAGGTTAATAGATGATTCTAAGAAAAGAGGATTAGAAAGCTATATAGCTTTTCTAGGTAGAGTAAGTGAAACTGAAAAGTTTAAGCTAATGAAGAGTTCGTGGACCCTTGTTTTACCAAGCGGTACTGAAGGACTTTCTATCACTTTAATTGAATCTATGGCCTGTTGTACCCCACCTGTAGCTTCAAAGGTGGGTGGTGTTCCCGAGCTAATCGATCATGAAGTAAATGGATTTCTTTTTGAAGCTAATGATTTTGAAGCTTTCTGTAATTATGTTGAAAGACTGTTAACAAATAAAAGTCTAGTCGAAGTACTGGGTGAAAATGGTTTAAAAAAAGTAAAAAATCAGTTTACATGGGAGAACGTGACAGAGCGTATTATAAGGGTTTTTCATGAAGATTAAAATCGTTCTAAGATAGTGAGTATTATGAAGAATAACCTAAGAATATTGTTCTTAGGAGAAGTCCACGAGAAGTGGGGTGGAGATGAAGTTTGGACTTTCAATTTACTTCGTGAACTAAAAAAATATAATTTAAACATTATACCCTTATACACTTACACAAGATCTACAAATTCTTCAATAAAAAGCTATACTTTGCGTGCACTTGGTGTGGTTGCAGTTGTAAGGAAGATCATGAAAGCAAAGGATTTCGATTTAATTCATACGTCTAAGATTTTTTTCCCTTTAGTTGCATTACTTTTTTCACGAAGAAGACCTGTTGTGGCAACAATTCATGATGTTTATGGTGCATACTTTAATATTAAAGATAAGGGACTTTTAACTGGGTTTCTAAGATTTTTAGTTGAAGTAATCTCTATAAAGATACCTACTATGATCATTGTTCCGAGTATTAGCACCAAGTATAAAATAGAGGCCTTTGGTATACCCTCTAATAGAATTAGATTTGTTGGTGCTGGTGTGAATTTAAATTTAATTGATTCTGTTAACGCTGAAAAATCCTCTGATCCGGAAATTATATTTGTTGGTAGACTTGTTAGACATAAACATCCAGAAATTGTTGTGAAACTTTCAGCTGATCTACGTGCCAGAGCTAATATTATTGGAGAAGGCCATCTTGAAGGTATGCTAAAGGAGCTTGCATCAAAATTGGGAGCTAATGTAGTTTTTTATGGAAGGATTTCTGAGATTGATAAAATTAGGATTTTAAAACGTTCATGGATTCTTGTGCTACCAAGTGAAATGGAGGGATTTGGACTTGTTTTAGCTGAAGCTTTAGCATGCAATACTCCTGTCATAGCATTTGATTGTGGTGGTCCTAGAGACATCGTTGTCGATGGTGTTAACGGTTTTCTCGTGCCGGTTGGAAACTATAAGCTTTTGTATGAAAGAGCCAAAATTCTTATTGAAAAACAAGAATTAAGATACGAAATGGGCATTAAGGGTAGATATAGCATCGAATCCAAATTTAAATGGTGTGATGTAGCTAAAAGGACAATTTCAACATATTTAGAAGCATTAAAAAAATTTAATTCTATAAAATTTTAAGTAGCTTGTTATGAGAAAACCCAGATACTCTATTTGCGTTACTACTTATCAAGCGGGAAAAACTATTGTAAAATTTTTTGATAGCATACTTAGCCAGATTGACGATAGATTTGAGATTATTGTTGTCGACAATCTTAGCTCAGATGGCTCTGAAATTTTTTTAAAAAATCTAGCTGAAA
>Ga0315298_1006189_pt1 | contig 16447 bp, 15 predicted proteins | sample WHS_1_MG_FD_203077 | JGI IMG/M metagenome (GOLD analysis project Ga0315298, IMG submission 203077) | Extremophilic microbial mat communities from Washburn Hot Springs, YNP, Wyoming, USA - WHS_1_MG | ecosystem: Environmental > Aquatic > Thermal springs > Hot (42-90C) | place: USA: Wyoming...
AAACTTTCTTTATTTTCTGTGTCCTGTGTCTCCATTAAATTCCCCATCCCAAACTTCTAAATACCTCTTTAATTCTTTCAGTTAATTCAGCCTCTTTATTTAATAATTCTGCCATTTCCTTTGAATACTCTTTCATCTTTTCTTCGAAAGGGACATCTTCCTCATCTAATTTTATTCCCACATACCTACCCGGTGTTAAGACATAACCATTCTTGGCGACCTCTTCAATAGTAGCCACCTTTGCAAATCCAATTTCATTTACCTTTTCTGCGGGTTCGCCTCTTTCAAACATCCTGAACTTTTCAACAATCTTTGCTATATGGTCCTCAGTAAAAACATTCTGTCTCCTTGAAATTGGCTTAAACATTTTTTTAGCGTAAATAAAAAGAATTTTTCCTTTCATATAATCTGGCTTTGACTTCCTTAAAAACCACAAAGAAGCGGGTAAGGAAACTGTATAAAACATCTTTGGAGGTGTTGCTATTATTCCATAAATCAGATCATCCTCAATAATCTTTCTTCTTATCTCTCCTTCCTGATTCCCTCCAGACAAAGCACCGTTTGCCATCACAAAACCTGCCTTGCCCTTTGGTGTAAGATGATAGATATAATGCTGTATCCAAACGAAGTTTGCGTTATTTTCCGGTGGAATGCCATATTTGAATCTTGGGTCATTTGGTTTTACTCTGTCCCTTCCCCAGGCACTATCATTAAAAGGAGGATTGGAAACCACATAGTCTGCTCTTAAATCAAAGAATTTATCATCATGATAGGAATCTCCCCACTTTATCTCCCCTTCTGCACTCCTTATTGCCAGATTCATCTTGCATACTTTCCAGACAAACTCTTTTGATTCCTGCCCATAAATTGCTAAAATTTCTTTTTCAATACCATTCTTTTGGAGCTTCTCTAATGCTGAAACGAAAAATCCACCAGACCCACAGGCAGGGTCAAATATTCTTCCTTCCTTCACATCCAGAATTTCCACAATAAGTTTTGTTAAAGAACGGGGTGTATAAAATTCACCGCCCTTCTTACCTTCTGCCTCAGTAAATTTCCCGAGAAAATATTCATAAATTCTTCCAAAGATGTCCTTTTCGAAATGTTCATGCTCAAATTTAATCTCAGAAAAAAGATTGATAATATAGGCAAGGTCATAATGATCGAGATTAACCTTTGAATAAATTTTGGGGATAACATCTTTTAAAAGTTTTGGGTATTCATTCTCTAAAGTTTCAATTGCTTTATCAATTATCTCACCTATATTTGTCTGATTGGCATTCTTCCTTATATAATCCCATCTTGCAATTTCAGGAAGATAAAGAGTTCCTTTTGCCTGGTAAATCTCCCTGTCTTCACAAACCTGATACCTAAACTTTTCTGGAAATCTTTTTGCCTCATCTTCTACAATCCTCCTTCTTTTTTCTTCAAAAGCAAAAGAAACATATCTCAAAAAAATTAATCCCAATACAACATATTTATACTCGTGAACCTCTAACTTCTTTCTCAATTTATCTGCTGCCTTCCATAATTTGTCCTCAAAGTTCAAATCCTTATCTTTCATAACTACCTCTTTGGGATGCGAAAATTTCAGGTGCATCAATTGAAATCAAATTTGTCTGTTCAATAAATATTCTGCCAAAAATTATTTCTCTCCGTTATTTAATTTATCTTTACCAAGATCCCACTTCTTCTGGTAGGTATAAACTGCCTGATTATGTTCTTTCAGGGTAGAAGAGAAATAGTGGGTGCCATCATTTTTGGAGACAAAATAAAGATAATCAACATCCGCGGGATAAAGCGCGGCTTTAATCGAAGCTAAACCAGGGTTAGCAATCGGGGTGGGAGGAAGGCCGGAAATAAGATAAGTATTATAGGGGGTAGGCGTTTTTAAGTCTTCTTTAGTAAGATTACCGTTAAAATTATTAAGTCCAAATATTACCGTGGGATCACACTGAAGCGGCATATTGAGTCGCAATCGATTATGGAAAACTGCCGAGATAATTGGCCGTTCTTGAGGACAAGAAGTCTCTTTTTCAATCAAAGAAGCGATAATGATAACCTCTTTTTGAGAAAGATTAAGTTCCTGTTCTCGCTTTTTAAACTCTTCTCCATAAACTTTTTTGAATCGCTGGACCATGCACCGAATAATATTTTTTTCGCCAATGTATCGGGTAAATCGATAAGTATCAGGAAAAAGGTACCCTTCTAAGGTATTACCCTCCATTCCCAGCGAAGCAATAAATTGGGGGTCATTAGCCAGCCGAATAAATTTGTCTTTATTGGCTAATCCTACTTTTTCGTAAAGATTAGCAATTTGAGTAATACTTAATCCTTCGGGAATAATTACCGTGTATTTTACTTGTTCTCCTCGAATTAATTTGCTTAAAATCTCAGCCGGAAACATCCGGTTGGAAAATTGGTATTCTCCTGCCTTTATTTTAATATCAGCTTTTTTCAATCGGACCAAAAGCGAAAAAATATGTTTACTGCGGATAATACCTTCCGAGCAAAGAAGGGAACTCAGTTTATTCAAGCAGGTTCCGGGGGGAATATTAATTATTTTAACGACTTCTGTTTCTCGTAGCGGAAGGGTTGAAATCCCTACCAATACTCCTAAGACCGTGGGTATACCCAAAAGTAGTATTAAAGATAGGGTAGAGAAAAAAATTCTTTTCATTAGAAACAATAAGTTAGGAGTTAATTGCTATGTTTTTGGTTATCCAAAAATCCCTGAAGTATATATACTGCCGCTAATTTATCTATCACCTCTTTTCGCCGTCGGCGACTGACATTAGCACTTAAAAGAGTTCGATTTACAGCTACAGTGGAGAGCCTTTCATCCCAAAGTTCTACTGGGATGGGGATTAATTTTTTAATATTCTCGATAAAAATTAGCACCTGCTCCGCTGATTTTCCCAAAGTTCCGTTCATATTTTTGGGAAGACCAATTACTATTTTTTCTACCTTATATTGATTGGCAATTTCCTGCAATTTTTGTAGATCTTTTTTTAAGGTAGAACGTTCGAAAGTTAATAACCCCTGCGCAGTGATTCCCAATTCATCACTGAGGGCAACCCCAATTCGTTTACTACCGATATCTAAGCCTAAAAATCGCATCCCTTAGCTACCTTGGTAATTAATCCTATACTAAAAAGCTACTTTAATTTATGAAACTCTCAGTTAGAAGTCAATTTATTCTTCAATTTCAGTTAATATGCCCTAAAACTTCTGGTCAAGAAATTTGGGGATTCAAAAATAACCAATAAGTATAATAAGTTAATAATTTTTTCCATAAGCAAAAAGAGGTTGCGAAAAAAATTTAATTAAAAGGCGAACCTAAAATGAGATCCTGAAACAAGTTCGGGGTGACAGTAAGGGGAAAATCTCGAAACGAGTTCGGAAGGGCAGTGAGGGGAGTTTTTCCGCAATCTCCTAAAAAATTTACTTGACAGTTTAACAGTAAAGTTTTACTGTAAATATTAAAGTTAACTAATTAAATTTTAATAAATAATTGGCCGGGCAAAATTAAGGTTCATCAACTATAAGTTGTATTAATGGATTATTTTTATACCATATATTGGTAAATTTTAAATGACTAATTCCGAGGAAAACAGTAAAAAATTTATTTCCAGTAAAGAGCTGCTGGAAAAAACTGGTATTTCTCGCGTAACTCTTCACCATTATATCCGTTTGGGTCTTATTCCCCGACCAATTGTCCGGCCCCCAAAAACCGAAGATTTAAAGAAAACTAAAAAAATAGGCTACTTCCCCGCTAAAGTAATTGAAACCATAGACAAAATAAACCAACTTAAAAAGGAGGGCTACCTTTTAAAAGCAATTGCTCAGATAGGGGAAAACCCCAAATGGGAAAATTTAAACCCCGAGGAGGATAACGAGATGAAATCAGATAAAGTAACCTCAATAACTACTAAAACGCGGGAAGAAGAAAAGAGGGGTACCTATGGCCGGATTACCGAAATTGGATTCCCGGCCTATATGGTTAACCGAAGATGGGAGATAGAGTGGGTAAATAAAACTGCGGAGGAAATGTTGTTTTATCAAAATGTTAAAGACTTACCTACTACCGAAGAAAGAAATGTTTTCCGCCTCCTTATTAAGGCCATTCCCAAATCCTCGTTCTCAAATTTAGAAGACTTTATCCGGCTCAATACTGAATTTGCCAGTCTTGATATTCCTTCACCGATAGATAGTCCTACCCTTCGTTCTCTTTCTTCGGAAGAAATTTCCTTATTAGTGAAATTGTGGAGAAAAAAAGAGGGAAGCCAAAAACTTCCCCTGGAAAAAAGAGAAATTGTTTTTACTGATCGCCAGGTGGGTAGAAAAAGCTTTAATTTTATTGCCTGTGCTTTCCGCGAGGGTACTCTTATTATTTTAATTCCGGATAATGTATTGTTAGAGCCGATAATAGACCTTCTTCTGGGCCGAGAAAGGGTCATTCGGGATCTGATGCTAAATAAAATGCCTTCTTTTTGTTCACTTTGTGTATTGGTAGCGGATTTACAAAATTCGGTCAAAATTTCCGCTGATCTCCCCCCTGCAGAATATTTTGAGTTAGTCTCCGAGATTTGGACCAGGATGGAAAATTCCTTTCGTAAATATTACGGCACCCTGGGGAAACATGTCGGTGATGGGTTGGTAAGATTTTTTCTCGCTGAACCTGAATCACCATTTAAGCATGTTTTAAACGGCATTCTTTGTGCTTATGAAATCCGGAAAAAGCTGGCGGAAATAAACTCGGAGTGGAATATCAGAAAAAGATGGACTAACCGACTCTGTTTTAATATCGGCATTCATGAAGGGAGAGAATGGTTCGGTTATATTCCGGTAAACCAGTTTACCGCCTTAGGTGATACGGTAAATATTGCGGGACGGCTATCTGAATTTGCCCGGGATGGGGCAATCTGGACCTCCAAGCATCTGATTAGCCTTCTCCCTCCCGAAGTCCAGAAAAAATTAGTTTTCGGTATCCGGCGCAACTCTCCTCAGGGAGAAATATTTATTGCTAATACTTTTTCCCGGATAATGGACTTAATTGACCTCAGCAAGCCCGAAAATACTAAGTTTATAGATATAAGTACCTTAAGTGTAACCGAGCTTATCGAAGTAGACTCTCAGTTGTTAATTGAATAACAACTAACTTTAACCTTTCGCTGTTGCTTTCTACCTTAACCCCAATTCCTTGATACTTCGCTCTACTGCTTCAGCTGACTTTTTCACTGCTGCTTTTTCTTCTGGATCAAGTTCCAGTTCAATGATTTGCTCAATCCCACCCGCACCCAATTTCACTGGCACTCCAAAACAGATATCCTTAAGTCCATACTCCCCATCTAAATAAGCGCAACAGGGTATAATCCGTTTTTTATCTTTTAAAATCGCCTCCGCCATAGTTACCGCTCCTAAGGAAGGGGAATAAAATGCACTGCCGGTCTTTAAAAGTCCAACTATTTCTCCTCCTGCTTTCCTTGTCCGCTCTACAATTTGAGCAATTTTTTCCGAGGAAAGAAGCTGGGTAACCGGAATTCCACTCACCGTAGAATATCGCGGAAGCGGGACCATATCATCTCCATGACCTCCCAGAAGCATCGCCTGGGTATCTTCGACTGAAACATTTAGCTCTAATGCCACAAAAGTGCGAAACCGCCCGGCATCCAAAATACCCGCCATCCCTACTACCCGATTTTTAGGAAACTTACTTACCTTCAAGGCTAAGTAGGTCATAGTATCAAGTGGGTTACTCACCATTATAATAATACAATTGGGGGAATATTTTACCACTTGTTCTACTACTGATTGAACAATCTCTTTATTTTTTTGCAGTAAATCTTCTCGACTCATTCCTGGCTTTCGGGCCAGACCAGAAGTAATAATAACTACATCTGAATCTTTGGTTTCTTCATAGCTATTAGTTCCAATCACCCGAGTGTCAAAATCTCCCAATGGACTTGCTTCTAATAGATCCAATGCTTTCCCCTGAGGCATCCCTTCAATAATATCTACTAACACTATATCTCCCAGCTCTCTTTCCGCTGCCCAGTGAGCAGCAGTGGCACCAACATTTCCGGCCCCAATAATTGTTATTTTTTTTCGTCCCATCGCTTCCTCCTTTTATTTAAATTTAGCTCTTATTGCCTAACTACCACAATTAGCCAGCGCACCCATAAAATTGTTCTTCTTTATTTCTCATTCCCCACCGTAAAAGGTGGAACCGCAATTTTTGGTTTTTGCGCTACTCGGGTTGCCCGGCTAATAACTGAAGCCGGTTCTTTAACTCGCCTTAGCTTTAAGTAATCGAGGACCAAATCTCTTTTCATTAGCTGAATTGCCCGCGCCGGATCGACTCCTTTAGGACATACATTGGAACATTCTCCAGCATAATGACAACTGAAAACTCCATGCCGCACTCCTACGATTTTTTTGCGTTCCGAAAATCCCCCATCTCGCGTGTCTTTATTGTAACGGTAAGCTTGAGCAAGCGGCATCGGACCTAAATACTCAGGATCCGTTGCCATTGTGGGGCAAGCGGCCATACAGCAGCCACACTTAATGCAGTAAGTAAATTGGAGGTATTGTTCCAGTTCAGCCGGAGTTTGAAAATACTCACCCGCCGGTTCTTTCATCTCCGGTTCATCCATGCGTTTTATTTGGGGTTGAATTCGGACATGTTTTTCAAACAAAGGAGTAAGATCAGGAACCAAGTCTTTAATAATACTAAAATTTGGTAAGGGAGCTAAAGTTATTGTCTGATCACTAATTTCCAAAATCTGAGTATTGCACGCTAATGCGGGTTTCCCATTTATCAACATCGCACAAGAGCCGCATACTCCCATCCGACAAGAAAAACGCCAGGCTAAGGTCGGATCCTGGGTTTCTTTAATCTGGTGGAGACCATCCAGTACCGTCATACCTTTTTCTACCTTGACGGTAAATTGCTGAAACCAGGGACTTTCATCCCGCTCGGGATCAAACCGACGGATATAAAAAATAATACTTCGTTTTATCAAAGAAGCTTCTTTTTCCATTATCCTTCTTCCTCAACTATATTTTCATTGTTTTTGCTGCCAGAGCAGCATAGCTACCAAAAACAAATAACGCAATACCTATTACCCAGAAAAAGATATTAACAAAACGTTGAGTTTTTTTCTTTAAGCCCAGTTCGAATAATATAGTTCGTAAGCCATAAAAACCATGGTAAAGGCCAGCAGCAAGGATAATAAGGTAAGTGAACATAAAAAAAAGTGACTGATTGCGAAAAAATACATTATCCCAGGTGATGGAAACTGGCCCGGCCGGATTAAAAATTCCTAATAATCCATCCAGATGAACAATAGCCATATGAAGACCGGAAAGGAAAAAGAGCACTATACCGGCAATTATGAACCAGGTCCAATATACAGTTTCTTTCATATCTACCTCCTAATGGCTTAAAAAAAAGAAATCATATCCTCCCGCTATTATAAGGAGAACGCATAAAATCATCACCATTACCATCAATGGCCGCTGAGTGTTTAAGGACGAGCGATAAGGATAAATTGGTTCTTCTGCTTTACCTACCGCTAAACCTAACTCAATCAAGATAAGCCGAAAACCATTTAAGGCGTGAAAAACAAATCCACAAAAAACCAAAATTTCACCTATCTTAAAGATAGGTTGTTTAAGGGTTTCCATCGCCGCATTCCAGATAGTTGGACCGAAGATTCGGAGTGAACTCTCAAATATATGGATCAGAAAAAAAATAAGTATCCCCACGCCGGTAATCCGGTGGATGATATACAAGTAACGCTCTACTCCCCATCTTCCTCCTCCCAGCCACCCAAATATTCCTAACCGGTTATCATACCTTTTTATATTTCTCATAAGTCTACTCCTTAATACTTACGTTCTACTGGTTTCCACCGGGAAATATTAACTGGCTTATAATCTAATTTTGGCCCTTCTTTACTAAAAGTTACAATTGTATGTTTAAGCCATCTTTCGTCATCGCGCTGGGGAAAATCGGTTCGGGCATGGCCTCCCCGGGATTCTTCCCGAGCTAAAGCTGCGGTGGCTACTATTTCCGCCAGATCGAGCAAATTCTCAGTTTCCAGCACATTAATTAAGTTACTATTATAAACCAAGTTATTATCTTTAAGGTAAATATCTCCAAACCGAAGCTTTAATTTTTTGATTTCTTCTAAACCTTTTTTTAAACCCTCGCCGTTCCGGAAAACCCCCAGATACTTATCCATAACCTCACGTAATTGCCGACGAATATCATAGGGATTTTCGGTTCCATTTTTGTGGAGGAAAGCTTCAATCCTCTCTAATTCCCAATCAACTTGTTCCATCCGCAAATTAGGGAGCGGAGGATCAGATTTAAGAAATTTCACCATATCTTCTCCAGTAATTCCTCCCCATACTAAACATTCAGCAGTAGAATTTGAACCTAATCGGTTAGCTCCGTGAATTGACACACACGCAACTTCGCCCGCTGCCCACACCCCCTCCACTGCAGTTGCGCCATTAATATCGGTTTCAATCCCTCCCATGCTATAATGAGCTACCGGACGAACTGGTATCGGCTCCAGAATAGGGTCTAATCCGATAAACTTCATGCACACTTCACGAATTAAAGGTAATCGGTGATTAATCTTGTCTTTACCCAGGTGAGTAAGATCTAAATGGACATAATCAAGTTCTTTAGGCCCTTTAAAACCTCTCCCCTCTAAAATCTCGGTCATTGCCGAACGAGATACAATATCACGCGGCGCCATCTCCATTTTTTCTGAAGCATATCTCCCCATAAACCGCTCACCAATAGAATTTTTCAAATATCCACCCTCCCCTCGACAGGCTTCAGTCATAAGAATACCCGAAGGGATAAGTCCAGTGGGATGAAATTGAACAAATTCCGGGTCTTCTAAACGAAAACCGGCCCGGTAAGCTATCGCTTGTCCATCACCACTCACTGTTTGGGAATAAGTAGTAAACCCGTATAGGGTACCCAGACCACCACTGGCAATTAACAAACCTTTAGCGCGGAAAACCATAAACTTGCCCGTAGTCATATCGATTGCGGTCAAGCCACAAAATTTCGAGTTTTCTACTAAAATCGAGGTAACAAACACTTCATCGTAACGAGTAAAATTTCTATACTGTAACAAAGTATCGTAAAGCGTCTGCACCTCAAAAAAACCGGTTTTATCCGCAGCTAAAGTTGCCCGCGGGAAACTATGTCCACCAAAGGGCCGTTGCAGAATTCTTCCGTCGTCACGCCGCGACCACGGCATTCCCCAATGTTCCAGAAGCAATATTTCTTTCGGACATCTTTCGACAAATTTAAAAACTGCATCCTGATCTGCTAAAAAGTCTGACCCCTTGATCGTATCCCAGGCATGCAGCTCCAAACTATCTCCTTCATCTTCCTGAAGCACTGCTGCCGTACCTCCTTCAGCACATACTGAATGGGGCCGGTTCAACTGCACCTTGGAGATAATACCGATACTTACTGAATCTTTAAATTGCTGCGAGATTTCTACTGCAGCTCGCAAACCAGCCAATCCCGCCCCAAAGATTAAAACATCGTGAGTAACTATTTCTATATTATCCTTAAACCCAGTTTTCCCCATAGCTATTCTCGCTTATATTTTTTTACATTATCTTTATATAAATCATTTCCTTTAAGGTCATTAATGACCACTACCGGAAAATTTTCTACTTCTAACTTTCGTATCGCCTCTGGACCTAAATCGGCAAAGGCAATAACCTCCGCTTTTTTGATCGCTAAAGAAAGCAAAGCTCCGGCACCACCCGTAGCTCCGAAGTAAACACACCCCCATTTTTTCATTGCCGCAATTACCTCTGGCGAACGGGGTCCTTTGCCAATCATTCCTCGCATACCCACCTCCATCAATCGCGGGGCATAAACATCCATCCGATAACTGGTAGTTGGCCCTGCAGCACCAATCGGCCTTCCCGGAGGGGCAGGAGTTGGACCTACATAGTAGACTATCTGGCCATTAATGTCGAAGGGTAAGGGCTCGCCGCAGTTTAGCAGTTCAACCATCCGACGGTGAGCTGTGTCCCGGGCAGTAAAAATTACCCCAGAGATAAAAACCTTATCCCCCGCCACTAATTGTTCAAGATTTTGAAGGCTAAGGGGTGGTTTAAGATGAATTTCTTTCAGCATTTTTAGTCCCCACAAAAAAACATTTAGTCAAAAATAATCTCCCAATGCCGATGGGAGTGGCAATTAATATTAACCGCTACTGGAAGACTGGCGATATGACAAGGTTCCATAATTACATGAACGGCAAGAGCAGTAGTCCTCCCCCCCAAACCCGCTGGGCCGATCCCCAGAGCATTAATCTTTTTTAGCAATCTTTCTTCCATTGCGGCTAATTCTGGATCAGGATTTTCTTTTCCAATGGTTCGCAGAAGACTTTTTTTAGCCAAAAAGGACGCCCTTTCGATCGTCCCTCCGATTCCCACTCCAACAATAATGGGAGGACAGGGATTAGCCTGAGACTCCCAAACCCGATTAACCACAAACTCTTCTATACCTGCTACCCCATCCGAGGGTTTAAGCATCGTCGCCCGACTCATATTTTCACTCCCCCCTCCCTTAGCACAAAAAGTTATCTTTAACTTATCTCCGGAAGTTAACTCATAATGAATAATCGCCGGAGTATTATCACCAGTATTTTTTCGGGAAAAGGGATGACAAGCCGATTTTCGAAGAAAGCCCTCCTGATAACCTTCCCTTACCCCCTGATTGATTGCTTCGGATAGCTGCCCACCGTCAACCCGGACTTCGCTACCTAACTCGACAAAAAACACCGCTAAGCCAGTATCCTGACATAAAGGGATTCTTTTTTCCCGAGCAATCCGCGCATTTTCAATTAGCTGGGTCAATATCTCTTTCCCTAATGGAGATTCCTCTTCTTCTAAAGCTTGCTGGAAGCTCCGAATCACATCTTCTCCCAAAATATGGTTAGCATTAACACAGGCTTCCTTAACTTTTTCTTTTATTTCATTAAAAGGAATATTCCGCACAATAATTCCTCTTTTCTTAAAAATTATTACTTAGCTGATTTTTCTACCAATTCTCCTGCTAACGCCTTCCGAATAAGTTCTTCTTCCCGTTTTACATCCTCCAGGGTTTTAGGTTTTACTGATGCGGGTGGCTCTTCCAGGCCGTACTTCCATTTTAAAAACTGCATTCCGGTCTGAGGATAAAGGGCATAAATAAGAACATCCCCAATATCCTTTGCAATCCCTTTTGTTGCTTCTTTTGCCTTTTCCATCTCTGGCTCTAAGACATCCGCTGCCCGACAGGTGATCGGCTCCGAACCGCGAGGATAACCTTTCAGTGCCTTTTTCTGCACTTCGGGATCAATTGGCCGCGGTGTCTTTCCGTAAAGGCCATAACATAAGTCCTTAACTTCTTTTGAGATCACTTTATATCTCCCCATAAGCACATTTAATACCGCCTGCACTCCCACTATCTGACTGGTAGGAGTTACTAAAGGTGGATAGCCTAACTCCCTCCGGGTATTGGGAAGCTCCTTATAAACTTCGTTAATTCGATGAAGAGCTTTAGCTTCTCTTAATTGACTTACCAGGTTGCTGATCATTCCTCCGGGAATCTGATGCATTAATACTCCGGTATCAATCACCGCCATTTTAGTTCGATCCAGGTAATCCCGGTACTTAGGTGCTATTGATTCTAAATATTCTCCGATTTTAAACGCCTGATTAAGGTCAATATTAATCTCGTATTCTGTCCCTTCTAAAGCCACGATTAATGGCTCCAATGCTGGCTGGGAGGAGCGTAAAGCAAACGGTGCTAAAGAGCAATCGATAATATCAACTCCGGCTTCAATCGCCTTAAGGTAAGCCATCGAAGCCATACCACTGGTGTAATGGGTATGGAGCTGAATAGGAATCTTAATGTTTTCTTTTAAAGCTTTTATCAAGTTATAGGCATCATAGGGAGCAATTAAACCCGCCATATCTTTTATACACAGCGAATCTGCTCCCATCTCTTCCATTATCTTAGCCTTGTTTACAAAATACTCAATATTAAATACATCTCCTCCTAATTTCCTCTCAGTTAACGAATAGCAAATGGCAGCTTGGATGTGCTTTCCCGCCTCCTTAATCGCTTTAAATGAAGACTCAAAATTCCGCTCATCATTTAAGGCATCAAATACCCGAAAAATATCCATTCCACATTCCGCCGCATGTAACACAAACTCCCGCACCACATCATCGGCATAGTTCCGGTAACCGACCAGATTTTGCCCTCGTAAAAGCATCTGCAGGGGCGTCTTCTTAAACATCTTCTTTAGCGTGCGCAATCGCTCCCAAGGATCCTCATTCAAAAACCGGGTAGCAACATCAAATGTCGCCCCTCCCCAAACTTCCATTGAATGGAACCCCATTGAATCCATCTCTTCCGCTACTGGCAACATATCTTCAGTGCGCATTCGGGTTGCCAATAATGACTGATGTCCATCCCGAAAAGTAGTATCAGTTACTTTAATTACCTTTTTCTTTATAACTTCTTTCTCGGTCATATTATTCACCTTTCCTTATTTATTATTTTAGGGTTTATTATTCTTTACTTAAACCGGTATATTCCCGTGTTTCCTCCAGGGCCGCTTTTCCTCTTTGTTTTTAAGTGCAGTTAACGCCCGGATTACATAACTGCGAGTCATCCGCGGAGGGATGATTGCATCTACATATCCCCGCGCTGCTGCAATATAGGGATTAGCAAAAAGTTCGCGGTATTCCTGAATTTTCTCTTCCCATTTTGCTTTTGGATCCGGAGCAGATTGAATCTCTTTTCGAAAAATAATATTGGCTGCTCCTTCTGCACCCATAACCGCAATTTCCGCAGTTGGCCAGGCAAAAACAAAATCTGCTCCTAAATCCCGGCTGCACATTGCTAAATAGGACCCACCATAATCCTTACGAATAATTAAAGTTATCTTGGGAACTGTGGCTTCAGAATAACACCACAATAACTTTGCACCGTGCCGAATAATTCCCCTCCATTCCTGATCACTTCCCGGTAAATATCCGGGCACATCAGCAAGAGTAATCAAAGGGATATTAAACGCATCGCAAAACCGAATAAACCGGGTTGCTTTATCCGAAGCATCAACATCTAAACTGCCGGCTAAATGATAAGGCTGGTTGGCAATTATCCCTACACTGTGGCCTCCCATCCGGGCAAAACAGACAATTATGTTGCGGGCAAAATGTTCATGAGGTTCAAAAATTTCTCCTTTATCGACAATCGCCCGAATTATCTTCTTCATATCATACATTTTCCTTGGATTTTCAGGCACCAATGTATCCAAGCTCTCCTCCATCCGTTCCGGATCATCCCCAGTATCAACAAAAGGTGGAAACTCTTTATTATTAGAAGGAAGATAACTAAGAAGAACTTTTATCTTTTCGATCGCTTCGGCATCATTCTCACAGGCAAAATGGGCTACCCCACTTTTGGTGTTATGGGTCATAGCACCTCCCAAACTTTCAAAATCAATCTCTTCTCCCGTAACTGACTTGATTACTTCAGGACCGGTAATAAACATATAACTACTTTTTTTCACCATAAATACCCAATCAGTCATTGCGGGAGAATATACTGCTCCTCCGGCAGTGGGACCCATAATAGCGGAAATCTGAGGGATTACTCCCGAGGCACAGGAGTTCCGAAAGAAGATATTACCGTAACCTGAAAGCGCATCCACTCCCTCCTGAATCCGCGCTCCGCCGGAGTCATTAAACCCGACAATAGGAGCACCGGCTTTTAAAGCTAAGTCCATTACCTTACAAATCTTTTTAGCATGCATTTCGCCTAAGGTTCCCGCCCGAGCAGTAAAATCCTGGGAAAAGGCAAAAACTATTCGCCCATTAACTTTCCCATAACCGGTGATAACTCCATCCGCTGGAATCTCGGTTTTATCCATTCCAAAATCAGTACACCGATGACGCACAAAAAGGTCAACCTCCTGGAATGTCCCCGGATCAAATAAAAGATCCAATCTTTCCCGCGCGGTTAATTTCCCCGCTTCATGTTGTTTTTTAATCTGGGCTTCTCCCCCCATTTCCCGCAACTTTGCCTCTCGTTCCTCCAGCGCTTTAAGCTTATGGGGCTTTTCGGTCATTATCATTTCCTCCCTATTCGTTCGAAGAATCTAACTATTTTTTATCTTCACAAAGTTCCACTAAAACCCCATAGGTATCTTTGGGATGGATAAAAGCAATTCGCTTATTTCCTGCTCCCATCCGGGGCTTAGAATCGATAAGTTTAATCCCTTTTTCTTCCAGCTCCCTTAATGCTCCTTCTATGTCATCAACCTTAAAAGCAATATGTTGGACTCCTTCGCCTCGTTTCTCGATGAATTTGGCTACTGGACCTTCCGGATCAGTAGATTCGAGAAGTTCGACCTCAGTATCACCGATAGGAAGAAATACAGTGCGCACTTTTTGCTCAGTTACTTCCTCTTCACCTTCTACCTTTAATCCTAATATCTCAGAATAAAACTTAAGGGTAGATTGGACATCTTTAACTGCAATACCAATATGGTCAATTTTTAATGCCTTCATACTTTTTCTCCTCGAGCCACCTGAGTTTTAATAAAATCGATAATTTTACTAAGTTCGGTTCCTGGACCAAAAACTTCCTTAATACCTAAAGCTTTTAGCCCCGGAATATCTTCCTGCGGAATAATTCCTCCTGCCATTACTAAAATATCAGTTATTCCCCGCTTTTTCAATTCTTCCATAATTTTTGGGAAAATATAATTATGAGCACCAGAAAGAATACTAAGCATAAGAACATCAACATCTTCTTGTTCTACGGCAGTAGCAATTTGTTCTGGAGTTTGGCGAAGACCAGTATAAATAACTTCCATCCCCGCATCCCGTAGCGCCCGGGCTATTACCTTTGCTCCCCGATCGTGGCCATCCAACCCTGGCTTAGCCAACAATACTCGAATAATCTGGCGTTCACCCATAACCTCTCCTTTTACTTATAAAAATTTTATGTTAAATTTAGCAAAACCCATCAATAAGAAGAACTACCCACATATTCTCCAAATACTTCCCGTAAAGCATCGCAAATCTCTCCCAAAGTGGCTTGAGCCTTAACCCCGTCTAAAATCAAGGGCATCAGGTTTTCATTCTGCTCTGCGGCTTTTTTCAGCTGATCTAAAGCTTGTCTAACTGCCTGGTTATCTCTTTCCTCCCGAAGTTTTTTCAACTTGGCTATCTGCCGTTCACCCACACTCATATCGATTTTTAACAATCCTGAAGGGGGAGGCTCGGCAATCTGAAATTTGTTTACCCCTACCACAATTCTCTCCTTTGATTCAACTTTTTTCTGATATTCGTAAGCACTATTGGCAATTTCATTCTGCACATAACCAGATTCTATTGCCCGAATCATCCCCCCCATTTCTTCAATTTTATTGAGATATTTTTCTGCTTCAGCCTCGATTCGGTCAGTTAAATTTTCAATGTAATAAGAACCAGCCAAAGGATCGATTGTTTCAGTTACGCCCGTTTCATAAGCAATGATCTGCTGCGTCCGCAAAGCAATCTGAGCCGCCTGCTCACTGGGAAGTGCCAGCGCCTCATCATAAGAATTAGTATGAAGCGATTGACATCCGCCGAGTACAGCAGAAAGCGCCTCAAACCCAGTTCGTAAAATATTAAGCAAAGGTTGTTGAGCAGTAAGCGAACAACCGGCAGTCTGAACATGATACCTTAACATCCAAGAACGTGGATTTTTGGATTTAAATTTTTCTTTCATAATTCGCGCCCACAAACGCCGGGCAGCACGGTATTTAGCAATTTCTTCTAAAAAATCCTGGTGAGCACTGAAAAAGAAAGAGAGACGAGGAGCAAACTCATCAATTTCCAAACCCGCATCTCTTGCTGCCTCAACATAAGCTATACCGTCAGCTAAAGTGAATGCTACTTCCTGGACTGCTGTGCACCCTGCCTCTCGCATATGGTATCCGCTTATACTCATACTATTCCATTGGGGCATATTTTTAGCACAGTAGGCTAAAATATCCGTAGTTATTCGCATTGCCGGCTTAGGAGGGAAAATATAAGTACCGCGGGCAATATATTCTTTTAACACATCATTCTGAATTGTTCCTCGGAGTTTATCAAAGCTTATTCCATCGCGTTCAGCCAGGGCAAGATACATAGCAGTTAATATTGCCGCTGGCGAATTAATAGTCATAGAAGTGCTTACCTCATCCAGCGGAATACCTTCAAAAAGCACTTCCATATCTTTTACTGAATCAATTGCCACCCCTACCTTCCCCACCTCACCCATAGCTAAGGGATGATCCGAGTCATATCCAATTTGAGTAGGAAGATCAAAAGCCACACTTAAACCGGTCTGACCTTGTTG
>Ga0315298_1006191_pt1 | contig 16440 bp, 16 predicted proteins | sample WHS_1_MG_FD_203077 | JGI IMG/M metagenome (GOLD analysis project Ga0315298, IMG submission 203077) | Extremophilic microbial mat communities from Washburn Hot Springs, YNP, Wyoming, USA - WHS_1_MG | ecosystem: Environmental > Aquatic > Thermal springs > Hot (42-90C) | place: USA: Wyoming...
TATGAATTCAAGAAATAGTGTCTATGAATTCAAGAAATAGTGTCTATGAATTCAAGAAATAGTGTCTATGAATTCAAGAAATAGTGTCTATGAATTCAAGAAATAGTGTCTATGAATTCAAGAAATTTTATACGGCTTGATTCTGTCTTCTCCTTTATTTATCAGGATTTGATGGCTATTACCTATGTGGATAACTTTTGGCTTAACTATTTTAAACATATTTAAACTTTAAAACAACAACATAGACTGTAAAATGCTATATACACTAGTACTGGTAGACACAATCTTTTTGTTGTTGTTTCTAAAAAGAGAAAAGAGAGAAAATTCACAAGAGGCACCCTACTCCTTACAGACAAAGAGCAAAAAAGACATAAAAAGGAAAAGGAGGCAAATATGCTACTAGCTTCATGTAGCGATAATGGTTCTGGTTCTACTAGTTTTCACAAAATATCTGAGGAGGAGGAAAAAGATCTACTTCCTAAAACAATCAGATCCGAAGTCAACTTTCTTATTCTTCCCTTCTTCGCCCTTTGGGATGCAGATGTTAAGAAAAGGATCGAAACCGAATACAAGACAGTAATCAACAGGGGAATGCAAAGATTAGAGGTTTCCTGGACGGTAAGTTCAAACTCAAAGTTTGGCTATCCAGGGCCTTTCGACAGGGAGGTTCACAAGGCAGTTGAGCAAATCATCAACGAACTCCCATTACCAATTCAAAATCCGATCCCACTGGGATCCCTGTATAACCTGTGTAAAAAAATGGGAATCAATAAACATGGAGGGTCTCAATATAGAAAGATTAGGGAAGCTTTAGTCAGGATTATAGCAACGACAATTGTATCAAAAGGAACTTTTTACAGCAAAGAAAAGAAAGAATGGATCGAGGATGTCTTTCATCTGTATGAGCGTATAGTTTTTAAGGGGGAGAAATTATCAAATGGTGAGGTAGCTGATATTAACTATCTATATTTGAGTAGTTGGTATATTGGTAATATCAATGCTCATTATGTAAAACCCATTGATTGGGAGTACTACAAATCCCTTGAGACTCCTATCGCACAGAGGCTTTATGAACTTCTAAGCGTCAAATTTTATAGATTGACAACAAAGGGAGGAGAATTCATTTCTTATAGGTATTTAACCCTTTGTGACTTATTACCCATCGCACGGCAGAAATACCTTTCTTACGCGAAAAAGTCCCTTGATCCAGCACATAAGAAGCTTAAGGAAACAGGATTTATCAGTAATTGGAGCTGGGAAGAAGTAGCACAAAAAAGCAAAGAAAAGGATTGGCTCATCAGATACTACCCTGGGAGAAGGGCGAGAGAGGAGATTGAAAGGTTCAGGGGGAAAGAGCAGTTAGAGTTTATGCTACCGCCACCTAAAGATGAAGAGATAATAGAGAGCAGAGTGGAGTTATCTGCTGAGGATTTCAATGTGGTTGAACAGCTGACACAAAGAGGAATAACAGCAGCTACTGCGAAGATGTTAGCTAAATCTCATCCAGTTGAACATATACTCAGACAAATAGATGTATTTGATTGGCTCAAAGAGAGGAAAAGTCTGTTAGTTGAGAGGAACCCAGGGGGATTTTTGCGTAAAGCCATTGAAGAGAACTACCAGCCACCGAAGGAATATCTTGAACAAAAGGACAAGAGGGACAAAGAACAGAAAAAAGAAGACAGACGGGAACGCTGGCGTAGATACAGAGAAGAACTCATAGGACAGGGTGTTGCCAATTGGGATAAAGTATCGCCAGAGAGGAGGATAGAGGGCAGATTAAGTTTTTGGATAGCGAGTGAGACGATGAATGGAAGGAAGCCAACATTAGAACAAATAGAAGTTAAAAAGCAGGAGCTGATAGATGGCTTACCTCAGACTGATGAGGAGAGATGGGAGTATCTATCGCAGAATTATCCGGAGGATCCACCAGAGGATTTTGAGTGATCAGAGGCTATACATAGGAATATACATAAAATTTTTGGTATACCAATAATAAGTGATATGCGGTCTTTTATCCGTCGGTTCGGCGGGATGCTTCCCGACCCATCTCTTTTCCACACCCACTCCTCCGCCAACGGGTATTTATAGAGGAGTGGGTGTGGCGTAGCCCAAAAAGGATTTTGGGCTACGGGTTCGCTTGAGGCATCACCAAAAAGAGATGGGTCGGTAGCACGATCCCACGAGCCAATCAGTCGTCGTCAGAGACTCGCCTTCTTGGGTGGGATCGGCGCCCGACGGATAAAAGACCGCATATATTGAAAGACCGCATGCAAAAGACCATATGTATTGGGAGATTGGATAGGAGGGAGGACCTTTGAGGAGGTCTCCGAGGTATACAAGGGACCCCAAGAGCATAGGGGGAATTGTAATACAGCCGAGGGATGAGGAGATCATAGATTTGGTCTGGCGATACAGGTTTCTGAACTCGGAGCAGATACAGGCATTAGTTAGTGGGTCGGATCAGACCATATTGAGGCGATTACAGAAGCTCTATCATCACGGGTATCTTGACAGACCGATCAGCCAGATAGTGTTTTCCAACCCGTTGTTTGGACTGAAGAAGATGGTCTACGGTTTAGGCGACAGAGGGGCAGACCTTTTAGCAGAGAGATATGGGATTGACAGGGGGAAGATATCTTGGCATGAGAAGAACAGGGAGGTAGGCGAGAGATACATCCAGCACACCTTGATGGTGTCAGATTTTAGGGCATGTCTGACATTGGCTTTGAGGGACAAGCCTGAGATCAGGTTGCAATGGTTAAATGATGGCGGGAAGGAGATAAAGCAGGAAGTCCATTTCATAGAGGGAGGCAGGAATAGGCGTCTGCCAGTGGTGCCAGATGGGTTTTTTCAGATAGAGGACTCTGGCGGTAAGATGTATTTCTTTTTGGAGGCGGACAGGTCAACGATGACGAATGCCCGATTTTTGAACAAGATGCGTGCATATTGGCTATGGTGGAGGCAGGGTGGTCAGAGGGAGTTAGGCATAGAGAACTTCCGGGTCTTGACCATCACGAAGAGCAAGGAGCGGATGAGGAATCTTGTTGAGGTGACAAAGGGAGCAGATGATAGTGGGAAAGGCTCTTATATGTTCTGGTTTAGCTGTATAGACAACTATCATTTATCTCAGCCGGAGAGCATTCTGGAAGGGATATGGCTAACCCCGAGGGATAATATCCCGCACCATCTTTTAGAATAAAAATAGAATAAAAAAAGAAGCTCAAACTCTAAAAGGTTTGAGCATAATATTAAAGGGTCCGATTCACCCGTTTTGGGTCTGCCCTTCTCCCGTTTTTGTGCTCAGCGTTATTATAGCCAGCCGAGCACCCGTTTAGCGTCTAAAAAGTCAGTGTAACAACTTTTGGGGGGTTGAGATGGAACTTGAGCGCGTTATAAGGATAGTAGTTTCTGCTGTTTTGACTGCTTTAGTTCTGTGTCTCGTTTATTCCATGTGCACTACATGGGATTATCGGAATACCTGTCCCCCTTTTTTGGGGTTGTTTGTGAAGCTTTTGGGACGATGGGGTTGGCATCCGACCCATATCGGATTTTTGAACTTTTTAATCGGCGTGGTTCATGTTTTTGCGTATGTTATCTTGGGCTTGTTAGGAATAGGTCTTGATATTGTTCTGATCCTACTTCCTTTCGTTACAGGTTGTATTATAGGGTTGCTGTTTCTTATTTTTTCTTGGGGCAGTGGCAAAGCATTTGAGGTCGGGGTTTATCTTACTTCGATAGTTTGGGATAGTTTCGTGGTTTTTTGTGTTTTATATTTTTGGATTCTGCCTTTTATATTGTCCTCTCTCGGTAGTTTTTTTGAGTATTTGGTTGGTTTTTTAGGTTCCAGATCTAATAAATATCAGGTCTTAAAAGGAACCAGTAAATCATCATCGGATATCGCAAAGAAGAGGGAGGTGATGGTGTTGAACAAGAAGAGGAGAGAGTTGGAAGACAAACAAGATACGATTTTATCTCAGATAGCTAATTATCAGGTATTGTATCCCGAGATACTTGATGAGGGAGAGATTAGCGATGGGGTTCTGGGTTTATTAACAGATCCGAATCTTAAACCTGTCTATGATGGTTATATTGCTGAGGCGAGCAAGCGTTTTGCTATGAAGCAACAGATCAAGACGATGAAGGTGCGGAGTGAAGCGCTAAGTGAGCTAAAGAGGCTTTGTGAGGAGTTGACAGAGGTTCATAGGGCGATCGCAAAGCTTTCCGAAGCTGCTTATGAGAGTGAGGTAGCGAGGATAAGGAACGAGATAAGGGGAAGACGGTTGAGAAGTGGTCAAGTGGAGAAGGAGATAGAGAGGGAAGAGGAATTAAGAAGCAAGAGGATAGACAAGGAGATAGAATTGACTGATCTGGAGAGAAAGGCGCGAATTGAGGAGTTAGAAACGAGGATTGCCAAAGCCAGGATTGCGAGGGAGAATATTGAGAGGAAGAAGGATGAGAGAGAGGATACAATAGAGGACATCGTCAATAAGGTAAAGATGCAGGCTATATCCATTGTCAAGGCTAAAGAGGAGATACGGGAGATGTTTGCGGATAATCCTGAGCTTGTTGAGGCTATGTTAGACCGATTTGAACGGGAGTTAGTGGAGAAGGGCATTTCAGGAGGCGATTGAGGATGGATATTCTGCTTGGTAAAAATGCTTTGAATGGCAAGGACGTATTTCTAAAGCAAAAGGGGAAAGAGGTCCACATGCACATCATCGGTTCATCGGGAGCCGGAAAAAGCAAGTTTATGGAGCATTTGATGCGTGAAGACATAAAAGCAGGGAGAGGTTTTTGTCTTGTGGACCCTCATGGTGACCTATATCAGAATATATTGAAGTATGTAGTCAGACAGCGTATGGAGAAGAGAGTGATATTGATCGATCCTAATGATGAGGAATGGTCTGTGGGTCTCAATTATCTTGAATACAACAAGGAGATCATGAGTTCAGCATCACATGCTTCATCGGTTATGTCGGGGATATCAAAAGTGTTCGGCGGAGAGAATACAGACATCGCTCCTCGGTTGCAGAGATGGGAGAGAAATACGTTAGTGCCTTTGATAGAGAGGCAATTGACGCTTATTGAGATGACAGGTTTTGTCAACCCGCAGAGTCCTGAGTTGAGGGCGGTGGTCTTGAAAGAGGTTCGGAACGAGGCGATACTTCAAGAATGGGACATCTTTGATAAATCCAATGTGAGAGATAGGACGACCTACATTGAGCCTGTTCTGAACAGAGCCAATAAATTTGCTGCAAGCCCTGTGATAAGGCGGATATTCGGCCAGGAGAAGTCCACAATAGATTTCAGACAAGCTATGGATGAGGGTAAGATAATCCTTTGCAATTTGGCTTGCACTAAGATGTCAGATGAAGAGCAGAGGCTTTTAGGTATCGTGATATTAGATAAGTTAGTGCAAGCGGGGAAATCGAGGGTGAATATCCCAGAGGTGAAAAGAAAGCCATATTATGTCTATCTTGACGAGTTTGGTCTTTTTGTCTCAAAGGATATTGCCAAAGCCTTGCAGGAGTTGAGGAAGTTCAGAGTTTTCTTTATCCTTGCGCATCAGGAGTTGGAGCAATTGCGAGAGGATGACAGGTCTGTTTATAGCGCTGTTATGTCAGAGCCACAGATACGAGTTTCTTTCAGGATAAGCCGAGAGGATGCTGAGATCATGGCAAAGGAGATGTTCACTGGCAAGATAAAGCCATATGAGAAGAGGCGTATAGAGCAGACCAAGTTCAGACCTGTTGAAACTACGAGGAGTGTTTCAAGTAGTTCATATAGCACTTTTGAGGGCGAGAGCTATGGTCAGAGCGAGAGTTCTGGGGAAAGTGAGACTAGGTTGCCGCCGGAGTTCGATTTTTTCAATATTCCACTTGGCACTGATGATGACATAATTTATATAAGCAGTTCGTCGTCATCTACGACCTCTTCGAGCAGGTCAAGGTCAAGCGGTAGCTCCTATGGTGAGACGACCGTTCCCTTCTATGAGTTTGAGGAGTTTAAGGAGGTATCCAGCATAGAGGATTTCTCTGTGGAAGAGCTAATAGAGAAGTTTATATCTTGGATAAAGACGCAGCCAGACAGGCATGCGCAGTTGAAGATAAAGCAGAATCCACCGATTCCGATTATCACCCCTTGGGTAAAGGATCTGCCTGTGAGGGAAAAGGATATTAGAGAGCTCAAAGAGTCGGTATATTCGGTTTATGCTTTGCCTGCCCATGAGGCGGACTTGATGATAGAGCAGAGGCGGACACGGATGATAGGCGAGGCGGAGTCTATGGGCATGATCCCACAGAGGAAGGAGCAACCGGCGCTAACACCAGAGAGCATGCGTCATAAATAGTTAAGGGTCAGATCGTATTCTAACCCCCCACGACGAAAAATTCGCACTCTCTTCGATTCATGATATTGACAAGTCGCCACAATGTGATATGTTTGATTTAGGACGATAACAATCAGGCGGATATATTGAAGGACAAAAGGTTTTTCATTTATCCGCCTTTCTTTTTGCCCTTTCACAATTTAATTGGCATCAGAGAGGAGAGAGTGATCATGCTAAAGGTGGAGACTTGTGATTCAATAGAGGCTTTGTTAAAGGCTCAGGAGTTAGCTGAAAAGGCAGCGGATCAGAGAGTCCAAGGCTGGCAGGCACAGGTGAAGGAAGGAGATTGCTTCATACAGAGAACACCTGATGGTTTGGAGATATTCGGTGAAGTGTTAGGTCCTGGATTAGGTGGCAAGAACTGGAGAAGGTGTCGTTGCTATTCCCTTGTCTGTCCAGAAGGCGAGGTAGGCTCTGTGCATGTGTCGCAGATGAACAATCTGATAGACAGAGAGAGGTTTGAATCGGTGAGGAATAAGCTGACAGAGGCATATAAAATTGCTGTAAGTCGGTTAAGAGAGGAAAGACTGTTCGCTGTTAGCGTGCAGTAATTTGCCAAAAGCATAAGCGTCAGAGTATATATCTGACGCTTTTTGTTTTACGCTATTGGATGACCAATAGTTAGGGTGGAGTGTTAGTAAAATATTAATAATGGAACAAAAGCCTGCCAGGACCATGCTTGTTTATATTTGACCTGGCAGGCTATCTTTATGATACTCTATTATATTCTCACAGTCAATAGTTGAGCATCGCTAATTTGAGCATCCCACTGGAAAAGCCATCTCGCTTCGCTCAATGTTATGGAGGAGACAAAATGCTATCAATGCGGTAAGGTCTATCCCAGAGATGAACTGACGACTTTTGATGCGGAGATGTGGTGCGATAGGTGTCTTGATGAGCAGACAGTGGTCTGCGATGACTGTGGCGAGAGGATTTACAGGGATGATGCGACATATACAGCGGATGATTATCCGATCTGCGATAGGTGCTATGATGACAATTACTTCTACTGCGATAACTGCGGTAGGGTATATCATAACGAACACAGGGCGGGGAATCTGTGCGAGTGGTGCTGTGAGGATAGCGAGAGGTCGCCGGAGGCATCACCGAACGACAGGCGATATTATCATAAGAGCCGAAGAGACTTGCCGATGGGTGTTGAGATCGAGGCAGAGGGCGGGGATTATATAGAGGTGTATGAGGAACTGACACCAAAAGGGTTTGGTGTTTCAAAAGACGGCAGTTTGCAAAACGGCATAGAGGTTCAGGTGCCTGCCTCTAACGGTGGCAATACCGAGAGGCTGATAAGGCAGGCTTGTGAGAGCTTGAAAAGGCATGGGTTCAGGATCTCAAGCAGATGCGGTCTGCATGTTCACATTGAGTTTCCAAGCAGAAAGAGGACTATCAAGCGGTTGATGCTGATGGCTTATGCCTGCGAGCCGATATTTTACGCTGTCAATCCGAAGAGCCGGAGGGACAATGACTTTTGCAAGCCACTCGCTTCCGCGTTCAAGGTCTGCGAGATCCTGACTGTCAAGCCGGAGAAGATTGATGAGCTCTTTTATTCCAAGGGGAACGGACACATAACCAAACGGGATATCAGGTCTTATAAGACGAGCAAGTGGAACGCATGCAGGTATTTTGGATTTAATCTGCACTCGCTATTTTACAGGAACACTGTGGAGTTCAGATACCATGCGGGGACGATAGAGCCGCAGAAGATAATCTCATGGATGAGGCTTTTAAGGTCAGTTCTGCTCTATGTGCGCTATGGTTATGACAAGTCGGAGGTTCTGGGGCTTATTGAACAGCCGACGGTCTCTGGCAAGCTCAGGTATTTGAGCCATATGCTTAAGCTGGACAAGTCGCTCACTTCATATTTTCTTGATCGGTATATAAAGTTTAGATGCCTATGTGTGGGATAATCTACGCTAAAAATCTAATGGGGGACGAGCCGGTCAATGACATAGTCAAGATAGTTTACCAGAACCAGAGGGACAGGGGGCAACAGGGCTTTGGTTTCTTGGGAGTGCGCTCAAGAAGCATAGATGTATACCGGGCTGTAGTGGAGAAAGGGATAATGGGATACCTGGACGGGAGGCGATACAGCGAGGTCCTTTTCCATCACCGAACCCCCACCTCAACGCCGAACACGTTGAAAAGCACACACCCGTTCGTGATACGATTAGGCGGTAGAAGTTATTACTTTGCGCACAACGGGATAATTCAGAACGCGGACGAGTTGCAGAAGTATCACTACGAAATGGGCATCTGTTATGAAAGCTATGAAGGGACACTTTTCAACGACAGCGAGGCGTTAGCATGGGATTTCTGTCTATGGCTCAATAACGAGCAGGACAGGATGAGAGCGATGGGCGTTTCTGCGTTCGTATGTCTTGAAACTGATGAGAAGAACCGAGCGAGGAGACTATATTTCTACCGGAACTCTGAGGCGCCTTTAAGGGTCTATAAGGATAGGACTTTGCTTTTAATATCATCAGAGGGGAACTATCCGCTTGTAAAGGAGGACAGGCTATACTTTTGGGATTATCTGAGCGGTCAGGTCTTCAAAGCCGGTAATCTCAAGATCGATTGTCCAAGCGTTTATGATGTCAGTATGATAGACGATGATGTCCCTGATTATGAGGTTATGCTTCTTAAAGAACTGCGGGATTTGGAGCGGAAGCGGGATCGTCTGGTGAGCATAGGGGATTACGAGGAAGCGGAATACATTGAGGAGGAGATAATGGATATAGCATATCAACTAAAAGGTCGGCATTTGACACAGTTTTAGTGTCAGGTGTAAAATATATCAAGACGCTTTCATGCTTGTGCGTCTGGTTTGTCGCAAAACAAGCATGGTTTGCGACTTTTTATTTAACAAAGAAGTCGCTCAATGGCTTTTCCAGTGGGATGCTCAACGATAGTTCATATAATAGTTCATATATTTTTTGTCATCCCCCCAAAATTCTCACTTTCTCCATTATAGCCAGCACCCTGACTTGTCAAGGTCGTTCCAGCGGAAAAAGAACGACCTTGCGCGAAAAGGACTTTTCACTTTGTCCTATGCGGTCGCATAAGACAAAGCAAGTTCCCTCCGCCCCAGCGAGGCTTCAGGAATGAAAAAGACCTTTTCGCCGTTCTCAATGATAATTCATAAATAGGTCAGGCGTTCCACCCTGCTCGTTCCACCTTGACAAATCAGGGGTTCTGCTGGCTCTTTTCATTTTGATGAGAATCAAATAAAGGTCGTCTCATCAGAGATAAAAAGACAAAACTATGAACTACTTGGACAAAACAGTGGCTGAGATGAGGGCTGAGATCCTCTCCGCTCTTGGTTCTTATTTGCCTGATGATGTCAAGGAGATAGATGCGGATGTCGTTCAGGATATTGACAGGATTTTGAGGGACAATCTCAGGACATCGTTCAAGAACGGTCTTGAGGCGGGGAAGAAACCAAGAGGCAGGTCAGCCAAACGAAAGTGAGAACCAGAGGGAGTCCGAGAGGACTTCCTCTTTTTTGCTTCCCCAACCACCTTTCCTCCTTCCCCAAGCCCCAAGGAGGAAAGCAAATCAAGCGTTCCATTTGTGTCGTTCCACTCCTGACTTTCGTCAGGACAAGCTTGACAAAGCAAGGCATCCGCTGATCTTTGGGGAAAGCAGTTCTTTTTTGTAGAGCTCTTTATATAGAGCTTAAGCTCTTTTCGTTGTTCCATTTTGTATCAGCACCTTACTTTGTCAAGGTCGTTTCTCAATATGTCTTTCCCCCATCCCCAGTGGAGCGAAAACGAGATCATCTTCTCATCTTCTCTCATTTTAGCCAGCACCTCAATTCGTCAAGGTCGTTCCAGTTAATCAGTCGTTCCATATGGCTCGTTCCATCTTGACTAATTGAGGGTTCTGCTGGCTTATCTCTCCTCTAAGTGAGAAGAATTTCTCACCTGAAATAAGGGTGAGAAAATAAAGGTCGCTCTCACTTATGATAATCTTTCTTGAACTATGGCAAAGTTTGAGTCAAAAGAAGGCGATCTCTACATTGATGGGAAGAAGGTTCTGAAGGCTTGGGAGAGTTTCTCTGGCTGGTATTGGTTCGCAGTTGCAGAGGAAGGGAAGCAGGACAGCATCCTGTCTGATGGCAAGGTCATCAAGGATGACACGATCTGGTTTGGCTTTGTGCAGGGGTTTGAGGAGGAATGGGGAACTTGGAGCGAGGGAGAATTAAAGGAGTTGATGGCAAAGGGTATGGTTTGGGAGATCCCTAATGCCAACTTGCCTTATTCTGGAAGGAGACACTGAAACTATGAACAAAGAAGGAGCAAAGTTCTGGATCACCTGTCCACATTGCAAGCAGAAGTTTGGGATCGATCCGAAGATCATCATAAAGTATGCGGACAGGCTGATCAACAGATTGGAAAGCGATCTCCAAGAGAGAGTAAAGGAGATCAGAGATGTTAGAAGATAGTAAGAGAGAGGAGGAGCAATGTTTGCTCCTCCTCGTTTTCGCTCCACACCCCAATCTCCCCTATCCCCTCTTTCCTCCCAAAGAGGGGCTTGTTTTGTATTGCAGAGTCATATTTTCTATGTTATTATCTCTGTAAGACGATCTTATCATCGAAGGCAACAATCTTTTAGTTCTTTATTCTCTTAAAAAACGCTTTATTAGGATTAAAAAGTTATGAAAAAACCTTGGTCCATCTCGACAACAGTGAGAAATCCTGAAAGACTGCGGGATTTCTTAAGAGTATTAAAGCAGTTGGAAGGAAAACCTTTTGATAAAGATAACCAGGTAAAATATCAGGTATTATTAATCAAAGACCGTCTCTATAAGCCTCTTAATATTCCTTTAAAGTTTAGAAAGTATTACGAAGAGCCAGAAACAGAAATTCCATATGAAGAAGCCAAAAAAATTTTCTATTCTCAAAATTACGAGGACCCTCCTATGAGAGGGAGACAATCAGTAAATCCATTAAATAAACTTGGTTTTTCAATAGCGAGAGAAGGTTCTGGTCCGATAATAATTACTGAGTTGGGTAATAGGTTTTTGGCAGGAGATTATGATATAGGTTATATATTCTTCAAGAGTTTACTTAAACTACAATTCCCAAATCCCTGGAGTGCAGATTTTTCAGAGAAAGAAGGTTTTAATATAATGCCATTTGTTGCGGTAATACATCTAATTGACAAACTCAATAGAAGATCTACAAAGGGAGGATTAGATAAAACTGAGTTCAGTGTTTTTGTTCCAACTCTTATAAACTTCAATCAAATAGATGAACATGTCGAAAAGATTTTGGAATTCAGAGAAGAGAAAAATAAAGATAGATGTATTCTCAATTTCGCGAAGAAATTTTATGAAACAGAAGAGATGCCAGACAAAAAGATAAACAATCTGTTTGATTATGGAGATAACATAATGAGATATTTTAGACTTACAAGATATTTTAAGGTTTCGATGGATCCTTTAGGATATTACTGGAATATTGACATAGAACCTTCAAGAAAAGTTGAAATAGGACAACTTTTAGAGATGTATAGTGGAGAATCTTTTAAATTCAAAACTTTAGCGGATTATTTGAGTTATCTTTCTGACATTACAAAGCCGACTTTGCCATGGGAAAAGAAAGAGAATTTAGAAAAAATAGCTCAGTCCCTAAAAAATATGATCATTGATTTTATAAAGAAAGAAAATTTGCAGATTACCCAGAACAAACAAAAAATTTTACTTGCGGATATCCAGAGGATGAACAAGAGTCAACTGGAGAATTATATTTCTCGTTTAAGGGGTTTTAATCTGGAGTTGAAGGAGCAATTAAAGAAAATAAAGTTGATGGGTGACTTAAACAGAGTTGAAGAAATAATAGTAACCTTGCAGGACTCTAAGAAGCTTAAGAAGTATGAACCTGAGCAATTCGAGAAACTAGTAACAGAGGCATTAAGAATAATCAATGATGAGATTCTAATAAGACCAAACTATCCGATGGATGACGACGGGGAACCTGTCAATCATTCTCCTGGAAACAAACCAGATATAGAATGTTATTACCCAACATTCAAAGCAATTTGTGAAGTAACATTAAATACATCAAAACTACAATGGGTGCAAGAAGGACAACCGGTAATGAGACATTTGAGAGATTTTGAAGTTCAACATCAAGGTGATGATGTATTTTGTATTTTTATTGCACCACAAATTCATAATGATACATATTCTCAATTTTGGATTTCTGTAAAATATGAGTATAATGGCTTACCTCAAAAAATAGTTCCAATGACAGCGGAAGAATTTGCAATTCTCTTAGAAACATTGTTAAGTCTTATAAAACAAGGCAAAAGATTTTCTCACAAAGATTTATACGGGTTATATTCTATAATAATTAATGAGTCAAAAAGGCTGGCAAGTTTCTCTGACTGGGCAATATTTATTCATAAAACTATAAAGGAATGGCAACATAGGATAGTAACGATATGAAAATTAATCATATATATTTAAGCGATTGCATCCAGGTAATGGAAAAAGAGATTCCAGAAAATAGTATAGATTTAGTATATGCAGACCCGCCTTATAATTTATCAGGTAAAGCGTTAACTTTAATAAATAATAAGACAGGTGGGCCATTTTACAAAATGAACGAAGACTGGGATATTTGGGAATACGAAGATTATCTTGTTTTTACTGAGAGTTGGATTGGTAAGGTGTGGAACATTTTAAAACACACTGGTAGTTTATATGTCTCATGCACATATCACAACATAGCAGAAATAATATTTATTGCAAAAAAAGTTGGATTTAGATTGAATAATATTATAACGTGGTATAAAACTAACGCTATGCCCAATATAACAAAACGGACTTTTACTCATTCTACAGAATATGTTTGCTGGTTTGTGAAAGGTAATAATTGGAAATTCAATTATGAAAGAATAAAAGATTTTAATCCTCACAAAACAAAAGATGGGAAGCCAAAACAGTTGAGAGATTTCGTTGATTTTGTGGAGATGCCTATTGTTCAAGGTAAGGAAAGGATAAAAGGGCAAAATGGGAGAGCGATACATCCTACACAAAAACCTGAAAAGTTGATTGAATTAATTATAATAGCTTCGTCAGATGAAGGCGATATAGTTCTTGATCCGTTTTTGGGAACTGGTACAACAGGGGTTGTTGCTTCTCGATTAAAAAGAAAGTGGATTGGGATAGAAATAAATAAAAAATATTATAAAAGTGCTTATGAAAGAATATTTGGAAAAGAGGTTGCCAAAAATGTCTGAGATTAAGTTATTTAAAGGAGATGCATTAGAAATACTTAAACATCTGGAAGCGAAGAGTGTAAATTTAATCTTCGCCGATCCTCCATATAGTCTTTCAGGTGAAAATTATCTAACCTGTAAAAGCGGGAAAATAGCAAAGTGTGATAAAGGTTCATGGGATCAGATAGAAAATATATATGAATTTAATGAGAAATGGATTAAGGAATGTATAAGGGTTCTAAAAGATAATGGAACAATATGGATATCAGGAACTTTGCACAACCATCCATCTATTGGTGTAGTTTTGAAGAAATTAAATCTTTGGATAATAAATGACATTATCTGGTTTAAACCAAATGCTCCTCCGCTGATTCAAAAGAATCGTTTTGTTCCTTCTACAGAACTAATATGGGTTTCCGGTAAATCAAAGCAATATTATTTTAATTATGAAATGGCAGTAAGATTGAACAATGGAAAACAGATGCGAAATTTGTGGGAGATACCTGCAGAAAGACATAAAACGCCACATCCTACTGAGAAGCCTGAAAAACTTTTGGAAAGAATAATTTTGATTGGCAGTAAAGAGGGAGATGTTATCCTTGATCCTTTTATGGGTTCTGGAACCACAGGAGTTGTAGCAAAACGACTGAATAGAGATTTTATAGGGATTGAAATTGATGATAAATATTTTGAAATCGCACAAAAGAGAATTGAAAAAGCTTCAACTGAGCGGAACTTAATTGAATTTTTAGAAAAGTCTACTCGAGGTGCCACGTTACATTTAGAGTTTTATCCGAAAAAGGAAAAAGAAAGTTACTAAAATGGGTTGTTGTTGGGGGCTGTCAATAGTTTTGTGTAAATTTCCATTCCGCCTTGATTCATAAATAACGAGAGTTGGCATAACTTGGTGGACCTCTAAAAAATCCCCATCTGGGATTGTGGATGTCTATCACTCCAAATCCTTTTTGTCAGGATCTCTTTTTCCGCTTCTTTTCTGGGTCTTGAATATTTCTCTCTGCACAGCTTTATAATGCTTTCTTTATATGATTTCGTTCTCTCTGGTGGCGGTAATGTTATAGCGCTGAAAGGGCTTGATGTCATACCATCTATCATCAGCTTGAGGTAGATATGATAGTTCGGCAGGCTGGTCAGGTCAGTCTCGTTGAACACAGGATAGAACTCCTTGGCTAAATATCCGGCGTCCTCTGCGCCTATTCTGAAGGAGATGATCGTGCCGACATTCCCAAAGATGGCAGACCTTATCTTCTCATCCAACTGTTCCATGTATTGATGGGCAAGCGTCATATACAGCCCATATTTTCTGGCTTCGGATAGGATGTCAGCGAAGGACAGCGTCAGGAAACTGTGGATCTCATCAACATAAAGATAAAAAGACCTTCTCTTTTTCTCTATCAGGTCTGCCCTGCTTAAAGCTGATAGCCATATCCTTGTGACAATCATCGCTCCCAAAAGTGAGCAGTTATCCTCGCCTATTTTCCCTTTGGCGAGGTTGACTATCAAGACATTACCTTCATCCATAACTTTTCTTATGTCAAAAGTGTTCTCCTTTTGTCCTACTATGTTTCTTAGCGGGAGATTAGTCAGGAACTGTCCCATCTTGTTCAGTATGGGAGATATTGCCTCAGACCTGAGCCAAGCTGAATACTTCTCAAACTCAAATAGCCAGAACTCCTTGACCTGCTCATTTTTAACCTTCGCTACGATCTCTGAACGGAAATCCTTGTCTGTCAGCAGTCTTGGTATATCCAATATCGTGCTGTTTTGCCTTTCTAAAAGCGTCAGGATGGAGTGCCTGAGGATATGTTCTAACCTCGGACCCCAGAACTCAGACCATATCTTTTTGAAGGCGGAGATCAGCCCTGATGCTATGAGATGCCATTGGTCAGGATGTGCGCTTATCAGAGGGTTGAAAGCGATGGGATAGTCAATGTCCGCTGGGTTAAAATAGATAGTGTCCTTTATCCTCTTTTTGGGGATGAAGTTCAAGACCTCCTCCGCTATGTCGCCATGAGGGTCAATGAGAGCCAATCCGTTCCCGTTGGATATGTCAGAGATCGCCATGTTCGCTATCAGTGTTGACTTGCCTGTCCCTGTCTTCCCGATGATGTAGATATGTCCTCTTCTGTTTTTCTGTTTGATGCCAAACCTCTGCCTGATGTCTCTGTAGTTGGTGACAGCGAAGGGGGTGATCGGATTTTTATCATCGTTTTCTCTACGCATACTTGAATGATAGAGAAATCATTAGACAGATTAAAGAGAGGGATAATTGCTATTAGAAACAAATTGCCCCCTATGAAAGATCTGTCTTGCCTTTTAGGCAGATAGTAGTTCACAATGGACGCCTATAAGAAAAATCGGGAAATAAGATTATATCGCTCTTTTTGATTTGCAAAGGAGCATAAGCGATGTTATAATCTGATAAGCGAGAACAAGAAGATCGCTTTCAATTAGAGGTGTAAACATGACTACAAAGCAACTTCAGTCTCTCATCAAGCAAGGTGAGGGACAGGACATAGAATTTAAGAGCTCCTTGCAGTTAAGGCAAGAAATTGGGGAAACTATCTCGGCTTTTGCTAATACTTTCGGCGGGGTTATTTTAATCGGTGTGTCTGATGAGGGTAAGATAGTAGGTGTAGACATTGGTAGGAAGACCCTTGAGAGTGTAATTCAAATTTTAGGCAACCCCGAATAATTAGAACGATAACTTAACCAGTAGTCTTCCCATTCATTATTCTTCCATTTCAAACGTAAGGATGTGATATACTGCGCTCCCTCTTCTGTCC
>Ga0315298_1006192_pt1 | contig 16440 bp, 23 predicted proteins | sample WHS_1_MG_FD_203077 | JGI IMG/M metagenome (GOLD analysis project Ga0315298, IMG submission 203077) | Extremophilic microbial mat communities from Washburn Hot Springs, YNP, Wyoming, USA - WHS_1_MG | ecosystem: Environmental > Aquatic > Thermal springs > Hot (42-90C) | place: USA: Wyoming...
TACCATTTTGGTCAAGGCTTATCAGCCACTTTAGCCTTTTACCAGTGACGAAGTTTATCGAGAGTTCGCTTTCGCTGTTCATTTCGGTCTTTCCCTCGCCCTCTTCCGGTTTGTGGCTACCAGATTCGGATACTTTTATTGTCGCTTAGCACAAATCCGTTACCAGATTTGCACCGACAATACGGGAAATGGCCAATAGGCAAGCCATGGGTCTTAAACCCACTCAATTGCTGGAGCTTTCACGTCGCACTGTTATACCCCGTCTGAAAGAAAACTACCGTAGGAAAGGCATAAAGATCAAGACCTGTCTTTACAAGCTCTGAATTCACAAGAAGAACATCCATTGATTCCTGATGCTTCTCTATCCAGGCCTCCCTCTTTATAGGATCAACCTTCGCATCAAGAACTCCTACCCTGAAACCCTCATCCCTAAGAACCTTCTCAAGCCTCGGCCTTATGTCCCTGCGACCCGTAAAAACAAGATAACAAAGAACCTTCCGACCAAGACTGATCTCATCCCTGATCAACTTTATAAGCTCCTTCTCCTTGGGAAGATGCTTTACTCCCTGGACAAGAGGAGCATAAATAGTTTCAACTTCATCACCATTTTTATCCCTTACCGTCACATTCTCCTCAAAAAGAACACAGGAATCAGGGTAACTGAGCAGTGCCTGAAGCATGGAGGAAAGGACCTTTGTTTTATAGGTCTTTACAGCATTCCTCAGTCTCGCCTCAAAAGCCGTATACTCAGTTTCTTGATTCGGAAGCATCTTGAGACTGACCACATGCTCCTCATAAGGCGGAAGTCCATCAATCACATCCGAAAGCCTGATAAAACAGGATCTCTCAAGCAGATACTTCCCAATCACAAGAGGAGAAACTCCAGGACGCTTTCTCATAATCGCCGAGTGACGCTTTCCACGGCCATAGTAGTTATCTTTCTCCTCTATCTTCCTCTCCCATTCGATGACCCCATAGGCTTCAAGCCATTCTCGAGACTTCTGGTAAGAAAACCCATCCTCGGCGAGAGTCCCCGGAGCCATACGAAAGAGAAGATAAAAAAGGTCATCAGCATAACCACCATTGAGAGTCCCTGTAAGGCACAGACACTTTTCTCTTCCTCGAAGAAGCATCCCCATCGACTGCCCCTGAAGTGAACGACCGGCTTTGTAATCCTGGATCTCATCATAGATCACCATATCAAAGAAACCATCGAGATACTTCTTCATGTACTCAGCAGGAGAATATCTCCTCAGCTTCGGATCTGCCTGCCAGAGAGCCTCCCCACACTGACAAAAGCACCTCCTTCGTTCAATATCCTCCCATGTGAAATAATCATCCCTTACCTTTGCAAACTCACCACATCGAGGACACACTGGAAACTGAGAACGTCTGTTTCTTACCGCAGCAGGCCTCCAACCATAGCTGAGCTTAAACCTCTCCTTCGAAATTACATAGACCTCATATGAAGAAGGCTTACTCTTTATAAACCTTAACCCCTCAAGAATAGAAATTACGTTCCGAACTGAAAGATTTACTACATTAACCCCTGGAATCGTTATCCTTGCCTCCCTTATCCACTTCTCAACAAGGTGTGTGGGACACACAACCAGCACCCTCTGAGGCTCAGGAGACATAAAGACGGAAGAAAGAGCAATCATAGTCTTTCCAGTCCCCATCTCACCACAGATGAAGAGATGGGAAAGACCACTCCGATAAAGAGCCTTCGAAACAGCCTTTATGATCTCCCCCTGAACAGGATAGGGCTTCCTTAAAAGCAAAGGAATCTTTGAGTCAAAATCATCAACTCCTTCTGAACTCAGAGGGTTATACACATAGCTGAGCATCTGCTCAACCCTCGTAACAAGCCTATCACCATACTTCTCAATAAACTTCTTCAGCTCCATTCTTCCTCCCCTTTCTACCAAAAATCCTCTCCCCTATAAGGTTGCAGATAGCATCATCATTCCAATTGCATTCATAACCATTTATTCCACCCCAACCAGAAAGCTCCGTAATAAACTCCTCCTTGAGAAGAAGTCTCTCTATATCAGGCAAATACTCCGACGAAAAGGGAATCTTCCTTTTCGAAAGAGCAAGACTAAATGCATCAAGCCTTTCCTCAGGGGAAAACCAAATAATCACACTCTTACCCAGACTCTCAGTTCTAAGAAGCCCATGCTTCTTCCCATAACCCAGAGAAAACATCCTGAAACGAAACCTGTCATAATAAGAAACCTCTATTTCACCTGCTTCTGAAACTTCAACCGGTTTTCTTGAAACCAGACCCGAAAGAATCGCCTTAACCTCCTGAGGTGACCCATAAATGGAGAGAAACTTAATGTAAGACCAATAGGCGTCTTTCCTGTAAAGACCCATGTCGGAAAGACAGCTCACTCCCCCCATCTTTACAGTTCTTAGATCATCTAATGTCATACCACCTACCTCCATCTTCCATCACCCTTACCCCAACTGAATAGGTGTTTCTGGTAATCTCCTTGCCGGATTCTTCATCAGTCCAGGTTGTCGTGATCCTATCAGAAAACCCCTTGACAAGAATAAATCTCCCATCCGAAGTCTCCACTTTTCCATCAAGGATTCCCGCAGTAAGAAGAGCAACCAAATGCCCCTTCCTCAAGGGTAAAAGCGGCTTTAAACAGAAACCATCCCTTGAACCAATAAGCTTCCTTACCTCCCTCATAAAAAGGGGACGATACTTTTCAATCTCCTCTGGCGAAACCCCCTTCCCACTCTGAAATACACCAGGACCCTCAGTCAGGGGAATCACATACCTCCAATCAAATTCATCCTGATCCTCAATATGAGGATAAGGAGGAGGGGAAATTTCCACGCTCCCCTTGCCTTTTCGAGCAAAAAGAACCACCTGCTTAAACGCCGGATACTCTTCCCTCGGAAACCTGTAAACCCTCACATTTTCAAAATTCATCGAAATCCATAACCTGTCCCTTTCCCTACTCAATACAAATTCAGGAATAATAAAAACAAGCACCCCACCCTCACATAGCCACTTTATTGAATGCTTCAAAAACTTCATCTCAACCCTCTCCCCTCCCTCACTCGCATAAGGAGGATTGAGCCACAAAAGACCAAAAGAAGAAAGAGGGTTTATCCTGGAATCAAAAATCGAACCATGAAGGACTTTATCAAGAATCTCTGAAGCTTTAAGGAACCTTTCACCATCCGCCTCAATTCCATAAGTTAATACCTTCGTGAAATGACGAGACCATAACCGATTGGCTACAAACCTTATGGCCTCTCCTTCTCCACAACAAGGATCAAGCAAATAAACTTTCTTTTCACCACCCTTTTCTTTTTCAACACCAAGAAACAAACATATCTCTCTAAGTGCCTCCTTGGCCGTAGGGTAATAACCCATCTTCATTTCCGAGGTTAATCTTGCCATACACTTTCCTCCAGCATTTTTTTAAATTCTCAACCCAGATAAATTCATTATTGATCTATATTTTCCACCTGCAATAATTAGATGGTCAGAAAGTTGAATATCAAATATACAACAGGCAGTAAAAACCTTTCTCGTGAACACCAGATCATCCGACGAAGGATCAAGATCCCCAGATGGATGGTTGTGAATAAGAATAACAGCACTTGCATTGGTAAGAAGGGCTGGCTTCAATACATCAGCAGGACTTATCGCTGAGGAATTATTAGTCCCCCTCGATACCATATAGGTACCAAGCAAATTTAACTTATTATCCAGATAAAGGGCGTGAATCTCTTCCTGGGGTAGATCAGATAAATAACCAAAAAGTCTGAATACATCATCGGCACTTCTGACCTTTACTTCATCAACCCCATTCAGATCACCACCCCTGTATTCCTCAACGGTCTCTGAAACCATTTGAAGCCTCAAACTCCTGAGTAGCATAGGCACCTCCTTTCTCAAGAAATAAAAGAAAACCCCCGATGAAAAACTCCTTCCCACCGGGGCCTCTTTGATTTCTTTATAAGCGGTTTGGGAATCTACTTTTTCGAAACCCTTTTGACTTCTTTTATTTTTGCCTCCATTACATCTACATTCGAAAGATTGAAAAGGGTTATCTCCCTCTCAAAATCATGCATCGATGCCCAACCCTTCATTAACACAACCTCAAGAACCACTCTGTATGTTCTCATTTGCTGCCTCCTTGAACCACCACGCCTTCCAGAACCGAGTATCATAAGGAACTCTTCCATTCCCCCAGAAAGACCTGAGATAATCTACCATCTCCTTCCTTGTCATAGGCCCAACGGGACCGTAAATATTAACCTCACCACGCAGATGAAAATACCACATAAACCTCCTATGACGGGATCCTCTGAGCCACATTCCACACCCCTCAGTCTATTATTTGACCGTTAACCATCTTCACATACTGGATCTCATCAACCTTTCCGGAAGTGATATAGTACCCCCAGAAAAAACCATCCTCTCCAACAAACTCCAAGATACAACTGGTACTCGGAGCAATAACCTCACTTATAAACTCCGCAAGCTTCCAGTCTCCATAGTGCTTCGCATACCACTCCTCCAGTTTCAACGAGAAACCATTAGAGTTCTTTTCCCATTCATATATGTCTAAATCACCTTCATAGTCAGTTCCAATAAGAGACTGCTTCGCTTTCTCCCAGCGCTCATAAAACTCCTTCACCGGGAGATTGGTCTTAACATTGTCATATCTTATTAGCTCAGAATAGTATCCCATAATAATCTCCTGACCTTATGCATAAATTTGCTCTGGTTTGTAATATTTGGACTTCAGAAGCTCTCCATCCTCCGAAATCTCATCAACAAGATACTCAACCACCTCTTCGGCAAACTCAGCATCATAGTCCCTGAACTCATACAGGTCTACCATACTGTCCGCCTCTTTGACTGCCTCCTCCGGTGAGGAAGCAGAAACCTCAACCGGAACCCTAACGACCGCATAAATATGAACCCTGAACTTTCTCATAAACTAACCCCCTTTAATCGTCCTTCTTTAATTTTATGATCATTTCTTTCAACAGCATGGGCTTACGCAGAAGCTCAAACTTGAAGTAATGGTTTAGTCCACCCGTATAGTCCTCCATGTGCCTAATCGAACGATAAAGAACATCCCCCCAGGGCTTTCTAGGAAAATCCTTGTTCATCGTAATGTAAATCCCATTGTCTTCCGACCACATCCCCATCAACATTAAATCCCCACTTACAGCAATTCCACTGGGATTGAAACTTACCCGATGCTCTTTAAGCCCAAGAAGAGCGGCAAGCTCCTCCATAGCCTTTGTTCCAATCTCCCGAAACCTCTCCTTGAAAGATTCATTGTAATAAGGTCTCTCATTACCTGTCATCAAACTGGCAAGCTTTCTTAAATTCGAATACCCCATCACTCTTCCTCCTCTGTAAATTTCAAAAAAATTCTTTTGACCGCACTTAAAAAAAGAGGAAAGCCCTGATGATTTCACCGACCTTATCACCAGGGCTTTCCGTGCCCACAAGGAAGGCGGGAGCAAACTATTTGCCACGAGCCTTCCTTCTAAGAAACTCCCTTAAAGTCATCCACCTGGAGTAACCACCACCAATGTAGTCGGCATAAACCGAACGACCGTAGTAAAAAGTCCTGCACCACCCAAATAAATTCACCGTTGCTGCTTTCCTCTACGGAGAAAGCTCCTCCTGCCATAAGTGAATCCCTAATGATTTCAGCTCGTTATGACACCCCCTTCCTTAAATAAAAATCTGGATACAAAAAAAGACCACATGAAAAGCAAAGCCATTTCAATGTGGTCTGTCTTTTTCGGGAAAAATCCCTACCTTTATAAAAACTAATCTATATATTATATTACTTCTGGAGACAATATTTTTACCCGAGATTTCTTCCCGGAGTTACCAAAAATTGCAAAAATCAGAAATTTTGAACAAATTTCATGCATGCATGTAAAAAATACAAAAATTTGCAAAAATTCAGGAAACGGCCCACCAGTTACCTAGTCACCGATACATACCACTGGAAGTTTGCCTCTTCATTCGAATCATCAACAACCCTCAACTTGACCGTATAAGAACCACCCCGCTCGTAATGAGCATAACCAATCCGACTCTTCGAAACTTCTCCATTGCCAAACTCCCATAAATAACTCCTCACCCTACCATCAGGATCCACACAAGAAGGAGTGAACTTCGTATAACCATACTCAGGATAATCCTCATACTGGATCGAACAGGTAGGCTTCTGATTAGCCTTCACATTGAGAGGAAAGGTGCCCTGCAAAACCCTACCATAATTGGTCTGTCCACTGAAATTAATATTAAAATCACCAGGCTGAGTAAACGTAATCACAGCCTGACTCCTGTTCTGAGCAACAAAATCAGTACCAACCCTCCACTCATTACTCTGAACCTTCTCCAAACCAGGCATATACTCCAACACAGGCTTAATAATCACCTTAAGAGGTACCCTCATATGCTTGTTCGAATAATATACCTTGAAATGACGAACCGTCATATCCTCAGGCTGCGTTACCCTAACCTGAATCGTATTGTTGTTAGCAACAGGCTCAGAATTATTTAGGTCATCCTTCACAGTCAAAGTCACCGTATAATTGCCAGCAACCTTGTAAGTATGACCAACCACACGCTTACCCGTCACCTTCGGAGTCCCATCTCCAAAATCCCACTCGTAAATAAATGAACGACCAGTTGCAAGATACGCCCTCAAAGCCTCACTGTCAGCATCAGCCGACAAAACCACAGTAAGCGGAGCCTGACCCTCAACCAAACCCCATGAACTTATCGTAAAATCAGGAAAAATATTACTATTATTACTATCCTCAAACTCTATTCCTAAAGCCCGCAACTCCCCACTATTCCGAATAATAACACCAATGTAAAAATTACCTGAAGAACCCAGTAAATCATTCCACTCAGCCTTACCCAGAGATTCAACTTCAGACTCAGTATTCCCATTTGAATCTGCTACAAGTTCAACTGATTCCCACCCAGTACCATTCCATTTTCTCCAAATAGAACCATCTGAAGAAAATAAAAACCCCACATAATCAGAATTACCTAAATTTATAAAAAGTCTATTAATCTTCCGATTCCCAGGATTAACTGAATAAACAATATAACCACTATTCGACTGAGAAAACTGAACCTGAACAGGAATATAACTCATGTTTCGCACAGTCCCATTTCCTAACTGCCCCCACCAATTATCTCCCCAAGCCCAAACCGTCCCATCGGAACGAAGTGCTATAGCATTGACATCCCCTCCATCAATCGCTATGACACTACTAAGACCAGAAACCTGAACAGGAGTATAACGGTTTATATTTGTTCCGTCTCCAAGACCCCCTAATACATTTTTCCCCCAACTCCAAATCGTACCATCCGATTTGAGTGCATAAGAATTATCTGAACCCGCTGAAATAGCTACTACATTGCTAAGATTGTGAACTTGAACAGGATACATTGCCCACGCCCCAGACTCTTTATTATCGCCAATTTGACCAAAATAATTCCAACCAGAAGCCCATACAGTTCCATCAGATTTCAAGAAAAGGGAGTGGTTAGCACCTGCTGCAATCGCTACTACATCATTAAGCGGAAGTTTAACTGGGGTCAATCTATTGCTATCATCCTCACCAAGACCAAGTTGATAATCCCAATTAGATCCCCAACCATACACCGTACCATCAGAAAGTAAAGCAAGAGAATGCCCATTACCAGCTACAATCGCTACTACATTTTCTAAACCTGCTACTCTCTCGGGAAGATTCTTGTCTATATAAGAATTTATTCCTAACTGCCCATTCCAATTGCCTCCCCATACCCATACCGTACCATCATCTTTCAAAGCAAGTGAATGTGAACTACCAGCTGAAATCGCCCTCACATTTGAAATCTGAACTTGAACAGGTGTATTAGAATTATCCCACGTCCCATTACCAAGCTGACCATAAGTATTGTCCCCCCAGGCCCAAACCGTACCATCAGAACGAAGAGCAAAAGCATGACTACTTCCCGCTGATACCTGAACTATATTATTAAGACCTAAAACCTGAACCGGTAATAACCGCTGAGTATTTGTCCCATCTCCTAACTGCCCACTATAATTAAACCCCCAACTCCAAACCGTACCATCAGAACGAAGGGCAAGACCATAATCCCCATCCATTGAAACACCCCTCAAAATCCTAACACTCCCACCATAACGAGATAAGTCCCCATAAAACTGCCCACTCGAAAGATCAATCCACACTTCCTCAGAAAATAATACAGAATGAAAACCCAATAAAACTAAAACCAATACTCCCAATAACAAACAAATCAACCTTAAAAACTTCATAAATCCTTCCTCCTCCAATTTGTTTTTCAATATAGTAGTGAACTACCTCGCCCTTACGGATGGGGCTTCTTGGTTCAACGAGGCCACTATCGCAGCCTCTCCCCAAGCTTTACTTCCCACAGTCCCTGCGGTAGTGAAAATTGCCTTTCATCCCATCCCTTACGGAAGGGAACTTCTCCGCAGGAAAGTTAAAACAACCTCAAAACAAAAAAGGGGAGAAAGCCTTATTCGCTCTCTCCCTCTTCAAAACCTAACTCCGCACTAACAGCGAATCAGTCAAATTTTCAATACACACATCAAAATTTTTCGATGCCTGCTCAAAATCAAAATAAATTGAAGACTTCCCATTAAACTCATTACATACTTCCCAGTAATTTATACCGTTAGAATTAGAATTAACCCTGCGAAGAATTATAGAACGATCATAAAGTGAATATGTTATAACGGGAACTACATTCAACTCATTCATAAAATCCACCCTCCTTTATTCTCTATATATGTATTACTGAAAATTTAATATAAAAGGGAGAAAGACCTCTAAAATTCTCCTTTCCATTAACACTTACTAAAACCACAGCAATGACACTTAAGGCAACCCTCTTCCAGAGCAAGCTTTGTACCACAATCCGGACATTTCGCCTCACCATTTACACCTAAGAGACGAAATGCTCTCACAAGTGCATAAGGAACACTTACCACTGACCCATACTTGGCATTGGCCTTCTCAAGCTGAGAAATAAGCTTACTCAGAGGTACCCCATGACGAAGAGCAACCGAAAAGATACGAGCAAAAGACTCGTAAACCTCTGAATGCTTACTCTCCACAGGCGTAGAAATAAAAACCTCACGGGGGATAGATTCATGAAAACTGATGTTGACATAAACCTTCCCCTCACTGGTCTCCACACAAACCCTCTTGGCCTCCATCACCGATGGAAGCTCCACCTGACCCGCAGGACGAGAAGAAGAAACATTCGGAGAAGAAATCACCTGCAAAGCACGAGAACCATCCCGATAAACAGTTATCCCCTTGCAACCCAACTCATAAGCCAAAAGAAAAGCCCTCGATACATCCTCACGAGTAGCCTCACGAGGCAAATTCACAGTCTTCGATACAGCATTGTTAACATGCTTCTGAAAAGCCGCCTGCATACGAATATGCCACTCAAAAGGAATCTCACGAGCAGTCACAAACCAGGAAGGCAAAGGCTCAGAAGGATGATCCTGCTGCCAACTCTCATAAACCGGATGTACAACCCTGTACTCTCCAACAGGACGCTTCTGAACCGTTACCCAATCAAAAACAGGCTCAATACCAGAAGAACAACCCGCAATAATCGAAATGCTGCCAGTCGGCGCAACAGTCGTCAGAGTCGCATTGCGAACTTTCAAACCCCTCACATACCACAAAGAACCTTCCCAGTTGGGAAACACTCCCTTTATCAACGCAAGCCTCTGAGACTCATCCACAGCCACCTGCGTAATAAAAGACATCACTTTGCCAGCCAGCTCAAGAGCCCTGTCAGAACCATAAGGAATACCTAACTTCAAAAGCATATCAGCCCAACCCATCACTCCTAGACCAATCTTACGGTTACCCTTGTGCATCCTTTCAATCTCAGAAAGAGGATAACCCTGAACATCAATGACGTTGTCAAGCATCCTCACACCAGTTCTTACTGTCTCACCAAGAAGAACCATATCCACACTGCCATCCCTGACCATCTTCGAAAGATTCACAGAACCCAAGACACAAGCCTCATAAGGCAATAAGGGCTGCTCTCCACACCCCCTCGAAACATAACCATTCGTAATCCATGTGTCAGTTTCAGGCTCAAAAAGATCATAAACCGTTGCAGTCCCAACAGGCCTTATCGCTTTAATACGTGCTCTCCATATATTACCTGTTAGAGCATAATCTCTCACCGCGATAAATAACTTCCGCCTTTTATGAGGCCTCGTAAGCCCAATCTTTTCGTAAAACCTTCTTAAAGAAGTACCAGCAACGATCAACTCGTACTTGGGCCCACCATTGATCTTCCGGCCATTTATAACGGAAGCTCTATTCTTTGTATTGACCCCCATACTACAATGGATACCAAACATAAGAAGAATGTTCCGAATGTCTGCAATTAGCATCCGACTCGAGGAAGAATACCTCAAAGCTGGACTATCCCCACTCAGGTTTACATTTCCATCGGTCGAAATTAACCCATCCAGCAACCCTGCAAGAACTTCCGCATTAGTATCATAGAGGGTAAAAGGTATTCTCTTCTCACAAGCTTCTCCCTTTAATCCAATACTATTAATAAGTTCCAATAAAGGAGTCGAACCATTAACTACAAAGTTCATTCCTTTATCTTCTCTTTTTTCATCCCTAATTACTCTATGACTGACCCTGGAAAGAAGATCCTCTATAATCCTATTCCACTCAATATCCTCCTGGTTACTCCCTATCTTAACTCTCTTCCTGCTAAGAGTAGCTTCTGTCAGAGTTCCATCACCTAATAAAATCCCTATGAGAAAACCATATTCCCGGTTCGATAAACCATAAATCTCTGTAGAAACCGTATTCCGAGGTAAAGTAGTGGGAAAAACCCTAACCCAATCCCCTTCACGCAAATCCTTAAGCATCTTTATCTCATATTTTTTATTTGGAGCTTTTCCCCTAGTATACTTAATGGCATGAAACTGATGAGAAGCAGATACAGTAATAAAACCTCCATCAGAAAACTCTACCTCAAATACAGGAACATCATGATTGACCTCAATCGATCCTACCTTCCCAACTCCACATACCGTAAGAATCTCATCCCCGACCCTGAAGGTGTCAGCTCTCCTGTAACCTGAAGGCGTCGCTACAAGTGTGTCACCCGTAATACAGGGATTTGTCGCCTCAATATCCCCAAGATGAGGCGTCAGATTGAAACGATTAACCACATCCAAAAACACTAGCCCAGGCTCACCATTTCGCCAGGCAGAGTCTACAATCTGATCCCAAATCTCACGAGGCCTCAGAGTCCTACGAACCCTACCACCAAACACCAACTCAAACTCCCTGTTCTCCTTGAGAACCTCCATGAAACGGTCCGTAATACCAACAGATAGATTGAAATTCGAAAGCCGACCCTCCTCACGCTTCAAACCAATAAACTCCATAATGTCAGGATGATCGACCCGAAGAATACCCATGTTGGCACCACGCCTGAGAGAACCCTGCTTGATCGTCTCCGTAGCCGAATCAAACACATGAATGAACGAACAAGGACCAGACGCAATCCCCTTCGTAGACCCAACCACATCACCAGAAGGACGAATACGAGAAAAACTAAACCCCGTTCCACCACCGGACTTCTGAATCAAAGCCGCCTGCTTAACCGCCTCAAATATCTCAGCCATAGAATCCCCAACAGGCAAAACAAAACAAGCCGAAAAACTCATATCCGACCTCTCAGTACCAGCATTGGCCAGAGCAGGCGTGTTGGGAAGAAATAAACAGTTACTCAAAACATCAAAAAACCTCTCCTCCTCACTTTTCTCAAGAGCAAGAGCCCGAGAAACACGTAAGCACAAACCACCCCAATTCTCAACAGGCCTTTCCGAATCATCCTTAAGGAAGTAACGCTTCTCCAGAATCTCCTGCTTCAATTCCAACATTATCACAATCACTCCTTTCAAAAACTTTCTGATAATCCTCGACATCAATTCCTAAAAAACTCAAACGCTTCTTAAAGCACTCCATACATAAACCATTCGTAAACCCCTTGACTTCAAGAGGTTCCTTCTCTCCATACGACCTGCTACAAACTATACAAAGCTGAATCACACCACCACCCCCTCTCAAAATAATAAAAAGGGGAGCCATAAACACACTCATAATGCTCATGACTCCCCTTTCGGTTTAAACCTACTTAAAACAACTCTAAATAATATATTACCTTTTTCTAACTAACTTTCTTTAAATCCATTTCTTTTTTCTAAAACGGATTATGATCAAAAATCACGACGTCTCCCGAAACCGGTGACCGATAAACCAACTTCCTCGCCTTACCATGAAGAGCATGCGCAACCAGAAGATAAAGCCAGACAGGACCAGCACCGGTCAAAACTACCTCCTGACCCTCTCCAGCTAAATCTTTGACTTTCCTCACATACTCATCAACCTCAGAAAGCTTTGCAGTTCCGGAATAAATTGTGCTTAACTCAATTACCCTCGTTTCCATTCTATCTCTACCCCCTTTTCCTGCTCCATAACAATAAAATTTGCTACTATCCGAAAACTAACAGCACCATCCTTATCCTTAGCAGAAGGTAAATATGTAAACTCCCGAACCCTACGATGAAGCATATGCGCAATCAATAAGTAAAGCCAAACAGGACCAACACCAGATAAAACTATGTTGCTTTCACCGACTAATATCTTGGCCTTATCAACATAGTCTCCAAATTCGACTCTCCACTCCATAAACTACTAATTCTCCTCCTCTACTACAACCAAAAAATGTGGAGTCTCCCCAGAATCTGCCTTCCTCTCCCCATCATATAAGAGATAAGAACATCCAGAACATCCGAAGAAGAAGACCCTTTCCCCAAAAACCTGCAAACCTCTCTGACAAGAAACCGCCAGAAAAAAAAGCACTTCTCAAGAAAAGACATAGGCCTCTTCTCAATACGTGAGTTGATCTCACTCCGCACCCTCTTTACGATGGCAGAAAGCAGAGCATTGCAGTATAAAACAATCTCACGGAGCCCCTTTTCAGATAACTCGTTATACAAATCCCTGATGTTTACTCTCGACATCACCAAAATTTACCCCCTCTACTTTTGGCTATACAACCTTCCTAAAACCTCTCAAACACAAAAAGCCCAAAAGACGGATTGTCCCTGAAAGGCCTGAAACTGATAGTATGATCAGGAGCCGCCCTGTAAGTAAACGTCCCAAAATTGGACTCAAACACAGAGGTCCTCATCACACCCCAGACCTTCCTTATCCTTCCCTCAGACGTTCTCTCAACATTGACACTTCCATTAAACATGCCTCTCCCTCCTTAAAATAAAATAAGGGGCAGAAACCTTTGGCCTCCCCAGAAGAAAGAGTGTCTCGGTCTTTGGCCAATTACAGGCCCTCTCTTGTGTGGGTTCGACACCAACACTCCCCCTGGAAGGTCTGCCCCCCCTCCAAAATCAAATCCCCAAAATCACATTCCTGAGATACCTTTTCTCCTCATTACAAAGCGGAACCTTCTCCATCACAGAAAACATATAGTCCTTCCCTAAATCTTCAACACACTGACGAAACCTACGCCTGACATCCCTGTAATGACCAAAGTTTGTAAGATAAACACCTACTGCCTCAGCTTCTCTTCCCCTTAACATCACACACATAATCTCTCTCCTTTCCCCCTTGCGGGCAAATAAATTTTTTAAACTCAAAAAGTTATCTCCTTACCGAATGGTCCACCAACACAATACCCTTACGCTCCAGGCCTTCCCTGAAAACCTTTACCCTATGGTCATTAATGGCCTTTGTATCCACGGCAGCCATGAGAGCCACCTGAAGATAGACAAAGACAATAACCATAAAGGCAAACAGGGAATAAATGATTCTCCTTAATTCAAAATCTTCCATGCTTATCCTCCTCTCTTTCCTTGTGGGATCCAGAAATAAAAAAGGGGAATGCCCAGCACCAACCTGACACTCCCCCCTTGCCTAAAAAACCTTCCAGACCTGCCTACTTGTCAATCACCTTTTCAATTCTCTCCATGTAGTTCTCCACCATAATCCTCGAACCCTTAGCCCCTTGAATGGCAAAAATTCCACCCTTCAAGTAAATGAAAAAAGCTACCATGATTAAGAATAAAACGAAAAATAACCTTGCCATAAAATCATCCCCCATTCTTAAAATTTTTTTTATTTTTTTCCGATCTCAAAGCAATAAAATAGGGATGCCAGCCATGCCGGAGCCGGCATCCCCTCCGATAAACACCCTGCCGGGATATAATAATCTCCAAAAGCACCAACCTGAGGGCCTGCGCGATTCGAACCCGCCTTCTCGGGAGTGCCCCGGAACACCCCCTATCCTTCCTGAATATCCAGGAACTCAGCTTGCCGAAGGCCTCATCCCTGAATTTTTGTCTCCCCCGGCACCGAAGACCAGAAAGGAAGCCACCAAATCTGGAGACCCTATAAACATCCTCTAAAAAACAAAACCCCCTTCAGCCCTTAAAAAGGATCTTAACCTGAAACACCATTTCGGGCATAAACCCTACCACAAAATACTCTCATTTATAGTATTACTTTTTTCCCCGAGCGCGAGAGGAAGGAAAGTAATACTCTTAATGAGGACAATATTGCGATGCTTGTCATCTGTTCTTACTGCGGAAAGATAATAGGAGAAAAACAACCCCTGGAAGATAAAAAAATCTCCCACGGATGCTGCAAAGAATGCTACCTCAAAGAACTGGAAAAATTAGAGAGAATGAACCACCTCGAGAAGGATTTAAAAGATAAAGAAGAAAAGTGAAGATATATTTACGCATCCCAAAATCTATCATTACCGTTTCTCCATTTTCGGGTGGACCTAAAGTTTCCCTAAATAGTAACATTCCTAATTGAGTAAAATTTACTTTGATTTTTTTGAGGCTGAATTTATATTAATTAAACTTACCAAAGAATTGTGTCCCCTTGAAAGAGAAAGCCCTTAAACCTCGGAAACAGAACCTGAGCACTTCCATTGTGGAGATTATCCAGGCTTGGGTAAGTAGAATCGGCATAAAAGGAGAAAGGTAAATGAGGGGAAGTATGGAAACGAAAACCCTATGAAATTCTTTTTTTAACAAACGGAGCATTAAAAGAAATTTCTATTGAAGTAAACAATGGGAACCTTTACTGCCTATGTAGAATGTAATCCTGAAACAAAAATATATATCGAAATTGTGTTAGGTATATGGGAGTCTATATTCAGGAAGCAATTTTAGATGAACTTCAGAAATCAATAATGAAGATAATGACCATGACTAACTCTACACCTTTAGTGCATCCAATTCACAATGGTCCCACTTATGAAAAACCCCAACACCCAATCTTTGAAATTGTACTCAGAATAATATAACGAAATGTGTTGTATTGGATAAATCAATTAAGAGAAATGGACCAATCAGTGTTTAAGAAAACAGAGAGAAAAAACATGGAGATTTCCATAAAATCTGGGAGAATGCTGAGAGTGGTAAATCAGATGACCTAAGCGAAAAAAAGAAACGTCTTGGAAAGATCACGCTTGAATCCTTATAAATAGAAGCCCTTTCTTAAAAAGGTATTTTCTTCTGAAGTATTTCTATAAGCATTTCTGACTTTATATTTTCAATGGTGTAATAATCAGCTCCAAGCTTTAAAGCAATCCTTTGAGCAAAATTTGTACTTAAAAAATTATTTTTTTTCTCAGTATCGATGACAATTATGTCAGTGGAAGGAAGTTTCACGAGAAGTTCTAAAACCTTTTCCAGCTCCTCTATCACAGACATCTGAGTCATTGTATGATTTGCACGACCATCTGTTATAAGGATTAAGAGAAACCTCGTTTCAGGCGATTTAATACTTACATTTTTAATAAGTTTATAGGACTCAAGAAGACCTGCTGAAAGAGGGGTTTTCCCACCCGCAGGAATCTCTCTCAATCTTCTTAAAGCAAGCTCAACACTTGATGTAGGAGGCAATAGAACTTCTGCCCTATCCTTTCGAAAGACTATCATCGAGACCCTATCCCTCTTCTGGTAACAGTCCATAAGAAGGGATTGAATCGCTCCTTTTGTTTCCACCATCCTTCTCTGAACCCCCATTGAACCAGAACCATCAACACAAAAGATAACAAGATGCCCCATCCTCCTTTCCCTCTGTTTAAACCTCAAGTCTTCATCCTCAATCAAAATCATCTCTTTTCTTCCCCGCAGATTCTGGAATGGGGCAGATGCCCTTATAGTTGCATCTATTGCAATATCTTTATTTTCTGGATGGATAAGGCTTTTTATATACCTGCCACTTTTGCCTTTTGTTCGAGTCCGGGTTCTTCTCCCTGAAATGTTTCTTGGAAGG
>Ga0315298_1006195_pt1 | contig 16439 bp, 14 predicted proteins | sample WHS_1_MG_FD_203077 | JGI IMG/M metagenome (GOLD analysis project Ga0315298, IMG submission 203077) | Extremophilic microbial mat communities from Washburn Hot Springs, YNP, Wyoming, USA - WHS_1_MG | ecosystem: Environmental > Aquatic > Thermal springs > Hot (42-90C) | place: USA: Wyoming...
CTATGCCGGTGTAGTCGCCGTCATGAATCTGTTGGTCGATATGCTCTACTTGGTAGTCGACCCGCGAATACGCTACAACTGAGGAAGACATGACTACCCCGACAGAATCGACACTTGTCCCATCGTTACTGGCAGTGCCGCCCAAACGGCAAGCAGGGCTATGGGGCGATGCTTTGCGCCGGCTGGCCAGGAATCGTATGGCCGTGCTGAGCCTCTTTGTGATCATCTTCCTTGTGGTCGTCGCGGTGTTTGCACCCGTGGTTGCCCCATATGACTATGAACAACAAAGCTACACGGAGATGTTCCAGCCGCCGGGCTGGAGCCATTGGATGGGTACCGATCAGTTGGGGCGTGATACACTCAGCCGGATGATCATGGGCGCGCGGATTTCCATGGCGGTGGGTCTGATTGTGCAGGTCATTGTGTTGGTGGTGGGTTTGCCCATCGGCCTTATCGCGGGTTATCGGGGGAAGCGGACCGATAACCTGCTGATGCGCTTTACAGACATCATCTACGCCTTCCCGGACCTCCTGTTCATCCTGATCATCGTTTCCGCCTGGGGACGTGGCGTGGACAAGATCTTCATTGCCATCGGTGTGGTAGTTTGGACCGATATGGCCCGCCTGGTGCGGGGACAGGTTCTTTCGCTGAAGGAGAAGGAGTTCGTGGACGCCGCGCGTACCCTCGGCGCGACCGGGCCACGCATCGTGCTCCGCCATTTGCTCCCCAACACGCTGAGCCCGATCATCGTCGCCGTCACGCTCGGCATCCCACGAGCCATCATGGCCGAGGCGGTTCTAAGCTTCATCGGCGTGGGGCTCACGCCACCGAACACCTCCTGGGGCACGCTTATTCAAGATGGCTACAATCAGATCTTCGCGGCCAAACACCTGGTCGTCTTTCCCGCCATCGCGATCGCCGTGACGATGCTTTCCTTCACCTTCCTCGGTGACGGCCTCCGCGATGCCCTCGACCCGAGAATGAAGCGGTGAGATACGGTATGACCAACCCCTGCCAAATGTTCTCTTTTCCTCCGAGAAATGGTTAGGGTGAGGGAAGCAATGAGGAGTAGCATGACCAAACCTGCCAGACTGACGTTCCTTATCACTGTCGTTGTCCTGCTCGGTCTGCTGACCACCGCGTGCGATCTATTCGGGCAGAGCAAGAAAGGCACTATCGCCTTGCCCAAGGTCACCCGCTCCGGCGCGCTGACCATGCTCGGCAACGATCCGACAACCTTGGATCCCGCTCTAGCCGAGGACGTTGATTCTGCGGTGTATATCGTCGAGATCTTCAGCGGACTAGTCACCTTGAACCATGACCTGCAGGTAGTGCCGGACCTCGCGGAGAAGTGGGACGTCAGCGATGACGGCAAGACCTATACTTTCCATCTCCGGAAGGGCGCCAAGTTCCATGATGGCCGGGAAGTGAAGGCCGCCGACTTCCAGTACTCCTTCGAGCGTGCCCTAGATCCCAAGGCCGGTTCCTTGGTCGCCGAGAACTACCTGGGCGATATCGTCGGCGCGAAGGAAATGCTAGATGGCAATAGCAAGCGCCTGCAAGGCCTCAAGGTAGTTGACGACTATACGCTCCAGTTGACGATCGACGCGCCCAAGGTCTATTTTCTCGCCAAGCTGACCTATCCCACAGCCTTCGTCGTCGACCGGCAGAACGTGGAAGGCAAGCGGAACTGGACCGACAAGCCGAATGGCACCGGGCCGTTCAAGCTCCAGGAATGGAAGAAGTTGGAGTTGATCGTCCTAGCCCGCAACGAGAACTTCTATAACGGGGTACCGTCGTTGGAGCGAGTCAACTACATCTTGTCCGGTGGCTCGGGGATCACGATGTACGAGAACGGGGAAGTCGATGTCACCGGTGTTCCCATCTCGGATATCGATCGGGTGCTCGACCCCAATAGCGCGCTGAGGAAAGAAGCCACCGAAGTAACGGAATTCAGCACCTCCTATATTGCTTTCGACGTGACTAAGCCACCATTTGACGATGTGAAGGTCCGGCAGGCCTTCGCCTACGCCCTAGACCGGGAGAAGCTAGTAAGCGTGGTGCTCAAGGACGAGGCGCGACTAGCCAAGGGGATATTACCGCCTGGGTTTCCGGGCTACAATGAGTCGCTAAAGGGCTACGAATTCGATCCTCAGAAGGCGAAGGCGCTGATCGCGGAGTCGAAATACAAAGACCCGGCTAGCCTGCCCCGGATGGTGCTTTCCATCTCGGGAGAGGGCGGTTCAGCCTCTCGCAGCATTACGGCCATCGTGGAGATGTGGAAACAGAATCTTGGGGCAGACGTAGAGATCGAGCAGGTGGAGAGCGCCACCTTCTTATCCGACTTAAAGAAGCACAAGTACCAAATGTTTGCGCTTGGCTGGATCGCTGACTATCCAGATCCCGAGAACTTCTTGGATATCCTGTTTCATAGCAAGAGCCCCAGTAACAACATGCAGTATGCCAATCCCGCAGTCGATAGGCTGCTGGAGCAGGCGCGGACGGAAAGGGATACTAGTACACGTGTCAAGCTCTATCGGCAGGCAGAAGAGATGATCGTCTCTGATGCGCCGTGGATTCCTCTGACACACCCGCAGGGTTACGTATTGGTGAAGCCCTACGTCGAAGGCTTCGCTAACCTCCCGATGGTTGTGCCCATGCTGAAAGACGTCTCGCTCAAAGCTCATTAGTATGCTTCCATATATCATACGTCGCTTGCTTTGGTTGCCAGTCGTGCTCCTCGTGGTCTCTCTGATCACCTTTGCCCTTGGCTATTATGGCCCGGGCGACCCTATACAAGTCAGGCTCGGCCCACGCAGCAACCCTGATGCCGTGGCCAGGATGCGGCATGAGTTGGGGCTGGACCGTCCTTTTCTCGTTCAGTATGCAGACTATGTATGGAAGGCTGCACAGGGAGACCTAGGGGAGAGCATTAAATACCAGGGCGAACCAGTTGTCTCCTTGATCGGACGGCGGATTTGGGTGTCGGCGCAGTTGGGTTTGGCAGCGATGGTCATCGGTCTGGTCCTCGGCCTGCCTTTGGGTTTCTTTGCCGCGCTGCGGCAGGGAAGCTGGGTCGATCGGGTGATTGTCAGTAGCAGTCTGCTTTTCGCGGCGGTGCCGACTTTTGTCTCTGGTCCGCTCTTCTTGTGGCTTTTCGCCTCACGCCTGCATCTGCTGCCGAGCGCCGGGTGGGGAGGCTTGTTCGATTCGCGGGTGATCTTGCCTAGCCTGGTTCTTGGCCTCGGGCTCGTGGCTGGCTTCGCTCGGCAGACAAGGGCAAGTATCATTGACGTCTTGAGTCACGAGTACGTGCGTACCGCTTGGAGCAAAGGCCTAGCTCCCCAGAATGTGTTTGGCCGGCACGTGGCCCGCAATGCGCTGATTCCTATACTAACCTTGTTTGGCCTGATGCTGGGAGGCCTCGTCGAAGGTGCTTTCATCACCGAGACCGTCTTTGGTATCCCAGGCATTGGCAGATTGGGAGTAGATTCGCTCTTTGCCCGCGACTATCCCGTGATCATGGCCCTCACGCTGATCGTCGCAGTATCGTATATCCTGGCAAACCTGCTGGTCGATCTCCTCTATGCCGTTCTCGACCCCCGAATACGGTATGGTTGAGGGGGTGGGTGATGGCTGATGGCTTACGTGGTGGCCAGGGACCCTGGCAAAGCACATGGCGGCGGCTGCGCCGCAATCGCTTGGCCATGGTTTGTCTGGGGTTTATCGTCATTGTGTATACTAGTGGCGTATTTGCGCCATGGATCGCACCATACAGCTATACGGAGCAACGCCTGTACGAGGTGAAACGGCCCCCCACTCTCGCTCATCCTTTTGGTACCGATGAGTTGGGCCGTGACCTGTTCAGCCGGGTTGTTTGGGGTGCCCGGAGCGCTGCCGTGGTGTCTCTCGTTTCCGTAGGCCTAGCTACGGTGTTTGGCGTGGCACTAGGCGCACTTGCGGGCTACGCCGGCCACTGGATCGAGGCGGTGATTATGCGGGCGACCGATATCCTGTTTGCCTTCCCTGGCACGCTTCTCACGCTATTCGTGGCGGCAACGATCAAGCCTTCGGTGCTCGAATGGGTGCGGAGGCTCGAGTCCCTCACCGGCTGGAAGGGCTTAGCGCGATCAGGGCTTGTTGACTACATGGTGGTTTTCGGTTGCCTCTCGATCGTGGCTTGGCCCGGCATGGCCAGGTTGGTGCGAGGTCAGGTGCTCGCTCTGCGCAACGAGCAGTTCATCGAAGCGGCCAGCTGTCTCGGGGCCTCCACCGGCCGCATTGTGCTGAGGCACGTTCTGCCCAACGCCATGGGTCCGGTGATTGTTGCCGTATCGATGGGGCTCGGCGGGGCCGTGCTCTCGGAGTCGGTTCTGAGCTACCTCGGTGTAGGCATTCAGCCGCCCAATGCTAGCTGGGGAGTAATGATCTGGGAAGGCCGGGACCTGTGGCGCACTGCGCCACACCTGGTCTTTGTGCCAGGGGCAATCATCGCTCTAATTATCCTGTCTTTTGCGCTGCTGGGTGATAGTCTGAACGACGCTTTGAACCCACGCTTGAAATAACGATAATTGTGCCGGTCTGTTGGTTGTTGTCGAGCAGGCCGGAATGTGATATACTTCGGGCAGCCGTCAGATGGACAAAGGCGTGCTTGACGACGCGAACGTCTATTGCCTCCGCAGTGTTGCCTACAGGTAATACAGCCTTCTGGCTCCAGACAGAACCTCTAGGAGGGAATAATGGGGACGCTTCTTCAGGTCAAGGATCTCAAGACTAAGTTCTTTACACAAGATGGCGTCGTCAACGCAGTAGACGGCGTCAGTTTCGATCTCGCGGAGGGAGAGACCCTTGGCATCGTCGGGGAGAGTGGATGCGGGAAGAGTGTCACCGCACTATCGATCATGCGGTTGATACCAATGCCACCGGGGAAGATCGTCAATGGCGAAATCATTTTCGAGGGAGAAGATCTGCTCAAGTTGGACGAAGACGAGATCCGAAAGATCCGCGGCTGCAAGATCGCAATGATCTTTCAGGACCCGATGACTTCACTCAATCCAGTGTTGACCATCGGGAGACAGATCTCAGAAAGCCTCGAGCTTCACATGAAGCTGGGTAAGTCGGACGCAAGGAAGCGTAGTATCGAACTACTCGAAATGGTAGGCATTCCGGCGGCGGCGCAAAGAATTGACGGATATCCCCACCAGTTCAGCGGCGGCATGCGTCAGAGAGTAATGATCGCCATGGCGCTCAGCTGCCGACCACAGTTGCTGCTCGCAGATGAGCCGACAACAGCCCTCGACGTCACTATCCAAGCCCAAATTCTGGAACTCATTAAGTCACTGAGCAAGGAACTGGGCACGGCGGTGATCCTGATTACCCACAACATGGGCGTCGTCGCTGGCATGGCGCAGAAACTAATGGTCATGTATGCCGGCCACGCCGTGGAAAAGGCTTCGACACGAGAGGTCTTTGCCAATCCTCGCCACCCATATACGCTGGGCCTGCTTCGCTCTATTCCTCGCCTTGATGAGAAGCGCCGGGAAAGGCTCATACCTATCGATGGACTCCCGCCGGACTTGATCGATATGCCACCCGGCTGTCCTTTCCAACCTCGTTGTAGCTTTGCCATAGACAGGTGCCGCGCCGAGACACCCGTACTGACGCAGGTAGCTAACGGCGGCGAGCCGCACGAGATCGCTTGCTGGGTAGATGTCACGAAAGGGGGAGCCTAACATGGCGCGGGACGGTAACAACATACTTCTTGATGTTAAGAATCTCAAGATGTATTTCCCGATCACGGCGGGGCTCATCCTGCAGCGCAAGGTGGCAGATGTCAAGGCCGTCGATGGTCTGAACTTCTTCATTCGGAAAGGCGAGACTCTTGGCCTCGTCGGCGAGAGTGGCTGTGGCAAGTCGACGACTGGGAGAGCGATCTTGCAGTTATACCGACCGACCGAGGGCGAAGTCCTCTTCGAGGGGACTGATCTCACAAAGCTGAGCGGTGAGCGGCTGCGCCGGATGCGGCGCCAGATGCAAATGATCTTCCAGGACCCGTACGCGTCACTCAACCCTCGCATGACTGTTGGCAACATCATCGGCGAGCCGCTGGTGATCCACCGCCTTGCCAGAGGGAAGGAGCGGCAGGAGCGCGTACAGGAACTGCTGCGTATCGTGGGCTTGAACCCGTATTTCGCCAACCGTTACCCGCACGAGTTTAGCGGTGGTCAGCGGCAGCGTATCGGCATTGCCCGTGCTTTGGCCGTGGAACCCAGCTTCATTGTCTGTGACGAGCCAATCTCGGCGCTCGACGTGTCGATCCAAGCCCAGATCATCAATCTGCTGGAGGATCTACAGGAGAAGTTCGAGCTCACCTATCTATTCATCGCGCACGACCTCTCCGTAGTGCGGCACATCAGCAACCGCGTTGCAGTAATGTACCTTGGCCGAATCGTGGAGATCGCTGATCGCGCCGATCTGTACGAAAAGCCCTTGCACCCATACACGAAGGCCCTTCTCTCTGCGGTACCGATTCCTGACCCAGTGGTGGAGCTCAAGCGTGAACGAATCATCCTTACCGGTGACGTACCTAGCCCGGTTCGCCCGCCTTCAGGCTGCAACTTCCACCCGCGGTGTCCCGTAGCGGTGCCCAGTTGCAAGGAGGCTATTCCTGCACTAACAGACAAGGGGAGCGATCACTGGGTTGCCTGCCACTTGGTGTAAGCATTTGGTGGCATGAAGGCGGCCACAGCCGCAAAGCATGAGTGGTGTTGCGGCCGAACTCCTTTATGGGTACATTTCGCCGAAGGCGAACGTGAGGTATCTTCGGTCTGCCTCAAGCAGATCAAGCTTGCGGCTGTTTCTTCTTACTCGGCGACTAATCATCCTCGGCGACTAATCATCGGCCTTCCAGCAACAGTCTGGAAGGCCTTTTGATTGGGGGTAGCGGACTGAAGAGGCTAATCCTAGCAATGCTAGTCGCTCTCGCGGCGCTAGTCCCGGCTTGTGAACGCAGTTCATCATTCAAGGGGCTGGTCAAGATTGGCCTCGTGGCCCCGTTCAGCGGCCGCGACTATGCCCGTGGCTACAACGTCCTCTATGGGGTGAAGCTCGCTCTGAAAGAAAGGAATGAGCACGGTGGTGTTGGTGGCTATCGCGTGGAACTTGTCGCCCAAGACGATCACGACGAAGCCGATGCCGGCCTGCTTCAGGCGACGAAGATGGTCCTTGATCCCAGCGTGGTTGGTGTGGTTGGCCATGCTTCTAGCGAATCGGCACTTACTGCCCTGCAGGAATACCAACGTGCCGGAATGCCTGTTGTCTTCACCGAGGCGACAAGCGATCGGTTGGATCCGCGTGGCGACGGCGGCATTTTGCGTCTCAACGCCGGCGATCGTCTTCTGACTGCACAGATACTCGCGTTTGCCCGGACCCGACTGGCAGCAAAGACGGTTGCGGTGGTGTCCACCGACGATCTGGAAGGCATGGCACAAGCGAAGGCGCTGGCAGCCGCTGGCACGGAAATGAGTCTGCCCGTGGTTCTCGAACGCAAGGTGAAGCGGGATAGCCTAGACTTCGCAGAGGTCATCCGCGACCTACGCGTTGCCAATGTCGGCGCCGTGATCTTCTTCGGTGATTTCGTGCAGAGCGGAGAGTTGTTAAGCCAGATCCGGGCCGCTGGCTTGCAGACGCCTTTCATCGCCGGCCCGACCGCTGCCACCCCAGATTTCGCCAAGATCGCTGGAAATGCAGCTGTTGGGGCGTACTATGCATCACTGGCGCCTGCACCCCAAGATATGGTGCAGGGTCTCCGGTTTATCGAGAACTACCGAGCCGTCGGGTACGGTCGAGAACCCTGGGGCAGCGCGGTTTTGGCCTATGATGCGACCAACATCCTGCTTAAGGCGATTGAGCACAGCATCGCGGGTGGCGGGCCCCCTAACCGCCGGTCCGTTGCGACGGCATTACCGCAAACGCTGGTGGAGGAAAAGGCGGGAACCGGGGTAATCCTAGGCGGAATCGATTTCCTCACGAATACCGTTTCGATCTACCGCCTGAGCGACTTGACGTTCCCAGGGGAGAAGCAGAACTGAGCGCGTACTCAGCTGCCAGCAGAACTGTCGTTCCGGCCTTCGTCGGGATGCCTTGTGCCCCGCCGGACACCATCGCGGATCAAAAGGGCCTGCGCCATTTTCGGAGGATGACGGGGACGGGATTCGAAATGATAGAGGCCCGTTAACGACTAGTCGCTAGCTTCGCTCGCTAGCGGCTTCCTTGACCGTCGAAACAATGACGTCGGTAGGGGTGCCGGGACCAAAGACGGCGCGAATGCCCATGGCCTTGACTGCCGGGATCTCCTCGTCGGGAATGATCCCGCCGGCAACAACAGGGATGTCTCCCAGTCCTTTGCTACGGAGTAAATCCATGATCCTGGGAAAGAGGGTCATGTGGGCACCGGAGAGGATGCTCAATCCAATCACATCCACGTCTTCCTGCAGCGCGGCCTCGCAAATCATCTCCGGTGTCTGCCGAATGCCTGTGTAGATGACTTCCATCCCGGCATCTCGCAAGGAACGTGCTACCACCTTGGCTCCGCGATCATGACCATCCAACCCTGGCTTGGCCACTAGAACACGAATTTTCTTCTCCTCTGCCATGTATTGTCTGCCCCTTTCCCGCTGTGGTATCGGAGGGTCGCCAGCAGCCTTGCTGGCGGCCTACTGACGCTGACTAAGCTCGATGAGCACGCCGCTAGCAGCCTTGGGGTGCATGAAGGCGACCATGGCCGCCGCACCTTCCCTGGGTGCCTTGTCGATCAGGGCTGCCCCCTTCTCGGCAAGAGCCTTGATCTCCTGATCTATGTCGTCGACGTCCAAGCAAATGTGATGTAGCCCTTCGCCGCGCGATTCGAGAAACCTGGCTACGCCACTATTAGGGTCGACAGGTTCCACCAGTTCGATTTCGCTTTCTCCCAAAGGTAGGAAGGCGATGCGAACGCCGTCCGTGGGCACTTCCTTGACCATCGCGCACTTGATCCCGAGCATCCGTTCATAGAAAGGCAGCGATGCCTCGATACTTCTGACGACGACCGCCACATGGTCGATCTTCTTTATCATCGTATCCTCCCTCGACCGTTGCTAGAAGGCGACGGACGCTTGAGCCTCGCCAAACACGCCGCGGAGCACGCCGCAGACCTCACCAAGAGTGGCATATTCTTCGACGCAGGCCAAGATCGGCGGCATCAGGTTATCTGTGCTGCGGGCGGCAGCATCCAGATCCCTCAAGAGCGCTGATACTCTGGCGTTGTCGCGCTCGCGCCGCAAACACGCCAGCATCTCTGCCTGCCGTTGGCCAACCGCTGGGTCAACGCGAAGGAGACCCCTGAGTGGCTCGCTTGGCGCTTGGAATCGGTTCACGCCCACCACCACTCGCTTGCCGGTTTCTATCTCGCGCTGTTGCCGGAAGGAGCTTTCCTGAATCTCACGGGTCAGGAACCCCGTTTCGATGGCTGTCAGAGCGCCGCCCAGCGACTCGATGCGGTTCAAATACGTCTGTGCCGCCTTCTCCACCTCATCGGTCAGGTTCTCGACATAATATGAGCCCCCCAGCGGGTCGATCACGTCGGCCACCCCACTCTCGTAGGCGATGACCTGCTGAGTGCGCAAAGCCAGTTGCACCGATTCCTCGTTAGGTAAGGCGAGCGCCTCGTCGCGGGAGTTCGTATGCAGTGACTGGGTGCCGCCGAGGACGGCGGCCAAGGCCTGTAGGGTGACTCTGACGACGTTGTTGTCTGGCTGCTGCGCCGTAAGGGTCACGCCGCTGGTTTGGGTGTGGAAGCGGAGCATCCAGGAGCGAGGGTTCTTGGCGTGGAAACGATCGCGCATGATCTTCGCCCACATGCGTCGTGCTGCCCGAAACTTGGCGACCTCTTCAAACAAGTTGTTGTGGCTGGCAAAGAAGAAAGATAACCGGCCGGCAAAGGAGTCGACGTCGAGACCGGCACCGCGTGCCGCTTCGACGTAGGCTATGGCATGGGCCAGGGTGAATGCCAGTTCTTGCGCGGCTGTTGCTCCGGCCTCCCGAATGTGATAACCGCTGATACTAATCGTGTTCCACTCCGGCAGGTTCTCGCTGCAGTACCTGAAGATGTCTGTAATCAGGCGCATGGATGGCTTTGGCGGAAAGATGTACGTGCCCCGAGCCACGTATTCCTTAAGGATATCGTTCTGAATAGTACCCGACAGCTTAGGGAGCGCCACATTCTGCTTCTTTGCCACCGCGACGTACATGGCGAGAATGATCGCTGCCGTGGCGTTGATAGTCATCGAGGTGCTAACCTTATCCAGCGGGATACCATCGAAGAGCGTCTCCATATCGGCCAGGCTATCGATGGCCACGCCGACCTTGCCCACCTCTCCCTCGGCGACAGGATCGTCGGAGTCATAACCGAGTTGTGTCGGCAGATCAAAAGCAACGCTCAGACCAGTTTGCCCCTGGTCGAGCAGGTAGCGATAGCGGCGGTTCGATTCCTCGGCGGAAGCGAATCCCGCATACTGGCGCATGGTCCAGAACCGGCCAGGGTACATGGTCGGTTGCACCCCTCGAGTGAAAGGGTACTCACCAGGGTAGCCAAGCGACACATGATAGTCGAACCCTTGTAAGTCCTCGGGGGTGTAAAGCGCGTCAAGTTCGATGCCGGAGGTGACTACGAAGCGCTCCTGACGCAGCGGGCTGCGCTTCAGCGAGGGCTCCATGGTTTTCTCTCGCCACTCATTCTTGCTCCGACTAGCCATCGATCCCTCAATCTCCCTCTTGCAGGATCACCAAGAGGGCGCCTTGATCCACTTTCTGCCCCTTCCCCACAAGGACTTCCTTCACCAATCCGTTGCGAGGAGCTCGTACCTCGTTCTCCATCTTCATCGCTTCGAGAATAACCAAGGGCTGTCCCATTCGCACCGCGTCGCCACGCTGGACATTGACAGCGATGATGAGGCCCGGCATGGGTGCCTTTAGAGGCAGCTCGCCCTGCGGCACTCTGGGCGCAGGTGCGACCTTCTGCAGGCGTGCCATGCGCTCGTCCTTGAGGTCGACTTCGAACACCTGCCCTTCCATGGCTACCAGCCAGCGACCGTTCGCCTCTTCGACGAAAGCCTCGTACGACCGGTTGTCGACTACTAAGCTGAACAAGCGTGTTCCGTCGATGCACTGCAAGTCTACCACATGAGGGTCCTTGTTGACGAGCACCTGCATGGCCTCGCCGGTATGATCGACTTCAATCTCGAATGCTTGATCTTGAATCTGGGCTTTGTATTTCATTGTCGCTACCCTTCAGCAGCGCCTCAACGCGTACTGTCTACCTAGACTCTTCCAAGGGCTGAGGCCCGAGGTTTCGGAACAGCGGGCGTTGGCCTCACGCTTTCGCCGTGTGTGCGCCACTACGGCTGCCGCCAGCGCTGCCACACTGGACAGGTCCTCGATTTCAAACGCCTCTTCTCGCCATTCCTTCTCCTCGAAAGAAGTGTCGTAGCGGCCCTGAATGAAGGAGTCGTTATTCATCACGAACTGGTGGAAGGGAATAGTCGTCTTCACCCCCAAGATGTAGTACTCGCTCAAGGCCCGACGCATCCGGTCGATCGCCTCGCGGCGGGTATTGCCCCACACTACGAGCTTAGAGAGCAGAGGGTCATAGTGCAGGGGAATGACCATGCCGCTGAACACGCCGCTTTCCACCCGCACCCCGGGCCCGCTGGGCTCTTGGATCGCTCGGACGATACCCAGGGAGGGCAGGAAGTGGTTGTAGGGATCCTCGGCGTAGATCCGGCACTCGATCGCCCAGCCTTTGGAGAAGATCCGATCCTGACTCAGGCGGAGCTTCTGGCCGGCAGCCACTGCAAACTGCTCCTTGACAATGTCTATGCCGTTGACGAACTCGGTCACTGGGTGCTCGACTTGCAAGCGAGCGTTCATCTCGAGGAAGTAGTACTTGCCATGCTTGTCGAACAGAAATTCGGCGGTGCCGGCGTTGGAGTAACGGACCATCTTGGCGATCCTAACGGCCAGATCGCCCATCGCCTCGCGCAGGCGGTCGTCCAGCGCAGGCGAGGGACACTCCTCGATCATCTTCTGGTTGCGCCGCTGAATACTGCATTCACGCTCGCCGAGGTGAACGACGTTCCCGTAGTAATCGCCGAGAAGTTGGATCTCGATGTGACGAGCGCCTTCGATCAGTTTTTCGAGGTAGATGGAATCGTCACCGAAGGAGCTGGCAGCCTCACTCTTGGCCGCCCGGTAGGCATCGGGTAGCTGTTCTGGGCTGAGGACGGTGCGCATGCCTTTGCCACCGCCGCCAGCGGCCGCCTTGATCAGCACCGGATAGCCGATCTCCTCGGCCATCTTGAAGGCTTCGGCCTCGTCTTGAAGTCCTCGTACCATTCCCGGTACGAGGGGAATGCCGGCTTGCTGGAGCAACCGTCGCGAGGATGTTTTCTCTCCCATCAACCGCTGGGCTGCTGCGGGAGGGCCAATAAAGGTAATCCCGGCGGTATCGCAGGCTTCGGCGAGAGCTGGGTTCTCGGCGAGAAACCCGTAGCCCGGATGAATGGCGTCTGCCCTAGCGGCGGCAGCGGCGTGCATGATTTTGTCGATGTTGAGGTAGCTTTCTTTGGCGGGTGCCGGCCCGATGAAGTAAGCTTCGTCGGCAAACCGAACATGAAGCGCGTTGCGGTCTATTTCGCTATAGACCGCAACTGTTTTCATGCCCATTTCCCGGCAGGCCCGGATGATGCGTACGGCGATCTCGCCTCGATTGGCGATGAGGACCTTTCTGAACATACTCATCTCCGTGAAACTGATACGTGAGACGCGACACGTAGAAGACTACATATTGCGTAGGCCAACCCCTACGCAATATGTATCGCATTGCGTGTCACGTATCACCTATGACGTATCACAAGGGTATGTTGCCATGCTTCTTTGGCGGATTGGTGTCTCGTTTGTTCTTGAGCATCTCCAGAGCGGCGATCAGCTTGGGTCTAGTTTCCCTCGGCTCGATCACGTCGTCGATATAGCCGCGCGACGCGGCAACGTACGGGTTAGCGAACTTCTCGATGTATTCTGTGACCAAACGCTGCCGGGTTTCCTCTGGGCTCTCGGAACTAGCGATCTCCTTGCTAAAAATGATATTGACGGCACCCTCTGGCCCCATCACAGCGATCTCGGCCGTTGGCCAGGCGAAGTTGATGTCGCCGCGCACGTGTTTGCTACTCATCACGTCGTAAGCCCCGCCGTAGGCCTTGCGCGTGATCACTGTGACTTTGGGCACTGTTGCCTCGCAGTAGGCATACAGCAGCTTGGCGCCGTGGCGGATAATCCCACCATGTTCTTGCAGGATCCCGGGCAAGAAGCCTGGCACGTCCACAAAAGTGATGATTGGGATGTTGAAGCAATCGCAGAAGCGAACGAATCTAGCCGCTTTGTCGGCGGAATTGATGTCGAGGACACCAGCCAGCACGCCGGGCTGCTGAGCGACGATTCCTACCGAGGCGCCATTTAGCCGGGAGAAGCCAACCACGATGTTCTGGGCGAAGTGCTCCTGCACCTCGAGGAACTCGCCCTCATCGGCGATGCGTTTGATGACCTCGTGCATGTTGTAAGACTGGGCGGGCGAATCAGGTACGATATTGTTCAGTTCGTCGTCCATCCGAGTAGGCGAATCGGTCGGCTCCACAGAGGGAGGATCTTCGGCGTTGTTGGAGGGGATGTGACTGAGCAGGCGCCTGATCAGGCGGAAGCAGTCTTCCTCATCTTCTGCAGCGAAGTGGGCGACGCCGCTGGTCGTGCTGTGGACCATGGCGCCTCCGAGTTGCTCTAGCGATACGTCCTCATGGGTGACGGTCTTGACCACGTTTGGCCCGGTCACGAACATGTGACTCATTCCTTTGACCATCAGGATAAAGTCAGTCATCGCCGGAGAATACACCGCTCCGCCAGCGCACGGTCCCATGATCGCCGAGATCTGAGGGATCACGCCCGAGGCGAGGACGTTCCTCAGGAAGATGTCGGCGTAGGCGCCGAGGCTAACCACTCCTTCTTGGATCCGTGCGCCGCCGCCGTCGTTCAATCCGATGACTGGCATGCCATTCTTCATTGCCAGGTCCATCACTTTGCAGATCTTCTCGGCGTGGGCTTTGGAAAGTGCGCCGCCGAAGATAGTGAAATCCTGTGCGAAGATGCAAACCATCCGCCCATCGATCTTGCCGTAGCCTGTTACTACGCCGTCCCCAAGATAAACCTCGTCCGCCAAACCGAAGTCCTTGGTTCGGTGGGTGACGAACATGTCCAGTTCCTGGAAGGACCCCTCGTCGAGTAGGAGGTCAACTCTCTCACGAGCGGTAAGCTTCCCCTTAGCGTGCTGGGCATCAATGCGGCGCTGACCGCCTCCCAGAAGTGCCTCTTTCCGCATTTCTCGAAGCTGCGTTAGCTTCTCCTCAGTAGACATACTGTCAAACCTTTGCGGTTGTCTTGTACTTTTCGCGAAGAACGTTCTTCAGGATCTTTCCTACCGAGTTGCGAGGCAATTCGTCGGTGAACTCGACCGACTCCGGCGCCTTGAAACTAGACATGTGCTGCTTGCAGTACTGGATGAGCTCGTGCTCGGTGACCGAGGCGTCCTTCTTCAAGACTACGATGGCCTTGACTGTCTCGCCCCAATCTTCACTGGGAATGCCGATTACGGCACACTCATCGACCGCCGGGTGGGAATTGAGTACGCCCTCCACCTGCTCGGGTGCAATATTCTCACCACCACGAATAATCATGTCGCTCATGCGTCCGGCGAGGAACACGTAACCATCTTCATCGATCCAGCCCATGTCACGCGTCCGGATCCAGCCATCTACCAGGGTCTTCGATGTCTCCTCTTCACGCTTCCAGTAGCCGCTCATCGCCCTCGGTACCTGGATGGCGATCTCCCCAATGGTGCCCGGTGGTACGGCGTTGCCATTCTCGTCGAGGATCAGCAAGGTGACATCTTCGGCTGGCCGGCCAATGGACGCGAGGCGGGTCAGCTTCTTCTGGATTTCTTCCTCTGTACCCTCTAGGCGATGATCCTCGGGTCCAAGGAGGGTTACGGTAGAGGTCGTCTCTGTCTGGCCAAAGGCGTTCATGAAGCTACAGGTCTTGGGAAACTTCTCGATCGCCCGCCGGATCACCGGGAGCGGCATCGGCGCGGCGCCGTAGGAGAGCATTTGCAGGCTGCTGAGATCATACTTGTCGAAATCTGGATGATCCAGAATCCGCTTCAACATGGTCGGCACCACGAACGCATTGGTCACTTTCTCGTTCTGCACGGCCTCAAGCCACGCGGTAGGCTCGAATTGTCTTTGTATCACCAGCAGCTTGGCGCCAAAGACGGCGGTCATCAGGGCGCTACAGCCAGCTACGTGATAGATCGGGGCGACGAGAAGGACCACATCGGTGGTTTCCTCCGTGCCAGGTTCGGTGGTGCTGAAGACGTATTCCACGAAACCGCCATAGCTGAGCAGGACACCCTTCGGCAAGGCGGTGGTACCGCTCGTGTACATGAGGACGGTGGTGTCGTTATCGTCAACCTCTGGTTCCTCCACGCCTTCGGGCGAACCTTGAGCCAAGAGGTCGTCGTAGTGGAGGAAGTCTTCATGCTTGCTTTCCATGGAGATGAATCTCTGCACCAGTGGCAGCTCTGGGCGCATGGCTCGAACCAGGGGCACGTACTGATCGCCGACGAACAGCGTGCTGGCGTCGGAGTTATTCAGCATATAGACCAGCTCATCCTTCTTCGCCCGGAAGTTCAAGGGGACGAATACAGCACCCAGCATCGTGGTGGCGTAGTAGGCCTCAAGGTACTGGTTGCAGTTGGTCTGGAGAACAGCTACCTTGTCGCCTTGCTTGACGCCTTCCTGTGCCATGGCACTGGCAAGCCTGTTCACGCGATCTAAGACCTCGCCGAACGTGAAGCGCCTATCCTCAAAGACCACACACTCCTTGTCTGGCATCATCATCGCCGGGATCTTGAGGAACTCTGAGGTGTTCATCCTTTCCTCCAACCTATTGTAGTATTAATGGCCATTCCCGGGATCATCACAGTGCTTTGCGGAAATATCAGAGGAGCAGACTGCTGACCCAGGGCTATTCTTCATCGGTGAAAGCGTGCTAGTTCTTCGTCATAGAAGAAAGGAGTAACACCTACAGTGGTCTAGAGGCTCATCGTTGAGGGATCGTGCTTCTTTGGGACGGACAATGCCCTGCTAAAGCCAAGTATACGCATGTTTGGGTGGATAGTCAATATGGCGAAGCAGCAATGTGAATGGTCTATGATTCTGTCACCCGGTAACGGTTCAGTGAAAATGTCACCCATGGGGTACCATAAAGAGTATGGAACCGGAGATGGTGACATTGAACAAGAA
>Ga0315298_1006196_pt1 | contig 16439 bp, 13 predicted proteins | sample WHS_1_MG_FD_203077 | JGI IMG/M metagenome (GOLD analysis project Ga0315298, IMG submission 203077) | Extremophilic microbial mat communities from Washburn Hot Springs, YNP, Wyoming, USA - WHS_1_MG | ecosystem: Environmental > Aquatic > Thermal springs > Hot (42-90C) | place: USA: Wyoming...
CAATGTCACCATCTCCGGTTCCATACTCTTTATGGTACCCCATGGGTGACATTTTCACTGAACCGTTACGGGGTGACAGAATCATAGACCATTCACACTGCCGGCCCGCCAACCTTGACACCTCCGCGACACGATGCTATCCTGGCTGAATAGAACGTAGGGCGGGGGTTAGTCCCTGGCCGGCCGGCTGGGGACCAACCCCCGCCCTACGGGCCGAAGGCATCGGCCTGGCTCTTGGTGCTAACCGATATGGAACTGTTGAGAGACGACATCGTAGAAAAGCTGGGGCAAGCGTTTGCTCGCAGTGGCAAATCGCTGTATTTGGTCGGCGGCACGATCCGCGACGCGCTACTGGAGCGCCCGAGCCCCGACATAGACTTGACTACCGACGCGGTTCCGGCCGAGGTAAAGGACCTCATCGCCGCGGCGGGCCCAAGCGCTGTCTACGCCGTTGGTGAGAGGTACGGGACCATCGGGGCAATCTTCAACGGTACGACGGTGGAGATCACCACTTTCCGTGGCGAGACATACCGTGAGGGATACCGTAAGCCCAAGGTGCGCTTTGGCGTCAGCCTGGTGGAAGACTTGTCACGGCGGGACTTCACGATCAATGCGATTGCTCAAAACACGGCGACTGGTGAGCTCATCGACCCATTTCATGGTCAGGATGACTTGCGCCGGAGAATCATTAAGGCCGTGGGAGACGCTGATGAGCGGTTCAAAGAAGACCCCCTGCGCATGATGCGGGCCGTCCGTTTTGCATCAGAGCTTGGCTTTCACTTGGAGAAACACACCGCTGCGAGTGTCAAGCGGAACGCCCAATGGCTGCAGAGCATTAGCGTCGAACGGATCGCCGCGGAGCTCAACCGTATTCTGGTTTCGCCGCATCCCTCGCTTGGCATTCGGATGCTGTGTGACCTAAATCTAATGGAGTGGATCATCCCCGAGGTACTGGATCTACGTGGCCTAGCGCAGGTCGGCTATCGGACGAAAGACGTCTTCGAGCACACGCTGGCTGTAGTTGAAGGAGTGCCGGCATCGCTTGACCTTCGATTGGCGGCCCTGTTGCACGACATCGGAAAACCCGCCACCGTCAGCCACGTCGATGGAGAGGTACACTTCTTCGCCCATGAGATCGTGGGTGCCGAGATGGCCGAGCGCATCTTGCGTCGGCTGCACTTCGACAACAAGCGAATCGCTCACGTAGGCAAGCTCGTGCGGGAACACATGAGAGTCAATACCTATGTACCAACCTGGACTGACTCTGCGGTTCGCCGGTTTGTCCGTGAGACCGGGGATTTGCTTGACGAGACGTTTGCCTTGTCCCGGGGCGACATCACTAGCCGTCGTGCACAGCGCGTGCGTGAGGCTTTGGCCCGCGTGAACGAGCTGGAGGCGCGAAGCCGGGAGATGATCGCCCGTCAGGCAGTTGCCCCCCTTCGCAGCCCCTTGAACGGCCACGAGCTGATGGAGATGTTCGCGCGGGGACCTGGTCCCTGGATTGGCCAGATCCAGAGGCGGCTGCTAGAAATGGTCCTCGAAGGCGAACTCGCGCCAGATGACAAAGAGAGGGCGGCGACAATCGCCCGCCAGATGGTTGAATCCGGCATCTAGGTAGGGGTGATACCCCCTTGCATCGATCCCGCTATTACCTGTATGCTTATCGTCGCCCGAAAGGGACTCATCGGAGGAGGAAAAGGGACATATGAAGCTCGCTGGTCAAACCGCGCTAGTCACCGGCGCAGGGACCGGGATTGGCCGTGCCATCGCTCTGGCCCTCGCCCGCGAAGGCGCCAGAGTGGCCGTCAATGCTCTGCATGAGGAATCCTCCGCACGAACTGCTGCAGAGGTCAGGGAATTGGGGGTTGAGGCCGTCGCTTTGCCCGCAGATGTCTCCCGCGTCGACGAAGTCCGGCAGATGTTCATCAATCTGCGTGGGTTTGCGCAAACGCTGGATATCCTCGTCAACAACGCTGGGATCGGCGGCGGAGGCACCGAAGCTGCGGACATGACTGACGAGACTTGGTCGCGTCTTCTGGCCGTAGACCTGGACAGCGTCTTCTACTGCACACGTGAAGCAATTCCAATGATGGAGGGTTTGGGGAGAGGACGGATCATCAACATTGCCTCTCTGGCCGGCCTCACCGGTCAACCTCGATCTTGCCACTATGCGGCGGCCAAGGGCGCGGTCATCGGTTTCACGCGGGCGATCGCCCGCGAGCTCGCCCCAAAAGGGATCATCGCCAATGCCGTTTGCCCCGGCTGGATCGATACGCGAATGGTGGCGGATGCCAAAGGGACACCTTTCTTAGAGCATGCCCTCACTTTCGTGCCAGCCGGACGGCTAGGCACGCCCGAAGAGGTCGCTTCCCTCGTCGCGTATCTGGCTAGCGAAGACGCCGCCTTCTTGGTGGGACAGACGTTCAGTCCTAATGGTGGTGGCCTGATTTGAGCGGTCAGGCATCGGCAACCGCCTGCTGGCTTCCCATGTACTCCCAAATCGAAGCCGGCTGATCGACGACACAAACGCGGAAGAATGAAAGCGCCTCAACGAGCCCGAAGCTGAAAGCTATACTAGGAGGATGATGATGCGTCTGGCAAATAAAGCTGCATTAGTTACCGGTGCCGGCTCCGGACTTGGCCGAGAGACGGCACTGTACCTGGCCGAGGAGGGCGCGGCAGTCGCGGTCAATGATGTGAATGCAGCGTCGGCTGAAGAAACCGCGATGGAGATTCGGGCCAAAGGGGGGACCGCCATCGCCGTTCCGGCTGACGTTAGCAATAGCACAGCAGTGCGGGAGATGTTTGCTTCTGTTCTCCGGCGATTCGGCACCCTCGACATTCTGGTAAACAATGCTGGCATCGTCGATGTGGCGGAGACATCTAGTCTGTCAGATGAAGCTTGGCGGCGCGTTATTGGTGTCCATCTTGACGGGACCTTCTTCTGCACGCGCGAAGCGCTGAAGACCATGCTTCCTAAGCGTTCTGGCAAGATTGTGAACGTGTCCTCTGTCGTGGGAATGACGGGTGGCGTCGGGATGGCTCACTATGCGGCGGCTAAGGCTGGGGTCTTTAGCTTCACAGCGACGGTGGGCCGTGAGGTAGCCTCGAAGGGGGTCAACGTGAACGCCGTGGCGCCAGGCGCGGTGGAAACCCCGATGCTTGCCAGGTTGCAAGATCAAGGGCTGAGATACGGACCGCCGCCGCCGATCAAGCGAGCCGCCAGGTCGCGCGAGGTCGCTTCGTTGATTGCCTATCTAGCCTCGGATGAGGCGTCCTATCTCTGCGGCGAGACGATCAACATCAACGGGGGCGGCCTGGTCAAGTAAGCAATCAATCAGCCTTCAACCATTAGCCGTCTGTCGGTCATTCCGGCGTGTCATCTCAGCTTCCGCCAGATGGCGGCAGGGCCGCGAACCCTGCACTAGGTGGAGGCGACCGCCGCCACGCCCGCGTCGAAGGCCTTGAGGTTCACCTCTAGGTGGCTTCCCGTGAAGCTCCTCGCCAGCACTTGGCGATAGCTGTCCAACGAGAGTGGCAGAAGACCGCTCCCCGCCAGGCAACCGACCATCACGACATTAGCGCTGAGACTGTTACCGGCGGCCTTTGCTAGTTCTGTCGCTTCGACTATCTGCACGTGAGCGGCCATGTCTTGGATGGCAGCGACTAGCTCGCCCCATTCAGGATACTTGGCATCGCCAGAGAGAACGCTGATGGGGTAGTTCGGGCGAGAGTTAAGAATTACTTGCGTCGAGGGATTCCCAAAGAAGACCAGCATGCGCAGGGTTTCCAGCGGCTCGAAGCCCACGACAATGTCGGCCTCGCCAGTGGGAGTCAAAGGGCCGAATTGCTCACGCTGCGAAATGCGCACGTGGCTCATCACAGTGCCACCGCGCTGCGACGCCCCGTAGGTCTCACCAACCGTCACCACGTATCCCGCCTCGACTGCCGCCGTCGCCACCAGTTCCGAAGCCAAGATATTGCCCTGTCCGCCCACCCCAGTAATGATGATGTTCAAAGGCTCCTTATCGATTGGCATCTCAACATCACCCCCGTGACACATGAGTGGTGACCTTGACGATCGCGTGCTGCGGGCATAACGAGGCGCAGACGCCACAGCCGGTGCAGACCACCTCATCAATGCGCGCTTTGCCGGCATTGGCATCCCAGATATTGCCCGGACAGGCAAAAACGCTGGTGCAGAAGCGCTCGCAGCCACAGGCGTCACCCAAGCACAGGTTCTGGTCAACCCAATAGAGTTGCTTCTCCTGGTCCCGTGTCGCGACGAGCGCGCACGAGCGGCGCAACACCAACACCCTAGCTGTCTCAGCTTGCAACAGACGGGTTACCTGAGCAATGGTGTTGTCAACATCGAATGGGTCGCCCACTTCGGTGGGAATCCCCAGCGCGCTGGTTACTTCTTCGATACTCAATGGCGGCACCTCAGCGCCGGAGGCTCGTTTCCCCATACCCGGATGGGGCTGGAAGCCAGTCATTGCCGTGGCGCGGTTGTCAAGGACGGCCAGCAGGAACTTCGCGCCGTTGTACCGAGCATTGACTAGTGCCGGCAGCGCGGCGTGGAAGAAAGTGCTGTCGCCGCATAAAGCTACTACCGGTTGATTAAAGCCGAACCGCTCCAACTGGCCAAAGCCATTGACCAGGCCTGCACCCGCTCCCATGCAATGGTGCGCACGGGTGGTGGAAAAGCCGGTTCGGAGAAAAGCCATAGTATAACAGCCGATGTCGCCGACTACGAAGCCGTCGCGCCCGTCGATTTCCAGAGCAGCGCGGATCGCCCACACCGAAGCTCGGTGTGGGCAACCGGCGCAAAAGGCATAGTCACGCCCAGGCATGCCATCGGGTATATGACTAAACGCTTTGACGGCGTAGTCGGCGGGTCTCGGGGTATGCTCAATGCCGAAGATCTTCGCTAGCGCCTTGACCACGAGGTCCGTGCTCATTTCGCCAATCCCTGGTCCGCTGGCTCCCCCGACGTACCCAGACTGCTGGCCGTAGTAGGTGATCGACCGGCCAAGCCCCTGGGCAGCCACAGCCTGAAGGTTGACCTCCAGGAAGGGATCAGTCTCTTCGACGAAGATCACGGCCTCGGCGTTGGCCAGTTGCTCGAGCACCCAACGGCGTGGCAGCGGCCAAGTGGTTCCCAACTTGAGAATTCCCACCTTATCGACAAGGTCCAAGATCCGCACCGCCTCTTGGCTGTATAGCCATCCCGTGCCACAAGTGGCGATCACCGTACTGGCGTCGGTGGGACCGATATACTGGTTGAAGCTGGACTGCTCGAACTCGGCCTCAGCCTTGGCCATCTTCTGATGCAAGAGGGGATGGAAGATGGCATGGGAGACGAACGCCCTTCCCGTGTCAAAGTGGGCCTTCTTCTCGCGGCGGTCGATGTCTCCAAGCTTGACGTTTCCCCTGGCGTGACAGATCCGCGTGGGCACGCGCAGCATCACCAACAGCCCGAGTTGTTCCGAGAGATCGAAGGCATATCTGGTCATGTCCTTCGCTTCCTGGAAGCTGGCTGGCTCCAAGAGCGGCACCTCAGCCATGCGAGCAAAGTGGCGCGAATCAGACTCGCCGCTGGACGAGTGCCCCGATGGGTCATCGCCGACGATCAGCACTAGTCCGCCCTTGCAGCCACTAAGGTTGACTGACAACAAGAAGTCGCTGGCAACGTTGAGGCCGTTCTGCTTAACCACGCAGATGCTGCGCAGTCCGGAAAAGGACGCCGCTGCAGCCGCTTCGAGGGCGACGATCTCGTTAGTTGACCACTCGCCATAGATATCGAACTGCCCGCCGAGATCGAAAAGGGTTTGGGCCACCTCTACGGCTGGCGAGCCAGGGTAGCTGCTGCAGAAGGCGACGCCAGCTTCGATCGCGCCTCGGGCGATAGCTTCGTTTCCGCCCAGCAAGACCATGCGACCTGGTTCGTCGATTCTGACGCTGGCAATGCTCATTTGGCTTCCTCCAATCCAGATGACGGCAGCCTGTCATTCCAGTGAAGGCCGGAATCCAAAGCGGACTCCCGACAGATAATAGATAACAGATGCCAGGTGCTGTGTACTACGCGAAGGACAGCCAACAGGCATCGCGAGCCGGATGCCGCGGGTAGCCTTCAGTGCTCGGTTGTGCCGTGACGGATTATACAAGCGACGGTGGGAACGGGGAAACACATCTAACAGAGGGTAGTCTATCACTTATCGGTGGCAGCGACAAGGGGTTCTCTTAGGGCGAGCCATGCCGGGGCAGCCAGTGACATTCGTTCAGGCTTCACTGCAGAACGTTGCCGCCGTTGCCGTCGAATAGCATTGTAAGGGCTACACAGATCAGACTGCTAATCGGCAATCTGCGCCTTTTGTAGCCGGCCGCTGAAGTCGACGTAGACGGACTTCCACTCGCTGAAGACATCGAGAGCGGCCTGGCCAGCTTCTCGATGACCATTGCCCGTTCCCCGTGTCCCCCCGAAGGGCAGGTGGATTTCCGCGCCAATGGTTCCGGCGTTGATGTACAGAATACCAGTGGTCACGTCCTCGATGGCACGAAAGGCCTTGTTCACGTCCCGGGTATACAGTGCGCTGGAGAGGCCGTAGGCCGTGGCGTTGTTGACGGCGATGGCTTCCTCCAGGCTGTCGACCGGGATGATCGCCGTGAATGGTCCAAAGACCTCCTCTTGGGCAATGCGCATGTCTGGCTTGACGTTGCCGAATATGGTAGGCTGGAAAAAGAAGCCCTTGGCTAAAGTGCCATTTGTCGCCCGGTGCCCGCCACAGAGCAGATCGGCCCCTTCCTCTTTCCCGATGTCCACATAACGTGCCACTCGCCTGAGTTGGCTTTCGTTGACCAGCGGACCCATATCGGTAGAGGCGTCGAGCCCGTCGCCGAGACGGAGGGCTTTGGCCCGGACTACTAGCTTCTGCTGAACTTCGTCGAGGACGGGGCGCTGGACGACGATACGGCTGGCCGCCGTGCAGCGCTCTCCGCTCGTGCCGAAGGCGCTCCAGACGATGCCTTCGATTGCGAGATCGATATTGGCATCGTCCATGACCATGATCGCGTTCTTCCCACCTAGCTCGAGAGACACTCGCTTACCGAGCTTGGTAGCCCTTACGGCAATGTCGTTGCCGACCTGAGTCGAGCCGGTGAAGGAGATCAGGTTGATGCGGGGGTCCTCGATCAATGGGTCACCCACCTCCTCGGCCTCGCCAAAGACCAGGTTCAGCGCGCCGGAAGGCAGCCCCGCTTCGGCCAAAACCTCCACCAAATTGTATGCAGAGTGTGGCGTGTAGCGCGACGGTTTGAACACCACTGTGTTGCCCGCAATCAGGGCAGGCATGATCTTCCAGCTCGGAATTGCCATTGGGAAATTCCAAGGGGTGATTGCGGCCACCACGCCGATCGGCATGCGCACGTCCATGGCGAACTTGTTTGGCAGTTCCGAGGGAGTAGTGTGACCGAACAGCCGGCGGCCCTCGCCAGCCATGTAGTAGGTCATATCGATCGCCTCTTGCACATCGCCGCGGGCCTCCTTGATGATCTTCCCCATCTCCGCGGTCATCTGACGCGCGAACTCTTCCTTGCGCTTGACCAGAATCTCCCCAGCCCGGAAGAGGATCTCTCCTCGTTTCGGCGCAGGGACCTTGCGCCAGCCGGCGAAAGCCTGTTCTGCAGCAGCAATCGCCCGGGCGGCGTCGGCGCAAGTTGACTTTGGAAAGAGGCCAATGACTTCGCCAGTAGCTGGATTAATGTTTTCGAAAGTCTCGCCGGTCGACGACCCCACCCACTCCCCGTCGATGTAGTTCTTGTACGATTGTACCATTTCTTTCGCCCCCTGAGAGGAACGCGAACAATGCAATGCCAAAGGCACACATTGCTTGCCATCTTCAAACGAGCTGTTCCGGTAATCACAGGCACTTTGCCGCTCGCATGCCCTCCTGAATCCATTGTAGCATTGCCGGACCGCATGTCAACGAATTCCAATTTCCGTGCCAGCATATCGCCACCCGGTGGTCGGAATTCAACGGTTTGATCTGAGGATAGGTGGCCAGTGGCAACAGGAATCGGTGGGCAAATGCCACGAGTTGCCTCGTGCTACGGGGGAAGCGCAGAGGTTCGTAGTGGGCGGTCTAGCGCTCGATGCGAAAGGCGCTGAAGCGCCCACTACAAAAGCGTTAGCTGGCGACTCGCATACGGCGGCGTTCCATCAGATCGACAAAGGCCTCGATACGGGTCTGCAGACCAGCCCGGCCCATCTGCTCGTCGAGAATGATCGACATCACCGGAATCTCGTGGTCTTTCGTAAGGTTGGGGAATATATTCTGCGCAATAATCTCAGGCATGCAGGTGAAAGGCATAACGTGCACGATGCCATCGAAACCCTCCTTCTTGTGGAGAATCGTTTCACCAAGCGAGTGCACGGCATCTCCGGAGACGTCGCGGCTGAGGTAGGGATCGGCGGCTTTCTTCACCTTGCGTCCGTGGCTGACCCCGACCATCTCCAGAAAGAGCCAGATCTTTACCCAGTCTGTCAGCCATGCCGAGCGAGTGATCTGCACGCCGCGTTTGCCCAGTTCTTCTGCGATATCGCCGTTGCAGAAAGAGTCCAAGACCATGAAGAATTCACCCAAGAACCCAACTTGCAATGGCCGCCGCCCTGGATCTAGGGGAATGGCCTCCATCTCGGCAAACAAGTCCTTACGTACCTGCTTCAACTGTTTTGGTGTATGCGCTTTGGTGATTCGTTCCCCCGCCGTACGCCAGATCTTGCTTGCCGCTCCTTTAACCAACTCGCGTGGCCAGATGTAGTGCATCTTCTTCTCAAGCTCTTCCATCAGCATCAGTTGCTGGATGCCAAATTTGATGTCGCCTAGTAAAGCACGCCACGACTTCTCCTCACCAAGTAGACGACGGACGACGCGGGTCAGCGCGACGAAAGCGCCGTCCTGCCAGTCGAAGATGACCATTTCGAAGTGGTAGCCTAGGTCTCTCAAGATTTGCTCGTGTAGCTTAGCGTAGTAGCCCAGACGGCAGAGGCCTGGCCCGCCGACGTTGATCACCGTGTCTGCGCCTAGCTCCAACCCCTCGATCATGTTTCCCAGGAGCACTTTGAAAGGAAGGCACACCCACTCCGGCGAGTACTTGGCCCCCAACGAAATGGTGCGCTGGCTGGTCGGCGGTGGCACAACGCAATCGATGCCGTTCTTATCAAACAGCGCCTTTAGGGCCACCCCTGCTGCACCGCAATGGGGAAAAGTGACTTTCATGACAGCCTCCCGTTGAGCGGTTGTCAACTATTTGCTCATAATTGTCGTGAGCCCGCATCGGCAGATCGTCTCGCACAACCGACAGCTGATAGCTACTTATACCCTAGCTCCAATAACGCTTCGCGTGCCGCTTGTCGGTCATCCCAGGGCATCTTCTCGGTGCCGACGATAATACTGCTTTCGTGTCCCTTACCCGCGAGGAGTACTAGGTCACCGGCTCGCGCTCGCTCGAACGCAATGCGAATCGCCTCTCGCCGGTCCTCAATTTTGAGATAGTCGATGCCTTCCCGCCGGCCCGCCGCACGAGCGCCCGTGGCGATCTCTTCGATGATAGTCTGTGCGTCCTCTAAACGCGGGTCTTCATTGGTCAAGAAGAGGAAATCAGCTAGCTCGCCCGCCACTCTTCCCATCTTCGGCCGCTTACTCTTGTCGCGCTCTCCCGCACAGCCAAAGACCACTAAGACCCGACCCGTGGCGAGCGGACGTACCACTTCCAGTACCTTCTGCAGGCTATCTGCAGTGTGCGCATAGTCCACAATCACGGCGAAGGGCTGCCCGCAGTCGATGCTTTCCATCCGTCCAGGCACACCTGCGGCGCTTTGGAGCGCCGCGCCGATCTGATCAAGTCCTACGCCTTGCGAAATACCAACTGCCGCAGCGGCAAGGGCGTTGTAGACGTTGAATAGGCCTGGCATTCTCAGATGGAAGTCGACAGCCCCTAAGGGTGTGCATATTTCGCCAGTCGTGCCGGAACCGGCGAGCCGCAGCTCACGGGCGAAGATGTCGGCCTCTGCAGTAAGACCGTAGGTGATCACGTTGGGAGGCGACACCTGACGAAAGAATGCTGCTGCCGGATCGTCGGCGTTGAGGATGCCTACTTTGGGCACGCCTTTATCAGTGGCTGTGGACAACGACTGGAAGAGGCGTGCCTTGGCCTGCAGATACTGGTCGCGGGTACCATGGAAATCCAGATGATCGCTCGTAACGTTGGTTAACACGGCCACATCATAGTCACAGTCCGTGACGCGGTCGAGGGCCAGGGCGTGAGAGGTGGACTCGACGATGGCGTAGTCTACCCCGGCATTGACCATCTCGGCCAGCATAGCCTGAACCTCCGGCGCCTCCGGGGTAGTCTGGCGAGATTCGTTTGCCCACGATCGCTGGTCCACCTTGAACTGGACAGTGCCCAGCAAACCCGTACGGTATCCGGCATGTTCGAGCAGCGTGTTGATCAGAAAGGTGGTCGTGGTCTTGCCATCCGTGCCTGTAACTCCGACGACACGAAGCTTCCGACTGGGGTAACCGTAGAAGGCGGCAGCCAATCTCCCCAAGGCACGCCGGGAATCCGGAACAGCGACTACTGGCAACCGGTGGGACTCGTCGGACCATTGGCCTGGATCGGCCAGCAACTCTCCCTCTTGTACCACGACTGCCACTGCACCACGCTCCACCGCCTGCCGTACGTACCGGTGACCGTTGGTGTGAAAACCATTCACAGCGACGAACAGGTCATGCGGTCGGACCAGCCGGGAATCGTAACGAATGGCGGCAATCTCTGGATCGTCTCCGTCGCGAACTAGGCGATTTTCAGGCTGGGCTGCAAGTAGTTCTCTCAGTTTCAAGTTGCCATCCCTGATTGCGACCAACGCACTGGAATCAGCAGGGAGCAAAGAGGACACACATCCCCACTTGTATTGCGCGTCTGCCAGGCATAATAGCCTGTTCCCATGGCCGCGTCAAGCGCTCGGGTCAGCGAGCGTCTTTCAACCGCACGTTTCGAGCGGGGAGAGTGGTGCTGGAGAGGGTTTACCCTAAAGCGGCGAAGCGATCGCGCTGGAAAGCGATAGGGGAGGAAGGCTGAAGATGGGTTTTCAGCCTAAAGAGTTAGGCTTGCCCTCGTGTTGCCCAAGTTGGTACAACGGGCTATAATAGCCCCGCTAACCGCATCCTGGAGACATGTAGAGCCAAGTTGAGCCACCAGTTTAATCCCCTGAGAAGCCGCATGTTCGCCCTCTTGCTGATCTCTGCATCTACGTTCTTGTTGGCCTTCGGCCCACCGCGATTGACCGAATCGGACCAAGCACAGATGCCAGTCTTCGCCAGTCAACTGCGGGCGATCAGCCAGCAGCAATTGCCAAACGTGAACGCGAAAGCGGCGCTGATCATGGACATGGCGACGGGCCGAGTCGTGTACGATCTGAACATGCACCAGCGCGTGGCCCCAGCCAGTACGACTAAGATGATGACAGCCATCCTCGCGCTCGAGAAGGGTAGACTCACGGACAAGGTGACGGTGGAAGCAAAGAACCTCGTCGGCGAGTCGACTATGGGTTTGGCACCCGGAGACGTGGTCACGCTGGAGGATCTGCTATGGGGCCTTCTGTTGCCATCGGGGAATGACGCGGCTAACGTCATCGCCGCGTACCTTGGCGGCACAGTCGACAACTTCGTGAAGATGATGAACGACAAGGCCGCGGAGCTCGGCCTGCGGGACACCCACTTCATGAACCCCCACGGGCTCGACCAAGAGGGACACTACAGCAGTGCCTACGACCTCGCGATCATCGGGCGCTATGGCATGAAGAATGCCACCTTTGCTAAGATAGTGGCCACGAACATGTATACGGTGAACGCATCGCGTACCTTCTACATGTTGAACAGCAACCAGCTGCTGCGCATGAAAGACACAGTGCCAGGGGTGGACGGCATCAAGACAGGAACGACGGGAGACGCCGGCGATTGCATTGTTGCCTCGGTCAACCGCGGCGGACATCGTATCATTGTTGTGGTGATGGGGGCGACTAGTCGCGCGCCAGAGGCGATCAAGCTCATCGAATATGCTTACCGCAATTTCACGTGGGTACCATTGGAGCCTCCGCCGGTCTTCACTGCTCTCGACCAGGATAAGAAGCAACAGCAGTTGACACTGTCGGCGAAGCGAGAAGAGATGATCACCTTGTGGCAGAGCCGATACGTCTTCCCCTTCGTCTCGATCGACCGGAACACTGCAAAATGGGAATCAGGCTCCCAAGTGGGCAGCGTGGATTTCCGCTTGGGCGGCGTTCCGCTCATCAGGCTACCCGTCTTTGTCCGGTAACGAGCAGGAAGAAGAGAAGAGATGAAGGAGCGGCTCCAAAAGATCCTTGCTCAGGCTGGCATAGCCTCGCGACGAGGTAGCGAAATACTGGTCAGGGAGGGACGCGTGACGGTAAACGGCCAGGTTATCACGCAATTGGGGACTAAAGCCGACCCTGAGACGGATACGATCGCCGTCGACGGCCACGTAATCGCCGTTCCAACCAAGCACACCTACATTATGCTGCACAAGCCTTCGGGCTACGTCACTACCATGCACGACCCACAGGGACGGCCGACCGTTCTGGATCTCCTCCCAAAGACTCTACCGAGGGTCTTCCCTGTAGGCCGCCTTGACCTTGACACGGAGGGACTCCTAATCTTGACCAACAATGGCGAGTTTGCCCAACACGTGCTGCATCCTCGCTACATGACGGAGAAGGAGTACCTGGTGCAGGTGATGGGTCAGCCGTCCAAGCACGCGCTGGAGGCACTGCAGCACGGCGTGGAAATTGACGGCACGGTGACAGCACCGGCACGGGTGACCGTGGTCTCTGCCACCCGTGAACGAACGCGAACTACCGCCTGGTTGCGGGTTGTCCTTCATGAGGGGCGCAAGCGGCAGGTGCGCCGGATGTGCGAAGCAGTAGGCCTGGTCATCATTCGCCTGATCCGCACGCGCGTCGGCACCCTCCGTTTAGGTAATCTGCCGACGGGGGCGTACCGGCACCTTACCGCGACCGAAGTACGCTCTCTGGTCCCTTCTGTAGCCTTATTAGCGGATAAGGAAGGAAGGAAAGAGCATAGGATGAAGCGCGGTCTTACTGTGGCCATCGACGGGCCGAGCGCGGTCGGGAAGAGCGTGGTCGGCAAGGCAGTGGCGGACAAAATGGGCTATCGTTTCCTGGACACCGGCGCGATGTACCGGGCCATCACCTGGCTGGCTTTGGAACGCGGTATCGATCTGAGGGACGAAACTGCCCTGGGGAAGCTAGCGCGTGAGGCGCACGTTGAGATCGGACCGCCGACTAGGCATGATGGCCGGGCCTACTCTGTATGCATAGACGGCAAGGACATTACTTGGGACATCCGGTCGCCTGAGGTAGACCAGAACGTTTCTCAAGTTTCCATGCTCGCACCGGTGAGGGACGCATTGGTCGCCCGACAGCGCGAGATGGCCAGCCGGGGCCAGATCGTGATGGTTGGCCGCGACATCGGCACGGTAGTGCTGCCAGAGGCCGACCTCAAGGTCTTTCTGACGGCGGCACCGGCAGAGCGCGCTAGGCGTCGCTTTCGGGAGTTGATGGAACGTGGGCAGAAAGCCGACTACGGCGAGATTCTGAGTTCTATTGAGGCACGTGACCGGCTTGACAGCGGCCGGGCGATCTCGCCGCTGAAGCCCGCCCCTGATGCGATAGTGATCGACACCACCACTCTGACTATTGAAGAGGTGGTACAGGCAATCCTCAGGCAGGTGGTCTAGGATGACGTACCTTATCCGGCTCTTCTACGCTGCCGCTACACTGGCAATGAAGATTGCCTTGCTGATGCTCGCCGACTGGCAGGTGGTCGGTGCAGAGAATGTGCCAAGGAGCGGACCACTTGTCGTGGTAGCCAACCACCAGAATCTGATCGATCCCCCCTTGATTAGCGCCTCCTTGCCCCGTCGAGTCTCGTTCATGGCCAAGCAGGAGTTGTTCAAAGTGCCAGTGCTGGGAGCCTTTATCTTCCTTTATGGCTCCATCCTCGTCCGGCGCGGAGACGTGGACCGGAAGGCCATTCGCGCAGCCAGGCGAGTTCTGAGCTCAGGAGGAGTGTTGGGGATGTTTCCTGAAGGTCATCGGAGCGCCACTGCGGAGCTACAGCCGGCAAGAGCAGGGGCAGCCTACATTGCCTCCGGTGCTGGAGTACCGCTGCTGCCGATAGGCATCACAGGCACCAACGTCGTGAAAGGCATCTCTTGGGTGCTACGGCGGCCTCGGATTAGGGTCGTCATTGGCCAGACGTTTTCGCTGCCACAGAAAGAGGGCCGACCGACCAGCCGCGATTTGATGGCAATGACGGATGAAATCATGCTGCGGATCGCTGCTCTGCTGCCCGAGGATGTGCATGGTGCTTACAGGGGCAGGAGTGTTGACTCCAGCCAGACGGTGAAAGATCGGATATAATACAATTCATGAGAGTAGTGATCGCCGAGGAACTGGGCTTCTGTTTCGGTGTCAAGCGAGCGATTCAGATGGTTGAGAAGGCCGTAGCACAGCAGGGGGGCATTGAGACCATCGGAGATATCGTCCATAACCAGCGGGTGGTGGAGTCGCTGCAGCAGAAGAACGTCGCTGTGGCAAGCAGCCTGCAAGCCGCGCACGGCCAACTGGTGGCTATCACCGCACATGGTGCTCCCCCCGACCTCTACGAAGAGGCCCGGGAGCGCGGGCTGGAGATCCTTGATACCACCTGCCCGTACGTCACGAAGGCGCAACGAGCGGCGCGAGCTCTGGCTGAGGCGGGTTTCGACGTCGTCGTCTACGGAGACCCTGAGCATCCAGAGGTGCGCGGCCTTCTCGGCTGGGCCGGACCGGGAGCGATCGCTGGGAAGGAATGGTCGCGTATCGCGTCCGGCAAGTCTTTTCGCCACAAGATAGGCCTAGTGTCGCAGACTACCCAAGCGCCGGAGCACTTCGCGCGGTTCCTGCAAGACATGTTGAACTATGGTCTGGAGAGCGTCGCCGAGCTACGTGCTGTCAACACCATTTGCAGGGCGACCATCGACCGTCAGTCGGCAGTAAAGAAGCTAGCCAGTGAGGTGAGCCTCGTACTGGTGGTCGGTAGTCGCACCAGCGCAAACACGAAGCACCTTGTCGAGCTGGCGGCTAACGCCGGCGCCGAGACTCACCTCATCGAGAGTCCCGAGGAGGTGCAACTTGGCTGGCTGATTGGTCGCGAGGCGGTGGGTATCACGGCCGGCGCATCCACTCCCGGCGAACTGATCTCCGAGGTCGTGGACCGGGTGAACGCGCTAGCCAGGGAATAAAATGTGAGTGCCACCGAGAGATGTGAGAACCATGAGCCCGCAGTCGACGGTCTGCGGCGCTGCCACAACCGATGCTTCTTCTGCTTCATCACCGGGTTGCCCAAGGGTCTGCGCCCGGCCCTCTATTTGAAAGACGACGACTACCGTCATAGCTTCCTGTTCGGCAACTTCGTCACGCTGACCAATCTCACCGAGGAAGACTGGTCACATCTGGCCGAGCAGCGGCTGAGTCCGCTCTACGTGTCGGTGCACAGCACCGAGCCGGCCTTGCGCCGCTATCTTCTCGGCAATCCTGCCGCGCCGGAGATCATGGAGCAGTTGCGCCGTCTCGCTAGGCTGCGCATCCAGGTGCACGCTCAGGTCGTGCTCTGTCCCGGCGTGAACGACGGTGTTCATCTAGCCACGACCCTGGACGATCTGGCCGCGCTCTACCCGTCGGTACAATCGATCGCTGTTGTACCGGTAGGTGTCACGCGCTACAACGCCGGAAGGGACATTGGGAAGGCCAAGACACCACTGGATGCAAAGGCCACAGGCAGTCAACTGGTGAGTGGAGGTTCGGCAATGCGCCCGTTCACGTCGGAGGAAAGCCGGGCGGTGCTCAATCTGGTCGGCGAGCGCCAAGAGCGGCATCGGGCATCCCTCGGGGTCGATCTGGTCTATTTGGCCGACGAGTTCTACCTCCGAGTAGGTGAGCCTTTGCCATCGGGCGAGCGCTACGACGAGTTTCCGCAGTACGCCAATGGTGTCGGCATGGCAAGATCGTTCGTCGACGACTGGCAGGCGGCGCTGAGGAGGAAGACCGCTCATCGAAACCGGCATCTGGGTTCCGGGTTTGGTTCGGGTCGATCTAGACGGCTGAGAGCAACCAGGCATGCCTTTCAGGAATCCCGAGGAGAAAGCGGGCCGCGAAAGATCGCCTTGGTTACCGGCACTCTCTTTGCCCCTGTCTTGAGACACTTGGTCGATGCTTCAATGACCGAACTCGGGCTTGACTCGCACCCGCAGTTGACGGTATTGCCTGTGGAGAATGCTTTCTTCGGTCCCACTGTAAC
>Ga0315298_1006199_pt1 | contig 16433 bp, 10 predicted proteins | sample WHS_1_MG_FD_203077 | JGI IMG/M metagenome (GOLD analysis project Ga0315298, IMG submission 203077) | Extremophilic microbial mat communities from Washburn Hot Springs, YNP, Wyoming, USA - WHS_1_MG | ecosystem: Environmental > Aquatic > Thermal springs > Hot (42-90C) | place: USA: Wyoming...
ATAAAGAGCCACTCGTTGTTTGTCTGGTGGTTTGAAGTGATGTCTCAAGCGGCAAAGACAGGCGGTATTGCCGCTATCTTTGACAGCGAGGATGCGCTAGGATGGTTCATTCCGTTTATTGTTATCGGATTGCTTTACTGGAAAAGGGAATCTCTTGCGGCGCTGAAAAAAGAGCCAAGCTGGATTGGGGTCTTAATAATTGGCATATCGCTTTTACTGCATCTGTGTGGGTTTCTGGCGCAGCAGACAAGACTCTCGGTCGCCGCTTTTTTCTTGGGTATTTACGGAATGACGGGCATGTTCTGGGGCAAAAAATGGATGCGCGAGACGTTGTTTATTTTCGGATTATTCATTTTCTGCGTGCCGCTTGGAGGCGCAGCGGACATGATAACGTTCCCCTTGCGGATGCTGGCAACAAAGTTGAGTGTAGCAATTGCAAGCAGTGTTTTCGGACTGGATGTTATCCGTCAGGGCACGGCAATCCTTGATGCCAGCGGGAGATTCCAATACGAAGTTGCCCCTGCATGCGGCGGAATACGGAGTCTGACTGCAATTTTCGCGTTGGCGATTATTGCCGGCTTTGTTTCTTTCCAAAGCATGTGGAGACGGATTGTTCTGGCGGTTGCCGCATTGCCGCTGGCGATAATAGGCAATATACTGCGGCTGCTCGCCATTATTTTTGCGGCAGAACTTGCTGGACATGAAGCAGGCGCAATGGTGCATGAAAGTTCGGTCTTCAGCATTTTGCCATATTTGCCGGCGTTTATCGGATTCTGGGTTTTAACCGGCATTTTGAAAGAGCCGTCAGATAATGCAAAAGTCGGTTCACTTGCAGACGTCGGGACAAAAAGCGAAGAATTAAAAAACCCTTAGTATAATGGTTTTTACGCGCGGAAAACTCGTTGTAATGTGTCTTGTTGTCCTTGCCATGCTGGCAGGAACAGCAGGGCTGATTGCGTATTTTCAGTCTAACCTGAAGCTTACTCCGCCACCTGTAAAGATTGAAAATGCGCCAATGCCCGGTATTGACTCCGCATCGCCTGATAAAGAAAAAAGTCAGTTTACAGCGGGGACAAATAGGGTTTATCTGCCCGAGAAAATCGAGGGATTTCAGTCGAAACTAATCCCTGTGGAAAGGGTAGAATATGAAACTTTGCCGAAAGATACTACCTATGGCAGGCGACTTTATCGCGCTGAAGACGGATTTGAGATTGTGAACATGGTTGTTTTGATGGGGGCGGACAGGACAAGTATCCATAAGCCGCAATATTGTCTTGAAGGGACAGGATGGCGCATTGATGCAACAGAACAGATTGTAATCCCGATTAAAAAACCTGTTCAATTTAATCTTCCGGCAATTAAACTTACTTTGTCCGGTTATCTGGTAGATAATCAGAAACAGAAACAACTGCGGCGTGGGATTTTTATATACTGGTTTGTCGCCCATGACAGGATTACAGCTGAGCATAAAAGCAGGATGTGGTCGGTCGCAAAGCATCGTTTGCTGACAGGCGAGATCCAGCGATGGGCATATATCATTTATTTTTCCACGTGCAATCCAGGCGAGGAATCCGCTACTTTTGAGCGGATGGTAAATTTCATAGAAGAATCACTGCCTCAGTATCTTGCCGTGGAAGAGATTGCATTTAAAAGTGTTTGATTTGTTTTTTTAATCTATAAAATTAGTCAATATGCTGGGACGATACAGACAATTGCGAAAACGGCTCCATCAGATAATTGATGCAGGGCTGTTTGCGATTGCTTTCTGGATTGCTCATTATATCCGTTCCACGTGGACTTTTGGTCGTCCGCCTATTTTTCCGTTCACCGAGTTTTTGTGGTTGTTTGGATTGATCCTTGTTTTGACGCCGTTTGTTTTGGATTCGCAGGGATTTTACAGCCGTCCACTTCTTGCTTCGAGAAAGATGACATTAATTCCGCTTGTGCGTGGCAGTTTAATCATGAGCGCAATACTTATTTTTGCAATATTCCTTTCGCGCGAAGACCTTGCTCGCGCCGTTGTTTTCCTGTTCTGTCCAATTAGTTTTATCCTTGTATGGATAAAAGAGGAGTTTATCAGGGCGGTATATAAATCAAGGTTCGGTCAGGAACAGATTATTAAAAACGCCATACTTGCTGGTACTGCAGAGGATACGGCATGGTTAAAAGAACAACTTCAGAAGAAGACTAAATTCGGTTTAAAAATACTTGCAGAAATTGACCTGAACCGCGACGGCGTGGATAAGTTGATAAGCCTTTTGCATGAACTTTCAGCAAATTGCGTGATTTTCAGCGCTCGTCATACCTATTATGAAAAGGTGGAGAAGGCAGTAAAGGCGTGCGCCACAGAGGGTGTGGAGGCATGGCTGGTTGCAGACTTTTTCAAGGTCGAAGGTTCACGGACAAGTCTGGATGAACTTTATGGGATACCGATGCTTGTGTATCACTCAACGCCTCCTGCATCGTGGCAATTGCTGGCAAAACAGTTGATCGACTATATCGGCGCGCTCGTGTTGCTAATCCTGTGTCTTCCGCTGTTTATAATTGTGGCAGTCTTAATAAAACTCACTTCTCCGGGACCTGTATTTTTCAGGCAGTTACGTTGCGGACTAAACGGGAAACCGTTTGTAATGTATAAATTCCGTTCCATGATAACCAACGCGGAGCAGTTAAAACACGAACTGGAGAGGCTGAACGAGATGAACGGTCCGGTCTTTAAAATTACGAACGACCCGCGCGTTACACCGGTGGGACGCTTTTTAAGGAAATTCAGCCTCGATGAACTTCCGCAGTTAATCAATGTGCTTAAAGGCGAAATGAGTCTTGTTGGGCCACGTCCTTTGCCTGTGGATGAGGTGAAGAGGTTTGACGATTATGCACATAGGCGGAGATTGAGTGTAAAACCGGGACTTACGTGTCTCTGGCAGATAAGCGGCAGGAGCGAAGTAACAGACTTTAACGAATGGGTGCGGCTTGACCTGCAATATATAGATAACTGGTCTTTGTGGCTGGATTTAAAGATACTCTGGAAGACAATTCCCGTTGTCCTTATGGCAAAGGGGGCAAAATAGTTAAAGATTTATGAATAAAAAGAAAAACAGCGTTCGGAACAAACGTCAGCCGGTTTCTGTTGTAACCGGCGGGGCTGGATTTCTCGGGTCTCATCTTGTTGACTATCTGCTAAATAAAGGTCACAGGGTGATCGTTATGGATAACTTGATAACCGGTAGCGTGGAAAACATTGCGCATCTTGCCGGAAACGAAAATTTCAGGTTCATAAAACAGGACGTTACGGAATTTATTTTTATTGATGAACCTGTGGATTATGTATGGCATTTTGCATCCCCTGCAAGCCCTGTGGATTATCTTGAATTGCCGATTCAGACGCTTAAAGTCGGGTCTCTCGGGACACATAAGGCGCTTGGGCTTGCAAGATATAAAGGGGCAAGATTTCTCCTTGCATCAACCTCAGAGGTTTACGGCGACCCGCTTGTTCATCCGCAAAGAGAAGATTACTGGGGTAATGTAAATCCAATAGGTCTGCGCGGGTGCTACGATGAAGCGAAGAGGTTTGCCGAGGCAATTACAATGGCATATCACCGCGAACATGGACTTGAAACGCGGATTGCGCGGATTTTTAACACATACGGACCGCGGATGCGTATGAACGATGGAAGGGTTGTGCCTTCGTTTATTTCGCAAGCCCTTAATAATAAGCCAATTACAGTGCATGGCGATGGCTCGCAGACGCGGAGTTTCTGTTATGTTTCTGATTTAATAGAGGGGATTTACCGTCTGATGATGAGCGATGAGGTTTTGCCAGTTAACATCGGGAATCCGCAGGAAATCACTGTGCTTGAATTTGCAAAAAAGATTATAGAAATCACAGGTTCCAAAAGCAAAATTGTCTTTAAACCCCCGTTTCCCGACGATCCCAAACAGCGTCGTCCAGACATTACAAAGGCAAATAAACTTTTAAAATGGGAACCAAAAGTTTCTCTTGAGGAGGGTCTTAAAAATACGATTGAGTTTTTTAAAAAACGATTGTAAATCCGTGTATCTTATTTAGAATAGAAACCGTCTTTAATTATAGCCGGTTCAAATCTGTAAACAAGATTTACCGGTAAAAATTGCTGGGAAAATTAGATTTAATTTTTACTGGGAACAAAAATTGCTATAATAATTGTTGCCAGAATTATCGAATTAAACTATGTTTTGTCTTTCAATCGATTAAAAGATGTTATAAGATGTTGCAGGCAACTGGAAATCAGGAGAGTAGTGGGAGTTTAAAATAGCGAGCGGATGTTTAAGTCGAAATCATTTTTGACGATGGACTGCGGCGCAAACACGCTGAAACTGGCTGAATTTGAGCCAAATGAATCAGGTGGTTTGCGTCTGAAACAGTATGCATTGCAGTCTATGGGGTCGGAAGGGGGTTCGGACACCACCCGCGAAAAGGTTCTTACAAAGGCTATAGGCGATGCCCTTGCGAGCGGAAAATTTACTGCAAAAAAGGTAAACATCTGCGCGCCGGGGTATCATGTTTTCTCGAAGTTCGTTAAATTGCCGCCGGTAGATGCGGCGAAAATCACGCAGATTATCCAATTCGAGGCTCAGCAGAACGTGCCTTTTCCCTTGGAAGAGGTGGCATGGGATTATCAAATTGTCGGGACATCCCCCGGCGGGGAATTTGAGGTTTTCCTGGTGGCGATTAAGTCCGACGCTGTCGAATCGTTGTTCCGGGCTGTTGAAGCGAACGGTTTAACCCCAGCGCTTGTGGATGTTTCGACCGCTGCGCTCAGCAATGCATTCAGGTTCAATTATCAGGAATTGGATGGCTGCTCAATGTTGCTCGATATTGGAGCAAAAACGAGCAACGTATTGTTTTTCGAAAAGGATAAGTTCTTTGCCCGCAGTATAAACATAGGCGCAAACCTGATTACCCAGGAGTTTGCCAACGAGGCGCGTTTACCGTTTGCCACGGCTGAAAAAATCAAGATTGAAAAGGGATTTGTGGGACTTGGCGGGGCGTATGAAGAGCCGGAGGATCCGCATGCGGCTGCGATTTCAAAGATTTCGCGTCAGGTGATGACGCGCCTGCATATTCAGGTCAATCAGACCATACAATTTTACTGTCATCAACAGGGGGGAAGGCCGCCAGCGAGACTGTTCCTGTGCGGGGGCGGCTCAATAATGCCATATACGGCGCAGTTTTTTGCCGAAAAACTGAATATACCGGTTGAATATTTCAATCCGTTTAAAAATATCGAGATTTCACAAGATATTAATCTTGAAGAACTTGCAAAGGTAGCGCACACATTTGGCGAACTGGTCGGACTTTCATTGAGGAATCTTGCGCATTGCCCGGTGGAAATGAATCTTCTGCCGCCAAGTTACATGAGGCGGCTTGAATTCAATCAGAAAAAGCCTTTTATTATTGCGGCGGCGTTCAGTCTTGTGCTTGGAGCGTTGGGATTTTTGCAAGTCGAGCAAAAGATTATTGAGGTAAAGAGAAGCGAATACGACACGCTTGAATCGCGTTATACTCCACTTGTCGCCAACGAACAGAGGATGGAAAAAGAACTTAAACAGCTGCAGGAAATCCGTGAACGTGCCAACCTTGCGCTGTCTTTGATTGAGGCAAAGAATTTCTGGCCAAGATTTTTGCCTGACCTTAGGAGTTCTCTGATAGCAACTGAAAATGAAACTGTGAAGATATTGAGCGCGGGCAGTTCAAACAAGGTACAAGCCGGCATCTGGATTGAGAATATGCTTTGCGAAATGCCGCCACCGCCTGCACCGCCTGACCCTTCGGCGCCGCCACCAGCTACCCCGGCTGTGGCAAAATCGTTTTCTATCACGAACATGCCTGCTATTACCAATATTATTATTGGTGTCAGAGCGGTGGATATGAACAAGTTTGACGCCTCTGGAAATACAAAGATGGCGTTTACACTGCTTTCACAGCTGCACACATTAACAAACTATCTCGACACAAACGGGACTGTATTCAGAGGCACGGTTATTGCGGATACAAATTCATTTAAGACAGAGGTCAACTTAAGGCTCAAAAAACCGATAGTGCTCTAATGAGGTTATGGAATGGGTAAAGAAAAATCTGTTTTTTGTAATACTGCTTGCAATAGCGGTAATCCTGCTTGGCGTTGCTGTTTACAAATATTTTGGTCTTCGCTCAGAGGACAATGATATTACGATGTTGCTCGAAGAACGGGCTGTCAGATTAAGGGAGATGTATGAGAAACCGATTTTCCCGAGCGCCGAAAACCTTCGGGCTATTGAAAATGACCAGCAACGGCTCCTTAACTTTATAAATCAATGCAAAAAACACTTTCAGCCTGTGCCGGAGTTAAATGTTCCAAATGTTCAGGCGCTGAAAACTGAACTTGACAGGTCAATCTATAAATTTAATGAATCGGCAAGGAAGGCTGGCGTCACAATACCTACGAACAACTTTGCATACAGTTTTGATGAACTTGTCAGGCGCATTGATTTTTCTCCGTTCAGCATTAAGCCAATTGCGATTCAGTTATCCGAGATAGATAAGATTCTTGAAATTTTGTTTAATGCCAAAATAAATACACTCGAGTTTATCCAAAGGGCAAGGGTTTGTCCGGAGGACAGGGCAGCAACCGCATCAGCCGGTTTTTACATTTCTGATGGACCTATAACAAACAGTCTTGGCATAATATATCCGTATCGCATTACGTTCCGTTGTTTCAGCAGTGAACTTGCGGAGGTTATAAACGGGTTTGTGCGTTCTCCCTATGGATTTGTTATTAAGGCAATAGATGTTGACCCGGGTAGCGCGGCTCCGGGACAGTATGCCCCCGGAACGATGCCACCGGGTATGATGACACAACCGGGGTTTCCGCCTGCAGACTTATCAACGCCTTCATTTCCGGGACAACCGCCTGCAAGACCTGTTTTTCCGGGGACGGTGCCGGGACGACGGTTTCCCGGAACTGGCAGGCAGCCGGGTGGCGGCACAGTGCCGCGTCGGTTTTCGCCAAACCAACCACCATCTTTTGCAGCCCCACCTCCAACAGCAATTACTGATGCAAGGACAAACCGCACAAGGGTTGTTACTTTGTTTAACGAGAGACCGTTCAGGGTAACCATGCTGGTGCATTCGGTCAGACTAATGTGATGCGGGAGATTTAACAGATGGATATTACAGAACTTTTAAAACGGCATTACGAGAAAATTATATTGAGTATAATTCTCGCCCTGCTGGCGGTAATATTCGCTTTTTTACCAAAAAGGATTGATGGAGTGCGTCAACAACTTCAGGAAAACAGAGAGAGTCTTGTAAAGACTGCAAAGAATTACCAGCCTATTAATGTTTCAGCATACGAAGCAGAACTTAGTAAACTTACAAATCTCCCTGTGGTGAAGCTTTCCGGCGAGCATAATTTATTTTCGCCTGTTTTATGGGTTTATGATGCGCAGGGACAACTTATAAAAGTAGTTTCGGAAAAACAAATAGGTCCGGACGCATTGAAAATTACAAAAATTACGCCGCTTTATTATATTATAGAATTGGAGCGAGTTTCCGGTAGTTCATATACAATTAGGATAACCGATGAATCCGCCGTAAGAGCCAGTGATAAAAGACCAAAGACCCGTTATGTTTCGCAGACAAGTCCGAAGACGGAGTTTTTCAGATTGGTAGAAGTTAAGGGCGACCCGGCAAATCCCGAATCGTTAAAATTGGAATTAGCGGGTGAGGAGAAAAAAGTTGTGGAAATTTCACAAGACAAACCTTATAAGGAAATCCGCGCTTATGTAGCCAGTATGCGGTATGATATCGAAAATTTGGTATTTGAAAATAAGCGCGTAAATGACATAATATCGTTCGCCGGCGATGATTATAAGATTGAGGACATCCGTCCGAATGAGGTAGTACTGGTGTCCCAAACGTCAACGCGGCGATTTATAATCAAATATACGCAATAGCAGAAATGGAATGGAAAAATAATTTTATGTTTGTCCAGAATAAAACAAAACGGTTGCTGGGTAAAACGCTCATCTGCATAGGATTGGGGTGTTTGATGTTAACCTGCGGTCAATACGCAGGATTAGGCCAGAAAACACCGGCGCAAACCGCCGAGGAAGAGGCGATTAGACGCCAAGAGCAGTCCATTCTGTTGAGGAAAAAACTTGCCGCGGCACAGGAGGCATATAAGAAAGGTGAGATTGAAAATGCCATCAAACTGTATGAGGATGCCTACTCTGTGTTAGTCGGCATAGGGGGCGGCGTTGAACAAGAGGCTCAACAGGTTATATCGGGGCTTGTGAGCGCGCGCCTGACCATTGCCGAACAGTATTTTAAGAATGGAAAATATTATGAAGCCGACGCTCATGTCGCAAGGGCATTAAAGGTTGACCCTAACAATCCTGCCGCAATTGAGTTTAAGAAGAAAAACGACAAGATGATGGTCGAAACTAAGCGAATGACTCCGAGCCGCGAGACTGTCGAAAAGGTTCTCCCAGAAGTTGAAAAAGTTCAGGACAAGGTTGCTGTTCTTGTTCAGGATGGGAGACTTTTGTGGGAAGTTGGCAGATTAGACGATGCAGAGGCAAAGTTGAAGGAAGCCGTTAAACTGGACCCCGAAAATAAGACTGCTTATTATTATCTTCGTTTGATTAACGAAGCGCGTTTTGCTCAGGAATCGCGGAAACGTGAATTTGATGTTACCGATCGGCTTGTGGAAGTGGAAAAGATCTGGCAAAGACCTACATCAGGCGAAAAATTACCTGTTCCAAATCCTTATGCGCGAAGCACGAAACCTCACACAAGCCCGGGGAGACAGGCAATTCAGGAAAAACTGAACAAAATTGTTTTAAATGAAGTTTTCTATGATGGTTTAAGACTTGCCGACGTTGTTAAGAATCTTTCAGATGAGGCTAAAAAACGGGATCCTGAGAAAAAAGGCGTTAACATAATCCTTAGTGCGAATGTTGACCCACCAACACAAAGGGGAAGGACAAACATGGTTGATCCTGCGACAGGTTTGCCTTTGCCTTCCGAAACTGAAGAGGTAAATATTGACGATATTCAGATCAAAATTAACCCCGCCTTAACTGATTTGAGATTGGCTGACGTGCTTGACATTTTAACAAAAGTGGCGAAGCCGAAGATTAAATATTCAATTGAAGATTATGCTGTAATTATATCGCTTAAAGCCGAGGAACCAGAACCGCTTTATACGCGTGTGTTCAGGGTGGACGCCAATACGTTCTATCAGGGATTGCAGAACGTCCGCACCGAGGCGTTTGGTATGGGTGGTGGCGGTGGTGGACGCGGTTATGGCGGATATGGCGGTGGTTATGGTAGAGGTGGACGCGGCTATGGTGGCTACGGTGGTTACGGCGGTTATGGTGGATATGGCGGCTACGGTGGCTATGGCGGCGGTTATGGTGGATATGGCGGCGGTATGGGCGCCACATACGCTGTTGTTGATGTAAGCGGCGGCGGTGGCGGTAGAGGCGGTATTGCCGGTGGCGGCGGTGGCGGTGGCGGAATCAACTGGATAACCCAGACCAATACGACCGCGCTTGGCGAAGTGGTAAGGTCGTTCTTTACCGCACACGGCATCCAGATGGATCCACCAAAGGCATTCTTCTTTAACGACAGAAATGGTCTTTTGATGGTTCGCGCAACAATGGAGGAACTGGACATTATCCAGCAGGCTATCGAAGTTCTGAACCAGTCTCCGCAGCAAATTTCAATCGAAGCAAGATTTGCCGAAGTTACACAGGAAGATACACGGTCGCTCGGATTTGACTGGATGTTTGGTCATTTACGGATAGGCGGCAAAGTGGATGCGACTACCGGCACTGCGCCGTCGTTTGTTCCTACTTCGCCTGATCAGGTTGTTGGACCGGGTAACGGAATATTCCCTGGACCGGGACCTGCTGGAACAGCATTGGCTGGACCAGGTGTTGCCACACCATCTGCAACAGATAACGTTCTTACCAGCGGACTTGGAAACAGCGGTCCTGCGCTTGCTACAATTACGGGAATTCTGACTGACCCGCAGTTTCGTTTGGTAATCCGCGCTCTTGAAAATAGACAAGGCGTGGATTTGCTCTCTGCCCCAAAGATTACAACGTCCAGCGGACGTCAGGCGCAGATTAAAGTTGTCGATATTAAATATGTTGTTACAGACCTTGAAATCGACCAGACAGGCACTGGTTATGGCGGCGGTGGCGGTGGCGTAATTGTCGGAGGCGGTGGCGCTGCTGTCGGTTCAATGATTTATCCTATTACCGAACCTTATGAAATTGGTCCTACACTGGACGTTATACCGTCTGTTTCTGCCGATGGTTATACAATACAAATGGTTTTGATTCCTACACTGAAGGAATTCCTTGGATACGATGACCCGGGGCAGTTCGTGGCGCAGGTTCAGTCTGTAAGCGGAGCAGGCGCTGCAACACCGCTGGTTCAGCCGACTCCATTGCCTAAATTCAGATTGCGTCAGGTTGTTACATCAGTGGTTGTTTGGGACGGACAAACGGTTGTGCTTGGCGGACTTATTGCCGAAGACGTTACCAAGATTAAAAACAAAGTGCCGCTTCTTGGCGACCTGCCATTGTTTGGACGTCTCTTTAGATTTGAATCGGCGGCATCGAAGAAAAAGAATCTGTTGATATTCGTGACGCCAACGTTGATAGACCCTGCTGGCAACAGATTGCATTCGGATGAGGAGATGCCTTTTGCCCAGACTTCCATACCGCCACAGCAGCCGATAACAACGGCTCCGGCTGTAAATATACAGACTAAGTAAGGTCGGTAGGAGCTTTTAAAAGGCAGTTTAATAATTAAACAAGCATGGAAGATCGCAAAAACAACCTGTTTGTGATAGTGGACGGGCATGCATACGCCCACCGCGCCTTCCATGCGATTGCGCCGTTAAGTTCGCCGGACGGGCAACCCACAAATGCCGTTTATGGCTTCATCAGAATGCTCGATAAATTAACCGAAAGATTGAAGCCAACGCATTTGCTGGTGGTCTGGGACGGCGGGCTCGACGAGGAACGAAAGGCATCGCTTCCGGAGTATAAGGAAAACAGACCACCGATGCCGAAAAGTCTTGAGAGCCAGATTGACCTTATCTTTGAGTTTCTTGAAAAGGCAAGGATCCCCTATTTTTACCGACAGGGCGTCGAAGCAGACGACTGGATTGCAACGGTTGCAAAAAAGACTGCCGATGCAGGCGTCCGCGTAGTTATTGCAAGCATGGATAAGGATTTCATGCAGATTGTTTCTGATAAGATCGGATTGTTTAATCCGAACGAGAAATCCGAAAAGGTCTGGGACGAAAACGCCGTTTTCGCAAAAACCGGGGTTAAACCGGAGCAGATTGTGGATTGGCTGAGTTTGATTGGCGATAGCGTCGATAATATCCCGGGCGTGGAAGGTGTGGGGACAAAGACGGCTGCTGCGCTTTTAAATAAGTTCGGTTCAATTGATGGGATTTACAAAAATATCAATCTGGTAACACCGGAAAAGCTGCGTATAAAACTCATTGAATCTCAGGAAATTGTAAAAAGAAACCGCGACTTGATACGTTTATACAACGATCTGCCCTACGAGTTTAATCTGGACGATTTTAAGGTTAGGGAACGGGACGAGGCGGCTTTGCAGGAGTTTTACAGAAGGCTCGGATTTAAGTCGTTGCTGAACGAAAATCAGCCGGACAAATTGCAAGGCTGTTTTGCGTTCGATGGTTAAATAAACGGTGTCTGAATACGATGGCGTTATTTTTAAGACATTTTAACAAGTCGAGTCCTGAACGGTCAGGACAAACAAATGGTTTTGCGTTTTTGCGGAAAAACAAAACGGTTTTTTATATGGATAAAATTAAAGGTTTAGCGGGTGTCTTTGCTGTAATGATTTTGCTTTGTGTAATTAATCTTAATGCGCAAAACACCTATACGAACCAGGAGTCGGAATATGCCATCGTGGGGATACTGAAAGGCGACCAAGTTTTTGCCGACGTTTGCCTGAAATCTGATGGTGGATATCTTGTGTGGCAAGATAATGCCACAGATGGGAACGGGATGGGAATTTCTGCAAGACGGCTGGATTCAAGTTTTTCCGGTCAGTACGGAATCTTCCGGGTGAACCAGCAGGGTGCCGGCGAACAGAGAAATCCTGCGGTTACGTTGCTTTCTAACGGCGGGGCTGTGTTTGTTTGGGAAGGAACACAAACAGGTAACTGCGATATTTATGCCTCTTTCCTGTCTGCGTCCGGGACTTTTATAACAGGCGATGTGAGGGTGAATACATATACGAATGGTGACCAAATGATGCCAGTGGTCTGCGCGTTGCCGGGGGATAAGGTTTTGATTGCATGGACAAGTTCCGATCAGGACGGCAGTTTGTATGGAGTATATGGACGGGTATTTTCAGCCGATGGAACCCCGGTTACGGGCGAATTCCGGATAAATCAGGAAACGCTGAACAACCAGAGGACGCCATCAGTTGCATGCCTTGCCAATGGGAATATAGTGGCAGTGTGGATTTCAGAGTTGCAGCGTGGCGAAAAGAGCGTTGATGTTTACGGGCGGGTGTTTAATCAGAATGGCGAAGCACTTGGAGATGAATTTTTAATCAACACCGGAACTAACATGTGCGGAACTCCGCGAGTTGTGGGGACTGCAGATGGCGGTTTTGTGGTTGTTTGGGCAGAACGGGCACCGGTTGTCATGGACCCACAGGTTCAGGTTAACGTGAATGGCTGGGACATTTTTGCCCGAGCATACACGCCGGGGATGAAAGCCGTTGGTCAACCGAAAAGAATCAATTCCTTTGTTTACGGGGATCAGTTTGCGCCACGTGTTGCAGTGTTTGGTAATGATTTAATGGTTGTATGGACGAGTCTGGGACAGGACGGTTCTGCTGAGGGTGTATTTGGTCAGTTTATTGATTATAACTGCGGTTTTATAGGTTCTGAATTTCGCGTGAACACAACAACAGCCCTTGCGCAGAAGTATCCTGTTGTGGCTTCTGACAAAACGGGACGGTTTCTGGTTGTATGGAGCAGTTTCACCGGAATAGACAACGGGATGGATTTGTTTGCGCAGAGATATTCGATTGTAAGCGCGCCGTTGCCGGCGCCTTCTGCGCCTGTTGTTTCGGCGTTAAACCAGAGCAGGCTCAGTGTTACATGGGCGGAGGTAGCTGGGTACCCCGTTGCCGCTTATGAGGTGTATATTGACGGAGCATCCGAAGGAATAAGGGTAACCTCGAATTATTATACAGCGACAGGTTTTGCGCCGGGTAGCGTTCACACGTTTGCGATTGCGTATATCCTTTCTGATGGAAGAAAATCGCCGCTCTCGCCTGTTGCCACAGGCAGGACGTGGGGAGAAGATTTAAACATGGACGGTTTGCCGGACGACTGGCAAGCGATGTTCTGGGGCTCGAATCCAGCTTTGTGGCATGCAGCCAATGTGGATAGCGACGGCGATGGTGCCACGAACCTTCAGGAGTTTCTTGCCGGGACAAATCCTGTGGATCCGCGGAGCGTATTGAAAACGAGGATTGCCGACACTCCGCAGGGCAGATTTTTATACTGGAACACTCAGCCAGGATTTATTTACCAGGTACAGACAAGCGCCGATTTAAAACAATGGACAAACTTGGGGCAGCCGCGTTTTGCTGCCGGTTATCAGGATTCAATTTTGCTCGGTCAGACAAATGATAACTCGTTTTACCGGGTGATAAGGATTCGTTAAACGTGGATTTTTATGCGGAAATTGATTAAAAAACTTGCGATTGCGGTTTTGGTAATAATTGCGCCGCTATCGACGGTGAGTTTGCGGGGTTTTTCATTGCTTGGTCCATACGATACGTGGCAGGCGGCGAATATTGGTTATCAGCTGACGAATGATATTGGCGGACCGATGAATCTTGGCGAAGAATACCGCTGGGATGTGCCGGTTGTTGTTTATGCTTTTGATGAATCGTTCCTGAATTATTTCGGGCAAAAAGGGGTTGAGGAGGTCGAGAAGGCATTTGCTATATTGAATGCGTTGCCGCCGATTTCGCAGATGAGTTCGAATCTGGTTGAATTTCCGCTTGAAGCCAGACGCATAAATTACGCGGCGCAGTCGCTGGGTATCATTGACCTTAAATCAAAGGTATTGGGATTAATTGTTGAGCAAATGGGTCTTGCAAATCCGATAAGATTTACATGGTGCCTGCGCGCACGCGGAACATATACAGTCGGGGGGCAAACCTACACAAACTACCTTGTTATAAAGAGAAATTTTGACCCTGTTACATGGACAAACACCTCTTATGTAAATGGCGTGTTATATACGTATGAGATTCAGGATCCTATCCAGCCTGGGGACTACGCGGATGCAGTAGAACGTGTGGCAGACCCGCTGTGGTCGATTTTCAGGGTGCCGGTTGCCTACAACTCAGTAAGCGCAGGTGAATTCCTTACAGGGCTAACAAGAGATGATGTTGGCGGGCTTCGTTATATATACCGTTATAACAATTACAATGTGGAAACATTACCGCCAGATGTTACAAATTCTTTTTATGGCGGTGTTGGAACTGGTTACACAATTTATTTTCCCACTAATTACACACAACAAGCCGGGATTACTAACCTGTTTGGCAATCTGACCAATGCGCCAATTACAACGGGATTGCGTCCAGGCCTTGAAAAGATAACCTTCCAACGCGGTTATTACGATTCTTTGCTCGGACAGTTCTTTATTACAAACGTTTACGATTATACCGACTATGTGATTACCAACAACACGCTTGTTCAGAAAAGTGTGAGACGGGTTGTTACAACGCCGGATATCCTGTTTGTTGCCGGTGATTTAGGGGTAACGACTGGTCAAATTATAGAGCCTGTACAAATTAATAGAACAGCCGGATTTGTTTCAAACGCCCAACTTAACGGACAAACAACCCAAGCCGGACCGGGGGTAATAAGGGGACCAATAACCATTTCATTTACGACACTTTATCCGGCATTTTTGAATGACACGGGCTATTATTTCCTTACAGAACAAGCCGCGTCGAGGTCGTTTGTCTGGGGGTCTTTTGATGGAAGTACGAATATGCCTGTTGTTTATCCTAATTACATATCGATCAGGGACATAGAACGACAGGTGCTGAACAAATGATTTACGCTTATTTGCAACGAAAAAATCCGGACAGAATTGATATGAAGTTAAAAATTGCAATAACAATTTTAAGTCTGATCCTGATAATCAGGGGATGGGGACAGACAGTTCCGATTTACGTAAACGATAGGGATTTTAATAACGCAGTCCCTCCGCAAATTGACGCTACCGCATTTGTAAATCAGGCGCTTTTTTCGGTCTATGTCTCGCCTTTGCCGTTCCAGACTCAGAACACGCTTTATTATACAAATAAAGGAAGCGGTGTAATGACAGGTTATGTCGGTTTCAGGTTTGATTATTTCAATCCACTGACAGGGATTTCATATCCGGCGAATACATTTGTTAACTATGGGACGATTACCGGCGACCCGTATCTGATAATCTCAGCGACAAACATTGTGAATACAGGCTTGTTAATGAGCGGTGGCAGTGGTTTACTACATTTGGACGGAGGAAATGTTGATTTATCGCGGAGTGGATTACGCACCGGCGAGGCAGTAACACCAGGAACAGCAATTATCGGAGACGGCAGGAACACAATCAACCAGTATCAGAATGCTGCTGGTGTTGCAGACTACTGGTGGGGTGTTGGAACAAACAATATTCTCGGTGGGACTAATGGGCAAAGGCTGAATCTTCCCTATTTCGGGTTTGATATTCCTTTTACATTGAGTCCGGGACATGAGGTAAGAACAATCTCCTATGGCAGATTGACAACCAATACTGTATTCCTGCCATATTTTTATTATGCCGGCGGAGGTTTTAATTTTGGCAACTATAATAATTATAATGCTGCAGTTTATACTAATCTTTCTCTCTCGGGCGACCGTTATGTAAGTGTTGTTTTCTACCCGACGAACACATCGTTGACGAACTTCTCAACGTCGGTTTATTTTTCGCCTTCCTCCGATGGTGGCGCTGTTGCGATTTATGAAGTGATGATGACAGATTATGATATTGTCTTGCAGACAAATCTTACAAATTATGTTTATCTGATTGACAGTTCAGCAGTTGCGACAAACTTTACACTGTTCAGGGAAAGTTTCACAAACACTTTTCGTCCGAACGTGTTTGAATTGACGAGGTCTATACCGTATGAAAGGTATTCGGCTGTCCCGCCTAATGCAACTTTCACGAACACATTACTCTATAATCCGTCTTATGAGACAAATTCTGTTAATATAATTTATGCTGGATATTCCGCTTTGATAAACGAGACGAATCCGACGACGCCACTGTTAATTGTGAAT
>Ga0315298_1006200_pt1 | contig 16432 bp, 15 predicted proteins | sample WHS_1_MG_FD_203077 | JGI IMG/M metagenome (GOLD analysis project Ga0315298, IMG submission 203077) | Extremophilic microbial mat communities from Washburn Hot Springs, YNP, Wyoming, USA - WHS_1_MG | ecosystem: Environmental > Aquatic > Thermal springs > Hot (42-90C) | place: USA: Wyoming...
GCCGACCAACCCCTGCCTTTGCACCAAACCCACTCTTGGCAGCCCCTCCTACTGATCTCCTGCCAAGTTGCCGCCCCTCTTCCCAGGCCCCACCGCGGTACCTGCCTCCTTAATGCGGTGGTCCTGGCCCCGGGCGGGGTCCGGTTGACAGCCGGCGCTCCCATGCAGCATACTTGGCCTGCCACCTACCCCCTGCCCAGGAGGTACCACCCTATGCAGCAGCGACTACTCGTGCCCCTGCTCTGGCTCGCGCTGGCCGCGGCCGCCCCCGCAGCCCTGGCCGCCGACAAGCCGCCCGCCACCCCCCCTAAGCCGGCCCCCTACACGGGCCTCAAGAAGCGTCTGGCGGTCATGCCCATCGAACTGAAGACCACCGTCCAGGTCAATGGCACCACCGTACGCGAGAGCGGAGACAAAGGCCCCGGCAACATCGGCAGCGCCATGACCGAGCAACTGACCACCGCCCTGGTCAACACGGGCCGCTTCGTGGTGCTCGAGCGCAAGGCCCTGGCCGACGTGCAGCAGGAGCAGCAACTGGCCCAGTCCGGTCAGGTCAACCCCGCCACCGCCCCCCAGCCGGGCATGCTCATCGGCGCCGAGTGGCTGATCACCGCGGCGATCACGGAGTATGAAAGCAAGTCCAGCCGTTCCATTGGCGGCCTCGTGCTGGGTAACCTCGGGCTGGGTGGCAGGAAATCAACGGCCAAGGTGGTGATGGACGTGCGCATCATTGATGCCACCACCGGGGAAGTCCTGGATTCGGTCAAGGCCAGCGGTGATGCCAAGTCCACCGGGGCCATCGGCGGCTTGGCCGTCAAAGGAGTGGTCGTGGCCGGCGGCAAGGAGGACAATACCCCCATCGGCCAGGCCACCCGCACCGCCCTGGCTACCGCGGTGCAGTTCATCTGCGACCGCATGGAGTCCCTCCCCTGGCGGGGACGAGTCGTCACCGTGGAGGGGCAGGATGTTATCATCAACGCGGGTGCCAAGGCCAATGTGAGGGTGGGCGACCGCTTTGACGTCTACTCGTTGGGCAAGAAACTCATCGACCCGGATACGGGCAAGGTGCTGGGGCAGCGGGAGAGTAGAGGCGGCACCATCGAGGTTACCGAGGTGCAGGAGAAGATTGCCATCTGCCGGGTGGTGACCCCGCCCATGCCGGTGGATGGGGACGTGATCAAGCCACTGACCCAGCCGAGCGCGCCGGAGCCAGCAGCCCTGCCGGCCAAGTAGTAGCCGCCGAGTATGGCGAAAGGGAAGGGGAGCGGCGTCGGCCGCTCCCCTTCTTCGCGCTTCAGAATGACCGCCCCTTACGCCCAGTAGGCGACTCCCGGGGCTTCCTTGATCACCACCTGCTTCAGGAAGGCAATGGCCTTCTGCAGGCCCTCGTTCGGGCTCATCAGGCTGTCCTCATGCTCGATGGAGAGCACCCAGTCATAACCCACCATGCGCAGGTTGGAGACGATCGCCTTCCACACGTCATAGCCGTTGCCGTAGCCCACCGTGCGGAAGATCCACGAGCGCTGCAACTCACCGGTGTAACTCTTGGTGTCGAGCACGCCGTTCTTTTGCGTATTCAGTTTGTCGACCTTGGTATCCTTGGCGTGCACGTGGAAGATGCAGTCTTTGAGTTCACGGATGGCTGCCACCGGATCAATGCCCTGCCAGAAGAGGTGGCTGGGGTCGAAGTTGGCGCCGACATTCTCGCCACAGGCCTCGCGTAGCCGCAGCAGGGTCTCCGGGTTGTAGACCACGAAGCCAGGGTGCATCTCGAAGCACAACTTCACCTTGTTGCGGCGGGCGAAGGCGGCTTCTTCCTTCCAGTAGGGGATGACCTTCTCGCGCCACTGCCAATCCACCAGTTCCGAGAAATCCGGCGGCCAGGGGCAGGTCACCCAGTTGGGATACTTGGCGCGGTCGCTATCGCCGGGGCAGCCGGAGAAGTTGATTACCCGCTCGCAGCCCAGTTTGTTGGCCAACTGGACCGTCTTGCGGTGGATGTCGTGGTTGGCCTGGGCAAACTTGCGGTTGGGGTGCAGCGGATTGCCATGGCAAGACAGGGCGGACAGGGTCAGGCCCCGGCTGTCCAGTTCCTTCAGCCAGGCTTTGCGCTTGCCGGCGTCCCGCAGCATGCCGTCCAGGTCAATGTGCGGACTGCCGGGATAGTTGCCGGTGCCGATCTCCACGGCCTCACAGCCGGCCTCCGCGATGTAGTCCAATGCCTGCTGCAGGGGCTGGCCGGCGAGCAGTGCGGTGAGCACGCCGATCTTCATGGACGCTACCTCCTTGTGGGCCAGGTCTGCTCTGGGTTGTTCTGCCAGCGGTGCCAGAATCCTTCACTCCTTGTCCCCTATCGCCGCCTGTCCGGGTGCCTGCCGCCCGGCTGCGGCGGGCACCCGCACCCGGCCGTCGGGGTGCCACCTGCCGGATCGCTGCTCGCGGTACTGGCTGGAGGCGACCACCCTGGCCTGCCTGCCGGTGCGGCCCTGCACCACCAGCAGGGCGATAGCCTCCATCTGTGAGGCCGCGCTGCCGGGCTCGTAGCGGGTATCCGTGCCCCCGATCACCAGGAAGAGCGCCGGGCGACGGGGGTCGAGCGCGCTCCTCAGCCACTGCCGCGCCAGCAGGTTTGGTGAGGCCCGGCTGCTCCGGCGCCGGGAGAGGCCGGGCAGGGTCCCCCGTACCATCCCCTGCCGGTCGCCCAGGATGAGCATGGTGGCATGCCTGAACCGGCGGTCGCGCACCTCCAGCGCCTGCCAGCGCTTGCCGGTCCAGCGGGAGCCGGGATACTCCCGGGCGTGCCAGAACCAGCGGTAGCGGCGCATGTCCTCCGGCCCGCTCACCACCAGCACGTGCTTGGCATCCAGGCCGGCGCGCTGGAGGGTGGCGGCAAAGGGCCCCGGCTTCATGCCCGGCGACCACAGCGCCAGGGCGTCCACCCGCATCCCGGCCTGCAGCATGCGCTCGGCCGCGAGGGTCCCTCCGCTGTGGGCAAGCACGACTACCTGGCCCTTCACCCCGCCCTTTCGGCAGCGTGCCTGCCAGGTCGCGGCCAGGCTGGCGGCCCGCTCCGCCCCCCACTCGGTGGCATCGGGGAAGTTGCCCCGCCGCGGCCACCAGTAGGGCCACATCCCCCGCATGTCCATGTCCACCCGGCAGACCTGGTCGAGTGGGCGCAGGGCAGGCGGCAGCGTAGGGCCCAGTAGCAGGAGGTTCCACGTCGGGGATGACCGGGCGGCCGCGGTCAGGGCCGGCCCGGGGGTGCCGGCCAGTGCTAACACCGCAAGAAGCGCCAGCAGCAGTCTCATGGGTACAGCCAGGCGCATGCTGGATCTCCGGTCAGCCTGCCGTGCGGTAGCGCTTCAGGGTCTCCTCCAGCATGGACAGGGCTTCTGCGCCCTGCTCGGCGCTGAAGCCCACTTCGCAGGCGTCCCCATCCGCATCCTGGTACTCCAGGGTAAGCCGCCAACGTTGCAGGAGGCTGCCCATGCGATGCTTCTGCAGGGCATAGTAGGGCAGGCAACCATAGCAGGCCTTGGTCTGCCCAAAGAGACGGGTGAGCACCGCTTCCTCTCCCCCACCATGCAGACCGGCATTGAAGGCCAGCCCCCGCTCGCAGATTTCCAGCACGCCCTCACCCGCCTGCCTGCCCAGGTGCAGCCGGCCCCTATAGCGGGCCAGGGGCTTGCCCAGGTCCACCTGCCCGACCGGGCCTATCCACAGCGTGGGCCTGCCCAGCAGCCCAGCGCGAAAGAGCCCGGCGCCGGCGATCACCAGCCCCACCGCGTGCGACCATGAGTGCCCGGTGGCCAACAGCGCGGCGACTACCATCGCCACCAGGCCGGCGCCCAGAAAGAGCCGGCGGCGGCTGCCATGCTGCCATCTGACCACGCCGCTGCGAGTGGTCATGAGCGGCCGGCCGTCGGGCGCCAGCGGGGCGAGCAGAGGCTCGGGAGGCAGGCAGGCCAGCATGCCCGCGAGGGTCATCTCGGCCGGCTGCCCGCCCGCGGTATCGGGACTTTGGGGTTGCGGGGGTAATGGCCTGGCCATCAGTTGCTCGTGCAGGCAGCGGCTCTCGGAGCGTGAGCCGGCGAGTAGGCAGGCGCCCAGCACTGCCGCGCCGGCACCCAGCCCGAGCATCCAGCCGGCCGCGGGCCGCACCACCTCCGGCCAGATTAGCGCCACCGCCAGCGACGCCAGGCCCAACAACAGCAGGCCCAGCCCCAGCGCCCTCCCCATTCCTGCCATGCGCCCCACCTCCACGGGGGTTATTCTGCCGCGCGCGGGGCGCTGCCTGCCGGCAAGCACTGCTCGCCGCGCTCCAGGCGACGCTGGTACTCGCTCACGGCCGTCTGCACCGCCTGGTGGAAATCGGTGCCGGGGTCGGTGGGCCGGAAGGTCACGCACGCCGCCGGCGCCGCGCCTCCCACCCGGAAGAAGATGCGCACCCCTTGCTTGTTGTCCTCGGCCGGCTCCACAGGCGATAGCCGAATAGTAGGGCAGGCATGCCTCGAACCGCCTGCTCATGGTCAGCGCGCGGGGCAGGAACTGTATGGGCCACCCGGGGTAGATGGTGCCGCTCAGCGTGAGGGCTTCGGCTCCCACCGTGCAGGAGGCAGGACCGGACCAGGTAATCCACTCCACCTCACCGTCTCCCTGCAGGAGCGCCTCTCCGGTCGGCACCTCGGCCCGCGGCCGCAGTCGCTCGACTCGGTGCCCCCGCAGCGCCAGCCAGATCACCACCAGCCCGCCCCAGAAGAGCATCTGCACGGCGTGTGAGGTATAGCGGGCAAATCGCACCGGCAGCAGCACCAGCAGCAGCGGCGCCGCCGCCAGCATGGCGATCCCCACGCAGAGGCTCAATACCCGCGTGCGGGTCCAGCCTCCCTCCCGCTCGGACCAGTTTGCCACCAACAGGTCGGCCGGGAGGTCGGCCAGGGCAGCGTGACTGAACTCCGGCCGCCCGGAGAGCTGCTCGTGCAGGGGGCGCTGCGGCCGCAGCCACCGCCAGGCGAGCACCGCCAGCAGCAGGGCTGCCGCCCCCACCCCCCACGGCCAAACGTACCCCCACATGCCGCCCCCCAGTTGCGGTAAGGTTGGGGCTGGCTCCCGCCGGCCCCCGCACTGCCTACTGCGCAATGCCTGACGCCTGCGCCCTCACCCCCAGACCCCAGACCCTATACCCCAGACCCTCTCCCTCAGTACGCCACCTTCTCCCAGGTGCCGCTCTTCACCGACTGCGCCGCGGCCTCGAGCACCGCCTGGCAGCGCACGCCGTCCCGGAAGTTGGGGCTGGGCATGCGGTTCTCCGCAATGGCGGTGATCAGGTTGTACACCGTGTGCACGAAGGTGTGCTCGTAGCCGATGATGTGTCCCGGCGGCCACCAGGGACCGATGTAGGGATGCACGCCTTCGGTAGCCTGGATGGTCCGGAAGCCTTGCACGTGCCCGTCATCCCGGCGGTCGAAGTACTGCAGTTCGTTCATGCGCTCGAAGTTGAAGATGATGCTGCCGTTCTCCCCGTTGATCTCAAAGCAGTTGTAGTTCTTATGCCCGGGGGCAAAGCGGGTGGCCTCAAAGGTCCCCACCGCCCCGTTGGCAAAGCGGGCCAGGAAGACGCTGGCATCGTCCACCGTCACCGGGCCCTTGCCCTCGGAGGCGCGGGCGGAGAGCCCGCCCGTGGTCTCGGCCAGCACCGGGCGCTCCTTGATGAAGGTGCGCATGTCCCCCACCACGGAATCAATATCGCCCACCAGGAAGTGCGCCAGGTCAATGGAGTGCGCGGCCAGGTCGCCGTGCGCGCCGGAGCCCGCCACCTCGCCTTGCAGCCGCCACACCAGCGGGAAGGAGGGGTCCACGATCCAGTCCTGCAAATACACCGCCCGCCAGTGGAAGACGCGGCCGATGCGGCCTTCCTCGATCATCTGCTTGGCCAGCGCCACCGCCGGGGTGGCCCGGTAGTTGAAGCACACCATGTGCTTCACGCCCGCCCGCTCCACCGCCTCCAGCATGCGCCGGGCGTCGGCCAGGTTGGTGGCCAGGGGCTTCTCGCAGAACACGTGCTTGCCCGCCTGGGCCGCATCAATCGCCATCTGGGCGTGCGCGTTGTTGGCGCTGGTGATGTCCACGATGTCAATATCCGGCCGGGCGAGCAGGCGGTGGTAGTCGGTCTCATACCCCTCCCAGCCGAACTCCTTGCAGGCCGCACTTACATTCGCCTCGTCCCGCCCGCAGATGGCGGCCATGCGCAGTGTCACCGGTAACTTGAAGAAACGGCTGACCTGCCGGTAGGCGTTGCTGTGCGCCTTGCCCATGAACTTATAGCCGATCATCCCCACGCTCAGCGTGGCCATGGCGGCTCCTTTCCGCCCCGAGGGGCTGGTGAAAACGGGATCGGCGGGCAGCAGAGTGCCCGCCCTACAGCAGGGGAGGCGCTTAGTACTGGACCTCTACCCATGCCTGCCGCTTATTGCTCTCAAGCACGGCCTCCACCATTACGATTTCGGCGTGGCCATCCTCGAAGGTGGCAAAGTCCGGCTTGTCGGTGGCCGGGCGCTTGCCCTCGCCGTAGTAGGTGTAGACGTTGCGCACGAAGTTCTTCAGCCCGTCGGGATATCCCTCCGGATGCCCGCCCGGGTAGTGCAGGTAGGGCCGAACCTCGGCGTGCAGGATGGAGGGGTCGCGCATCACCACCTGGTTGGGGCCGTCGCGCCGCCCCACCCACAGCCGCTCCGGGTCCTCCTGGTCGAAGGCCAGGGCGCACTTGCTCCCGTCAATCTCATAGTAGAGCCGGTTCTTCCGGCCTGCCGCCACCTGGCACACGGTGAAGACCCCCTTGGCCCCGTTGTCAAAGTCCATGAGCACCGTGCCGTAGTCCTCGGTGGAGATGGGCCGGGGCTCGTAGTCCTCGGGCTTGAGTTCCTTGCCGGCATAGGTCTCGACCGGCTTGAGCGGCTTCATGCGGGTCTTGTGCATGATCGCCAGGTCGGCAAAGACCCGCTTGATACGGGAGCCGATGATAAACTGGATCAGGTCGCACCAGTGGCTGCCCACGTCCGCCACCGCCCGGCTCTCCCCGCCCAGATCCGGCTCCACCCGCCAGTTGTAGTCGGTCTCCAGGTACAGCCAGTCTTGCAGGTAGGAGCCGTGTACGGCGTAGATGCGCCCCACCTCGCCCGCCGCCACCATCGCCCGCGCCTGCTGGTTCAGGGGGTAAAAGCGATAGTTGAAGTCCACCGCACACACCAGGTTGCTCTTGCGGGCCAGGTCAACCAACTCCCGGCTCTCGGCCGAGTTCATGGCCAGCGGCTTCTCGCAAATCATGTGCTTGCCCGCGGCGATGGTCTCCTTGACCATGGGGTAGTGCTGGGTATTGGGGGTGCAGATGTGCACCAACTCCACCTCGGGGTCGGCCAGCAATTGCCGATAGTCGCCATAGGCCTTGGGGATAGAGAGCGCCGCAGCCTTGGCCTGGGCCAACTCCGGCCCCGCCTCGGCCACTGCCACCATGTCCACAAAGCCGAGCCGCCGGGCCGCCTCCACGTGGGCCGGTCCCACGAACCCGGTGCCGATGATGCCCGCCTTGATCTTCCTCATGCTCGCCTCCCGTGCCCGTCCTGTCATTTCGGGCGGTAATCCCGCGTCTGACGAGGGATCCCCGTCGAGAACTCTCGCTCCCCCTCCCCCGGGGTGCCTGCTACAGTTCCGTCTTGATACTCGCCTTCTTGCGTTGCTCGGCGATCCAGGCCTCCCAGGCCCGGCTTAGCCGCTCGCTCCTCAGTTCGGAGATGATCTCGGCCTTCACTGCATCGAAGGACTGAGTCAGCGCTGCCGCCTTGGACTTGATCTTGACGATGAACCACCCTCCCATGTCCTTGTCCTCAAAGGGGGCGCTCACCTTACCCACCTCGGTGGCGAAAGCCACCTCCCCGAACTTGGGCGGCAGTTGCGCCTGGGCCAGGGGCCGGGGCACCAGCCCCCCGGCTTCCTTGGTGCTGGCGTCGGTGGAGACCTGCCTGGCTACGGCCGAGAAGTCCTCGCCCTTGGCGATGCGGTCTGCCGCGGCTCTGGCAGAGGCCTCGTCCGCGGTCTTGATCATCCACAGGCTCACCGTCTCCGGCACATGGTAGCGCACGTCCTTGGCCTTGTCGTAATACTCCTTGGCCTCGGCGTCGGAGACCGCGATTTTGTCCGCCAGCACCTTTTCTACCAGCAGTTTGGTGCGCACCTTGCCGGGCAGGCCCTTCTCGGTGATGCCCTGCGAGCGCAGGTAGGCCGGGAACTTGTCTTTCATAGTGTCCTTGATCAACTTCACCCGGGCCTCCACCTCGGCCTGGCTGACGGTGATGTTTTTCGCCTTGGCTCCCTGTTCGAGCAGGGCCTCGTCCACCATCTCGTCCAGTACCGCCTGGCCGGCCAGGCTTTCGGAAAGCAGGCGGTTGATAAGTTGTTCCATGGTGATCTGTGTGCCATTCACCGTGGCCGCTACCGCCGTCCCGCTCGTGCGTGCCGTGACCGGCGCCGCCGCCCCCCAGGCAGCCATGCCTACCCCCACGACCAACGCCAACGCCAGTGCTGCCGACATCTGCTTCATACGGGTCTCCTTTGGGCGGCCGTGTGCCGACGCCCGCCCCGGGCGTCGCGGCCGCCGGATATATTCTAACCGGTCACCATGCGAACCTGCAATCCAAGCCGACCAGGGGCCAGCCGCTCTGCCGAGCCCCGTCCCCACCCGAGACCTGAAACGCGAGACCCGAAACCCTATCCGCCCATTTGACCGTCCGGCCGGCCGATGCGATACTCCAAGCACCAACCGCCAAGGAGCCTGGCCATGCCCGTTCCCATCGTCTCGCTGGGAGGTCTGCAGGTTAGCCGCTTCATCCTCGGGGGCAACCCCTTCAGCGGAGTCAGCCACCAGAATCGGGCGGCAGACGAGCGCATGGTGCGCTGGTTCACCTGTGCCCGCATCAAGGAAACCTACCGCGAGGCCGAGCGCCTCGGCATCCGCACGCACCTGGCCCGGGCGGACCACCACATCATGCGCGTGCTGCGGGAATACTGGGACGAGGGGGGCACCATCGAGTGGGTGGCCCAGACCTGCCCCGAGGTGGGCGACATCGCGCGCGGGGTAGGCAATGCCCTGCGTGGCGGCGCCAAGGCCTGCTACCTGCACGGCGGGATGATGGACCACCTCTTCGCCCGGGGCGATCTCGACAAGGTGCCCGAGGGGATCCACATGATCCACGACGCCGGGCTCCCGGCCGGCATCGCCGCCCACAACCCCCGGGTGCTGGAGTGGGCCGAGGAGCATCTCGACTGTGACTTCTACATGTGCTCCTACTATAACCCGAGCAGCCGGAACGAGCACGCCGAGCATATCCCCGGCCAGGCGGAGTGGTTCAGCCCCGAGGACCGGGAGCGCATGACCGCCGTCATCGCCCATCTCTCCAAACCAGCCATTCACTACAAGGTGATGGCGGCCGGGCGCAACGACCCCCGGGAGGCGCTTGCCTATGCGGCCGCCCACATGCGCCCACAGGACGCCGTCTGCGTCGGCATCTACCAGGAGCACCATCCGACCCAGCTCGCCGACAGCCTGAAACTCTTCCTGGAGGCAGCAGGGGAATAGGGGCATAGGCCTGTTGGTCGGCGGCCGGTCGTTCCCTCTCGCAAGGGGGAGGGGATACGCGGCACTGCCCCAAACTGCCCCGGCCGCCCGCCTAGCCCCTAATACAACTGCCTCAGCAGGTGCCCCGGCTCAGGCAAGGCGCCCGTCAGGATGGCCTGGTCAGTCTCCACCGCGGGCAGGCGGTGGCGACGGGCCACCAGCACCTGGGGCAGCGTGCGCACGGCCATAGCCAGCCCCCATAGCCAGGCCCGGCCATAGCCGCCAGCAACCGCCCGCACCCCCCGCCAGGGTATGCGCGCCAGGTGCCGCAGCAGGATGCGCCGGCCACAATTCTTCCAGGCAAAGACATAGGTGTTCTTCCAGCGCACGGCCTCGTAGAAGACGGGGGGATACACGCGCTGGATGGTAGCGCCATGCCGGTGCAGCATCACCGCCTGGGCGTCGAAGACCACGCGGTACCCCGCCCGCCAGGCATTCCAGCCCAGGTCCACGTCCTCCCAATAGAACGGGGTGAAGGTCTCATCCAGCCAGCCCAGTTTGCGCAGCGCATCCCGCCGGAAAAGCCCCCCGCCTGCGGGCGCGTCCAGGGCCGGGCGCATCCCCTCCTCGTGGCGGTAGCCCTCGGGATGCGTGTTGCCGCAGAAACTGCACCGGTACTCCCCCTCCCCCGCCGGGGTCTGGTAGGCGCCCCCCACTGCCAGGTAGGTGAGGTTGCTGCGCAGGCGCGCGATCAGCCGCTCCACGGTGCCCGGCTGCACGATCATGTCGTTGTTCAGCAGTAGCACATACCAACCCCGCGCCATGAGCAGACCAACATTGCAGGCGGCGGCAAAGCCGGCGCGCCGGCCTTGGGCTACCTTCACCTGTGGCCAGTGCTCGGCCAGCCATTCGCTGGTACCGTCCGTGCTGCCGTCGTCCACCACGATCACCTCGTGCTCGATGCCCTGGAGTTCTGCGGCCAGCGCCGGCAGGCACGAGGCGAGCAACTCTTTGCCGTTGTAGGAAGGGATGACAGCGCTGATGACGAGCGGCATGGACGTAGTATAGCAAATCGGGTGCCGGGTTCGGCTTTGGGGCCGGGGGGGAACGGTTTCCCTGTGCGCCCGTACCCCCACTCGCCTATCCGCACTTTAGCAGGTACTGCTGTGTCACTTCCTCGCTGGGGCCGTCCATCACCGCCTCCCCCTTATGCATCCAGATGGTGCGGGGGCACAGGCGGGTGATCTCGGCCAACTGGTGGGAGACCAGCACCACGGTGGTGCCGCCGGCACATACCTCGTCCAGGCGCTGCAGGCACTTGGCGCGGAAGTGCTCGTCGCCCACGGCCAGCACCTCGTCCAGGAGCAGAATGTCGGGATCCACGTGCACTGCCACCGAGAAGCCCAGCCGGGAAACCATGCCCGAGGAATAGGTGCGCATTGGTGCCAGCAGGAATTCCCCTAACTCCGAGAACTCGGCGATGGCCGGGTAGCGCTTGGCCATCTCCCGGGTGCCCAGGCCGAAAAGGGCACCGTTGAGGAAGATGTTGTCCCGGCCCGTCAACTCCATGTTGAAGCCGGCACCCAGGCCAAGCAGTCCGCACACCCGCCCCCGGGTAACAATGCGCCCGGTGGTGGGGGGGTAGATGCGGGCAATCATGCTCAAGAGCGTGCTCTTGCCGGAGCCGTTGGCGCCAATGATGCCGAGTCGCTCGCCGTGCTCCAGGGTGAACGAGACGTCGCTCACCGCGGTGAAGCGGTCGGCCCCACTGCGGCCGCGCAGGGCGCGCAGGGCGGCGCCCTTGATGGTCACGACGCGCTCATGGGGGAGCACAAAGCGCTTACTCACGTGCTCCACCAGCACCGCGGGTCCGCCGCTGTCTTTCGCACTGGCGCCCCACATCAGCCTTGCTCCGCGAAGTGCCACTGCAGCCGGCGGAAAACCAGGAAGCCGATCACCAGCACGACCAGCGAGATGGCGGCACAGAGGTAGTAGTAGGTGCTCAGGTTGGGCACCAGGTGTCCCATCAGGGTCAGGTAGTTGTTACCGCCGTTGGCTCCCGTCTCTTGCGGGATAAGGGAGCGGTAGGCAATCAGCGGCGGGGCCATCGGATTGAGCATGTAGAGCGCCTTGGCGAAGGCAGGCAGGCCCCGGGACTCGATGCCGTGCAGGGCCAGTTCCGGCGGGATCATCACCGGGCTCAGGAACAGCCACATCTGCACGATGGTCCCCAGCATGAACTTGATGTCATTATAGTAGACGCACACTGCGCTGGTGAGTAGCACCAGCCCGAAGAGGAAAGTGGTCTGTAACAGCAGGCCGACCACCACCAGGGGCATGTTCACCCACTGCACCGTCACTCCCCGCAGCGCCAGGTAGGCGGCAAGCACGGCCAGCCCCAGGAAGAAATGCACCAGGTTGGAGCCCATGGTGGCCATGGGGATGAGCAGGCGCGGGAAGTAGACCTTCTTCAGCAGGAAGACCTGGGAGGCCACCGAGGAGGCGCCGTCCATGAGCGCCTGGCTGAAAAAAAGCCAGGGGAGCATGGCCACCAGCAGTTTGACCGAGTAGTTGGGCGTGGGGACCGGGTACAGGTAGCGGAACACCAGCACGTACACCAGCATCTGGCACAGCGGGTTGAGCAGCGACCAGGCGAACCCCAGGAAGGAATTCTTGTACCTCACCTTGAGGTCCCGGCGGATGAAGTTGACCAGCAGAGCGCGATACTGCCAGGACTCGACCAGGTCGGTCATGTAGCGGGTGTCTCCAGGCGCCGAGTATAGCAACGGCGCTCTTGTGGGTCAACGCCGGCCTGGCGGCCCCGGCCGGCGCGCAGGCGCGGCGTGGTGTGTTTTTAGTTTACCCCGCGGGGGATACGGGCATGCACGTTGGCTGGCCCCCGGCACGCACCCGCTACCGCGCGCCCGGCCATTCCGGCGCTTTGCCCTCTTCGCCCGGCGACGCCAGAGAGGGTGAGGGGGCTTCGGCGGGGAGGTGTAGGCGACCGGGACAGCTACCTGCGACAGCCCGCTGCGGATAGCGGCACGCCCTCCGGCCAGGTAGCACGCCCCAGACCCTACTTCTTGTTCAGTTCCTCGGCCAGGGCGATCACCTCCGGCTCGGTCTCGGGGGTGTAGTTGTTCTGGTTGTCCCAGGGACTGTCCCACTGCCAGAGCAGGGTGAGCGGGATGCTCAGTTCCTCGGCCGTGCGCATCACCGTGGTACAGAAGGGCAGCCGGGGCTTAGCGTCGCCGGTCTCACCGATATAGAGCGGCTTGCCGATGCGGTCGGCCATGGCCTTCAGGCCCTTGATGATACGGGCGGCGTCACCCTTGGCGCCCCAGTGCTCCATGTCCCCGGGGTAGATGTGCACGGAGATGCAGTCGATGGGGTCGGGGTGGTAACTGCGCAGCATCTCCTCGGTCTGGGCCTCGCTGTCCAGCGTCCAGTCGCCCTTCTCGGGGTTGGCCCGCAGGTGCCAGGCCGCGGGGCGGGGGACACTGTAGCCCGAGCCGATCAGGTGATTGGGGTCCACTTTACGGATGAGCCGCGCCAGGTCGAGGGCGGCCTGGTTGAGATGCTCGGTGCGGTAGTTGTCGCGGGCCACGTAGGCGGCGGGGGTGCCCAGGTCGAGCGGCTGGCCGTCTTCCCGGATCCACCCGTAGGGGTGCATGAACTCCAAGTCGGCGCCGAGATTGGCCTCGTTTGATAGTTCCCACATGCAGACGGTGGGGTCATCCTTGTAGCGGCCTACCAACTGTGAGGTATAGAGCGCCAGCATCTGCCACGAGCGGCTGTTCCGGTTGGTGAGCATATCCTGCATGGTCTCGCCGGCCAGGTCGGGGAACATCTGCCAGTTCCAGTTGACCGTGAGGATCAGTTTGAGCCCATGCTCGCGCGCCGCGGCCAGGCAGCGGTCGGCGGCCTTCCAGTAGGCGTCACCCTTGGCCCACTCGCGGGCGTCCTTGGGCCAGAAGGGTGCCGCGCTGGCGCGGATCACGGTAAAGCCGTGCTGCTTGGCGCTGGCCAGCGCCTGGCGCGCCTGAGCCTCCCGCTCCCCGCCCACGATGAAGCACCAGAACAGGTCGTACTTGTTGAAGGACACCAGTTGCACGGGCTTGCCGCCGTCCAGCAGGCGTGTTCCCTGGCGGGTCATGAACTGGCCGTCGGCGGCGAGGGCGGCGAGGGGGAGCGCGAGCAGCATGAGGGCCAGGCGCATGGGGTACCTCCTATGCGACAGTGTCGGGATCCGGCAGCCGGCAGACCTTCTCCAGGGTATTGCAGATCACGTGGATATTCTCCAGGGGAACGTCCGGCTCGCACTCCGCGCTCAGCATGAGCCCGCCCTCAGGCAGGGCCAGACCGTCATGCACGGAGACGATGTGGTCCTCGATCTGGGCGGCGCTGCCGAAGGGGAAGAGCTGCCGGTCGAGGTCCTGGTTCAATGCTACCTTCCCCCGCGCCCACTGCTGCAGCCCTTCCAGGCCGTTGGCCCGGATCTGCGGGTTAAGCACGGTCACCCCTACCTCGATCAGGTCGGGGATGATCTCCAGGATGTGCCCGTCACTGTGCAGGTAGACCGGTACCCCCCGGTCGCGGCAGCGGCCGATGATGCGCTCGTAGCCCGGCTTGATGAACTTGCGCCACATGGCGGGGCTGATGGGCAGTGACTTCTGCATCCCCAGGTCCTCGCCAAACGACATCATCTCCGCGCCCAACTCCAGGTACTTGTCCACCACGGGCACGCAGTAGCCATCCACGATGATTTCGATTAGTTGGTGCAGGCGGGGATCGTCACTGGCCATGTCCAGCATCAGGTTCTCGAAGCCCCGTAGGTAGAAGAGCAACATATAGAAGAAGCCGTGCTGCAGGCCGCCGCCGGTGGCAATGTGGCCCGCCTCCCTGGCGCGGGCGAAGCCGCGCGCCACCCCCTCCCAATCCTGCGGGCCCCAGGAGGACTGGGTCATGGGGTCGGGCGGCCGCCAGGTGGCAAGAGCGTCCCAGTCCGCGAGCGGGTGCACCTCCACGTAGGAGTCGAGCCCCTGCGCGATATTGTTCCAGACGCAGCCCCAGGCGTCGGTATGGCGGCCGGATTGGTAGAGCGGGCTGCCCGAGATGCGCTCGTAATCCACCATGTCCCGGCGGAAACCAGGCCAGAGTTTGGGGTGCGCCAAGACCAGGTCCTCGAGGTCGCGGCGGTAGCGCAGCCAGGTCGCGGGCATCAGGCTCACACTCGCGGGCGTCCACTCGGGATGATCGAAGAAGATGGTCTTCAAGTAGTTGATGGTGCGGCGGTCGCGGCCTTCGTACGAGATCATGCGTTTCTCCTGGGGGCATGACGCCCCGCTACAGGTTCGTTACCCTGCGGGCGAGTCCTCCTGCCCTGCCGGCGCTGTGCGAGGCGCGCACGTCGGGCACAGCCGTGTATGACGGGAGCACAGGCGGGGGCGGATGCCGGCAGCCTTGCGGATAGAATCAGAACATGGGCAAGCGGCCGGGGGGGACGGCAGACTCCGCCCCGCCAAAACCTGTCGGAGAAACCTCACGCCCCGGCGCGGGCGTTAGAGTGAGGGAACCATGTCCGAGTATAACGAGGAACCTGAATATAGAGGCGAAGGGCCGCTGGTATGGCCCTGGGTGTTGGCCGCTATCCTCGCGATTATCCTGGTGGGGCTGATCTGGTGGGCAGCGGCGCGCCCGGTTACCTACGCGCAGCCCGCACGTCCGCCGGCGCCCGCACCCGCCCCCGGGCAACTGGGGGCGGCGCCCTTCGGGCAGCCGCGGGGCGGGAGCGACCGGGAGCGGATGCCCGATATCAACATCCACCTACTTTCCCTGCGTGCCCCATGGAGCCTGCTTCCGGGAGGTGCGCCATGATCTTCCGCGATCGCGAGGAAGCCGGGAGGATGCTCTCCGAGCGCCTGCTCAGTTACCAGGGGCGCGACGCGGTGGTGCTGGCCATCCCCCGGGGCGGGGTGGTGGTGGGATACGAGGTCGCCACCAACCTGGAAATGCCGCTCGACGTGATTGTGCCGCGCAAGATCCCGGCGCCCGGTCAGCCGGAACTGGCCATCGGGGCGGTGGTGGCGGTGGACGGCTTTGAAACCGTGCTCAACGACCGCCTGGTGAGCCAACTGGGGGTGACGCGGGACTACCTCGATCGTACCGTGGCCCGGGAACAGGCCGAGATCACCCGGCGGCTGCGATTGTACCGGGGCGACCGGCCCGGTCCGGACCTGATGCACCGCACCGCCATTCTGGTGGATGATGGGGTGGCCACCGGCTACACCATGCGCGCCGCCATCGAGGCGGTGCGCCGGCTGGACGTGGCACAGGTGGTGGTGGCCATCCCGGTAGCGCCGCCGGAGACCTACCAGGAACTCTTCACGCTGGCCGACCTGGTGGTGTGCCTGGCAACGCCGGAGGGCTTCACCGCGGTAGGCGAGTGGTACGAGCACTTTGAGCAGGTCAGCGACGAGGAAGTGGTGCGGCTGCTAAGGCAGGCGGAAGCGCTGACGACGGCAGGGCAAGGTGCCACGTCTGGGGGTGCTGCTGGCGGAAGGGGTGGGATTTGAACCCACGATTCCGCAGGGCGGAATACCGATTTTCGAGACCGGCGCCTTCAACCACTCGGCCACCCTTCCGCGCCCTGTCATTATGCCTGTTCGCGGGCGGCCGCGTCAAGGAAACCGCCTGGAGGGGCAGGACCACCGCATTAAGGAGGCAGGTACCGCGGTGGGGCCTGGGAAGAGGGGCGGCAACTTGGCAGGAGATCAGTAGGAGGGGCTGCCAAGAGTGGGTTTGGTGCAAAGGCAGGGGTTGGTC
>Ga0315298_1006201_pt1 | contig 16432 bp, 17 predicted proteins | sample WHS_1_MG_FD_203077 | JGI IMG/M metagenome (GOLD analysis project Ga0315298, IMG submission 203077) | Extremophilic microbial mat communities from Washburn Hot Springs, YNP, Wyoming, USA - WHS_1_MG | ecosystem: Environmental > Aquatic > Thermal springs > Hot (42-90C) | place: USA: Wyoming...
GGGCATCCACATAGCCCGATACGCAGATTCCCTTCAGAAGATGGATCCGGAACTTTACAGGAGAACCTTTTCAGCCTATTTGGCTGGGGGTATAAAGCCCGAAGGGCTCCCAGAGCATTTCGAATCTATTAAGGCTGAGATAGACAGGTCCTTCGGAAGGGGGTAAATTGGGAATTGGCTACTGAAGAGAAAGGATGGATTCCAAGGACAAGCCTTGGAAAACTCGTACAAGAGGGAAGGATCACTTCCATAGAGGACATTTTCACACAGGGATACAGGATCGTGGAGCCGGAGATCGTGGACATCCTTCTCCCTGGGCTGGAGGTTGAAGTCCTCGATACGGGTCTCGTTCAGAAGCAGACGGATGCAGGAGAGAAGGGACGTTTTAGGGCCATCGTTGCCATAGGAAACAGGAATGGTTGGATCGGTCTCGGCTCCGGGAAGGCCAAGCAGTGGAGAAATGCCATAGAGAAGGCAACCCTCGATGCCAAGCTCAACATAACCCCTGTCAGACGAGGTTGCGGGTCAAGGGAGTGTGCCTGCGACCAACCCCACAGCCTCCCCTTCAAGGTGAGGGGAAAGTGCGGAAGCGTAATAATCGAGCTGATACCCGGTCCACGAGGCTTAGGCCTCGTGGCGAGCGAAGGTGTAAAAACAGTCCTCCAGCTTACTGGGATTAAGGATATCTGGACAAGGGCCTTCGGATCCACGAGGACAAGGGCTTCTATGGTTTACGCAACCTTTGCCGCCCTTAAGGAAACCTTCAAGGTTGTAACACCGAAGGATTGGACAACGTAGTTGACAGGGGGGTATGATTGCCGAACTTATTGGCTGTAGTGCGCGTAAGAGGAATGGCGAACACTCCATCTGATGTGGAGGAAACCCTAAAGAGACTGAGACTTAGGAAGGTGAACAACTGTGTTCTTATCCAAGAAACTCCCGAATACTTGGGGATGCTTCAAAAAGTCAAGGACATGGTGGCTTATGGTATCATAGATCGCGCCACGCTAGTTGAGCTCCTGAGGCAAAGGGGGAGGCTTAGGGGTGACAAGCCCTTAACAGAGGAGGATATAAAAGGGCTTGGATTTCAAAGCCTCGAGGAGCTGGCGGAAGGCCTCGAAAGCGGGGCGATTAAAATATCAAGGGTTCGGGGTTTGAAACCCATCTTCAGGCTTCATCCCCCGAGCGGGGGATATGGTTCTGTGAAAAAGCCATATCCCGAGGGGGCTACGGGAAATTGGGGGAAGGATATTCCCAAGCTCTTGAAACGGATGATGTAGATCCCCAATAGACTCAAAAGATCGTTTCAAGTAGAAAGAAATTTGGGATTAAGCAAGTCAGTCAGGAATAAGGAAAGGTTTTCGAAAACCAAAAAGAAGAACGTTTTGCATGGTCCCTTAATCCGATTAGCGGTTTGTATGGAGACTTCTCCCGCAAAATTCCATCTTTTTCTTTTTCTTTTCTTTTATTTTCTCTTTTTTAGATCCTTTAGGGACCTTAGGGCATCCTAACTCTCGATTTCAATTTCGATTTTTGGTAGGTCAGGGATGGTATAATAATACTAATGGTATAAATAATATCATACTGATATTACTTATACTTCCTTCTAGGGCTTCGCTCTCGTTTTTTGCACAAGCCTCAAGATTTTCCATAGCATCAGGAAGCCCTTGAAACCTATGGGCTTCTGTCCAAGGGACCTAGGGACCTTCCCTTTTTTCACGGTTGCGTCAAGAAAGTCCATGGAAAGCTAAAGCCTCCAAAAAAGGGATCTAGGGGAAAGCCCCAAAAAATAGGGTTATCGCTCTTAATCATAAAAGTTGTTGGTGCCCATGAAACGCATGGAGGCTTTTTCCATTACCAACAAACTCCCTGATTAAGAGCGAGGGTTATTTTTACCCTTATTTTTAATTCTATCTATGGGGTTTTCGGGGCTCTATTTTGCCCCTCCCCCCTCCCCCTGGTTCAGAGGAGGAAAGTTTAACCAAATAGGTGATCTTTTTTTCAAAATATGCCTCCTCAGGTAGGTCCCTTATAGGGGATCCTAGGCTAGGATAGGCTAGATACTCCAGGGTCCCTTAGGTCCCTGAAATCCGATCCTTCCAAGATTTCAACCACAGAAATTTTTGCCCAAAAATTTCTGCTGCAGAAATTTTCCATCATGATGGAAGGAGTATGGATGGGTATGGTATGGATTAAGGATCGAGGGATTGGAAGCCTTTAGCTCCCTGAACCAAACGAAGGAAAGGGGATAACTGCGATTGTTATTTTTTCGAAAAAATAACTATGGTTGTTATCATGGAAGACCTACCTAAACCTTCGGAACCGTTTCCTGATAGAGGCAATGCCAAGCACACTCAGCCCCCTTCAAGGGAGCCTGATTTTCGTGAACTACGCTGGAGGGGAAAGGTCTGAAACGGGATTCCTTTTCATAGGATCCTTTGGATCCGGCGAATCCTAGGATCCCCATATCGATCCCTGCTTAGCCCAAGCAAGCTGAACGTCTATGTTCAGCTTCTCGCAATGCTTTCAAGGCTATCCATCTTTAAGGAGGTGATAGTAAAGGCTTAAGATTACAGCTCCTATGCCGGTAGGATAACTCGACGAAACAAAGCAGGGCTCCAAATGGCTCCGATGAGATGGGATGGATCCTCATCCAGGCAACCCAGAGGGCTTCCATGAGCGATGGGATGAGAGGCTTGCGACGGAAGCCTCTACACGACAGGCGTGCGGCTGTCGGAACAGAAAGGGGGCATCATAAAGCCATCGCATCGTAGCGGTAGTCCAGCGAAGCGATGGAGATGCTGACGATCATATGGTACATGCTTGAGAGGGAAAGAAATGAGGCCTACAGGGGCTTTGACAGGAGGCTTATGGATGTAAAGCTTAAGAGGATGAGTAATGAAGAAAGCCTTCAGAACAGTCATCGCCTTCCATGGATACAGCACTGGATGAGTTTCAATGAAAGATAAATTTGAGTTTTCAATAAATTTGGTAGCTTCCTTCGTAATAGTTTACATGCTTATATCGATTTTTTACTTATACGTTGCCGTGGGGGAAAATTGGAATCTTGTCTTCAGCGCCCTTTTTGAGAGCAGAGTTCACGGAGCAATTGTTGTCAGCATCCTCTCAGCGTTGATTGTCGGTGGCTTGGCCATAGCCGCAGCAATTCCTGTCGCTTACATCCTAACATATAGGGATTTTCGCGGCAGAGAACTCCTGGAAACTTTCTTGATCGAGCTTCCACAGACGTTCCCTCCCGTTACTGAGGGTTTGGTATATCTCCTCATGCTCGGGCGTTTCAGTTTACCCTACACATTTACAGCCGTAATCATAGCGAAGTTTTATGTTTCCGCCCCATTCACGATAAGCTTTGCAACCAGGCGTTTCAGGGAAATAAAAGAGAGCGGAATCGATATCATAGCAAGGTCCCTTGGCGCGAAGATGAAGCATGTCCTCGGCAAAGTCTTGCTTCCACTTTCAGGCAGGGATTTAGTGGCTGGCTTTTCCTTAACTTGGGCTAGGGCGATGGGTGAGCTGGCTGCAACACTCGTTTTCGCTGGAGCAATCCCTTGGAAAACAGAGACTTTGCCAGCGCTTATTTACCTGGCAGCCGAGGAGAACCCGCAAATAGCAATAGCGGCATCCGTAATAGCTGAAACTTTATCCATAATCTCCCTACTCCTCTTCAAGTGGATTGGGAGGAGAAAATAGTTGAAGAGTCTCTATGTTCAAAACGTCTCCAAAAGTTTCGGCAACATAAAAGCATTGGACCATGTTGAGTTAGACGTAGAACAAGCCGAGTTTATGGTGATTATGGGTCCAAGCGGATGCGGCAAAACAACATTGTTGCTCGTGATTTTAGGTTCCTTAAAACTAGATGAGGGCTCAATATGGATAAACGGTAGGGATGTCACAAATCTCCCGATCGAGGAGAGAAACATAGGTTATGTGCCGCAAGATTTCAAGCTCTTTCCACACCTGAATGTTTATGAAAACATAGCCTTTGGTTTAAAGGTAAGAAAGCACCCCAAGGATGAAATCGACGAGAAGGTAAGGGGTCTTCTACAAACAGTCGGCTTAGAAGGTTTCGAGAAACGGAAGCCTGGAGAGCTGAGCGGCGGACAAAAACAGCGCGTATCGTTGGCAAGAGCTTTGGCAACAAACCCTTCTCTGCTCTTACTGGATGAGCCGCTCAGTAGCATTGACGAGGCAACAAAAAAAGAGGTTATAACAAACCTAAAAGACATACAAAGGAAAACTGGTGTTACAACGCTCTGCGTAATGCATAACCCTGAAGACTCATTCAAACTTGGAGACCGAGTCGCAATAATGCAGTCCGGAAGAATAATACAATGCGGAAAACCAGAAGATATCCTAAAAAACCCAAAAAATGACATCGTCAGAAGACTCATAGCCCCCATGTACATCCTGTGGAGACAGGTCAGCTACCCCTCCCTATCTACGCAAGAGGCACCCCGCTTGCATAGTTAGCTAAGTCCGAATATTTGTGTCGTTTATAGAGGTTCCTTATGTTATGTTATGTTATGCATTGTCCAGCGGCTCTCTTAGCTCCTTTAGGCTCCGATAGCCGTGTTTTGTGCATACATCCTCTTGAGCTACCCGTTGATCATACCCTTAACCTCGTTAAGCTGGGGAGAGTACCTAGGAAGGCAGAAGAGAAGGGGCTTATCTTATTTCCATGCCTTTTAAACGCATCCTAGGATCCCTTGGAAAAAGCCTTACGATCCTTCCGCATTTGGGACATAGGGGCATCCATCCGGACTTTTGAAGCTCGATCGTAAGCCGCCCATAATGGACCCAGAGGCAGCATAGGCTTCAGTAGCCATACTTCCCGTATCGATGGAAGACCGTTTTGGCTTTCCTTATAGCATGCTATCCATCTTTAAGGAGGTGATAGTAAAGGCTTAAGATTACAGCTCCCCGAAAAGGGACTAAAGGTTTTTAAAACAAAAGCCTCCCATAGTTTTGGGCTCTCAATGACCGAATTATGTAAGGACGAGATCGTAAAAGCTGTCAAAAATGAGGGTATAGCCTTTATAGACCTCATGTTCACGGACCTTCCTGGGCAGATGAAGAATGTGACGATCTCACCAAGAGAGCTAGAGGACTGCCTAGAAAGTGGAAAGTGGTTCGATGGGTCTTCCGTGGAGGGCTTTACGAGGATTCACGAAAGCGATATGCTCCTCATACCTGACCTTTCGACCTATGTCCGCCTTCCATGGCTGAGGGATGGAAAAAAGGCTGCCAGAATCATATGCGACGTATACGATCCTGATGGAAAACCCTTCTCAGGGGATCCCCGTTACATCCTTAAGCGAGCCGTTGCAAGGGCTAGGGAGATGGGCTACATCTACAAGGTGGGCCCAGAAATCGAGTTCTTCCTCTTTCGGGAAAACAGGGCTTATCATGACAGCGCAGGCTACTTCGACTTTTCACCAAGGGATATGGCTACAGACATCAGAGCCCTCATCACCACAACCCTCGAGGAGATGGGGATCCATGTAGAGATGAGCCACCATGAATGTGCTCCGAGCCAGCACGAGATCGATACGGAGTACTCCGAAGCCCTTAGGAGCGCTGATAATGTCATGACTGTCAAACATGTCATCAAGACTGTAGCCTTCAACAAGGGCCTTTATGCAACTTTCATGCCCAAGCCCATATATGGCATCCCGGGGAGCGGTATGCATACCCACCAGTCCCTTTGGGATGAGAAGGGCCAAAACCTGTTCTACGATCCAGAGGATCCATACAGGCTTTCAAAGCTTGCCTATTACTTCATGGGGGGACAGTTAAGCTATATAAGAGAAATAGTGGCCATTCTCTGCCCCACCGTCAACAGTTATAAGCGCCTCGTGAAGGGCTTTGAGGCACCTGTCTATATATGCTGGGGGCAGAGGAACCGCTCAGCCCTCATAAGGGTTCCAAGATATAGCCTTGGAAGGGAAAGATCCACGAGGCTTGAACTTCGATGCCCCGATCCAAGCTGCAACCCCTATTTAGCCCTTGCTGCCATGCTTATGGCTGGACTTAAGGGAATAGAGGAGAAGATCGAGCCCCCCGATCCCGTTGAGGAGGATGTTTACGGTTTTGACGACAGGAAGCTCGCAAAGTTTTACATAAGAACCCTTCCATCGAGCCTTGGGGAGGCCTTAGAAGAGCTGAAGAACAGCCGTCTTATGAGGGAGACCTTGGGCGAGCATGCCTTTTCGAAGTACATCGAAGTGAAGGAGAGGGAATGGCAGGAATTCCAAAGGTACGTGACGGACTGGGAGATCAAACAATACGATGGCCTTTAGGCGATAAGAATCTTAAAGCCTAGGCATTTCCTTATTCGAAGCAGCAAGGAAGGGAGTTGACTGATGCCTTGGAAAGGATGGAAGACCTGAAAGCCAGGGCTAGGGAAATCCTAAGAATTCTGAAGGAGGAATACCGGGATGCGAAGGTAGCCTTACGGTTCAATAATCCCTTTGAGCTTCTCATAGCCACGATCCTCAGCGCCCAGTGTACGGATGAGAGGGTAAACGTCGTGACGGAAAGGCTCTTCCAGAAGTACAGGAAGCCCGAAGACTACCTCAACGTAAGCCTGGAAGAGCTTGAAGAGGACATAAAGCCCACAGGTTTCTACAAGAATAAAGCTCGGAATATCCGAAAAGCATGTAAAGTCCTTGTGGAAAAATTCGGCTCCGAGGTTCCAAAGAAAATGGAGGAATTGCTCACGCTACCTGGAGTCGGAAGGAAGACCGCTAACATCGTCCTATCAAATGCTTATGGCATCCATGAGGGGATTGCGGTAGATACCCATGTTCGGAGGCTCGCCTCTAGGCTAGGACTCTCAAAGGAAAGGTCTCCAGACAAGATCGAGAAGGACTTAATGGAACTCTTCCCTAAGGAAGATTGGATTAAGGTTACGGATACCCTTATATTCCATGGCCGAAAAGTATGCTCTGCAAAGAAACCAGCCTGCGACATCTGCGTAGTTTCGAGCTTTTGTCCATCAGCCTTTTCCTTCCCCCATTTTAAGAAGGGCTTGTGAGTTGAGGATGGGCTAAAGGTTTATGAACCCGGTTTTATCCCTATTCTGTGTTGCGGGGGTTGCCGAGCCAGGACAAAGGCGCAGGACTTAAGATCCTGTAAAACTGGGCTAGAGAAGTTATCCTGTGGCGTAGGCCTCCGCGGGTTCAAAATCGCCCATGTGCGATGAAAATCCCGCCCCCCGCACTATGCATTCAGCGTTATGTATTGCGAGCAGCCCCTGTTTGGATGGTAAAAGCCCCGCTATGTCATCAAGTTCTCGAAGGATGGGGGAAAAGGATAGGATCCCTTCTTTTCTTTTATCTTTTTCCTATATGGTCAAAGGGCTCCATGAGCCATACATCGGAAGCCACAAACATACGCATGCCATTCCTCGGTTTATTTTACGATGACCGCTTCAGGGATTCAAGGCATGCTTCAATATCAGCTAGGCGCTCCTCTATGCGGTCAAGCCTTTCCTTCAAGCTAAGACGGGCTAGCAGGCTCCTGGCTCGATTCCTCAATCCCTCATAACCCTTCGTCCCTTTTAGGAGGCCCTTCGACCTTAGACTCCTCAAGATGCCACCTACAGCCTTTGGATCTAGGTCGAGGATCCGACAGGCTTCTTTAAGGCTTTTTGTGGATGCGATGGCTTCAAGGACCCTCGTCTCCTCCCTCGTCAAGTCCAGGGGAGAAGAGATTGGAGAAAGTCCATAGTCTTCCAGAACGCTCCTGAAGGCTTCCCTTACGATGGATTCTAGTTCCTCGGGGCTTAGAATATGATAGAATTCTGGTAGCTCAAGAACCTTAACTCCCAGCTCCTTAGAGGCTACTTCGGCCGCCTTATCGGCAAACCCCTTACAAATCATAAGGGGCTGAAGTTTGAGGAGGGCGGCGTTTCCATGGACCTGTCTTACGTCGTTAACTCCAATCTTTCCAGCCTTCACCTCAACGCAGTAGCGGGTACCCTCTGGGGAATCGACTATCATATCCACCTCAGCCACTTGGGCATCCCCTATTTGAACACGCTTGTGCGATTCTATGATCCTAAATCCCATTCGCCTAAGGAGGTCTTGGGCGATCCTTTCGCTGCTTAATCCCCTTCTCAAGCCTTCCTATCCCAAAACTCTTATACCATAGGAGGCTCTTAACCTATGCCCCAGCCTTAGAAACCCTTAGCCTCTATCTAATGGCAATTTATATATTTGTATTTGGGAATTACTAACCCATTTTCGATGCATGTGAAGCGTTTTGTCCTGCGTGGAAAGGAAACGAAGATCATCCTAAGGCAAATCAAGGAGGGCTTTGGCGTAAGCCTAGAATCCGCAAAAGTCAAAGTAGAAGTAGTAAAATCCGGAGATCTTACGATGTACCTTATCGATGGCTCCCCAGTCCTCATGGAAAAGGAAGGGCGTCTGCTCCCAACCCTTTTCTTCCAAAAACTACTCGAGGATCTTCCTGCGATAGTTGTGGATATGGGAGCCATCCCAGCCATCTGCCGAGGGGCTGATGTAATGGCACCCGGCATCCGAAGAGTCGAGGGGGACTTTGAAGGAGGTTCGTTCGTAAAGGTTGTGGATGAAGTCCATGGGAAGGCAATAGCCCTGGGAATAAGCCTCTTATCTTCAAAGGAAATCGAGGGACAAAGATCAGGAAAGGTGGTAGAGGTATTCCATTTCGTAGGTGATAAGGTCTGGAATCTAGCAAAAACCGTGAAGCCTATATCCTAAGAAGGACAAATTTTAAAGGGAAAAATCGACAATAAAAGGAAGCGAGGGCCATATTGGACTCTTCAAAGCCTTCCGAGGCTTCTTCTTCAGCCGAAACGGCCCAAGGGGAATTCGTAAGTCCCCGTAGAATCACTTACGTAAAGGCCCTTCCCCTCAGGGATCTTTCCGATGTAGCCCAAATCAAGGAGGAAGTTGAGTCCGGTAACATCCTCATCGTACGCATCGCTCCCCTCGCCATGAAAAGTGTAGATGATGTCAAACGTGCCATTAATGAGCTCCGAGAATATATCACATCGATTAATGGTGACATAGCCCGTCTTGGGGAGGAGAGGATCGTCCTTACCCCCGCTTCTATAAAAATCTGGAAAGGAAGAGACAAAGGCGTTTCTTAGGATGGACGGTCTGTATTTAAGTTAAGTCCGAGAATTGATGTCGTTTATTAGCCATGTATTCTAGTAGAGCATATGCGATGCACATCCGTATTAATTCCTAAGCTTGGAGGTGCCAGAGGATACCTAAGGAACCGTAATAGACGACACAAATATTCGGACTTAACTTAAGAAGCGACGGCCATCGACCACAGGCTCCCACCCTCCGGGTCTGGGATCCCCGATTGTCAGGCGATTTTCATAAGCTAATCTTATTGGGTTGCGGGCTTGCCGGATCAACCCATGCCAAGGAGGCATCCTAGGGCTAGCTCGACCTATTTTCTGGATGCTGAGGCCTCTACGCTCTTCCATTATCTTGCTTTCCCCTTGTACCATGTTCCTCCAACCCAAAGCATTATTCCATCCCTCGGCATTTGGGCTCTATAGAGGAGCCCTCGGCTTAACGATTGTAAAGATGAGGGCGAATATGAAAGGAAAAGATGAGGGCGAATATGAAAGGAAATTATGTGACCCCTGTAAGAACGTGGCTTTCTAAGCGAGTTGATAAGAGCTGGAAGAAGGATTGCCCCTTGGCTGTATAAGGGAAAGGATAAATTAAAGCTAATCCTATTGCAAAGGGTTCATAAGAAAGGGAGGGAGAAAAACGGTTCTTTCTTTCATAGAAATCATGCTCATTCCCTTGGCATTTGCCGTAGGAATTCTTTCTTCGATGATGGGGGTTGGAGGTGGTTTTCTCGTGGTACCAGCCCTCGTGATACTATTTGGCGTCCCCTTCCAGAAAGCAGCTGGAACGAGCCTTATGATGATCATTTTTACAGCCCTATCGTCGACTGTAGCCTACTTCCGACAGAAGAGAATCGATCCTGGACTTGGGCTTCTCTTGGCTTTAGGAAGCATTCCTGGAGGCTCCATAGGAGCCTATGCCACGGAGTTCTTTGGAGGAAAGGACCTTTCAGCCGCTTTCGGAGTCTTTATAGCCCTTGCCTCTCTTCGCATGATCTTAAGTCCGAGGAACCCTTCCTCCAGACAAAAGGTCATATCGGGACGATGGAAGAGGCACCTTTTGGATGCTGCAGGAAATACCTTCGAGTACAACGGCAATCCCCTTTCGTGTTTTGGCTTGGGTCTCTTCGGGGGCTTTACCTCAGGGCTCTTCGGGGTGGGAGGGGGGATTGTTATGGTTCCAGCAATGAGGCTTCTCCTCGGGGTTTCCATGCACGTAGCTGTAGCTACGTCGATGTTTACGATGGTCTTTACCTCAATCTTCGGTGTCATGACGCATCTATACTTAGGAAACGTCATTCCCCATTACGCCATTCTGCTTGCAGCGGGTGTAATAGCCGGCGCCCAGATTGGTGCCTTCATAGCCAGTCGACTGAAGGAAAGGCGTCTTCAAGTACTCTTCGGAATCCTCATGATCTTCGTGGGCATCAGAATGGTAATTGAGCGCCTCCTTTAAGAAAGGACTTTATCGACGGAGAAAGGAAATTAGTAGGTGGTGCCATTCCAATCAACCTTCATGGAGCTTTTTGATGCTTTGGGAACCCTTTTCGGTAGCCTCTACTGTGCCCTATGCCTCCCAAAGCCCCGACCTGATGGAAACGACGTCCAAAGAGTCCTAGGTTTCGATTCGTTCTCCTTGCTTAGCTTAGCTTCGTCAGCTTGCGTCCTATGCCTTCAGGTCCTCTGCTGTTAAGGAGACCGTTTGGCGCCTCTCTATGCGCTCGATTTGCCCATCCCTAATCCAGGCAATTCTGTCGGATACGTCAATCATTTTCAGATCGTGGGTTGCGCATATAACGGTCGTCGTGCGCTCTGTCTTAAGCCTATATAGGAGCTGGACGATGCGGAAACCGGTGTTGAGGTCGAGGTTTCCAGTAGGCTCATCGGCAAGAATGATGGCCGGATCGTTGGCTAGAGCCCTTGCGATGGCTACACGTTGCTGCTGACCACCTGATAGCTCAGTAGGACGGTGGTTGAGACGATCTCCCAATCCCACGATCTGCAAAAGCTCAGTCGCCTTTTTCGTCCTTTCCTCCTTGCTCAAGCCTGCGAAAATCATGGGAAGGGCAACATTATCGAGGGCTGAAAGAACAGGTATTAGATTGAAAGTTTGGAAGATGTAGCCAACCCTATGGCACCGCAGCGCCGCCTTCTGCTTCGCTGACATTTTTGCAATATCTATGTTCTCGATTAAAACAGATCCAGAAGTTGGATCGTCGAGGCCCCCGATCATATTGAAAAGGGTGGTCTTGCCGCTCCCGCTCGGACCCATGATAGAGACATATTCGCCACGCTCTATGGAAATATCTACGCCTCGAAGGGCATGAACCGTTTCACCTTTCAGCTGGTAAACCTTCGTCAGACCCTTGGTTTCGACCACGGTGACCAATTGCTACAACCCCATTGCCATCTTTATTGATATGGCATCAGGACTTAAATCTTTCCCTTAATCGAGGCGTGTCCAAGAATTGAAACCATTCTAATCTAACCGAGCCATGATTTCTCCATGGGCTGATGGTTGTTCTTAGACCCACCCTCCTTGTTAGCATATGGCTTCGTCCTTCAATCCATATATGATAACCAATTTTTGGGCATCCATGGTTATGAACAACTTTAAATAAGGCTTTCTATCCTCTAGATAAAACAACTTATTCCACCAGGAGAGGCGCCCATTGGTCAAAAGAAGGGCCCATGCCCATGGAAAGTCCCATTCGATTAGACCGATTTCCAGGAAGGCGCCCCCATGGTGCCGTTTTGAACCCGAGGAGGTTGAAGCCCTCGTCATTAAGCTAGGAAAGGACATGGTTCCTCCAAGCCTCATAGGAACGATTTTGCGGGATCAATATGGCATACCCCTTGTCAAACAGATTACAGGAAAGTCGGTAACCCAAATCCTCAAGGAGAATAACCTTGCTCCCTCCGTTCCCAGCGACCTAGCAAGCCTTTTGGCCAAGGCTGTAAGGCTTGCGAGGCATCTGGAGCGCCATAAAGCAGATTCAAAAAACAAGCACGCCCTTCAGCTCCTGGAGGCCAAGATTCACAACCTTTCTCGCTACTACAAGAGAACGGGGCAAATTCCCAAGGATTGGGAGTACAAGGCAATTGTGCTTTCTGCCAAATAGCCCCCAAAGAACGCAACCTACTGGCGAAAGGTATTGAATGGCGAATCTAGGCGCCTTGAGGAGTTCTTCCAAAGGATTTCTGAGGCTGCCACCTTTCTATCCCGAAATGCTAAAGCCAAGAATCCTGTGAGGATCGTTTCGCATTTGGATGCCGATGGCCTTGCAGCCGCCAGCATCGTGGCAAGGGCCCTCATGAGGCTAGGGGTTGGCTTCCATGTGAGGATTCTCCAGCAAATGGATGAGGAAAGCATTCCGGAATCCTTTTCTGGAAAGCCCGATTTCATCGTTTTCACGGATCTTGGGAGTGGTAACCTTGATTTGGTCCAAAGAACCCTCGAAGAGATGGGAGGAACATGCCTTATTCTCGACCATCACCAGCCCCAAGAATTTGTTATCAAAGATCAGGAGAGGCTCTTCGAGCTCAACCCCTGCCGCTTCGGTTTCGATGGAGGGGAGGAATTAAGCGCCGCTGGCCTAGCCTATCTAGTGGCCAAGGCTGTAGATGATAAGAACATAAGCCTAGCATACCTTGCCATCATAGGAGCCCTTGGGGATCTCCAGGACCGTTCCGAAGATAGGGGCTTCAAGGGCTTGAATGCTAGCATCCTTGAGGATGCCCTGCGAAGCGGACAGGTGGAGATCCAACAAGACCTCCTCCTCTTTGGAAGGGAGACGAGGCCCTTGCATAAAGCCCTCGCGACAACCATGAGCCCCTTTTTCCCAGGCTTGAGCGGGGAGGAGGACCAATGCCTTGGCTTCTTGAACAGCCTAGGTATAACCGTGAAAGATGGAGATCGATGGAGGGTTCCGGCAGATTTGGATAAAGAAGAAAAGAAACGCCTTTACAGTGGCCTTGTCGAATATTTGGTTAAGAGGGGAATTCAAGCATCAGAAGCCGAGCATCTTATAGGAAAGGTTTACGTTTTTTCGGAGGAGGACCGTTTTACACCCCTCAGGGATGCGAGGGAATTCGCCTCCCTCCTTAATGCCTGCGGAAGGGTGGGAAAGGCTGGGCTCGCCCTAGCCCTGAGCTTGGGGGATCGTAGGGAGAAAGTCCTTCAAGAAGCCGATGAAACCCTATCCATCTACAGAAGGAAGCTAACCCAGCTTCTGGAAGCCCTAGAGAAGGCCTCCGATAGGATATTGGAGTTTCAGAACCTTTATCTTGTGAGATGCGAGGAGATCGTCGAAGAACGGATGCTAAGTCCTATCCTCGGTCTTCTCCACTCCCTTGGGAAGTTCCCAAAGCCAAAGCCCGTTGTAGCCATGAGCTATAGCGGTATTAGGAGGGAAAGGCTTAAGGTATCTGTGAGGGCTAAGGATGCCCTTCTGGGGATGGGTTTGAACCTAGGTCTAATCTTGGAGGAGGCTGCTAGGGAGGTTGGGGGCAGGGGAGGAGGCCATGCCATGGCAGCAGGGGCCATCATCCCATCAGAAAGGTGGGAGGAATTTCTATCCATTGTTGATAAAATAATAGGGCTTCAAAAGGGAGGAAAAAATCTTGGATAGGGCCTTCATAAAGATAGGCTATGATGGCCCTGAAAAGGCAAGGGCCGTGGCTTTGGCTCTGACCCCAGACAACATCACCTCTCCTAGGGGCCTGAGGATTGCTACGAGGAATGAGGGGCCCTATCTTGAGATGATCGTAGAATCGAGCCTCAGACTTGAAACCTTTTTAGCCACCCTCGATGACCTAATGAGGTGCCTTCAATCGGCAGAGAGGGTCTTAGAAGCCATAGATAGGATGGAATAACCTAGGTCAGGTGCAAAATTTAACATAGGGAGGAATGGGGTCTGTCTTCCAAGGGAAGAAGGGTAAGGGATAAGTGGCGGGCGAAGGGATGGTTCTCAGTTTATTCGCCACCCTATTTCGGAGAGGTAGAGCTTGGGGAGATTCCAGCGAATGAGGGGAAAAGTATCCTAGGCAGGAGCATACAGACTAGCCTGTATGATGTGACTAAGGATCCATCCCATATGAATATCGTGATAACCTTCCAGATAACAAACGTCGATGGGAACAAAGCCAGCACCATCTTCAAGGGCCACGAATACGCCAGGGACTACCTTAGGACCCTTATAAGGCGAGGAAGCAAAAGGGTCGATGGAATCTTCGATGTGAAGACTAAGGATGGTTATGGCCTTCGCCTCGCAGTTCTCGCCTGTACATTGCGCAGAATAACCTCAGCCCAGGGCAGTGCCATCAGGCGGATCATGGGGAAAATCCTTGAGGAGAGGTCCCAGGCACTGAATTTCGAACAGCTCGTTCAAGAGACAGTCCTCGGGAAACTGGCTTCCGACATCTACAATGAAGCCAAGAAGATTGCACCCCTGAGGCACGTGGGAATTAGCAAATCGAAGCTCCTTTTTGTCCCAACTCCTGAGGCTAAGGGAGAAGAAACCCCAAAGGAGCAGGTGCCTTAAAGCGAACAAAATAAAAATAATCGATACATCATGAAAGAAATAAATCGAAGGATAGGTCCTTATAAGATCGAAGGGCATGAACTCTGGAGGCCCCATCTCTCCCCCCTCAACCAAATCTAAGGTTTTGGATCCTTCCCTCTTCGGTCTTGAGATGGCGAAGCTCGTAGAAGAGCCAGCCATCGTTTTGGATCTGGCGATAAGGGAGGGCTACCTAAGCTTTCGGGCAGGGAATGGGGCTTCCAGGTGCGTCGCCTGCAAAGGAGCTCGGATGCTCTGTGGAAAGGCTCGATGTCCCATCCTAGCGAGAATTTCCTCCTTCCTGCAAGTAGCTCCAAAAATAAGCTCCGAAACTCTGGCTGGATCTACTCCGCCGGGCGTCTTCGTAGGTCGTATAGGATATCCTTACGTATACGTAGGTCCCCTTACACCCCCATTCCTCGGAGACACGACCCTCTTAGACCTTCCCGAGCTTTGGGTAGATAGAAAAATAGAGGAGATTGTAGCTTTCAGGTCCATGCTTGTGAGGGGCAAGACGAGGGCAAAGGTTTCGGATGCAGGAATCGGTGGAAGGATCCTCGATGCCATCACGGAACTTGCCTTGGCATCAAAGCCCGTGGACCTGGAGCTGACTTTCGATAGGCCTCCTAGGGGTTCCATGCTCCTAGATGATGAGGTCCAGCCCTTTGGACCTTCAGCCATAGTCAAGAAGATGAAGGTAGGAGAAGCTCGTTGGGATAGAAGCGTCGAGAAAGTCTATGAGGATACGGATCTTAAGGCTTCTGAAGCCGTCTTAACGCTTTATAAGGATGGGATTCTCGTAAGCAAGATCCAGAGGGCCTTCAGCATAGGAGCCTTAGGGTTAAAGACCCATCGAAGGCTTGTTCCAACAAGATGGAGTATCACAGCCGTCGATAGCATCATCAGCAACGCCCTGATGGAGAGGGTAAGGAGCCTTCCCATCATCAACGAATATAGGCTCTATGAGTACGATCATCTGGACAATCGATTCGAGATACTGATGATACCTTCCAGCTGGAGTTATGAAAGCATCGAAGCCTGGTATCCAAGGACGGTCTGGAATCCCTGGGGAAAAGAAATCGTTTACTTTGGGGACTATGAGGGCTATGGGGGAAGGACCACCTATGCCAGTATGGGAGGCTGCTACTACGCGGGTAGACTCGCCGTGACGGAGCACCTCGTTGGCGAGGGGAGGCAGGCAAGCGTCCTAATATTAAGGGAGATCCATCCTGGCTATATTCTTCCAGTAGGGGTTTGGAATGTGAGGGAGAGTGTTCGGAGTGCCCTTCGGCATCCTCCTTTGAAGTTCAACAACCTTGAGGAGGCCCTGAGGCGAATAGCCGATAGGCTTGAAATTAGGCTCGATACTTGGCTAAGGGCGAGCCGTATGCTAAGAATATTCCTCCACCAAAAGAGAATGCGAGATTTCTTAGAAAAAATTTAGGGAAAGGTTTCTAGTAAATTCGGTCAAGCTTCTTTGTCCTGTATATTGACCTAATCCATAATTGTACTAGGTTTCAGACCGAGCCGTTCAGAATTTAAACCCAAGCTCATCGATCCCGCCCATGGGAAGTTGCAACATTTTAACTAAACTTTGGCAAATTTAACCGTTATTTTTCGAATCCATTTACCATGTTATATACGCATGCTAGAAGCGCTTATTCCCTCCTGCCCCATTCCATATTTTGGTGTTTCGATGCTCCCGATTGTGGGA
>Ga0315298_1006204_pt1 | contig 16430 bp, 19 predicted proteins | sample WHS_1_MG_FD_203077 | JGI IMG/M metagenome (GOLD analysis project Ga0315298, IMG submission 203077) | Extremophilic microbial mat communities from Washburn Hot Springs, YNP, Wyoming, USA - WHS_1_MG | ecosystem: Environmental > Aquatic > Thermal springs > Hot (42-90C) | place: USA: Wyoming...
CCGACGGTTTATGCGCTCATTTACTCAATCAAAACTGTATTTCGTGATATCCAAAATCGTCCCCATTTGGTGGAAAATTATCTTACACCCTATTTATGATTGTCAAAAATTATGCCGTTTTATATAGCAGAGGGCTTAAAGCCACCGCTGATTTTGAGCGTTAGACAAACCAATGGGTAAACTAATATACGAGGAGGTAAAGTAAGATGAAAAAGATTTTTTTAACCGTCTTTGTTTTAATGGGTATCTTCATGTTCTCTCTTTTTATTCCACATTTGACCATGGCTCACTCTCCAGTAAAGGTAAACAAGATTATAGTGTCACCAGTACCGTTCAAAGCAGGGAATACGGTCAGTATTTCCGTGGAAATTGAGAACACCGCTCGCTCAAATTATGGGTGCGTCGGCACCGAACTTTTTAAGGTTTTCCTCTCAATATGGAAGTCTGATGTAGTACCAGGTAATTATCTCTGGTCTACCTCCCAACCTCTTACAGCAGTTTTGGGGCCAGGTGAAAAAAGGACGATTGCTTTTTCTGCAAACTGGACCGTTCCAAACATTGACCCAGATAAGTTTATATTCGAAGTCATAGGTCCAAGATGTCCTCCGGATGAAATTGTAGATGGGGCCAAACTAAGTTTCTTGAGGAGTTGTAGTTATTTCCCAATCGCCCGGATGGAATATATACGGATTCGAAAAATAGATATTGGGAAGTAGAAGTCAAACGTTTTGAATTGTTCTAAAAAGAGGCATTTTCCCATTTTTTGGAGGATGCCTCTTTTTTGTCAATCGATAACTTAAAATTTCTTCCATATGCAGGCATTAAAGGGATGAGGGGAGTTTTTCTTGACTTTTTATGGAAGGACTGAATAAAATAATTTGGTAAAAGCAAGTATCAGGAGACATCCTCCTTGGCGATTACATTTTTAAAGATCAGAATAATTAATCCCAAGCAACCTAAAGGGAATTGAGACCTCTCCCGATGGTGCTAATGAAAAAATGAATATTCAAAAACTTGAAAATCTTTTAAAAAGGGTTAAATCTGGCAAAACATCCATTGATGAGGCGATGGCCATCTTGAAAACTCTTCCTTTTGACGACATCGGTTTTGCCAGGGTTGATCACCATCGCGCACTTCGAAAGGGTTTTCCAGAGGTGATCTGGGGAGAGGGAAAGACCTCAACACAAATCGTCTCCATCATGAAACAGTTAAAAAAAAGGGGCCAAAACATCCTCATTACGCGTCTGGAGGAGAAAAAAATTAGAGCCATTAAGAAGGTTTTTCCAAATAGCAGATACTATCCCAGATCAAAAGTCCTAACCTATCTAACTCATCCAGTGAAGATGGAGGGAAAAGGGACCATTCTTGTCATTACCGCTGGAACGACGGATATCCCTGTGGCTGAAGAGGCAGCCCTCACTGCTCAATTCATGGGAAACCACGTGGAGACCCTCTATGATGTAGGGGTATCTGGAATTCACCGACTCCTTGCAGAGAGAGAGAAGTTGGAAAAGGCCCGAGTCCTCATCGTGGTCGCTGGGATGGAAGGGGCACTGCCCAGTGTGGTTGGAGGATTGGTCGATAGACCCGTGATTGCTGTTCCAACCAGTGTTGGATACGGAGCCAGTTTCGGAGGGATGACAGCCCTTCTGGCTATGCTCAATTCCTGCGCCTCTGGAGTGGCGGTGGTTAATATCGACAATGGATTTGGGGCAGGCTTTATGGCAAGCCTCATTAATCGATTATAAAGAGGGATATTAACATGTGGTCCGATCTTTTAGATGCAGGGATTCCATTTCTGTTCTTGATGGCGATTGGGTTCACCTTTTATCGAGGGTTTAAAAAGAATCAACACCTCCTGACAGAAAGAGACGAACTCGTAAAGCGTTATCTTCTCTTTAGAGGGGATAAGCAAGTGCGTTTAAAAATTTATGGGGACGATGAAAAGATTTACCATGACCTTTTGAGGAATATCTCGAGTAGTTGGAAGAATTTTAAAAAGACCTATGACGAATATCTCTCCTCTTTTTCTGAGAATACACGAAAGACAAAACGAATCCTTCAGATTATCACTTTGGGCCTCATGGCCAACACGGTTCGATTTATTATTTGGAAATACTCCTTTTCTGGTCTAAACCCTCCTCTGATCTATCATATTGTCAGAGAATTGACTGGTTATATTCTGGTATGCCTTAGTTTCTCTCTATTGAAAATCCAAACCTATCGGTATCTTTCCCTCAAAGGGGAGGCGATGAAGATGGATCGGGATATCCTCTTCTTTCCCGATAACCTATCGGCCGAGGAGGAGCATGAGGTTCTTTTTAGTGAATTTGATCCCCTTGAATCGAAAGGAAAAGAAGATGGATAAGAGGATTAGAATCCAAGTAAGCGATCTAAAGGTTGAGGCGGAACTGAATGATTCAAAAACTGCGAAATTGATCTGGGAGGCCCTGCCCATTGAAGCAAAGGCCAACCTCTGGGGAGAAGAGATCTATTTCGCCATCCCTGTTAAGGCAGGCTTGGAAGAAGGAGCAAGAGAGGTTGTCTCGGCAGGAGAATTGGGCTATTGGCCCACAGGCCATGCCTTTTGCATCTTTTTTGGACCCACTCCAGCCAGCCACGGAGATGAGATTCGTGCGGCTAGCCCAGTCACTATCATAGGAAAAGTAGTAGGAGATCCAAAAAGATTCCTGAAGGTGAAGGATGGATCAAAGATTACCTTAGAAAAGGCCTAAGGACCAACTCCAATATCCGATTCTCAAATGACAAATTAATTCAGCATTCCAATTTCGAATGACCAAAACCATTTGATCCTATGCTTTATGCCTTCTACACCACGGAAAGATAATCATCGTCTTAATTTCTTCGAAAAATCGGCTCCGTATTACGATATCCTTCTCGACTTCCTTACCCTTAAACAATATACAAGATTTCAGAAAAGGGCCATGGAGGTGCTTTTCCCTCAATGGGGTGAGAGAATTTTGGATCTTGGTTCAGGAACAGGAAAGATTGCTTCGTGGATAGCCCCTGCGGTTGGGAAAAATGGAGAGGTTATTGGAATGGATTTTTCTAAGACGATGATTGAGGTCGCAAAGAAAAGATACGGGGGATTGAGCAGGGTCACCTTCATCCATAAGGATGTGACACTCCCATGGGAATACAAAAATTATTTTGATGGGATTCTCATCTCCTTTGCCCTTCATGAGTTTCCGGAAAAGAAACGGTTAGGGGTTCTCGAAAACTGCTACTCGGCTTTAAAAGAGAAAGGAAGGATGGTGATTGCGGATTTTAATCCAAAGGCCTCAGGAGCAGGAAAAGCCATACTCCTTGGTTTTTTTAAAATTTTTGAGAGACCAAACCTCAACTTCTTCTCATTTGATCAAAGTAAGATTTTAGAAAAGGTGGGCTTTAAAGGAATCCAAACCTTCACTCTGCTTGCGGATATGTTTCAAATCACCCTTGCCTACCGTTATGAAAGAAACTCATCGACTTTAAGGCGGCAAGATAAGGGGGCTACGTTGACCTCTTCCTGAGTTGTTCCAATTTGGCTCCCTTGATCAAAACATGGCGGAGACTCTTTTTTACCTCCTCATCACTAATTTTTTGAAGGGCGCTTTCAATGAGGGTTAAGGTTTCGCTGTCAAGTTTTTCTTTCTCCAAAGAGAAGGGTTTCAAAGAAGATGAAGGAGGAGGAGAAATCTTTCCCAATCTAAATCGGACATCCTGGATGAGGGGTTCACCTAAATAATGATTAATCTTATCGAGAAGGGTGGGTTTCAGGAATTGGAGTTGCTGCATCCAGGTGGGATGGGAGACATCGAGGAAAAGAGTTCGATTTCTAATGGTTCGGGGTTGGGTCTGGCTTGCCACCGATTCTCCTACGATCTCCTTCCAGGCACCGAAGATGGAATAGCCTTTTAATGGAATATCCATCTCCAAAGCCTTTAAGGTTTTCTCAAGAATCGAACGAATGGATTGGGGTTTATGCATAAAAGGTTTTCAGATTTTAGATCGTGGATTTTAGATTTTAAACCTATGACTTCATCGTTGAGCAGTCAGTGATAAATTATGCCCCCTCTCCTATGCCCTTTGTGAAACCCTTAGTCGGATCAAGCCTCGGGAATAGAGGGCTTGGTTTGGTTACCTTTCTTCCTGGCTTTAGGCCTCCCCATGTTCCATTTTTCTTTAGATTCTGTTCCCATAGGTTTTCCTCGATACCAAGTTGGGACCACATCTTTTCGGAAGTAGAAGGCATAAAAGCAGCTAAGAGAAGAGAAATGATCCTAAGGGATTCCAGGGCGTTGTAAAGTACAGTCCCTAACCGAGGTCTATCTTTTCCTTCCTTCGCAAGCGTCCAGGGTGCTGTCTCATCCACATATTTGTTAATAGAATTCACAAAATCCCATATCGAAATGAGAGCTTTATGGAAGGCAAGGTCTTCCATTAGCCAAGACAATTGAGAAAGAATCTTTTCAGAAACACCCTGAAGCCTTCGATCCACATCCGTTAATGAATCAGGAGTTGGAATAATGCCATCAAAATATTTGATCACCATGCTAAGGGTTCGGCTGAATAGGTTCCCGAGATCGTTTGCAAGATCGCTATTAAACCGATTGACCATTGCCGAATGAGAGAAGTCTCCATCCATTCCAAAAGGGACTTCTCTCATGAGAAAATACCTGACCGCATCCACCCCATAGGTATCCACAAGAAGATTGGGTTCTACCACATTCTGAAGGGATTTAGACATCTTCTTCCCTTCAATCGTCCACCATCCATGGGCGAAAACCATCCGGGGGGGTGGTAACCCAATGGCCTTGAGCATAGTAGGCCAATAAACGGTGTGGGTGGTCAGAATATCTTTTCCAATGAGATGAATGGCTTTGGGCCAGAACTTTGAGAATGGATTTTCCCCTTCCCCATAACCTATTCCACTCACGTAGTTGATCAAGGCATCAAACCAGACATAGGTGACATATTCCTTATCGAATGGAATCTCAATGCCCCACCTTAAGCGTTTTTTGGGCCTCGAGATGCAGAGATCTTCCAGAGGGCTTCGGAGAAATCCCAGGATTTCATTCCTTCTCGAAGGAGGAAAGATAAAGCGGTCATTCTTCTCAATATATTCAACCAGCCAGGATTGGTATTTGCTCATCCGGAAGAAATAATTCTTCTCCGAGAGTTCATTGACGGAGCGGAGACAGTCCGGACATTTCCCGTCCACCAGGTCTTTTTCAGTCCAGAACCTTTCACAGGGAACACAGTACCATCCATCATAATTGGCCTGATAGATTTCCCCTCGATCATAAAGGTCCTGAAGAATCTTCTGGACCACCTTCTTGTGACGTAATTCAGTAGTACGAATGAAATCACTGTTAGAAATACTTAACCTCTTCCAGAGGGATTGAAACCTTGTGACCATTTCATCGCAGTGGGCTTGCGGCTCAACTCCCCGCTCCTGTGCCGCCTTTTCAACCTTCTGACCATGTTCATCCGTTCCTGTGAGGAAGAAGACCTGATAGCCCTCCAGACGTTTGTATCGGGCAAGGATGTCTGCCGCAATGGTGGTATAGGCATGGCCGATATGAGGAATATCATTTACATAGTAGATAGGGGTGGTAATATAGAAAGCCTCTTTAGAGTTCGGATGCATGAAGCGTGACCTCTCCCCCTTCTTCCAATTCGATGGTGACGGTTTTATTGAGCACATTCTGACGGAGGACCTTTCCCTTTCCTGAACGAGTTTGAACATGTTTCCCAACCTTGGGTAAATCCTTTTTCAATTCCTTGTAGGTTGGGAATTCGTAAGCGAGACAGCACATGAGGCGGCCACATACTCCAGACAACTTCGTGGGATTGAGGGCAAGATTCTGTTCCTTGGCCATTTTAACAGAGACCAGATCGAATCGTGTAATGAAGTTGGAGCAGCAGAGCTCTCTTCCACAACACCCAAGACCAGAGATTATTTTGGCTTCATCCCTCACCCCAATCTGACGCATCTCGATTCGCATCTTGAACTGAGAAGCCAGATCTCTCACCAGTTCACGGAAATCAACTCTCTTGTCAGCGGTGAAGTAGAAGAGGACTTTGGAACGATCTAAGAGGACTTCGGTTTTAACCAGTTTCATATTTAAATTCTTCTCCTTGATTTTCTGGAGACAGAATTGAAAGGTTTCTTTCTCCAATTGTTGGTTTTTCTCAAATTGCTCAAAGTCCTCTGCGGTTGCCTTCCGGATCACTTTCTTAGGTGATCTCAGGATAAACCGCCTCTCCTTTTTGTGAGGTGGAGAAAGCACCTTTCCAAGGACAAGCCCCTTATCGGATTCGACAACGACCGAATCATTGACTTCAAGGGATAAGTCTCCTGCATCGAACTCTTCGAGTTTTCGATTAGGTAATTTCACCAAGACCAAACAAATCATTTCCCTACCCTTTGGCCCAAGAAAGCATCATGGCCTCTAAAGCCAATTCCGTGTTGGCATTGTTTCTGATAGCAAACGTGGTTTGATGAAGAATCTCCATCCGTTTCAAAAGGGAGGAGAGTTTCCAGTTTAAGGTGAGGGTCTTTATCTGACGGAGAAGATCAGAATGGATAATGGGTGCCCCCTCCTTAAGGGTCTTCACTATGATCATATCTCTCAGCAGGGTCTTGGCCACCTCAAGAACCAAAATAAGCCTTTCCCTTTCTTGAGTGGGTAAGGATTTTACCCAACTCTGCATCCTTTCAGCAGAAAGGGAATTCTCCCCTATGAGACCCTTAAGGAGCTCTTCCCTACTCATTTCCCTTATCTCCTTTTCAATCTCCAGGGCCTTTCCTAGACTACCCTCTGACAGAGAGGCAAAAAGATGGGCCTCTCCTTCCTCCAGCCCTTGTCTTTCCCTTAACCATTGAGCAACCAATGGAATGGGTAAGGGATTAAATCGAATCAATTGGCAACGGGATAAGATGGTGGGAAGGATCAATCTCATATGATTGGCAAGGAGGATGAGAATCGTATAGGGTGGCGGTTCTTCCAAGGTCTTAAGGAGCATGTTTGACATATGAGGAGCCATGCGATCTGCAGAAGCCAGAATGCAGACACGGTATTTCCCTTCATAAGGGCGAAAGGCAAGATCTCTTTGCATCTGTCTCACCTGTTCTACCTTAAGGGTTTGATTCTCGGGTTCTAAAACCAATACATCGGGATGGAGAAGACCCTCAATCTTGTTACAGGAGGTGCATTGGTCGCAAGAGTCGCCTCTTTCTTTCCCCTTCTGAAGACAATTGAGCGCCTTTGCAAACTGGAGGGCGACCAATTTCTTTCCGATCCCTTCGTTTCCCAAAAAGAGATAACTCTGAGCCATCCTATCATTTCTGATCGCTCGTTGGAGGAGCCCGATAGGCTTAGAATGTCCTAAAACAGTTTCAAAAGACATAGTCTTTTAAAAAGGATATAAAAAGGTTCAAAAAAAGGTTTCAAGTTTAACTCTGTGCGGATGACTTGACCCCTCGAACCCTTGACCCCTTAACCCCTATCAAATGGTCTACGATCTTTCGTATCTTCTCAAAAACCTTTTCTTCCCCTTCACGGGTATCGATCACCTTCATCCGAGAGGGTTCCTCTTTAGCAATGGAAAGGTATCCCCTTCTTACTCGATGATGAAATTGAGCCTTTTCCCTCTCAAACCGATCTTCTTTCCTCTTCTTTGAAATCTGATTCCTTTGGATTGCCCTTTTCAATCCAACACCAGAGGGGCAGTCCAGAAGAAAAGTCACATCAGGTTTGATCCCTTGGGATGAGAGGTGATTAAGCCTTTTGATGAGAGCCAACCGTATGTTCCGGCCATAACCCTGATAGGCAATCGTTGCATCATAAAACCGGTCGCAAAGAACCACAACCCCCTTTTTAAGGAGGGGTTTGACTACTTCCTCGACATGCTGGGCCCGGGCTGCTTCGTAGAGGAATAGTTCACTCAGAGGCACCATTTTACGATGGTCTGGGTTTAGAAGAATCTTTCTAATCTTCTCTCCAATAAGAGATCCTCCAGGTTCTCTGGTCGCCCTACAGGGGATGCCTTTTTGGATTAGGTATTTTTTTAGACGTTGAATCTGAGTGGTCTTTCCACTTCCCTCTACCCCCTCAAAAGTTATGAATAGAGACAATCGAAATCTCCTCAAGGTTTAATAAATAGTTGAAATCAAAATAAAATATAAGCCAGACCCTTAACCCTTGTCAAGGTTTTGATAAAAGCCCATTCTCCATAAAACTGAAATGGCCGTCCTTTCCTACGACAATATGATCGAGAATTCGGAGGTCAAGGGTTCGGACTGCTTCAAGGATATTTTTTGTCAGGTTTTTATCCTCATCGGAAGGTTGATGGTGGCCACTGGGGTGGTTATGGACAAGTATCAGACCTGAGGCATGATGCAAGATCGCTCCCTCAATGATTCGCCTTGGGAAGATAATTGCTCGATCTATAGTTCCTTCTTGAACAATTTCATATTGAATCACTTCGTTTTTGGTATTTAGATAGATGACCATAAAGGCCTCGTAGGGAAGGCCTGAAAGTTTCATCCGGACAAAATCGACCACCACCTGAGGGGATGAGAGGACATCACGACCTTTCATCCTTTCTTCAAGATAGGATGAACAGAGTTCCTTAACAACCTTGATGAGGGTGGATGAAATGGATCCAATCCCAGAGATGTCTTCCAGTTCTTTTTGGCTTGCATCGAGGATACTGGAGAGGCTACCGAACCTTTTGATGAGTTCTTTAGCAATGGGTTTGACATCCCTTCTCGGTACGGCATAAGTAAGAAGGAGTTCAAGGAGCTCATAATCGTGGAAACCCACTGAACCCCCTTTTCTAAATCGCTCCCTCAATCTTTTCCGATGTCCTATATAGTGCGGTGTTTCAGTCATAATTAATACCCCTCTTTTTAGGCCTTGATTATTTTACCACATTCAGATATATCTGGCCTTAGAAAAAATTAAATTAGGATTAAAGTCTCTTATTATCTTACGGTATTCCCCTAAGGTTAAAGAGACGATTCTGATGATCACAGGAGGTAGAGATGGCTGAGTTTGAAAAGCAAGTAGATGGCTTCAGGTTTCTTCCACCAGGGCTTAAGGCTTGGGTTCGAAGTTTCATTCCTGAAAGTGACTTCACTGGATATATCCCATGGACACCCTTATCCAAACCCCTTCACCAAATCACCCTCGCTCTTGTCACCAGTGCTGGAATTAGCCTGAAAACGGATCCCCCCTTTAATATGGAAAGAGAAAAGAGAGAACCCCTTTGGGGAGATCGTTCTTTTCGGAAGATCCCAAGAGGAACAACAGAAAAGGAGATCGATGTCAATCACCTCCATATCAATACCAACTGGATCAAGCAGGATATCAATGTTATGCTCCCTCTTCAGCGAATGGCTGAGTTTGAAAAGGAGGGAATTATCGGCCGCCTTGCTCCCACAGCCTACTCTTTTTATGGGTTCCAGTGGGGGAATACAGATTTTCTTAGAGAGGCTATTGAGCCCATCTCAATAGGTATGAAAGAAGAAGGGGTTGAAGCCGTTCTTCTTACTCCTGCCTGACCCTTCTGCTGTCAGTCCGTTGGACTGGCTGCAAGATTTCTGGAGGATAAGGGGTTCTCAACTTTAGTTCTAAGTCCTACATGGGAATTTCATCGGGCTGTGGGTATTCCCCGAACAGCAGCGATTGAATATCCTTACGGGAGACCTATAGGACAGGTGGGAGATCAAGAGGGCCAAAAAAAGGTCTTAAGGGAAGCGCTTTCCGTGTTTGAGAGGGCAACCAAACCCGGCGAGGTGCACCATCTTCCGTTTACCTGGCCTGAAGACCCCAAAAAGACTGATTGGCATCCGCCTGAGATGTCCCCTCTAATCAAATATTATCTGGAGGACATTAAGAAGGCCCGTCAGGCTCAAGCTTTTTGAAGTCATTTTTTTTCTTCGAGAAGAGTTGACTAAAAAATTCAGTCAGGGATAATAAATTCCATTTTAGATATTTGGGTTGAGACCTCTCTCTTGAGAACCCACTTTACCTAAAATTTCAAAATTTGTATGAGAATAGTCGGGTTTATTTTCGAGAGAACCGAATGTTTCCATTTTCAATTTTTTCTAACAGATATTCGGGGGTAGTCATTACCTTCATCTTTGAATCAAAAGGGAGTCCCTGTTTCAAATTATGTTTACAGGAGAGGCAATCAGTTAAAAGAATATCTGCCCTGACTTCCTCAGCCTCTTTCACACGTCTTCTGGCCATATCTCTTGAGAATTTCGGATAGAAAGCCCTTACTCCTCCGCCTGCCCCGCAGCAGAGGGATTCCTGATGATGGTGTTCCATCTCGATGAATTTGCTTCCAAGACCTTTTAAGAGTTCCCTTGCTCCATCGTAAGATCCAAGCCCTCTTCCCAGGTGACAGGGATCGTGATAGGTGATTGTTTCTGAGTTTGACGTTAAGGGAGTAAAAGAGAAGTTCTTCATTAAATAGGAAAGAAGTGTCTCAAAGAAGAGTCCAGTGGGATGCCTCTTATCATATTCCAAAAATGTTTTTAGGCAGGTTGGGCAGAGGAAGAGAACTTCTTCTCCTGTGGCCTCTTTGATTCTCTCGATATTTTGCTCAAACCGTTTGGGATTTGGAGCTGAACCTGTGTCCTCCTTTACCGCTTCACAGCAGATTTCATCAATTAACGTAAAATCGATATCCAATCTTTTAAGGAGTTCTATTGAGTTTGCGACCGTTTCGCTTTCAGTGGTCATTCCAACACATCCGATATAGAGGACCCGAGAAGAGGGGTTTCTTAACGAAGAAAATTCTTCTCTGGCCATTGAACCATAAGGTGTTCCGTACCGATCAATGGTTCGATGAAGTTCTTTGACCTCATCCAGTTCCAAAGAGATTTCACCGTTTTCTAAACTCATTCTCCTTAGGTCCTTAAGCCTCTTCCCAGCATCAATACCAACCGGACAGACTTCCCCGCAGAGACCACAGGTCGTGCAAAGGAAGAGCCCATCTTCAACCCCAATCCTCAGCCCACGAATAAGTGAGGAAAGGGCAACCCCTCTTCCACCGAGCATCCCGTCCGCTCCAAAGGATGAACCCACTGTATTGTATGTTGGGCAGTCAAGCAGACAATTCCCACAGCCGATGCAATAGAGGAGGTCTCCGAAGTCCTTCCTCTCGTCTAAGATTCTTCTTCTTCCATTATCCAAAAGGATAATAACTACCTCCTTGGGCTCGTGCATTCCATAGAAAGGTATCTTCTCTACATCTGAGGATTTAGATCTCCCTCCTACGATATCGATAAAAGAAGGAAAAAGAGAGCCTGTTGCAAGATAGGTCTCTAATTTGGCCATAAGCAGGGCATCCTGAATATTTGGATAGACCTTATCAATGGAGGTGATGATCAGATGTTTTGGCCTTGTTCGAACCCGTGTGATGTTGCCTTCGTTGTGAAGGATTAAAACCGCTCCTTCTTTTGCAGAGATGGCATTGGCTCCGGTAATTCCAACCCGTGCCTTTTGGAGATAGAAATCAATATCCTCTTTGACCGCCTTCATTTCCTCTTCAGGAATAGGAGGGATGTCTCTCTTTAAATGGTGGGATAAAACTTCAGCGATCTCGTATCGAGTCAGATGAACAATGGGCCCTGTATAATGGGAGGAACGACCGCCGGAGAGTTGATTGATTCTATCGCCAATATCTGTCTCAATGACCTCGATGCCATGCTGGTGGAGAAAGTTGGTTAGGCCAATCTCTTTTGAAACATTCGATTTCGATTTAACGACCAGTTTTTCATCTCCAATCTCTTTTAGAAAAATTTCGCAGGCCTCTTGGGAATCTTTTGCCGGAATCACCTTAAATTGGTTTATCTCGAGACGGTTGATGGCTTCCTGGAGAAGGTCCCAATTTCCTAAAGATTCGGACCTAATACGCTTCACCTCTTTCTTAACCTCTTCCAAATTATCAAAAAGAGGAAGATTCTGTTTTTGACGAGATCGGGTTTCATTGAAAGCACGCCTCTGATTCTCCAATTCAGATTTTTTAATTTTTTTCCTTAGGGAATCGTACTGTTTCTGGATCAGTCCCATTTCGTTACTCCTTCTTTCTCATTTAATTAATTTTGCCCTTTTTAACTTTGCAAAACAACTCTTTTGGAATAATGAATTGAGTTAAAAAGGGGTCCCTTTACCAAAACCGTAATACCTCACTCACTCGTGGGAAAGGCCCGAGAGGGATGTTGGAGAAAATCTTAGAGCGGTAACCTTAAATTGCCCCCTAAACGTAAGACCTCTTACCCTATCACTTAATAACCCAATTACTATTATCACTATTAGCCCTACCCAAAGAGATATCAATTTGATCCGCGTTCTAAGATTTTCGGAGACATCCTTCTCGGGACAATATATATTCCCCCGCTTCAGTGAGGGATTACCCAAAACCCAAAAATGAAATTGACAACCTCTTTTTTTTATGTAAAATTGAAATGGTTGGGTGGGGCTGTAGCTCAGCTGGGAGAGCGCATGAATGGCATTCATGAGGTCGTGGGTTCGATCCCCATCAGCTCCACCAATTAATTTCAAGCACTTGCATGATATTGGATATGATCCCCAACCTCTAAATTGTGCACTTTTTGTGCAGTTGATTTTCCACCTAACACGCTATCCAGTATATCAACAGCCTTCACTTTGTAAGCGGGGGCCAAATGAGCATATCGAAGAGTCATTGTAAGGGTCTTATGGCCCAGAAGCTCTTTAATAGTGGTTAAATCAACTCCTGCCATGACAAGATGAGAAGCGAAACAATGTCTTAAATCATGGAAATGGAAATCCCTGATTTTTGCTCTTCTCAATGCTGAACCAAATGATCTTTTAATATCCTTATAGGGTTTACCAGTGGATGGATCATGGAATACGTAAGAAGTGTCTAAACGCCTTACAAGGCCATCCAGGGTCATTCTGAGGGTATCGTTTATCGGTATCTCTCTCCGTTCTCCATTCTTGCTTCTGTCCAATAAGATGAACCCATGCTTTAAATCGACATTGTCCCATCTGAGATTTAATATCTCGGATTTCCTCATCCCCGTATTAAGAGCACAAACCACGATAGGTCTAAGGTGTTTATCACAGGCATTGATTAAATTTTGACACTCCTCTTTGGAAAGATACCTCAAACGTTTGTTATTCTCCTCCAGGAATTTTACTTTCCTGATCCGTTTTAAAGTTTCTTCCTCTACCATGTCCCATTCCACTGCTTTGGTGAACATGTGTTTCAGGGTCGCAAGCAAGCGGTTGGCCGTAGCGGGCTTATTGCCTTTCTGTAATCTTTCAGTCTGATATTGCTCCAGGAGCATAGAGTTGAAACGTCTTAAAGGGATGTAACCAAAGGTTTCGGATAGCTGTTTAATAAAGTAAACTTTGCTTTTAAAGCTCCTCTGCCTTTCAGCCCATTTCGAGTATTGCTCCACCAGTTCATTAAAGGTATGATTAGCGATACGCTTTACCTCAGGTTGTTTGCCCTCCTTGATGTCATTTCGTCTCTGAATCAATAAGGACTCTGCGTCTCTAAACTTCGTAGAGCCTGAAGATTCCCTTATGATCCTTCCATCAAGTCCAGCGTATCTTATCCAGTAAATATTCCCACGTCTATAAATTCCTTTTGCCATATTTTTTTACCTCCCCTCTCTTTGCTTTTTCTTTGAGATTAAAGACTTCATCAGTAATAAACTGCATGAGCACAACAGGCTTTCCATTCTTTGTGATCACCACCTCCTCTTTGGTTGATTCGATTTCAGACACTACCTGAGTCGCCCTCTGCTTCAACTCCGTCACTGTAATAAACTTCATAATTTCATCTCCTCCTTTATATAGCCATAATTATAACCCTTAAAATAGCCATTATCAAGAGTTTTTTACTGCACAATTTAGAGCACACTGATTGATAACCACTTAATATTTCAGGGCATATTTTTAATGGCAGTTGATAACTAATCAGGAGGTCACCTTCTATTTTTTAGCGATTGAGGAAATGGAACAGGTCTTGTCGTTTTATTCCTAATCCATTCATCTATGATAGACTTTTTAAACCTAACATATTTGCCTGCCTTGAAATATGGGATAGTCTTTAGTGAGATCGCCTTATAAATCCACGAAGGATCAACATGAAGATATTGAGCTAACTGCTTCACATTGAAGATGGAGTCACTCTCCCCTTGCCTTCCATTACTTGAAAGTAAAGGCTTAAGAACCTCCAATATCCTCTGAGCAATCGCTTCAATATCTTTGGGTTCAATTTCAACGTTCATGTCTCCCTCTCAGGGGGGTAGGAGGGTCGAGACTCGATGCTTTGAAATCGCAAGTCCCCCTTCCTAATCGCGGTTCAATTTTGGTTTATCTTACTTAACCCTTACCGCTAAAAATAACCCTCAGAAACCCCGTTTTCCCCTATCTCCAGCCCTAAAAAGGGGGTAATTTATGGCTTCCCTCTATATGGCATAAACGGGTAAAGTGGACATTCCTTGATTTTGCAATCCACCTTTCCATCTAAATAGCCATTCATGCAATCGTAGCACTTGGCAAGGATCATCTGTCTTTGAGTGAGCCTTATACCCTTAAGGTGTTTGGTTAATTCTGTATTTCCTTTTGCTTTCCTTCCAATCATATTATGCCTTTGCCAATGCCCCAGGGAAGATCTTCTTTACCTGGTGGAGAACTTCAAGGTGCTCCTTGGACTTGTTTCGGAGTATCAATATTTCACTTGGAAGATAAATCGCCTCCTTTATCCCTTTGGCCATTAACTGCTTCATCTCTTCCTCGGTCCAACAAAGCCAGAGATAATCGTTTAAAAGACGACTGTAGATTCGGATAGGAAACCCTTCAATGCCTTTCCCCTCCTCTACCCACCTAACCCTACCCTCTGCAAGGAGTCTCTCTGCTACTTCTTTCTTGATCTTTATCCTTTGCCCGGGGTGAAGGGTGACCTCCTCGCCATTAGCCCTTATTTTAAATGGGATCAAAACTTCAAACTTCACAGAATTTCAACCTCCAATTGGGATAGATCGAGGGACTCTTCTTCTTTCTGGGTTGACCCATTGTTTTTTATACCCTCAGAACTATGGGATAATGTTTTGTTTTCAATGGGTTGCGAGATATTTATTTTATCATTCGGGGAATTAATACTATCATTTTTGGGGGGTATTATCCCATTATTCCACCCCATATATATAGGGGATGATGGGATAATGGTAATTGGGTCGTAGAGGATCGCCCTGCTCCTGGGTTGTGGAAGGGAGTTCCATAGCCAACCTTCCCCTTTTCTAAGCAATCGGAGAAGTTTTTTTCGGTTGATCCCCAAGTCCTTCGCATAGGTGATGATCTGGGTTTGATTAGGTGGAATGCTCTCTTTGTCTTTAAATCCTATAAGGAAGGAATGAATATTCTTTAAGAGTTCATCATCTGGATCAGGTGCCAACTCAAATCCCTTGCTTGGATCAAATTGCAGATAAAAACTGAACGGTTCATATCGAGTTTTTCCTCTTACCCCTAACCTGAGAGGATAATCCAGATCATCCTCTTCTCCCTCAACTTCTTCTTCTCCAATCCCCCTGACCCTATCCAAGGAAAGCACATGGTCACATTGATCTTGGATCGCAGTGGAACCCTTGTAAATCTTTTCATTGGTTTTTGGTGTATGGTGGATAAGAATAATGCTAAATCCCTTTTCTCTCAAGCGTTTCAACCGTGACATAATCTCAGCCATATCTTTTGATGAATTTTCATCAAGTAATTGCGACGCTCGCAACGTATCAAAGATCAGAAGTCCAACTGGTAAGCTTTCGTATTTAACCCAATCCTTCGAATCAAGACGAGGCGGGGGATTTTCATTAGAAATATGCCACACCTTCATTGGGCTTCCTCCCAGGATTACCGCCCTATCGTGCAAAGTGGCCAATGAATTTTCGAAATCCACATAGCAAACAGGCATCTTTTGAGTCGCAAGACCCAAAAATGGTTTCCCCTCAGCTATGCACGACCCCATCTGTAACATGAGCCATGTTTTTCCAATTCCACCTTTCCCATGTAGAACAGTAACAGCTTGCTTGGGAATGAGTTTGTCTACAACCCATTCAACCCGAATATCTAAATCGTAAATTTCTGCAAAAGTGGGGAGAGAAAATTCCCTGCTAATCAAATCTTCTTCTTTGAGCTTTAACGCCTCTATAATTTCCCTTTCTTCGCAACCTCCCCAGCAATGAAGTTGAATTTTACCTTCCACCATTTCCACATCTAAGCTTGGCACTTTATCATCATGTGCAGGGCATTTAGTTCTCCAAATGCCTGGAGCTCTTTCTTGAGGAGTATAACCAGTAAGAATTTGAAGTTTTTCTAAAACACTGAACAATGCTTGATTTTTGTTTAGACTTTTGT